>SDBV01002267.1_pt1 | contig 28784 bp, 42 predicted proteins | sample 2277081 | NCBI WGS metagenome assembly SDBV01 (sample SAMN10402039, study PRJNA504765) | marine sediment metagenome | isolation source: marine sediment core GS10_PC15, 223 cmbsf | place: Arctic Ocean: Southern Knipovich Ridge | collected 2010
ACAGAGCATTCTCCAAAGCCAGATTATCTAGACATAATTATCAAAAAGCGGCAAAAGGAGCAGCAGCTGTAGGTGATGGCATTGCAGTTGCTTTTGGTAAAGCAAAAAAAGCTTCTATTGATTTTGAGAGCGCATTTACTGGAGTACGAAAAACAGTAGATTTAACAGAGGGGGAGTTTGCAGAATTAGAAGAGAGATTTAAAACTCTTTCTATAGAAACAGGAACAACATTTATAGAATTGTCTAAAATTGGTGAGTTAGCAGGTCAGTTAGGAGTTGACGGCGTTGATAATATAGATAAATTTACAAGAACAATTGCAGATATAAGTGTTACAACTAATTTAACGGCTGAACAAGCAGCAACGGATTTTGCAAGATTTGCTAATGTTATGAATATGCCTATTGACCAAGTTGATAGACTGGGTTCAGTAGTAGTAGCTTTAGGAAATAATTTAGCTACAACAGAAGGAGAAATTGTAGCAATGGGAATGAGGATAGCGGGTGCTGGAAAAGCATTAGATATGACAGAAGGTGAAGTTATGGCTTGGAGTGCAGCATTAAGTTCAGTGGGAGTAGAAGCACAAATGGGTGGTTCTGCTATATCAAAACTAATGATTAATATAAGTAGTATGGTTGCTACAGGCTCAGAAGATTTAGCAGGGTTTGCTGAAGTTGCTGGGATGACTTCAGAAGAATTTAGTAAAGCTTTTAAAGACGATGCTTCTGCTGCTTTGCAAACTTTTTTTAATGGTTTAGGCAAAGTTAAAGAAGGCGGTGGTGATGTATTAACTGTTTTAGAATCTCTAGATATTAAAGAGGTAAGATTAAGAGATACAGTATTGAGATTATCAAGTAGTTATGGAACATTAAATGATGCTCTCGGCATACAAGGTACAGCGTGGGAAGAAAATACAGCATTGACAGAAGAAGCAGAAAAAAGATATGATACAATGAAGAGGCAGATAGCTAAAGTAAAAGCTGAATTTGCAATATTGGGAGATGAAATAGGAGATAGATTAGTACCTTTCTTGAAAGATTATTTAATACCCGCGATAAAAAGGGTTACTGAGTGGTGGGGCAATTTGAGCCCTCGGATGAAGGATGCAATATTGATTTTTATGGGAGTTACTATGGCAGTAACATTATTAGCTGGAGCAATTGCTTTAGTTACACTTGTAGCATCACCATGGTTATTAATTATAGGAGCAATTATAATTGCAATAACAGCAATAATACTTGTTATAATACATTGGAAAACTGTATTAATAAAACTTATTGAATGGACATTAAAAGCTGCTGGATTTCTAGATAACGCATGGGAAACAATTAAAGACGGGTTTGTGGTAGTATGGACTGCAATGAAAAACGTTGTTATAACCGTGTGGAATTTTATAGTAACTTATATAGAAAGTAGTATTAATGCTGTAATTAGTTTAATTAATATTTTAATTGCGGGTATAAATTTGATTCCAGGCATTAGAATACCTTTAATTCCAAAAGTAGATTTTAGTGCTATTAAAGGACAACTTACTGATATAGGGGTTCTAAGAACTTCTTTGCAACTAGAAAGAGAAACAAGAGCAGAGCAATTTGCTGGTGCATCACAACAGATTATGGTGAATATAGAGAATATTTATGGAGTAGATCCAGATGATACAGCAGAAGCATTAAATGAAACATTAAAAGATAAAATTTCAATATGACAATATATCAAAAATTAACAATATCTGGAAAAATAGTAGATGTAGATAATTCTACAATTATCAAAACGCTTGGAGATATAAATTCGTCAAGTAAATTTACAGCAACTATAAATAATTATACTGGAAGACACATAGGGAGTTATTCAATTGGTGATGAAGTTGTAATTTATAGTGATAGAAATATTAATCCTCCCACAACACAAATATTTCTTGGTATATTAGAAAGTATAGATTTAAAAGGTAGAGAAGAAACAGAACAAATGAAACTTTCTGGACGAGATTATTCTGCAAGACTTATAGATAGAACAGTTGAACCAGAAGTTTATAATAATATTCCGGCGGGAAGTATAATTAATGATATTATAACAAAATATACAGATGATATTACGACGACAAATGTAAGTAGTGGTTTAAATGTCGATAGAATTGTATTTAATCATACTCCCGTTTTTGATGCTATAAAACAATTAGCAGAGTTTAATAATTATATGTTTTATATTGATAATTCAAAAGATTTACATTTTAAAGAGAAAGCAACAACTTCAAGCGGATATACTTTTGGTTCTGGTGGAACTCCTATAATAAAAACGTCTTTTAAAGAGAGACGAGACGAAATTTATAATGAAGTTTGGGTTTATGGTGATAGATATTTAGATGGTTATACAGAAACATTTAATGGCAATCAAGGAACTTCTGGAACAATTGGAAGTATTTTTACATTAGGATATAAACCAAGCAATACTTCAATAACTATTCAGAGTATTGCTGTTCAGCCTGGAGCGATTTATCAAATGGCTTTAAGTATCGGAAGTAACGTGAAATATCTTGTAAATTATGACGATAAACAAATAATATTTACTTCTGGAACACAACAGGGAAATAATAATCCAGCTAATGGTGAATCTGTTGTTGTCGATTATATGAGAGACTTACCGATTGTAAAATATGGTGATAATGATGTGAGTATAGATATTTATGGAAGAAGGATAAAAGTTATTCAAGATACATCTATAAAAGACCCGCTAACAGCAGAAACAATATTATTTAGAGAATTAGAAGAGTATTCAGATCCACTGAAACAAGGAAAATTAGATATAAAAAACGTTGCTAATTTAACACCCGGCGAAACTTGTATAGTTAATATTCCTTCTTATGATATTAATAATGTAACTTATGATATATTAGAAGCAAGATATGATTTTAATAAGAGAAGAATGTTAACAGATGCAGTTCTGTCAATAAAAGTTAATAAGAAAATTCCAGATATTACAGACACATTAAAACAGATATTATTAGATCAAAAGAAAATACAAAGTCGAATGATGCAAGATAGTGATTTACTTACAAGATATAAAACAAGTACAGGAAGTTTTGGAATTAGAGCAAGTGGAATTGAAATTTATACGAGAGGAATAGGAAGTAGTTTTATACTTAGTCACATGACACATGGATTATTGGGTAGTTATGCGAGTCACAATTTAGGTGATAGTAGATTGAGTTCAATACTACAATGGTCTGGAGGATATTGGTGATGGAAAAGATTAATGAAAATCTGGAATTAATTAAAAATAGAATAACAAAACAAAATGTAATAATTGGAAATTCAACTTTTATTATAAAAGACTTGATTGAAATGCTTTATAAATTAGAAGAAGAAGTTTTAAAAATAAAAGAAGATATTGTAATTTTAAAGGAGGTTAAAATATGATTTTAAATTGGGGAAAAACTCGTATTCCTTTGTTTCTTGCGGGGAGTCATACTGATTATCCAACACATGCAATGATTGGAAGCGGAAGCGGAACAGTAAATGCCACACAAACAGAGTTAATATATCCTGCAGACAGACAGGCTATAACTGTGGCAAATGATTCAACTGCTTACAAAGTTAAGTATATTACTGATTGGAATGCTGTTGAGTTGAGTGGTTTAGATCCCGTTAATGGATTTCATTTGACAGAATGGGGAATGTGTATAAACAAAGCAGGCCTGACAGGAAGTCTATGGAGCAGAACAACAATGCCAACAGCTATTATTTTTGAAGGAACTACTGAGTTGAGAGTACAAGAAACATGGAATGTATATTAATTATATAATCTAAATTAATTAAATTTAAAAATTATAAAGATAGATATGTAATATGACAAATGAAGGTGTGTTTCCAAAAACAGATGGTGATATTTTATTTCCGAGTGAGACAAATCGATTTGCTAGTGCAGGGCAATTTATAGCTACTGGTTCTTTTGTAACAATAGGAAGCCAAACAGCCACTCAAGATTTTGGAAGTGTTGTTATAACTGCTGGGAGTCTTAGTAATCCTTTTACATTATATGGAACTCTTTATCATACAAATGCTGCAACGAGAAACAATCTTAGAATTATGGTTTCAGGAGTGGGTGTTAATAGAACTATAGTACATGGATCAGGTACCGCAAATAGATTTATTAATTTCAATGTTTTAGCAGGAAGTCCATTTAATGGAGCACTTCAACAAGAACTTTTTGGAATATCGGTTGGAGGAGCAGATGGTAATAGAAAACACGCTGCAAATACATTAAATGATCTTGATCCTGGAAGTGATATAGTGATACTTTTTACTGGAGAAGAGGCAGGAAATTCAACAATAGAAAGTTATAATATTCAATCATTTAGAGGAACTGTATAATATTCTTAAATGAAAAGGTTTATAAATGATGAAAATATACTTATATTATATATCATAATGAATAAAATGAATTCTTATACAAGCGAAAAGGAGGTATAGAATTATGGCTGATAAAAAGACATTCGGAAAGAAGGCTCTCGCAGTAATGGGAGCAGCTGGTTTGGTTGTTGGTGGTGTTGCTGCAGGTTTAACTGCAGGATTCGTTGCTGATGATAGTGATAAAATTGATGCTTTGAATACACAGGTTGAAGGATTGCAAGCGGATATTGACGCAGCAGCATTGGTTGAACCAGAAGTAGTGGAAGTACTAGTAGATAACGAAAACCTTGGACTTGTTCTTAATCATATATACGACAATGACGGAGATATTGCTTATTTAACTGATGAATTAGATGATGACGATGTAGAAGAAATTGTTGATAGAATTATTTTTGTTAATGAAGCTAAAAATAAAGCAGTAGCAGAAATTAAGAAAAATCTATTTGATGAAATTGATGATAGAAGTTCTCAGTATGATGAAGATGATATGAGTAGACTGAGAGTAGATGATGATGCTGACGAAATTGAATTTAGAGTATCAGATTGGGATGATGAAGAAGCAGAATTAACTGTTTATGGAACATTTAAAGATGGTAGTACTGAACGTACATTCGAAGCAATATTAGAATTTTATGACGGAGAGTTTGATGAGTTCGGAGAAATCAAAGTCGAGAGTAGCACAATTTAAAATGACAGAAGAAGAAACTGAACAAGCAACTGAATCCGAAGAAGAATCTAAAGAAGACACAGCAGAAGAGACTGCAGAAGAAGCAGTAGAGTCTGAAGAACCTTCTGAAGAAGCTTCTGAAGAATCAAAAGAAGAGTAAAATCTTCTATAACTAAATTTTTTTATTTTATTTTTTATTTTCACGGAGACGAAAAGGTTAATCATAAGAGGTAAAACTTGGCTGAGTGGGTTCGAATCCTGCCATCTCCGATTGTGGCTTCGGGTAATACCACTTTAAAAACCAGATGACACCTTGGAAAGACAGGAATTTATATTCAACTGAAAGGAGGATTAGTAAATGACAGGTAATGATTGGATAAAAACAGGAAAGAAATTTCTATGGGTAGCAGCAGAAATAGTTGTTGCTGGAACTATTGTGTATTTCACAGAGACTCCAGGATTTTTAATATTAGTTCCAGTATTTGAAGCTCTTAGAAATTATCTAAAACATAGAAAAGATTTATAAGACATCTATAATTTTTTTAGCAGAAGAATCCCAAGTAAAATTCTTACTATCTTCTTCTGCTTGGTTTCCCATCTCTTTTATCTTATCTTGATTATTAAATGCCCATCTAAGTTGTTCTCTTATTGATTCTATTTTGGGTGTCGCCCAAGAAATTCCTTCATACATTATATCTTCTTTTACTTCTTCTAAATCATAGAGTATTCCTCTACTATTATCTGGATTCATGTAGTCTATTTGTCCACCAAAATAAGTTTGAATTACTGGCAAACCACAAGCCATTGCTTCTAATCCCGGAAGATTAAATGCTTCTGCTCTCGTTGCACAAACATAACAGTCTGCTTGGTTGTAGAGATTTATAAGTTGGTCAAAAGGAACTGCATCACAATTGATATTGATTTGAGGTCTATTTTCTGGAAGGTTAAGAGCAATTAATGATTGATTTATAATTTGAGGATTTATATATGTCGGATTTAATTTGAGTATAAGTTCAACCTTTTCATCTTTTCCAAACTCTTCACAAAATGCTTTTATAAGATATTGAACTCCTCCTCTATCCCAAGAAGTTCCTCGCCAACCTTTGTTACACAAGAATTTGAAAGAACGAGGAGAAGATGATTGTTCTATTAACTGTTCTTTCACTCCATCTTTAGAACTTTTTACATCCTTACTCTCCAAACTATGAAAGATGCTTCTATCTACGCCATGTGGAATTACTCTCATTTTTGAAGCTATTTTTGCTTTATAGAGTTTTTCGCCATCTGTATCAATTTGTTCTATTGTATTTATAATAGCTTTAAATGTATGTTCGCTTGGAACAAAAATCAAATCAATCTTAGGATTCAAAAATTCTTCAATCCAACTTATAGGAACTTTATCTCCTTCCCATATAACATATGCATAATTTTTATTTAATCCTGTAAAGAGTTTCCACATATGTGGCATAGCAATTATAAGATTGTCAAATTTACTATTATCTTCTTTTGTTATAGCTTCTAATTCATTATCATTAACTATTTTAACCCAATCTTGTGGCAATTGTGTTTCTATTTTTATATTTGTATCATCTCTATTAGCAAGAGCATTAAAGAGTTGTCTTGTATGTGAACTATATCCATCAATTCCAAAAAAGTTTCCAATTATTTTTATATTTTTCATTATGTTTTATATCTTATTAAATCATCACATAGATACCATTTTAAAGAAAGACATATATAGTCTCTTGATGTGTATTCATACCTGCATTTCTCTGAATTTCCACATATAGGTATTACTAAATCATTTCCATCACAGATTCTTATTCCAGGGTCTGCTATCTCTTCTAATTGATTTGTTTCTTTATTTAATGCTGTTATTAGTTTCATTTTGATTCTTTCCATTTCCACCATGATTGATTTACGAGTTTACCTTTAGTGTCAGAGAAATTTGTTTTTTGCCTTTTAATCAAGTGTTTTTCTCGTAAATGCTTCTTCAAAGATTCTCTTATTCCGATATCTTTATTACATATTCCACAAGTAAACATCTTAATCATTTGAACTTACTCCTATATTCTTCTAAAAAATCTCCCTTCTCTTTGAAAATCTTTTGTGTGAATTTATTTAGCAAAGCATTGTTTTTTTGAATGTTATCATAATAAGCTTGTGTCCGCTCACCACCAGAAGGACATTTCAAATGCCAAGCAATCGCTCCAGTATCTACACATATCTTGTATCCTTCTAATAGTGCTCTGAAACTGAAGAACTGCTCTTCCCTGAAACTGCAGAATCCGAGATTGTCTTCATATTTTACCTTTTCGTGAACTTCTCTCTTTATAAGAGCTATGCTCCTGAAGTTCGGGCTGGGTATGACTTCTTTCTCAATAAATTGATATCCACATTCATCTCCAAAATAGATTATTTCGCCCTTGTCGTTTAGTTTAACATCGCTTATGAATGGTTTCACAAACTTCGTCTGGCGCTTTATGAACGGAGTGCCATAAGGGGGAACTATTCCAGAAGCAATGTCATATCCCATATCAATACATTTTACAAGTCTTTCTATGTAGTCTGGTTCAAGGATGTTATCGTCATCTAATCTTAGAATTAAATCATTCTCTCCATATTCTAGTATTTTTTCAATCATGTTTCTTCGTAATCTTGTTACTCCAAGAGGTATGTCATTTTTCCAGATGATTACGTTGTGTCCTTCTACTTTCAATTGGTTTATTATGCATTGCATAAAATGATAATTTTGATATGCTACTCCGCTTCTGTCATCGTATATGAAAACATTGAAGTGTTGGAAAGTTTGAATCCTTAGACTCTGGAGTAAGAGCGCTAGTTCTGTAGGCCTATCTTTTGAACATATCATTACGTCTACTTTGTGCATGTTGCCTCCATTTCATTTCTTAGATAAACATATTGCTCATTAGTAAGTTCTTCTGTTCTTATGTTGCTTGCTGATTGTCTTTCTAATCCCTTATAATAGCTTTCCTCTTTTGAATAGTCTGGTTTGTTAAAATATAACTCATTATATTCCCATTCATAATCTTCAAATTTTGTAGAAGGGACAGCATCATCGTAGATTGTCGAACCCGGATAAGGAGTTATTAAATTAATATCAAAGTCGTCTGGGCTGTTTTCTTTTAACCAGAAGATTGTGTCAGCTACATCGTTTAATGTTTCAGAGGGATGACCCAATAACAGAAAGGATTCATAATGTATTCCAGCATCTCTAATTATTCTTCTTGCTTCTGAATTTTGTTGAACAGTTGTTCCTTTGTTTATTGTTTTTAAGATTCTATCTGAACCTGATTCTACTCCCGCACATAGTTTTACGAACCCAGCATCTTTCATCCATTTTACAGATTCTGGATATTTAACTATCATATCACTTCTAACAAATCCTCTATGTTGATAGGGACGTTCTGATAACGTTTTACAGAGTTTTTCAAGTTTATTTACATTAAGATTAATCTCGTCGTTGTACCACATAAAACTTTCATATCCATATTTATCATGAAGTTCATCCATTTCTTTTAGAACTCTTTCTGGTGAATAGCTTCTTACATGATTATACATCTCTATATCTCTTCCACAACAAAAACTACATTTATAAGGACAACCTCTTTGAGTTAATATATTAGTAGTTGGTTTTCCAAACAATTCATATTTATATGACTTAATATCTATAAGTCCCGTATCGGGAATTAATGTTTCGTCTAAATTTCTTATTAGTTTTCCTTTTTGCCAACCCCTTTTAAATATATTCTCTGTATCTTCTCCTTCTCCCTCAAAAACAGTATCGAATTCATTTAATGTTTCTGTGTTTTTATCTTCTATTCCTTTAGTTCTTAATGAACTCATTGCGCTTGCGTGTGCACCACCAATAATGTATTGACTATCTGGATATTGGTTTTTTAATTTTTTAAATAATTTATATGTATATAGAAATTGAGGAGTAGTAGAACTGAATAAATATGTATCGAATTTCCCTACTTTTGGATTGTCTCCAGCAAAGTCAAATAGTTCAACATTATGTCCCTCTGCTTTTAAATTAGTTGCTACTGAAAGTAATCCTCTATTATAAAATACTCTTTCGTTTATCAAAAATGGACTTGGTGGGTTGATTAATGCTACTTTCATTTTAAAATTTTAATGCCATTATAAATGCTGACACGGCTAATATAGTAAAAGTAAAGAGTGCAATTATAGTAATAATATCTAATTCCCATCCTAAATTACTAAATACTATTTTCATATTTCTTTTCCTAATTTTTTTAATTTTTCAATTGTGTGTTTAAATTGCGAAGGTTTATTTGTTTTCAACCAAAAGGTAAACCATATTGCATTACCGTGAGCAGACCATATTCCTCTTGTATGGTGATTGTAGCATAGCGTTATTCCGTTATCTATATCCCATCTTAAACCAGTTCTTTTTTCTTTCAATTGTCTTGGAAGTATATGATGAGCATGACAATTTTTTCCCCATACTTTTTTCTGACATATCTGACAAGTCCATTTATCTCTATCTTTTATTTTCTTTATCCACATTGCATCTAGTTCTTTTTCTTCTATTTTTGTAAGTACCATTTTAAAATGAGTGTGAATCTCCTCCATCAACTGTTATTGTTGCTCCATTAATGTGTTTTGCTTTATCTGAACACAAGAACGTTACTATGTTTGCTACATCTTCTGGTCTGCCCAATGTCATATTGTGTTCTTTCGCATAATCCTTTATAGATTGTTTAGTATTAATACATCCAGGACATATTGTGTTGAATGTTATTCCGGGATATTTTCCAGCCATTGATTTCATGAAAGCAACTTGAGCTGCTTTTGCTGCAGTGAATCCTGGATTGTGTCCTTTTTCTTTTCCATATATTGATGATATTGTTATTACTCTTCCCCATTTTTTCTTATGTTTAAGAAATTCGTAAATAAAATTTAACATATTTTCATAATTCATAACCATGATTTCACTTTGAATCCAATCCCATGTACCTCTTCCACCAATATTATTTATTAAAATATCATAATTTATATCAAAATTCGGATATTCCCAAGACAAGTCCATTTTGATTCCCTTTGTTCTACTTACTATATCAACTTTAATTCCTTCTTTTTCTAATACTTTTTTAATAGCCAAACCAATTCCATGACTACCACCAGTTATTAATGCTTTTTTATTTTTAAGCTTTAATTCCATTTTCTTAGTCCTAATTGTTTTAATTCTAATTCATTTAATTCAGAAGGTAAACAATAAAGTAAACCCCTGAACGCTAATCTTGGTGTTGTCCAAGCATAATCTAGATTATCAAGTGTATCAAAATCAACTTCTAATCCTGCATCTCTCATATCTTTTGCATTTGATTTTACTATGTCACATCCCTCGAGAGTGTTTGTATAGAAAAAGAATTTTTTATTTATACGTTTTAATTTCTTTCTCAATAAATCCATATTTAAATCTATATTGTCGTATGTAATGTGTCCTAATCCATTATCAAAATCGTGGATTATAATTACTGAATCTTTAAATTTTTTCATATTTTCTAATTCTTTTAATACAACAAATCTATCTTTTTTAGATAAGTTTGGATTATAAAAATGTGCATCAAGATAGAATATATATGTATTTAATAATAATCGTTTTAGAAAAAGTGGACTATTTTCTCTAACTACTACAACATTGTTATAATTTCTTAAATTCTCAAATGCTTCATTAAAATATGTTTTGTTATTTTCGCATGTCATAATAGTATCAAAATTCTTACTATGTAATCTTGCATTTATCCCCTTGAATGCTCCTGTTTCTATAAAGGTTTTGATATCGTATTTATCGCGTAAGTATTTTATTACTTCTACTGATTTTTTATCTGTCCAACTCATTTTTCTCCTCTAAAAACTAATATTGTAAATATGCTTGCTAAAATTAATGAAGCATAATGAATAAAATTATAAGAATCTTTCAATATTGTTGATAAATACCATATCCAGTTAATAATCATTATTGGTAAATAACCATATCTCATTCTGCAAACTCTCCTACTTTCCATTTCTTCTTCATATAAATGAAAGCATCTACTTTTAATTGGTCAATATTGTCTACGTTTTCATGTTCATGACTATGAACATAATCGGGTCTATGTTGTACCCAATAATCTATAGTGTAAACCTGTAATCCTGCTTGTTGAACTGCATAAGTATAATCAATGTCTACTCCCCAGCCAAGAGGGATATTTTCATCATAACCACCAATCTTTTCAATTGTTTTATACGGAATGTAAGTACACCACGCACCCACCCAGCCAAATCCATCTATAAATTCGGGTCCAGAACGTCCACCACCTCCATAACAAGTAACTAGTCCACAATCAACTCTTTCGTCTGCAATTCTATTCATTTCTTTAAGCCAGTCAACATCATACTTTCTTGGAAAGATAACATCTGTTTGAGTCAAAAATAAATCTTCTTTTCTTTCTTTTGCTATTTCAAATAATTTATTATAAGCATAAAGTGGTCCTTTATTTGGAGAATGGATGACCTCTACAAAACTATAGAACTTTTCTAATTCATCACAGAATTCAGCAGTTCCGTCTGTAGATGATGCTTCCCATAAAATTATTTTATCTCTTATCATTGTTGAGTTCAAAAAAGTATAGAATGCATACTTTAAACTTTCCAAATCATTGTAAACTGGAATTCCGATTATCATCTGCGTCCACACCTTATCATCGCTTCTGCCCAACTTCTAGGTCCAGTATATCCTTTTGGAAATACATTTGGTTTTATATTTGTTTTTTCTCCATGATGTATTTCATTCATTCTTATATGTTCCTCTGCTAATTCCTTTAATGCTATTATTTCATCTTTTGTGAATTTTTCTGTCATTTATTTAATATCCTCCGTTCTTTTAAGTAGCTTTCTAGTGCTTTTAAATTATCTACTATTCTTTCTCTGCTAAATCCATTTTTATATTCAAACGGAACAAGTTCATCTATATCTCTGTCAGCATCTCTTAAATGACTAAATTTTTCATAATCTTTACTAATCCATTTAATTCCATATTTTTGTGGATTGTTATAAATAGGACTTCCAGGATATGGTTGAAGTGAAGAAAGTAATATAATATCTGGAGAGTTTTTTTCAATAAAATCTATTGTTTGTGGAACTATATCTTCTGGTTCTTTTGGTAAACCATTAATAAGATACAATCTAGTTTTAATCCCATATTCTTTGCATGATTTTAACATTTTTTCAACATCTTCTACTTTAATTTTTTTATTTATTAAATCTAAAACATCTTTATTTACAGACTCTAAACCAAATGATAATTCAATCAAGCCACTTTCTTTTGCTTGTTTTAAAATAGAAGTATCTTTTAACACTCTTATTTGTCCTCTCCAATATATGTCTTTTGATTTGAATAAGTCTAAAAGTTTTTCTGCATCTTTTCTAATAAAAGGCAATGCTACTTCGTCTTGTAAACTTAATCCTTCTATTCCGTATTCTGACTTTAAGTAATCTATTTCGTTAGATATTTTCTCTAAACTATTTCGTCTGATTGGTCCGCAATTATAATTTGCACAAAATGAACAATCAAATGGACATCCAAAAGAGAATTGTACTGTTGTTGATTTTATATTATCTGTTTTAAATAAATTATCCATAACAATTTTTTCTCTGGGAAGAAAATGTCTTTTTGGAAATGGGTAATCTTTCTTTGAATTTTCTTTATATAAACTATGTAAGTTTGGAAAATCTCCTATAATCTTCTCAAGTGCTTCTTCTCCTCTTCCAACAACGATAGAATCAAATCCTTCTGTTTCGTGTGGTAAAACACTTGGATGTGGTCCGCCTGCAATATGTTTTGATTTTGGATATAGAAATTTTATCCATTCAGCAATTCTTCTTGTTTCCTTATAATCTGGTGAAGCTACAGTATACAAATACATATCTGATTCGTTAGGTATGTATGGAATTACTTGTGAAATATCTCTATAATCAGTAAATTCTACATTTATCTTCTTTTCTTCTAAGATTGTTGCTAAATATAATTGTGTAAGTGGTTGAGACCTAAGTGGTTCTCTCCAGTAGCTCCAAGAGGGGATAATAAGATTAGCTTTCAATTTTTTTTCTCCACCAATTTAATAAATCTTGCATTGTTTGTTCAAAAGTATAATTTTTTGTTTGTTCTATTTGTTCTTTGAATTTTGAAATATCAGCATATTGACAATCAACATCAATCTTTCTTAATAATGCAGGGTCTGTTTCAAATTTAATTTCGTTTTTATTAAGCTTACTTATAGATAATAAATAATCTAAAACTTCTTGAATTGATTTTGTTGTGTCTCCAGAAATATTATAAATTCCAGTTTTATTTCTTTTGAATAATTTATGATAATCTGTTACTGCATCTCTTACATCTCTCCATGTTCTAATAGACTCCATATTTCCTAAATGTATTATTTTATCTCGTTTCCCTACTTCGATTTCTGCAATATACTTAGCATAAAAACATTCAGCAGACATCATTGTTCTTCTTAGACCAGTATGTGTAAACATTCTTGTAATCAATATTCTCATATCATAATATTTTTTATAGAGTTGTGCCATTAAATCTGCTCCTACTTTTCCCACTCCATAAGGATTCATCGGTGATGCGGGATGTTGTTCTGTAATAGGTTGTTTTTCTTTTGGAACTTTTCCGTAGAATTCTGATGATGAACAAATATGAATTAGTGGATTATATTTATTTTTTACTTGATTAAATGTTCTTTCTACATTTATACTATTACTTTCAACATCTTGTATAATTCTAACTACTTCTAAAATATTTAAAGTGCCAATAGCATTTGTTTGCATAGTATAGATTGGATTTTGGAATGAATATGGAACCCAGCTTTGTGCAGCTAAATGAGATATAACATCTGGTCGATGTTTATTTATAGCCCTTATTAAACTTGATAAATCTGTAAGTTCAACATATTCTACTTTAATATTAGGATTTAATCTTGATAAATCTTCATTCCATCTCACAGTTCCAACTACTTCATCTCTTTGTTCTAAGCAATAGTCAACAAGATGTGATGCTACAAATCCCGCTGCTCCTGTTATTAGTATTTTCATTTTAATATCTCCTTACAATATTTTTTCCAATATTTTCTATTATAATTAGTTTTACAATGACAACTTCTGCATAAAGTAATTAAATTTTCTGGATTACAATTTTTCTTATCATAATCAATATGATGAACTTGTAGTTTGCTACTTTTAAAACACAATTGACAAACATAATTATCTCTTTTCTTTATTAATTCTTTTAACTCTTTATTAAAATTAAATGAATATGGAAGTTTTCCTATTCCCCCTCTCCAATTTGGATTATTTTTTCCTTTTGATAATTTTTTTTCTTTTATTGTTGAACTAATTTTCTTTTTAACATATTCAGGTCTCGGTATTCCCTTTTTAATTTTACTCATTTTATTTTTATATTCTTTTGTTCTTTTAATACCCAAATTAATAGTATGGCTTTTTTTAAAAGATCCACTTGTTGGTATCCCAATTCTCCATGGACATTTTCTATTCTTTGAATTGTGTCCTAATATAAATAAATTATTACATTCATTACCACATCCACAGTGACATAAATTCATATTAATTTCTCCTGATAATGATTTATATTTTCATCTATCCATGAACATTCTGTTCCATCGATTAAAATACAATCTTCTGATACTACACAAGTATGTGCAATATAAGCATCACGTATCATTATATCTCCTTGTTTAAATTCAACCTCTTCTTCTTCACCAGTTATCATATGTTTTAATTTATATTTACAACTTCCCTTATAACAAAAACATATCTCTTTATAACTATGGTAATGATTTCCTAATATATGAGTGCCTTTTTTAACTTCTAATATATGGATATCTCTAATTCCAATCTCTCCGTTTAGTATTGAGAATATTCTCCTTCTTTCATCTTCGGATATTATTGTCGCTTTTTTAATAAATACGCCTCTCATTTTCTATTATTCTTTTCATTGTGTTCTAAAAACCTCACTTTCAAATTTCCTCTATTTAAATGTTTTAACATCTCAATATATTTGTTTTTATTTTCTTTATCTAATTCTTCTATTGATATTAATTTCATTTCTTCTAATTTATTTATAATATCATAACTAAAACCAAAATGTTCAAGGAGTAAACTTAATCCTGCCAATTTAATTAATTGAATAATTATTTTCCTTTTTTCTTCTATTGATATATTTTGTTTTAGTTTGTCAAATAACTCTTCTGGATTTCTTAAATATAAGACTTCTGCTACTGTTAAGAATCCTCTACCTCTTTGGCATCTTGAATAATACATATGATTAAATAGTTGTGGATTAAACATAGTTGATAATCTGAACCCTTTACTTCTTAATTTAACATCTATATCACTAAATAATTTTTGTCCTTCATATAGTTGCGAAAATTCTACTTCACACATTACACCAACAACAGATGATATGTTTTTATCTATCCCTTCAATTATTTCATAATCTAATCCTTGTGCATCTATTGATAAGAAATCGACTTGTCCTATTTCTTTTTGTTCAATTAATGTATCTAATTTATACATATTAATATCAATTGTTTTTTTAAGTTTAGTGTGTTCTCCCCATATTTTTATATTATTAGTTGGACCAAAAACATATTTCTCTGCACTTTTTGCTGGTAATAATACACTACTTGCAGAAGTATCATTTAAAATATTGAATTTTACTTTTTCATCTTTTCCACCAATACACTTATTAATTAATTTATATTTTTTGTCTTTGATTATAGTATCGTTAAGAGAGGTTTCATCTGCATCATAAAAAGTCCAAAAAACACTATCTTCAAAATAAGTTGTTATATCTATTGGTCCAACTTCTCCAATTCCACCAATGTGGTGAACATTTATTATTAAATCTTTATCTGTTATTTCATTTGTTTTCATTTTTTATTTTGATATGGCTTCCCTCCTACTATAAATGCTCCAGTTGGAACTTCTATTAGTAGGGTAGATTGTCCTTGTTTAGCTCTTTTTAGCGCAAATTTATAACTTGACAATACTTCTTTTTCATTTTTTATTTTTATAACTTCAATATGCTTACATAAACTTTTCAATCCGGCATAATGATCTTGACAATGTTGTGCTCCTGGATATAGTGGAAACTTGTTACCAATTTGAGTTCTGATAATAACTCCAGGTTTGAATTCTCTTTTACTCATCACTTCTACTTTATCAAGATGGTTTACAAGTTGATTAATAGCACAAATTAAAAAATCTATTCTTGGAAAAATAGATATAGGTAAAAATCCTTCTAAAGCTAATCCTATCGACATTCCCATTTGTGTGTCTTCAAATACGGGGAGTTCTATTCTTTTTTCCATTGGAACATCTTTACAACTTGGAAACATTGGACTTCCTCCATAGACGATTGTTTGTCCAATGAAGATTGCGTTTTCTTCTTTTCCAAGCATTTTCATAGCTTTTATAATTTGCTTTTGATATTCTTTATTGTTTATAGGCATCGTAATTTCCAGTTGATTTAAATTTCTTTTTGAATGTGAGCCAATCGCCTGTTCCGCAATGTGGGTAGTGTCTTACATATTGATAGTGATATATTTCTACTGAACCAAATTTTTTATATTTATCTCTCCTTGTTTTACAACCCCAAGCTTCTTTTGTAGGAGTTTCGCAACCTAATTCATTATCTTCAACTATAAATGTTATAGGTAATTGTTGTCCCATTGCATATTTAACTGCTTCATTAAAACATCCCATTTCTGCTGCCATGTCTCCAACAAAAACATATACTCGTTCTTTTACCATTTTAATAATTCTTTAAAATATATAATCCATTTATTTCTATTTGTATTAGTTTTAGTATGACAACTTCTACAAAGAGTAATCAAATTCTCTGGATTACAATTTTTCTTATTATAATCTATATGATGAACACATAATTTTTCATTTAACTCTACTTGATGTTTTCTGCAAATTCTACATTTATATCTATCTCTTTCTAAAATCGATAATTTTAAAGTATTAGTCCAATTTATTGTATATTCTTCTTTAGATAGTCCGCCTTTCCACATCGGATTTTTTTCTCCACTTAATGATAAACTCATTTTTCTTTTATATTCTTTTGTATGTTTTTTTCCTTTCCAATATTTTGTTGGTTTTATTTTACCTTCTTTAAATAATCTTTTTCTTGTTTCACTTTGTTTTTTTCTAACTTCTTTTCTTTTCATGGGATTTCTACTTCCTCTTTTTGTTATACTGTTTAATCTTCTATGTTCTTTTGTTGGTTCGTATCCTTTTTTAGGCATTTTTTCTCTCCTTTCTCTTTATTCCCATAGCAGTTCCTAAAGCAATAGGAATATTCCCGCCTACAATAGCCGATGTAAATATTTTATATTTCTTTGAATTAATGTGACTCGAATTTGCTTTAACTAATATTTCATTTAATAACCATTTTTTATTTTTGGATTTTAACAACGCATGATAATGACTTCTGTGTGTTGAGAATACCCAATCTTGTGGTTTTATTTTTTTGAAGATTTTTATAAGTTGTTCTTCATTGCCACCACTAAGATGAACTGGTCCATATGTTTCTCCTTTCTTCCATTCTTGAATTACTTCTTTTTCAAAATTTATTAAGTCTTGTTTATTCATTTTAAATTCCAAGTTTCTGTTCCATGTACATTCAGATTAAAATTTACTACAGGCAGATTGAGAACAGATATTAGCTTGTTTTTATTCTCTGGCTTTACAAAAAGTAACATATGACCCGCTTGTCCACTCCCACATAATTTCCCTCCTTCTGCTCCATTTTCTAAAGCTATATTATATATTTTTTCTATTTTAACGTTAGAAGTAATTTTATTTCTTTTTAATCTCCAGTTCTCCTTTAATATTTGACCTATTTCATCTATCTTTTGGTTTAATAAACAATCTCTTATTTGATATGCTAAGTCTTTTATCTTTATTGTTTTTTCTAATTCGTCAGAATTTTTATCTTGATACTTTCTTAGCTCTTTATGTAAATCTCTCTCCTCTTTGTTTCCTCCGATATCAACTAAGAGCAAGTGTTCAGATAATTCTTGTAAATATCTATATCTAAGTCTTAATGGATAAATAAGAGTTTTATCTCCAAACTCCATAAAATTAAAACCACCTATGCTAGTTGCATATAAATCTTGCCAGCCATTTTCTTTAAGAAGATTTTCTATGACATATGATTCTGTCACTATTTCTTCATCTGTTTTGACCACTCCTTTTAGTTCATATAATAGAGTTAATAATAATACTACAAAACTACTAGAACTTCCCAAACCACTTCCTGGAGAAATATCATTATAATATGTTAAGTTGAATCCAAATTCTGGATTAACGTGATCTATTACTATTTTTGCTAGTACATCTTGTTCGTATGATTTTTCATTTATTAGTATTTTTTTATTGTTTCTTTTCTCTATTGTCATGTGACAATATTTATCGATTGTACAATTTACAACTGCACCTCCATATTTTTCAAATATATAATTTAAATCTGTTCCACCACCAGCAAAAGAAATACGTAAAGGAGATTTTCCACGAATTTTCATTTTTTTATTTTTTCTAACATTTTAGTTGTTGATATATTAAAAATCCCTCTATTGTTTCTTTTTAGAATAACTAATTTTACATTCATTTCTTTTAGTATTTCTTTGTATTTTCTTAAATCAAAATTGTCATCATTAGTAAAATAAAAGTCGGGCTTATATTTTTTTATTAGTTGTTTAATATTTTTTGGCGGTATTTTTTTGAATTCAAGCGCTGAAAAATCTACGCATCTTATGTTTTGAATTATATATAATCTTTGTTTTTCATTCATGGTTGGTGTTCTTTTTCTACTTGTTATTTTATCTCTTGCTACAGCGACAATCAACGTGTCACAACGATTTTTACAATTATTTAAAAACCATGCGTGTCCGGGATGAAATAAATCGAAACAACCTGATGTAAATCCTATTATTTTTTTCATTTTTCAAATATCATTATCTGCTCCTTAAACAGAAAATGTTCTGGTGTTGGAATTAATTTTAATCCTTTATCTGTGAATTGTTTTATCCACCAGTCTTTATCTTCAAAGATTTCATGAGTTGGATCTGCTTCTAAGTTTGGGTTTCCTAATACTGGAACAGATATAAGAATATGTTTTCCAGATGAAATTAAATTATTTATTGCGTGTTTTAAGTCATCATGTTTTAAATGTTCTAAGACATCATACGCTATTGCTAAATCATTTGTTCCTCCTAATCCATCATGTGTTATATCTCCTTCTCTAATTGTATGCCACAATTTATTTTGAACAGCATATTTACTTATTTCCCATCCAACACAAAGTATACCAATATTATTCATAGCAAATACTCTTGGACCTTTTCCGCATCCAAATTCAACAGCTGTTTTACATTTAAAAAAATCTCTCCAATGACAAGCATCTATAAAGTGTTTAACTTCTAAATTCCTATCAGCAAAATAAAATTCATCTTTATCGATTTCATATCTATCACAAACTTGTTTCGGCAACTCAACTGGATTAATTTGTTTTGCTGGATATACTCCGAGCAAATGACTCAATTTCCATTGTTTTAAATATTGTTGGTCGTGAATAAGTGAATCTTCTGCATGTTGTTTATATCTTTTTAGAATGTAATCCATATATTCAACTGGTAAGTGTCCTAAGTGCCAAATTGTAGTATCTAAACAACCACCCATTAATTCTCCTTCTAAAACAGGGTGTGAATGAAGTGGATATCCTTTTGCTTCTGAAATTTTAAATAATCTTGTTGGAACAATATGAAAAGGTTTTGTTGCATCTTCGTGTCCGAGGTCTCCTATGAAATGTCTCATCTTTACATTATAAATTCCTGGTTTTCTTTCAGGGTCATTTATAAATTCTTTTATTTTTGATAAGTCTTCTACTAATTCATCGGCATCTAATACTAAACACCAATCATCTGGATAGTTTTTTTTAAGGTGTTTTAGATAAAAGTTTCTTTGTTTTCCATTCATTTTTGGATCTTCTGAATTCCATTTATTAGTTGTTCCACTACAATTCGGATTAATTTTTTGGAACTTTAATGCTATATTCATTGACCTATCGGTAGAACCCCCATCTAAATAAAATATATGGTCAGCATCCTTCACTGAATCTAAACACATTCCAATAAACTTCTCACAGTTTTGTCCCATTATTACTACTATTAATTTATCCATTTCTTTCCTTCTCCTTTTTTGCATAATCATATCCCGCCATTATTGCGTTAGCAAACCATCCAATCATTGTTCCTTCATCTATTGCAATAGATGGTTTCTTTTTAACTATCTTAACAAATTCTTCTGCCCAAATTTTTGCATCAAAATTTCCTATAAGTTTCATTTCTACTTTATCCATTTCTTTCCCTCTCCTTTATAAAATTTAACTAATCGTTTAATTCCTTCTTCTATTTTGATTTTAGGTTTGTATCCTAATGCTTTCATTGAACTTATGTCAATTTTTACTTGCTGGGGTTGTGCAACTTCTGGATCTATATAATCGACTTCGAAATAATGATTATCTGTTGGATATTTATCAATCTCATTTCTAATTATCATTGCTACATCGCTTAATTTTCTACAATCATCACCACAAATATCATAAGCTCTACCTTTAACATAATCCCATCCATTGATGAGAATTTCAATTCCATCAACAAAATCGTCTACGTGAGTAAAATCAAGAGTTTTTGTTTTGGGGTCACCATATAAAATAAGGGGTTTGTATGATAAAGCATTTATAATCCATTTTGTTAAAAGTCTTGTTGTCAAATCATGGTGTTCTCCGTAAACCGTGCTTGGTCTAATAATAATAAATTCAATTCCATAGCATTCATAATATGCTTTACATAATTCTTCTCCATACATTTTTGAAGCAACATAAGGATTTCTTTCTGGAGATAATATTCTTGATGTAGAAAAATAAATAAATTTCTTTATATTGTTTTTTCTACAAAATTCTAATGCTTCAAATGTTCCACAAGCATTATTATAATGAGATAGTCCAGGATGTTTTATTGTTTCATTAATCTTACAGAATGCGCCAAGATGAAAAAATATATCTGTGTGTTGAGTAGAAGGTGTTAATTGATATGAGTTAAGAGATAAAACATTACTTCCCAGTCTTTGATCTATTTCTAAAATGCATTTATGATTCTTATCTAATCTCTGTTTTAGTTTTTCTCCTATTAGTCCTTTGCTTCCTGATATTATGTATTTCATTTTCTTGCTCTTCTCCACTTTCCTTTTTTTAATCTTGCCAACACCATAAGATTTTTAGGATTTTTTATAACATATCTACATGAATATTCTTCTAAATCAACGGCACATTCATTACATTTACAAGAATCCATACAATGATGCTGTTCACTATCACTTGTTACTACCCAATTACATTTTAAACATACCCACACTATTTTCATCTTATCAACTCCTCAACTAAATCACACCATTGCTTTCTTACAGCATTCCAATTGTAGAGTGTTTTGACTTTCTCAATACCAACTTTTCCAAATTGTTCCCTTAGTTCGGGATTATTATATAATTTTTCTAAACATTCAACTGCATGATTATCATCCATAACAGCACGTTCAACATTCCAAGAACCAGTAAGTTCTGTAGCAAGTTTAACAGGTAAGCCACATTGTCCATCTTCAATTAATAATTCATGTGTTGTTGTATAATCTGTTACAATAACAGGTATTTTACATGCCATTGCTTCAATAATTGGAATTCCGAATCCCTCACCAGAAGTTGTTAATAAAAAACAATCCATCGCGTTATATACTTCATTCATTTCTTTATAATCAAATCCGTTAAAGAAACTCATACCAGAAAAAACAACTCTATTATTTAATTTATACCTGTTTATTAATTGCATCATATCAAAAGGTGACGCAACATCTCTTGGATCTGTATGTAAAAACAATACTGCATCTGAGTGCTCTTTACAAAACATCGCAAAAGATTTTATCATTCTGTCTGGCATCTTTCTACCCTGATTTCTTTGGACACAACCAACAACAAATTTTCCTTGCAATCCAAACTTTGCTTTGCACTTCTCTTTTTCCTCTTTTATTAATGGGTAATAAATAGAAGTATCAATTGCATGTGGAATGTATTTTGTATCCATTTCATATAACTCTTTTACTTGTCTTTGACCGTACCTTGCCATTGCTACTGGACAATTTACTTTCTTTAGAATATTTTCACATCCGAGTGGTAATCCACCACCACCATCAGAAGGATAATAAAAAATTGTTTTTGCTGGTGAAAAATCTAAATTTAATAGCCAAGGATATGTCATAAAAGTATCAAGAAGAATTCCAAAAACATCTATATTATATTTTTTTATATAAGACATCAACAAATCTTGAGCATAAGGTTGTGTGCTCCCTCCAAGAATATTAAACTTAAATTTAACTTTATCTTTCTCTCCTATTTCCATTCCGACAGGAATTGGTTGTCCAATATAATTATGTCCAATATAATAAACATTATGTCCCGCTTCTGCTAATTTATTACAAATGTTCCAAGAAATTGTTGCATAACCCGTCACTGTTGTAGGTGAATCTGACAACCAAAGAATATTCGCCATTATTTATCTAAAACTAATCGTTCCCGCTCCAATAAAAATTTTTTTTGCTTTATTAATTTTAATATCATTTACGGTTAATTTACAACCACTTTCAAAAAATATTATATTTCCTGAAACACATATTTTAAAAAGACATTCTTCGAATTTTTGTGCAATTACTCTTGGTATAGTAATTGAGTAATTGTCTCCAGTTTTATTATTAATAGTAGTTTTTCTTATCTGATATTGTAACGCGGGACCTCTATACGACATTTTCTTCCTCTTTTAAATTATTTAAAGAATAAATTCTACATCATTTGATGTAGAATTGCTTCATGATTATTCTCCACATAAATTATATAATTATCAGCCTTTATAAATGTTTCTATTTGATAGAGTGGGAGAATAGAAAACGCGAGATAGTAATCTCTCCCACTCGTGATTATTATCTTCTCATTACTGGACACTCTCGTTTGAATTGACAAAACCAACACCACTTGTTTTTCTTAGGCATGTATTCTTCATTTTTCATTCCTTGTCTTGCTTTTTCAACAGTTTCATACATTTTCTTAATATGTTTTTTATCTATCTTTTCAAAAAAGAGTTTGTCTGCATCCGTAAAATAAATACCCCAGTATCCAGGTTCTTCATCTACTTTCCCAGAATGTTTTAGCAATTCTGCATAAACGGCAAGTTCAAATCTATAGTCATCAAACTTATCTTTATGATATTGTCCCGTTTTCCAATCAATGATAATTAATTTATTGTCCTTTGGATTAATGTAAACAGCATCACAAATTCCTTTTAATCCGATTTCTTCATTTTGCATTTTAAGTTCTTGAAATATTGGATAAAAGTATTTTTTATTAAATTTATTTTCTTTAAGCATGTCTTTAACTCTCCTTAATTCGAACCCTATAAAGTTTTTTAAATCTGTATCAGGTTTAGGATTTTTATAAAACTTTTCAATTTTTGCATGTATTCTTATACCGCGACTTTGTGCTGGAGAAGGTTTTGATTTTATATTATCTATATAAAATTTCTTCCATTGGTATGGACATTGTAAATAAGTATTCGCTTGTGATTTACTTAATAGTTTTTTCATTTTAATTAAATAATTTAATAAATGTTTTTATAATTATATTTAGTTTTGACTTAGAAATATTTTTAGAAGTTTCTAATGCTAATCCTATTCTTATTCCAGATGGATTAAATGATGAATTTTTATCATTTGGAATCATATTTGCATTAACAATAATATTATTTTTTTCTAATAAATTAGCAGCATCATGTCCTCTTATATTTTTATTTGTCATATCAATTAAAAATAAATGATTTTCTGTAATATTTCCAATTATATTAAATCCATTTTCTTTTAATTTATTACATACATATTTTGTATTATCTAATATCCTTTTTATATAAATATTAAATTTTTTTGTTTGTGCTTCTTGAAAACAAATAGTTTTTGCTGCAATAATATTTTGGTGTGTTCCACCTTGAAAATGAGGAAAAATAGATCGATTTATAAATTTTTCGTGTTTAATATTATTTGAAATAATAATTGCACCCCTTGGTCCTCTTAATGTTTTATGTGTAGTAGACATTACAAAATCTGCATAATTTAATGGAGATTGATGATATCCCGTAACAATTAAACCAGCAATATGAGAAATATCTGCTAAATGATATGCGCCACATTTTTTTGCTATTTCTCCTATTTTTTTAAAATTAATTTTTTTAGAATAGCAAGTTGCTCCACTTATTATTAATTTTGGTTTATGTTTAATTGCTAATTTTTCCATTTTTAAATAATCAATTTCAAATTTATCATTTAAGGGATAAGAAATAACATTATAAGTTTTTCCAATAAAATTTACCTTTGAACCATGAGTTAAATGTCCACCAGAATCTAAATCCATACTTAATATTTTATCACCCGGTTTTAATAAATTTGATATTAAAGCAATATTAGCAATTGCACCACTTAATGGTTGAACATTTGCTACTTTACATTTAAATAATTTTTTACATTCTTTAATACATTCATTTTCAATTTCATCAATAAATTTATTTCCATTATAATATCTTTTTCCTGGATATCCTTCACTATATTTAACATTAGAATAACTACCTAAAGCTTTAATTATATTTTTACTTGGTAAGTTTTCACTAGCAATTAAATTATAATTTTTAAATAATCTTTTTTCTTCTTTTTTTAATAATGTAAAAATTTTATTCATTGTATATTATGGTAATTATGTTTTGTTATACCAAAATCACCCAATTTTAATTGTTTTTTTATTTCTTTTTTTATAAATGGATTTAATTCTTTCCATATATCTGATAAATCTAAATCATTAAATTGTAATTGTTTACTTTCTTTTATTGAACAATATTTAACTTTTTTACCGGCACCAAATTTAAAATTTTTAATTAAAAACTGTTCATTATCTCCATATGTTTTTAATATTTGATAATAAATACTAGTTTTACTTTTATAATTATTTTTTATAGTAAATCTTTTTATTAAAATAGAAATATCTTTATTAATTTCATTAATTACTAATTTTTCAATATATTCTTTATCAAATTTACAATCTAATTTTTCTATTATTTGTTTTTTTAAATAATTTTCATAAATTAAAACTGATAATTTACTACAGCTTCTTTGTATAATATCCATTCCTTTTATTACTAATTTATTATTTTTATTAACATATAAATACCATTTTTTATTTAATGTTTTATCTTTACCAATAAAAAATTGAACATATTTTATTTCATCTTCTAATCTTAAATTAAATTCGTTCCATGGAAATGGAAAATTATTACTTATTTCTTTAGACATTTTTTTTATAAACGAAAGACATTCATTTTTTGTTTTATTATCTGATAATTCTAACATAATTGAATCTGTATCACTCATTAAAACAATTCCAAGTTTATTTTCTTCTAATTGTTTTATTGAATATTTTATAATTTGTTGTCCCAATGATGTACAATCAGAAGCTATATATTTAGAATATATTTGTTTAAATGCTGGTCTACTACTTGAACCATAAATAGAATTTAAAATAATTTTAATTGCTTGTTCTCTTGTATCATTGATTTCTTTATATTTTTTTCTTAATATAAAGAAATCTTTAATTACTTTTTCAATTTTTCCCTGTTGTTTTTTGCAATAATAACCATTTAATTTCCATTTTTTATTACCATGCCATTTTTCTTTTTCTGTACAACAATCACAATCAAATGAAAAAAGATTATTATGAACATAAATCATTGGATAAAGTGATGCAAAATCTAAATATAAAATTTCTCCCTTTGAACTTTCTTTTATTGGTTGCATAACATAAGCACCATCAAATTTATCTTGTTTTTCATTATTATTACCCCATTTTTCTTCTATTCCAGCTTTATAACATATTGCTTTATATCCAAATGTAGCAGATGATGCTTTTATATGATATAATTTTTTTACATCTTCTGGTTTAATAAAATCGGCGAAATCTTTAAATTTTTCAAGTAAAAATTCCCAAATTTTCCATGTTAATAATAAATCTTGTTTAGTATAATTTTCAATTTCTTTTATTTCTTTTTCTGTTAGATTTTTTTTCTTAAATAAATTATAATCTATTTTTAATTTTTCATCTGTTTTATTTTTAAATAATTTTTTACTAACATTATCTAATGATAAACTTTCAAAACCTTCTGGAAAAAGTAATGTTGCACGTTTTTTAATTATTTCATAAATATCTATCCCCTTATAAAGATAAATATTATTATGAAAATCTTTATTAGATAATATTCCATGATTTTTTAAAATTGGAATATCAAAATTATTTCCATTATATGTTATTATTTTATCACACAACAATATTTTATTATGTAAATATTGTTTAGTTTTTTCATTATATTTTAAAATTTCAACGTTTTTTCCATCATATAATCCAATCCAAGTTATATTTGCTGTATTTATATCTAAAGAATCCGTTTCTAAATCAACTACTAAAAATTTTTCATTCATTTTTTAAATAATATTTTTACTTTATCAAATTGTGATTCATATAAATGTAAAGATCCAGCAAAATGATAATATTTTCCCAATTTTAAATTTAATTCTCTTGCTAATTGTTTTTGTAATTCAGTAAAAAAATATAAATCATTTCTAAAACCAAAAAATATATAATTAGATCTCATATTTGTTATCCAATGTAATTTATTATCTCTTATAAATATTTGACAATATATAGTACAGGGAAAATCTTTAGTTGAAGTTTTTTTATGATAAAATTGATTTATATTTATTATTGCTTGTCTTGAATTTGGATCTTTTTTTAATTTAGTTTTAATCCATTCCCATTGATTAAATTTTGGATTAAACATATAAACCCCATAATTAGAATTTACTGTTTGACCATCATCTGAATATTTTTCCCATATTTTTTTAATTAAGGGAGAAAAATTAATATTACTTTGACCCGATTTATACCATCTTAATTCTTCTTTCGCATATTTTAAATTTGTTTCAAATCCTCGGATTGTTATTATATTATCATTTGGATCATCTAAAATAATATTATATGCTAATAGTTCTTTAATTTTCATACCTCTTGGTGATGATTCTATTCCATTTTCCCAAATATCTTTAAGTATTTGTTTGTAAAGTGTGTTTATTTTCATTTTATTTTTTCTATTTTAATTAAATTTTTAAATGGATTATCATCGTTTCTATAATCATTTATATAATATATTTTTTTAATTCCAGCTTGATAAAGTAATTTTGTACAATAAACACATGGAAAATGTGAAACAAATATTTCACAATTATTAACAGAAATTCCGTGTTTAGCAGCAAATACAAGACAGTTCATTTCTGCATGTAGTGTTGAAATATCATGTGAATTTTGAATAATTTCTTTATGTGGAATTTTATTTGGTTGACCATTATAACCAGTACTAACTATTCTTCCTTCTTTTAAAAGAAGTCCACCTACTTTTAATTTTTTATCTGTTGAAAATTTTGCAAGCATTTCTACAATTTCTGCATATAATTTTTTATATTTTATTTTCATTTAATAGTTTATTGAATTTCTTAATATATTCCATTTTATTTTTATTAAACCGTAAAATATAACTTGGATGATATAATTTAATTATTGAAATATTTGTTATTTCTTTACAATAATTATATGCAAAATTACCTAAAGCTATAATTCTATATGGCTTTAGTGTTAAAATGTCATCTCTGAGCTCCTCTAAGCCATTCTGAACTATCTCTAGAGTAATTTTTTTGTCAATTAAATAATTAAAAATATTAGTTAGATATATATTTGTTCCATTTTTAAGAATTTTTTCAATAAAATCTCCCGTTCTATTTCCAGAAAAAACTAATTGATTTTGTTTATTTTTTCTTTGTTTTCCAGGACATATACCTACAATCATAATTGGTTCTTTATTATTAATTTTATTAATCCATCTTGTTTTAAATTTTATCATTTTTTCTTTAATACCCATAAACAATTACGTGATTGTTCTGGAAATAATGGTGCCATAATATTACTTATTAAATTACTATCATAATATTTATTTAAAGAATTAAACATTTTAATTTGCCATTCATTCATAAATGATTTATAATCTTTTTGACTTGCAAATGTTCCATATGTTTCTTCAATTATAAAATATTTTTCTAAATATTTTTTTAATTCATTATATGTAAATTCTCCAATAACATTATTAATTATATGATTTTTTGCTGCTCCAACTTTTTCATCGTATATTGGAGTAGAAAGTAAAACCTTTGTATTTTCATTACATAAATTGTAAATATTTATAAGAAAATTATCAGTATTTTCTTTTCCAATATGTTCAATAACTTCAAATGATGTTATTATATTCCATTCTGGTTTTGCAATGGGTTCAGTATTATTACATAAATCAAATTTTTTAAAATTAATCCAATCTATTTTTGTTAATTTTTTACCTTTTTCATTTAAATCTCTAATATCT
>SDBV01002268.1_pt1 | contig 28766 bp, 17 predicted proteins | sample 2277081 | NCBI WGS metagenome assembly SDBV01 (sample SAMN10402039, study PRJNA504765) | marine sediment metagenome | isolation source: marine sediment core GS10_PC15, 223 cmbsf | place: Arctic Ocean: Southern Knipovich Ridge | collected 2010
AGTGCGGTGACTTGTCACCGCTTTCCTTTTCCAACCGCTTTTCCCGATCAGTGGCCCTCGCTACTGCGAATCGTCGGGAGAAAGAAAGCGGTGACAAGTCACCGCACTCCAAAGATTCACAACTTCTCGGCGAGACGAGGCCGCATCTCGCGGAGCGAGATGGCTACAATAAAGCCGGCTAGGGCTGCTCCGGCTCGACGACGTCTTCCAGGGCGGCCCGTGCCTTGGCCAGCGAGGCGTGTGCCTCCGGCAGGCAGGAGTCGGCGGCGGCCGACCAAACGCGGTTGAAGTTCCTTTCCGCCAGGGACAATTGCAGCATGATCTCCGCCCCCTCTTTCATGCCGTAGTGCTCGATCAGCGTGTAGCGGCCTTCCACGAACGGCTCGATGTAGTTGGTGAGCATCTCGTCGATTCTTTGCCGCAGCGCGTCGGCGTCCAGGCCACTGAACTGCTCGGCGATGGCCGTTGCTTCCCGGCGGCACTCTCGGAGGTAGCGAAAGAGGCCCTCAACGCTCTGGCGGCCGTCGTTGTCCTGGGCGGCTTTGGCCTTCAACCCCATTCGCCAGCAAACCAGGCCCACGCCGGCCAGGACGACTCCGGCGAGGAACCACGGCAGGGTGTCGGGCCAGCGGTGAGCGTCCTGCGGCACCTTGGCCGCGCCGGAGATGGCGATCACGATTCCCGACGCATACAACACAAAGGCGATGGTTCGAGGCATTCGATTAACCTTGCGATAGCATGGACCGGACGATCACGAAGGTCGCGTGGCCGACGCCGGTGAGCGCCTCTCCCACGATCAGTCCGGCGGCCAGCGGCACCAGCTTGTGTTCGCAGAACGCGGGCCCCTTGGCCCTTTGCAGTCCGACGTGGATCAAACAGCCGATGCCGTAGCCGAAGGTGATCGGAAAGGGCAGGTACATGGCCAGTCCGATCAGCACTCCCAGGCCGGGCATGGGGGCCGCGCCCAACAGGACGCCGATCGTGCCCCCCATCACGTATTTGTCAACGGGCACGTTGCCGGTCTTGATGGCTTCGATCACGGCCATCAGGGCCCCGCCTTGGGGCGCCGGCAGGGTCTCGTTGCCGAAACCGCCCTGGCCGCCGGGCCCGTTGGTCCAAAGGACGTGGACGGCGCCGAGGGCCACAAAGACGCCCAGCCAGGTGAAGGCGAACTGTACGATCTGCTGCTTGATGGGCTTCGCCCCCAGCATGAAGCCGGTCTTGAGATCCTGCATCATGTCGGCGCCCTGGCCGATCGCCACACAGACGGCCACGCCCACCACCATCGCCGCGGCGATGTTGTTTTCGTAGAGGACCATCATCAAGGTCACCGAGATCAGGGCCATCCCGGACATCGGCGAGATATCGGTCAATCCGGTGGCCTGGGCCACGATCAGCCCGGCCAGGGCCAGCCAGACCGTCCCCACCACCGTCCCCAAGGCGGCCTCGGCGACGCTCACACCCTCGCACATCAGCGAGCCGGCGAAGAACAACGACATTCCCAGGATCGTGCCGAGAACGATGAACTTCAGCGGCATTTCCTCGGCGCCGGTCGACTCTCCGCCCGCCTTGGCGGTTTGGGCTGCGCTGGCCAGCGACCGCAGCGCGCCGACGATGGCGGGAAAGCAAACCACCACCCCCATCAAGGCGCCGCCGATCAGCGTGCCGATCCCCAAGGGTTGCAGCATCCGGCCGTGAATATACTCCAGAAGGTTTTTGCAATCGGGGGCCCTCTCGGCCCATCCTTGGGTCCATCCCAGGTTGACGGCCGCCGGGGAGATCACCCACCACGCCAGCATGCCGCCGACCACAAACGGCAGTCCTCCTTTGCCGGTGAGCATTCCCGCCGCCATGCTCATTAGCGAGAGCGAGACCATGGGGTACACGTACTGCGGTATCAGGCCCAGGCCGAAGTACAAGTCTTCGCCAATCACTCCGAAGCCATGGGGCAGTTGTCCGGTCTGCTCGACGCCGGGGATCTGCAACCATCCGGAGAGCAAGATCCCTTTCCAAATCGCGCTGATCGAGAACCCGACGGCCAACAGCAGGGCCTTGTCGATTCCCGCCCGGCCGGCACGGATGATCGTGGTCACGGCCACGCCGGAGGGAAACCGCAGGCGGTCCATCTCGATCATCTGCTTCCGCAGCGGGATGATGAACACCGTGCCCAGGATCGCGCCGGCGATGCCGCCGACGATCATCGGCCAGAGAGACCACTCCAAACCGCCCTGGCCCGCCGCTTTCAATTTGGCGTCGAGCAGGTAGAGCGCCGGCAGCGTAAACACCACGCCGGTGCCGGCCGTGTTGATCCCCGAGGCGATGGTCTGGTTGATGTTGTTCTCGACGCTGGTTCCCCGCTTCATCAGGCCGGTCAACAGGGCGTATCCCATGATCGCCGCCACGGTCGACCCGGGGATAGAGAACCCCAGCTTCAGCGCGGCATAGACGAAGGCCACGTTGAGCACCACGCCCTGCAGCACCCCCAACACCACGGCGGCGACGGTCAATTCGCGATAGCCGCCGGTCAGGTGGCCGCCGACTTGCTTCAGATCGATCTTCATTTGATAAACTTGCTGTAAATCTGAAACCCGCCCGCCAGAAGGAAAAACACCAAGGTGGCGATCAGCAGCAGCGTGACCGGCAGGGAATTCCGATGCCGCCGGCCGATCAGTCGGGCCTGACCGTTGAGAATCAGCAGCACCAGGGCCAAGATGGGGATGCACAACGCGCCGACGATGGCGTACGCCTTTTGCATCTGTTGGAAATCGAACCACAGGCCGGTAGCCGGGATCGTGGCCAAGGCGAGCAAATAAGCCTGGTAGGGGCGCGAGCGGGTGTCGACCGTCCGCTGGGCCTTGGCGACGTTGGGGTCGCGAGTGAGGCCCCAGAAGTCGGCGAACAGGTAGGGCACGCTCTGCCAGACACCCAGCAGGCTGCTGAAGATTGCCCCCCAAGCCCCCACCAGAAACGCCCACTTGGCCGCCGGGTGCAGTTCGGTCTGCAGTTTTTCCGCCAGGTCGACGATCAGCTTGACTCCCTTGCCTTCGCCGGCGATCGTGCTGCCGATGATCACCATGGCGATCCCGAACGCGGCGGTCATGGCGTAGCCGGTGGCCAGGTCGAGGCGGCAGATTTTGACGTCTTCGGCCCCATGGCGGCCTTCTTCGCGGATCCAATAGCCGTAGCAAAGGACCGTCAGCGTGCCGCCGACGCCGCCCATCAGGGCGATCGTCCAAGAGAGCCCTTCGCCGTGCAGATCGGGAATCGTCGGCCGCAGCAGTCCGCCGGCCAACTCGCTCCAGGAAGGCATCACGGCCACGGCGGTGGTGACCACCACGACGAACATCACGGCAATGCACACGCCCATCACCTTTTCAAATAGCCGGTAGCCTCCCAGCCTGACCAGCACCAGCGCCGCCGCACTGTGCAGCAGGCCGTAGAGGATCTTGTCCGTCTCGGGGCCGAACCACGCCAGGAGGGCCTCGTCCGTCACGCCGCACGCGATCAGCACATCCGAAGTCGGAAGGATTGCATGTGCGGTCACGCCGCAAGCACCCATCAACGCCGAGCCGACCAGGTAGCTCCAGACCAACAGATAGGCCAGAAAGGCCCACTGAAAGGGTCGGCCGAGGTGGTCGACGCATCCTTCCAGCAGCGTTCGGCCGGTGGCGAGTTGCCATCGGGCCAGGCCTTCGTTGAGGACGAACTTCAAGCCGGCTCCCAGCACCACGGCCCAGAGCACGGCCACGCCCAACTTGCTGCCGACAAACGCCCCGGTGGCCAGGTCACCCGCCCCGACGCCGGTGGCGGCCACCAGGATACCCGGTCCGAGGATTGCCAGCAGGCGGTTCTTGTGGGCGGCCATCGGTTGCGTCCTATCGAAGGGCCGCGTAGGGCGTCGATCGGCGGTAACGTTGTTTCTCGGCGATCAGGTCAAGATACACGGTGGCGGTGGTCTCGACAAGAGGAACGACCGCCCGGCCTTCGGGCAGTCTCCGCTGGTCGACGGTCTTCAGATAGTTTTCGCACGCGTTGCACGTCTCGATCCAGCAGGGATCGTCGTCTTCCACGCGGAGCACGCCCAATTCTCGCTGCGCCGCGCAGAACGGGCACCGCAGCCTGGCCAGCGGCCAGGTTTGGCCACACAGCGAACAACACAAGATCTGCGTGCCCTGCTCTCGGTCCAACCGAGCCAGCCCCGGCGGCGAGCCACAGAAAGGACAGCAGCCGGTCGGGTTCGGTGGCGCCGTCCCGCGCTGCTCGCGCCGGCGGACCGCCTCGGTCACAAACGGGGCGGCCAGCACGCGGCCGACGAACAACAGCGCGTCGAAGGAAACGCCGAAGCGGGTGGACAGCGAAACCAGCAACGCCTCGTCGGGGCCAATGGCGGCACCGCGTGCGAACCCAGTTAGAAGGTCGGAGTTCACGCCCGCCGCTGCGGACAGCCGGGCCAGGTCGTCGCTCGGGTGACCTCGCCGGCGCATTGCCGCAGAGAGATTCTCGAGCAACTTCCCCAACAGCGCGTCGTCGAACGCCACCTCGTCCGGCTCCAGCGCCGCGACTTCCTGGCCTGTGGTCGCCGCTGTAGTCCCGGAAGCAGACGGCGGAACCGAACGCCGCAGCGCGTCGAGCACCGCCGTTTGCGCCTCGAACAACTCGATGCGGAAACGAACGTAGTCCTCGGAGACCCCCTCCCGGCCGATCAGCCGCTGCAGGCCGCCGATGATTTCCGCCGGATCAAGAGACGCTACGTCACACACGGCACTCTTCCTCGCGGGTCAGTACGGGGAAGATCTTGACCGCGAGGTTGAAGAAGAACACGATCGCCGCGATGATCGAGACCGTGATCAGGATTTCCACGAAGCTGGGCACGTACGTTTGCCCGCCGGGTACGGTCATCGCCAGCCAGGCCACGTTGATCCGGTTGAATACCACGCCCAACACGACCAGCGTGGCCGCCAGAAACCGCGCAGCCGTGATTCGACGCACTTTGTTGTTGGTGAGCATCGCCGCGGGCAGGATCGCGCCAAGGACCATTTCCGTCAGGAAGAGGTAGCTGAACCGGCCGCCGATCACGCCGGTCAACTGGCCTTGGACCGCCAGGTCGACGAGCCGATAGGCTACGTAGATCCAAAGCGCCCCGGCAAGGATCTTGCCCAAGCCGGCCAGGGCTTCTGTCTCGATCGGCCGCCGGAAGGCCTTGGCGCTGAGGGTCGACTCGAAGATCACCATGGCCAATCCCACGGCGATGGCGCTGAGCAGGAAGTTGATCGGCAGCGAGGGGGTCCACCACAACCGGTCGAGCTTGTCCCGCATCAGCAGAAACAGCGAGCCCAGCGAGGACTGGTGAATCGTCGAGAAGACGACGCCGGTGATGATCAGCAGCAACGGCACGCCCGGCCTGCAGCGGACCCGGCTAAGCGCGATCGCCAATACCGCGAAGCACGCCCCGGTGACGAGCGCCCAGGTCCATGAATGCGACGTGATGCCCGCGAAGAGGGCCAGCGCCGCGATGCAAAACAACGGAGAGAGCACCCGCCAGAGCGTTTCGAGTCGAGACCATCCGAAGCGTTCGAAGACCGGGCGGGCGAACTCCAGCGCCAGCACCGGCAGGTAGAGCATCTCGCACCATGCCACGGTAAACATCGCCGAGCGCTGGGGCCACATCCACAGCGGATGAATGATGCCCCATGGCCGCGCCAGGTCGACCACCAGCCCGATCACCACGAACAGATATCCCAGCAGTCCGGTCAGCACGGCCGGCCGGACCAGGCCATGGTACTTTTGGCCGCCGAAGACGTAGACCAATGCGGCGGTGGTGAAGCCGCCGGCGGCCAGGGCCACCCCGGACATCACGTCGATGGCGACCCACAGCCCCCAGGGATACCGGTCGCTCAGGTTGGTCGTCGCTCCCAGCCCTTGGGCGAAGCGGAAGCAGGCAGCCACGGCGCCGGCCGCCATCAGCAGCATCAGCACCCCGGTGCCGGGGGCCACCAGTTTGTGCTTCACCCGTTCGCAGGACATGCGTGACTACTCGCCCGTGGCCAGTTCATTTCTCCGTTCGATCAGCCAATAGATGCCTCCCAACGCCGCACCGATTCCAATCACGGCCGGCGGGACGGCCTTCAGCGCCAGGCTGGTGTACTCCGGATAAGCCCGATCGCCGAGATCGGTGCGAAACCCCAGTTTGTCAAAGGGCTCGTTGCTGATGTACAGCCAGGCCGTGCCGCCGACCTCCTCTTCGCCGTAGACGTGTTGCTCGTACTGCCACGAGTTTCCCGCCGCGGCGTTGTGTTTGTCGATACGCTGCCACGCCTCTCGGATCAACTCGTCGCGGTCGCCGAACCGGATGGCGTCGGTGGGGCAGGCCTTCGCGCAGGCGGGCGTCCGCTGGCCTTGGCGAAATCGGGCCCGCGACGATGCCCCAACCGGCTTGCCGTCGACCCTCACTTCTTTGGCCGGGGCCGCCTGCTGCCGATCCGCACAGAACGTACACTTCCGGATGTAAGGAGCGAGCCGATCCCACTGAAGCGTGGGAACGTTGAACGGGCAGGCCAGCATGCAGTAGCGGCAGCCCATGCACTTGTCGCCATGGTAGACGACCGGGCCGGTGGCGCCACCTTTCTCATCCTGGATTTTCTCCAGCGCCCCCACCGGACAGGCCGACACGCAACTCGGCTGGTTGCAGTGCATGCACTGGCGCTTGACGAAGACGGAACTCTGAAGGTCCCCCTTGGCGTCTGAAATCTCGTGGAAGGTGATCCGCGTATAGCTGTTGGCCGAAAGCGCCGCCGGGTTTTCGTATCCGCCGCCGGTCCCCCGGCACCTGGTCCTCTGGGCCGGCAGGTCGTTCCACTGCTTGCAGGCCACCTGACAGGCCCGGCAACCGATGCACCTGGTGACGTCGACCAAACAAGCGCTACCCATCGCCGGTCTCCTTGGTCGGCACCCGTGTCGGCACGAGGTGACCTCGGGGCGCGTCCTCGGGTTTGGCCTTCTCGACGTTCACCATGAAGGCCTTGGTTTCGGGGATCATGGTGTTGGCGTCGCCGATGCCGGGCGTCAACAGATTGGCGCTCAGTCCGCCGGTACCCCGGGGCGTTAGCCAGCCGAAGCACCAGGGCAGCCCCACTTGATGCACCTCTATCTTTTCCTTGGTCTGCGGGTCGACGATCTGAAGGGGTTTCAACCGGGCGGTCGGCAAGGCGATGGCCATCAGCGACCCGCGCTTGCTCGAGACCCACACCCGCTGGCCCGGCTCGATTTTTTTCTCCTTGGCCAGTTCCTTGCTCATTTCCACAAACAGTTGCGGCTGGAGTTCGAGTAGCCAGGGTATGTGGCGGCTCATCACACCGGTCTGCCAGTGCTCGGTCACCCGATAGGTCGAACAGACGTAGGGGAACTCCTTGCTGCCCGGTTCGGCGTGCCCGTCGTGCTCGCCTTCAAACGGCCGGGTGGCCGGGTTGAGCATCTGTTGGTTGAACGGATTGACCGTCAGCGGCGACTCCATCGGCTCGTAGTGCTCGGGCAACGGACCGTCGGCTAATTCCATGGCGAACAGCCGGGCGTGGCCCTCGGGTTTCATGATGAACGGATGGCGGGTATTCTGCGGATCGACCTGCATCGGCGGCCATCCCCCGTCGGGCACGTCGCCGGTCCACTTCCCTTTCTTGGGGTCGGCCGCGGCAGTGTTGATGGGCACTGGCACCCACCGGATCACCGGCGTCTGCTCGTCCCACGGCCGGCCGTCCAAATCGACCGAGGCCCGGTTGTAGAGGATCCGCCGGTTCAACGGCCAGCACCACGACCACTGCGGGTTCAGCCCGATGCCCTCGGTTTCGCGGACCCGCCGGGCGGCCATGTTGCCCTCGTTGGTGTAGGAGGCGCAGTAGAGCCAGTTGCCCGAGGAGGTCGAACCGTCGTCCTTTAGATAGCTGAAGCTGGGCACTAGGTCGCCCTTCTTGAAGCGCTTGCCCTTCTCGGGGAACTCGACGTCTTCGAGAAAGTAGCCGTTGATTTCTTTGGCCACGTCGTGGACGTCGCACTCGCCCGCTTTGTTGAAGTAATCCCACTTCAGCTCGAGGATCGGATCGGGCAGTGCGCCGCCCTCGGCCTGGTAGAGCTTCTTCAACTCGACGTAGATCAGGTTCATGATCCGGGCGTCGGGCAGCGCCCCTTTCCCGGAGACACCGGGCGGATCGGCCGCTTTGTATCGCCACTGCATCCAGCGGCCGGAGTTGGTGATGCTGCCTTCCTTCTCGACCGACGCGGCCGCCGGCAGCACGAAGACCTCGGTGCCGATGTCTTTCGGCTCGATGCCCAGGTTCTCGTCCTGCCAGAACCAGCCGGTCTCGTTGGGAAAGATGTTCACGCTGACCAGCCAGTCGAGCCCGGCCAAGGCCCGGCGGACCTTGTTGGCGTTGGCTCCGCTGCACGCCGGGTTTTGACCCCAGGCGAAGAACCCCCTGATGTTGCCCCGGTACATCTCGTCGAAGAGCGTCAGCCAGGAGTAGTCGGTCCCGTCGTCGAGTTTCGGCAGCCAGCCGTAGCCGAAATCGTTTTCCCGGGTGGCGGCCGCGCCGAACATCGATTTCAGCAGGCTCACCGAATACTTAGGATAGTTCCCCCACCAGTTGGCGCTGAGCTTGCCGAGCTGCTTGGGCGTGTACTTGTCGTTGTACTCTTTCAGCGTCTGCTGCGAGGCCTTAGGGGTCTTCAGGTAGCCGGGCAGGATGTGGAACAGCAGGCAATGATCGGTGGAGCCTTGCACGTTGGACTCGCCGCGCAGGGCGTTGACCCCGCCGCCGGCCCGCCCGATGTTGCCCAGCAGGAGTTGGATCACGGCCATGGCGCGGATGTTCTGCGTGCCGGCGGTGTGCTGCGTCCAGCCCATGGCGTACATGATCGTGCCGGCCTTGTCCGCGGCGGCCGTGGCCGTGAAGGTCTCGTAGACCTTCTCGAGGTCTTCAATGGGCGTGCCGCTGACCCCCGAAACGGCCTCGAAGCTGTAGCGGGCGTAGTGCTTCTTCATCAACTGGAACACGCACTTCGGGTGCTGAAGGCTGGGGTCCTTCGCCGGCTCGCCATCTTCCCCTAGCTGGTACTGCCAACTCTCCTTCATGTACTTGCGCTTTTCCGCATCGTAGCCGGTGAACAGTCCGGCCACCTCGTCGAAGTCGTACTCGTCGTGGATCAGAAACGCGGCGTTGGTGTAGTTGACCACGTACTCGCGGTGCAGGCGATTGTTGTCGAGGATGTACTTGATCATCCCGCCCAGCAACGCAATGTCGGTGCCGCAACGGAGCCGGGTGTAGACGTCGGCCACCGCGGAGGTGCGGGTGAAGCGGGGGTCGACGCTGATCAGCGTGGCATTGTTGTCATCTCTGGCCTTCAACACCCACCGCATGGAAACGGGGTGGTTCTCGGCCGGGTTGGCCCCCATAATCAAAATGCAATCGCTGTTGCGAAGATCGATCCAGTGATTGGTCATCGCCCCGCGACCGAACGTTGCCGCCAAACTGGCGACGGTGGCGGAATGTCATATCCGGGCCTGGTGTTCGATGTACACCAGTCCCATCGCCCGCAGCAGCTTCTGGTACAGCCAACACTCCTCGTTGTCCAACGCCGCACTGCCGACCGAGGCGATGGCCGTGGTGCGGTTGACGACAAGCTCCTTGCCGTGCGGATTGACCGTGGTAGTGAACGACTCGTCGCGGGTGTTCTTGATCAACCGGGCGATCCGCTGGACGACCCAAGGCCACTCTTTCGGCTCGAACCTGGTCGCCCCGGGGGCACGGTACAGCGGCTTGTCCAACCGCTGGTCGTTGTTGGCCAGTTGATACAGCGAGGCCCCTTTGGGGCAGAGTGTGCCCTCGTTGATCGGATGGTCGGGGTCACCCTCGACGTGGACCACCTTGCTGCCGCCGCCCGGGCTCTTCTTCGACATCACCAACACCCCGCAGCCGACCGCACAGTAGGGACAAATCGTGGTGGTGATCCGGCTGCTTCGCACCAGCGCCGCCTTCTCGTTGGCGTAGGCGATCGCGGGGCTAAGGTCCAGCCCGAGGAAGCCGAGCAGCCCGCCGGCCCCGGCCGAGCCGGCGGCAAGGAAGTTGCGACGAGACATCTCCATGGCAGGTCTCCTCGAAGCACAGAGTCAAAGAAACATCAGTAAGTCGGAGAAGTTTACACGGAGCTACTAAAACAAGTATACGACTGCCGATTTGCCGGGTCCAGGGCGTTTCGGACTGCTCACCTAACTCTCCAGCGACCACCGGGCCTGACGCAACACGGCGTTGGGCGATCCTTGCATTCGTTCGTACCACACCGTCAGCAGCGAACCGTCGTCCAATTGGGCCGTCGACGGATAGCCCAGGTCGCCGGATATGCCGTCGCCGGCGATAATCATCGGCTCGGACCACGTGCGGCCATGGTCGTCACTGACGCGGGCCTGGCTGCCCAACGGCCCGCGGCGATGGCCGTAAGTCATCAGCAGCCGGTCGTCGCCGAGCCGCAGCAAGTGCGACGGCAGGCCCCAAACGCCGATCGCCCGCGGCGTCGACCAGGTCTTGCCGCCGTCGGTCGATTCGCACTGTAAGGTTTCTCCCTGGTTGGCCTGGTTGTGGTTGCGGATTTGCAGCACCAGCCGGCCGTCGGCCGCTTCCACGGCGTGCAGCTCGTGATAGTTTTCGTGGCCGTCGCCGTCGCGGGTGGGAATCTCCGCCAGCCACCGCCAAGTCTGCCCGTCGTCGGTCGATTGGCACACGCCCACGCGATGTCCCTCTCGCCAAAGATCCTTGCCCGCGTAGAGCAGCCGCCCGTCGGATAATTGCACGGGGCCGTGCGGGCTGTCGACCAGGCAGTCGTAGCGGCCCGAGAAGGTCACGCCGCCGTCGGTCGAGCGAACCATCCACACGCCGAGAGCCGCCCGGCGCTGCTCGGCCGAGAGACGCCGATGGGCGGCCTGCCAGCGTCGGAGTTTGTCCTCGGGCCACGCGCCGCTTTGGCCGGGGCGGATTTTCTCGGCCCGCTTTAGGTTCGGTTCGTACGCCAGCGAAGTAAACGTGGTGACCAGGATCGTACCCTGGGCCGTTTCCAGCACTCCCGCGTCGCGGTCGTCGATGCCGCTGTCCATCAACACGCACGGCCAGCTCCAGGTTCGGCCGTCGTCGTCGCTGCGGATCAGTTCGACCCGGCCGAAGGGACAGACGTGCGCCTCGCGGCCGCCGGAGCAGACCAGCAGCAGTTGCCCGTTGCGTCGTCGCGTCAGGGTCGGCCAGCCGTGATACAGATTCGGCCGATGGCTGATGACGGCCGTCTCGCGCACCACCGCCCGGGGCGCCGCCGTGGCGCGTGGGGTGATGCCGAACATCGCCCAGGCCGCGGCGGCGCCGCTGCCGGCGAGCATTTTTCGACGACTCAGAGATTGGTTCATGGAAAGCTCCTTTCGTGCCCGTTTAGGATCGTTCGAGAAATAAGTGTCCGGGTGGCTGAGGTCGAGCGTAGCGAGCCCCCAGTTCTTTCGCCAGACAACTGGGGGCTCGCTACGCTCGACCCCAGCCACCCAATCGTTTCATCCGACACTAATTACTCGAACGATCCTTAGTCACTTCAGGAAGTCGAGCAAGTAGCCGTCCTCCCCTTCGCTCTGCGGCAACTGCTTTCGCAGCTCTTCTTGACGTTTTCGCGCTTCGTTCTCCCGCAACGTAGTATACCGTCCGTGCGTCAACCGGTCTTCCTTTGCTTCGCCCGACTCGACCCGGATGGCCGTCTCCTTCAGCAGCCCCTTGGCCGCGGCGTTGATGGCCCGGCAGCGGGTCTGGCAGAGTCCGCAGCCGACGCACTTGTGGGCCACCACCACCGGCGCCAGCAGACCGGTGCCCTCGATGGGATCGCCCGCCGCGTCCATGTCCGTGCCCACCCGAACGAATTCGATCGCCTCGGACCCGGCCGTGACGCATTCGTCCACGCAGAGTTGACACGGCTCGCGTCCGGCGTAGGGCAGGCAGGTTCGCTCGTCGAGCACGGCCAGCCCCATGCGGGCGACGCGTTTCTCCTCGAGCGGCACCGCCCGGATCGCTCCGGTCGGGCAAACCTGGCCGCAGTTGTTGCAGCTCGGCTCGCAGCCCGACCAGTCGGCAACCACCTCGGGCGTCCACAGCCCGGTGAGGCCTTGTCGGAATCCCTGCGGCTGTAGCACGTCGTTCGGGCAGGCCTGAAAGCACTCGCCGCAGCGGATGCACAATTGCAGGAACTCATTCTCGGGGACGCTGCCCGGCGGACGCACAGGAAGCGGCATGGCGGGATCGGCGCCGCTGGCGCGGACCGCGGCGGCGGCGGCAATCCCACCCAGACCGCCGGCCGCGACGCCCACCGCAGTGCCTAGGAATCCTCGCCGCCCGATAGCCGTCTCGCCGGAGGGAGGCCCGCCGGAAGGAGCATCGCCCGCCGGTTTCGGCTCGGCCCGGCTCCACCGCGGGACGAACCGGATCGCACGGACCGGACATACACCGCCGCAGGACTGGCAGAACGTGCAGTCGCCGGTTCGGGTGGTGAAGTCGGGCTCGATTGCGTCGAAGGGACAGATCTCCACGCACTTGCCGCAGCCGACGCAACTCGACTCGACCTGACGCTCGGTCAGCCGAAAAAGGTTGCCCAAGGAAAAGACCGCGCCGCTGGGGCAGATGTATTTGCACCAGAACCGCGGCCGCAGCAATCCCAAACCGAGCACCCCCAGAAACAGTCCGATCGACAGATAATGCCCGGCGCCGACCGGCAGCACTTGATGCCAGCCTCGCTCGGCCCCGGTCTGAAGCGGCGTCAGCAGAAACGCCATGCCGCGGGTGAGCAGCGGGATCGCCGCCACGAAACCGGAGATTAACACGCCGAACCACGAAGCGATCAAAACCGCCGCCAACAGGCAGTATTTCAAGCGGGTCCACCATCCGTCGGCCGCGACTTGCAACCGCCGGACCCGTTTGCCGACGGCCCAATCGAACAGGTCGATCAGGGTACCCAAAGGACATACATAGCCGCAAAACCCGCGGGGTACGACCAGACAGATCGCCAGCATCACGCCCGCCCAGCCGAGCGACCAGACCCAGCAGCGGGCCGCCAGGGCGGTGGAAAGGCTCACCAGCGGGTCCAGGGCAAGCAGCGACTCGGCGGCCGGCCACTCTTTGGCCTGCAAATCGTCGGCATAGTGCGACGGCCAACTGCCCGGCGGGGCCTCGTGCAGCGACCATAGTCCCAAACTCATCGACAACTCGTGGATCTGCTCAGCGTGCAACGGCTCCAGGTGAAGCTCCTTCTGGCCGACGCCGGTAACGCGAAGCGGTATCAGGTCCTGCTGCTGCGGGTTGCTCTGGTCTACCACGTAGAGGACCATCTGGCGGTAGATCGCTTCGATGGGCGGCTGCTGGCTTTCGACCAGCACCGTGCCGGCTTGTTCATCAACTTGGATCGGCCACCAATCCTTCCAGACGCGGGCGGGCCGGGCCGTGTAGGGCCAGCAGACGTAGCAGAAGAGCCACAGGAAAACGAGGAAGCAGATCGCCTGGATCGACCGGCGAAGCGGCGAGGCGCCCCAGGTCGGACCGATCCTTTCAAGGCCCCGACGGACCCGTCCCGGACCGCCGGTGCTTCCGGTCTCGGACTGTCCGCGAAGAGGGAGGAACCAGTTCAACCGCATGGCAACAATTTCCGAACGCCGTCATTCACTTTCAATATTCCTGGTTGCCGCGTGGGCCTCCTGCCTCGACCCACCCTACATCCCGCCGGCCAGGGCCTTGGCGGTGGCGTTGATGATGGCCTCGGAAGTCATCGTCGCGCTGGTCACCGCGTCCACGCCCTTGACGCCCTGCTTCTGGATGATCTTCTGGGGCGTGTCGGTGATCGCGGAGTAAAACTGCTTCTCCTTGTGCCGGGTCACTTCCAGCGACTCGATACGGCCGGCCCGAACGGTGACTTCCACCTGGATCTGGCCCGCGTAGCCGGCGCTCTCGGCGCGATAGGTGCCGTCGGCCACGCGCCGCAGGTCCAACATCTCGAACAGCCGGATGCCTTCGATGTTCGCCCGGGCCCGTTGTTGGTTTCGCTGGATCCGTTTCTCGGCTTGGCCCCTGGCCGGCACGTCGAGCACCTTCTGGAAATACGTCAAGGCCGCCTGATAGCGGCCGGCGATGCGGCAGGCGTCGCCCGCGTAGAGATAGGCCAGATCCGGATAACCGCCGCGGGCGCCGGCTTCGGCCAGTTGCAGCGCCCGGTCCGTTTCGCCCATATCGGCCCAAAGCTTGATCGAGGGAAAGTAGTTGAAATGGCTCAGCAGTTCCGCCGCCATTTGCTTGTTGCCGAGCTTCCAGTAGCAGGTCGCCAGGTTGATTCCCCTTGGGGAACGAAGGTCACGTTCGGCCCCCGCGTTGCGCCACCAGAAGGCCGCCCGGGCGTAATCCTCCAGCAGGAGCTGATACATCCGGGCCAAAGAGTTCATCGCTTTGGCCCGCTTCTGCGGGTCGGCCTGGTGCAGGCTCAACAGGTGATGCATGAAGCGGAGGCCGGATTTCCATTTGCCGGGATTGGGATTGATGACGTCCCACATGTACTGGCCGACGTTTTTCTGGGGGTTCCACGGCGGCGGCGGTCTCTGGGGCCAGGAAAGGTCCAGCGTCTTGGGGAAGTCCAGCGGCACCGAATCCCACCAGTCGGGCGACGAGCGGCCCACCTCGTTGATCAGAGCATCGACCCGGGCGCGAGTTCGCCGATGGTCCCCGGACGGCCCGTGCCTGAAGACGAGGGGCTCGGCCGCAGCATGCCGGGGGGAATCTGTGGCGTCCGCCGCATTCAGGACTTCGCGCCGGCCGTCGATGGTGACGGCGTGGATCCTGTCGAGGGGATACTTCCGCGAGAAGGTGCGGCCGCCGACGGTGATCTTCATGGTGATGTAGCCGTCGTCTCGGGCCGTAATCTGTCCCCGGCTCTTGGCGCCGGTGAGGAACTCGACCAATGCATCGGCGGCGCCGGGACGGGGCGACTGCCGGGCCAGCCATTGCCGGACGAACTCGCGGTCGGCGACGCTCAGTCGGCCGAGAGCAACCGAAATGATTTGGCCGCCGGTCTTTCGCAAACGAACTTTGCCATCGGCGGCATCGACGAACTCCGCCTCGACCGCAAAGCTTCCGGAATCGTCGGTCCACGTTCGCGCATCGGCGCCGGAGGCCTGCGGACCAAGCAAAATCCCGGCCAGGATAAGCACGGTGTGTGTGAAACGTTTCATGCTGAGGATCCGTCAATGAATGGGTTTTCGAATTGTTGCCGTGTTGCTGGAGTGAGACGAAGCTTCATCTTGCGGCGGCGAGATTGGCTTCATCTCGCGGAGCGAGATGGCTACTATGTCTATGGTGTGGTTTTGGGCATCTCGGTGCAGAGTCGGCGGTACTTGTTTTGCTGCTGGGAACCCTCGCCCAAGGCGGCCCCCGCCTTCCAGGCCGCCCGTGCTTCTCCGCCACGGCCGAGGGCCTCCAGCGCCTTTCCTCTGAAATACTGGGCGGGCGATTCCTCCGGACTATTCGAGCGGCCCACGCCCAGGTTTTCGGGATAGGTCAAGGCCGCTTGGAAGTCTTGCAGGGCCGCCTGGAAATCCTTGGCGGCCATGCGGCGCTCGCCCCGCTTCCGGTGCGCCCGGTTGAACATCTCCCAAGTGACGCTCTGGCCTTCCCAATTGACGAAGTACGGCGTGGACTCCAGCAGGTCGATAGTTTCGGTGAACCGCTGCTCGTCGAGATACGCCCGGGCCAGCATAATGATCACGTCGGCCCGCCGTAACTTCTCGTGCGGCATGGTGGCCAGCAGTCGGATCGCTTCGCCGCGGCGTCCCCGGGCGATGAGGAGTTCGGCCAGGTCGCGGTAGAGCGTCTGATCGCTGCTCCGGGCGGCGACGGCCCTTCGGAGATACGCTTCGGCCTTGGCGAGTTCTCCTCTCGAGGCGGCGTACACTCCCAAGTTGCGCAGCGCGACGCTCAGCGCCGGCTTCAATTCGGCCGCCTTGCGCCAGTGTACGGCGGCCTGCTCGAGCCGCCCCAGACCGCCCAAGAGGTTCCCCAGATGGAAATGGGCGTGGGCATCGCCGGGATTCTGCTCTACGGCGTACTGCAACACCTCCACCGCCTGGGGGCGCGAGGGGAAGACGAAGTCGCGGTAGATGGCGGCCGCGCGGCGAAGATGGGCGTCGGCCTGCTGCTGCTGGCCCTGTAACGAGGCGTAGTAGGCCAGGTAGTAGTGGGGCAACGGGCTCTGTTGGTCCGGCGGCACCGCTTCCACGCAACCGGCCGCCAACACCTTGGCCGCTTCGCTTGCCAGCCCCAACTCGGCGAACACCAGGCTCGTCTCCAGCATTTCGAAGTCGTCCTCGCCGACGAATGCCCTTGCCTCGGCGGCGAATCGTTGCATGGCGTCCTTGCTGGCCAAGGCCAACACGGCCCTGGGGACGAGATCCGTAGGCCGCCCGGCGATTCTCCGTCGGGCTTCTGCGGCGGCGGCTTCCCTCATGCCGGCGGCATGTCGGGCCAACAGCAGGTGATTCTTCGCCCGGTCGTCCTCGAGGTTGGCCCGAACCGCTTTGGCAAAGGCTTTCACGGCCTTGGCCGGCTCCTTCAGCCGCATCTGAGCCCGCCCCGCCAGATCGTAGCCGAGCGAAGCCGTTCCGAAGCATCGCGCTGCCCGATACCCGCAGCGAAGGGCCTCCCGCTCATGCTCCGGCGGTTCTCCGTGCAGCCGCAAGTGACAGACGCCCAGGAAGTACCAGCAGAGTCCGTCGTCGCTATCCCGCCCCAGCGCCTTGGTGAGTCGTCCGATGGCGGTCTGAACCAGTCCGGCTTCCAGGTCGAGCACGGCCAGCGCCCGCAGCGCCAGCAGGTGTCCGGCGTCTTCCGCCAAGGTCTTTTCGTAGTAGGCCCGGGCCTTGAGCCGATCGGTTGCCCGGTCGTACTTTCGACCTTTGAGGTACTTTTCTTCCAGGGTAAGCTCTTCGTCGGGTTTCTCCATCAGCATGGAGAGCTTCGGGGACGGGGTCTGGGGAATCGGCAGCGGCGTGATAAAGGCAGCCAGTATGCTGCCGTCGGCCGTCTTCACGCTGACGTGGACGGGCGACTGCGAGGCCGCGGAAAGCGTCTCGAACAAAACGGTTTGGGGATCTTTGGGAGAAAGGTCGATTCGCTTTTCGAGGAGCTTTCGATTCTTTTGCGACAGCGTACAAACCGCCCCGGGAAACTCGCCGGTGGCCAGCAGCCGCAGTTCGAGCTTGCCGCCGGTGCGGATGGTCTGCACGGCGAGGTCCTTGGTAGCGAACTCGAACCCGTCGCCCAGGCCGTGGGCCGGAAACCACCATTCCCGCCAGGAGACCTGTTGCCTTGGGGCGAGCATGCCGTAGTCGGACTGGGTCGGCAGCGGCCCGGTTTGGACCTCGATATACGGGCCGTCGCCGTCGGTGAGGCTTTGCTGGCTGACCAGGCCGAAATCCCACTGTCCCCAGGTCCAGGCCTTCTTTCCGCCCAGTTCGTGGTGGTCGGCCACCTGAACGATCCCGCGATCGGCCTCGACGTCGTAGGCCCCGAAGAAGTCGTGCTCGCATCCGACGGCGAAAATCGACGTGGACGTCTCGTAGTTCTTCAGCCAGGAAAGGTCCTTGCCTTGGTGGATCGGCCAGGAGAAGAACTTCCGGCCGTCGTGGTCGGTCCCCAGCGACATCGGATAGATGAACCGGGTGCCGGGGCGGTTGGGAAACGCCGTGCAGTTCCAGAAGTAGTAAGGGTGCATGCCGTCGGTCGGATTGACGATGCGGATCTGCTCGTCCAGATAGGCCTTGCCCGGGTGCAACGTCACCCGAACCGTCCAACGGGTGCGAAAGATCTTTTCCAGGTTGCTGATCTCCAGGAAGGCGGAGCCGTCCGGGTGGCGGCCGATCACCGCGTCGACCGGCGAGACGATGGCGACCGTATGCCCGTGCGGCCCGGTGTTCCATTCCACCCCGCCGCTGATCCAGGCCCCGCGCATGGCGATCATCCCCGGCTTGATCACGTCGTTGAGATGAAACATTTCCTCGCCTTGGGTCTTGTCGAGGACCGAGTGCAGCCGGCCGCCCAACTCGGGCAGACACATCACCTTCAGATACTCGTTCTCCAGAAACAGGGCCTTGTAGGTCCGGTCGACCTTGGCTCGGGAAAGGTGGTCCTGCATGGTGTAGGGATAGATGATCGATCCCTTCACGGTGGTCGACAGCTTGGGCCCGCCTTCGATGGCCCAGAACTTGGGATTGACGTCGTCTTGCCACGGGTAGGTCGGGATCGTGACGGTTCCTTGCCAGGCCTTCACCTCCGCCCGAGCGGGACGGGCAAACGCGAAAGGCGTCGCAACGAAGAGAAGGAAAAGCAAGACCGCAGAGCGTTTCTTCGGCAGGGCTCGCATGATAGTAGCCTCATTGGGTTGGACGGACTTCCCTCTGGTTCCCAAGCTCCAGCTTGGGAACCAAACGGCTCGACAGATGGTAAGCTGATGCGGGTTCCCAAGCTGGAGCTTGGGAACCAGGTGGAGAGGTGGCAGGCACCTTTTGCCTTTTTTCCTCATTGGTTCGCAGGAGACCGGCTCCGGTAGCGTCGCTGCATGGCCTCGATATCGAGCGGCCGGTTCGTTCGGCGGCTCCACCACTGCGGAGCCCGGGCCGGGTCGTGCTTCGGGTTCGGCGTAGGCATCCGGGCGCCGACCGACCGCCGCCAGCCGGCGAGCATCTTTTGTAGTTGCTTCGCCTTCTCGGGCAGCTTGCCGGCGAGGTTGGTCGTTTCGCCGAGATCGTCCTCGAGATTGTACAACTCCAGCGGCGTGCCGTCGAAGAACTCGATCAGCTTCCAGTCGCCGGCGCGAATCGCCCCGGCCGGCCGGCTGTGGTGGTAGTGCGGGTAGTGGAAGTAGATCGCCTCGCGATTGAGCTTCGACTCGGCATCGGCCAAAAGCGGCACCAGGCTCAGCCCGTCGATCGGTTGTGCGGGCGGCTTCGCCCCGGCGGCATGGCAGAAGGTCGACAGCAAATCGGCCGTGGTGGCCGGCCGGCGGCAAACGGTTGCGGGCTTCACCACGCCCGGCCAGCGGACGATCATCGGCACGCGGATGCCGCCCTCGTAGATCGTACCCTTCTCGTCGCGCAGCGGGGCGTTGGTCGAGACTACTTCGCCCACGCCGGTATAGATCTTCCGCAGGCCGCCGTTGTCGGAGGTGAACACCAGCAGCGTCCGATCGGTCAGCTCCAGCTCATCCAGCGCGGCCATGATCCGGCCGATGCTCTGGTCCAGGTTTTCGACCATCGCCGCATAGACCGGGTGGTTCACGCCCGCGGCCGGCTTGGGCTTCCGGCGATACTTCTCGATCGCCTCCGGCGTGCCTTCCAACGCAATATGTACGGCATGGTGGGAAAGCGTCACGAAGAAGGGCCGGTCCTTGTGTTGCCGGATGAACCAGAGCGTTTGATCGGTCAACAGGTCGATCCGCTTGGGCCCGGGCTCCTTCGACTTCCGCCAGGCTTGGAAGTCTTTTCCTAGCGTGCGGGCGGTGACGTCGTAGCCGCGGACGTGCGGGCCGTGGGTATTGTCGGGGCCAAGGTGCCATTTGCCGAAGTAGCCGGTGGCGTATCCGGCGGCCTTCAGCACGTCGCCAGGGGTCTTGATCGCCAGCGGCAACGCGTGCTCGATCCGCGGGACGACGAGCTTCTCGAAGGGGCGCCAGTGGCCGGGGATGAAATCGGTGATCCCCACCCGGGCGGCGTACTGGCCCGACTGAATCGTCGCCCGCGTCGAGGAACAGACGGGCGTGGCGGCATAGAAATCGGTGAACTTCATGCCCTGGGAACAAAGCCGGTCGATATGCGGCGTCTCGTGGAACCGATGACCGTAGCAAGCCACGTCCGGCCAGCCCATATCGTCGATCAGCAGAAACACGATGTTGGGTCGGGAAGGCAGGGCGAGGGCGGAAGTGTTCTCCGCGGCCGGCATCGCGCCGGCCTTGCCGGCCAACAGAATCAGCAGGCTCACGGGAGCTGCGCGGCCGAGGAAACGTCGCAGCGAGTTTTGGCGGATCGATGGTTGCATGGTGTTACCTTCTTCATGTTCATTCTTAGGACTCGTATGGGAATCACTTCCGTACAGTAGCCATCTCGCTCCGCGAGATGTAGCCCGAAACAGTCTGGATTTCCGATGGGTACTGTACGCGCCGAATTCGGGAAGTAATCCCCATACGAGTCCTTAGCCCCGGCGGCCACACCGGGAAATAACATCGGGAAATCACACCGCGTGGCCGCGGCGGCTAAACTAAAAACTCAGCGGCAACTCGCTCCGTTCGTTCGGCTGAAGCGTTCGGATGCCCTCGAGTTGCTTCATCCTGTCGCCCGGCTCGCCCACCTTGATGGTGTACGTCCCTTTTCGGAACACCTTGGGGCGGAACTCGCGGCCGTTGATTCGCAACGTGTAGACGATCTGGCCGTCGGCTTCGTCGATCACCTGCACCACCGGATCTTCCATGCCGCTGATTTTCAGCGTGGGCAGGTAGGCCGCCGCCTGGCGGGCGTAGTTGTCGAGCTGGCCGATGGTCTTCGGCCAGCCGGGGTATTGTTTGGTCTTCGGATCGGTAACGTCCGCGTTGCGGGGCCAGCACTCGAAGGTGATGGTGCGGTCGGGTTTGTTGAAGCGGACCACTCCAAAGCCGGCGGCCCGGGTGGTCAGCTTGTCGCGATTCTCCTCGGGGGTCGGATTGGCGACCGCCCAGACGGTGAGCTTGTTGCCCAGGCCGTCGAGGTGCTGCCCGGTGTAGGGCGGCATGCCGGGCCCGCGGTTCTGGCCCGGCTCGAGCGGGGCCCACCAGCGAAGGTACAAATTGGCGATCGAGGGCACGCAGAAGGAATACGCCGCGTCGCCGAAGTCGTCGATTCCATGGTGGAAGATCGTCGCCAGGTGCTGGTCCCCGGCGATATGGACGGCGAACGCCTTGCGGATCTCGGCCAGCGCCTCGTTCCGCCCGGTCTGCGGCCAGCCGTTGCTGTCCAAGTCGGCCAGGATCCGGTTGTTGCGGCTGCCGTGCAGATGGGCACCGCCGCAGAAGACGGTTTGGGAGAGGACCGCCTTCATTTCGGCGTCGCGCCAGTCGGCCGCCCACGCGCGAAGGAACTTCAGTTGGCGCTCGCCGAGCAGCTTCAGCCCGGGCACGTCCAGCGCCTTCGGATCGTAGTTGGGGGTGGAGACGTGATCCGGCCGCGGTCCCATTTTGGGGATGCGGCCTTGGGGGCCCGTTTTGAACTTGCGGTCCTCGATGATCGCAAAACTGACGCCGCCCCAATTCAACGCCGTGTAGTATACGGTGATACCGCGCTGGACGGGCGTCGGGTCGTAGGGGTCGGGCAGGTGGCTGGTCTGGGCCCGCTGGGCTTCGTTGACGTACTCGACCGATTTGAAGTACCCGCCGTCGTGGCCCGCGCCGGTGTGCGACTGCTTGCCCTCCGCGCCCCACAGGTTGGCGTGCCCGACGTCGTGGTCGTCGGGGATGGTCACCGTGGGCGTGTTGCGGATCACGTCGCCGAAATCGCGGCCGAACTTCAGCCAATACGCGTAATGCCGGTTGTGGTCGTAGACCTGGTCGCCGGAGAAGAACAGCAGGTCCGGCTTCAGCCGCTGGAGGTTTTTCACGATATCGGTCTTGGGAATGTCGCCTCCGTGTCCGGGATAGATGGAGTTGCCGGTGAAGGCGGCCACCACAATCTCCGGTTTGTCGACCGGATTGCGGCGGATCAGCCCTTCGTAAACGGCCGAGTCGCCGTGCCGCACGCGGTACGGCACTTCCCGGGACATGTCCCAGTCTTCCACCCGAAACGGCGCGGTGAAGCCGGGCGTAATCACCTTGGCCGTGGCGATCTGTTTCCACTGGCCGTCTTGCTTCACCTCCAACCGCGCGGTCGGCGGATCATTCTCCCCGAGCGGATACAATTGGGCGGTGAGCTTCAATACGTTGTCGTGTACCGTGTACAGCGCGAAGCAGATCAACTCGTCTTTGCCGACCGGCGGGATCTGAAGTCCGGGACGCGGCCGCTTGGCGCGAGGTTTCGGCTTCTGGGGCGCCGCATCGGCCGGGCAAAAGCAGCATCCCACGGCCACCGTCAGGGTCACGATCCCGATCCACGTTGTCTTGGTCAAAGGCATGAATTCTCCTTTTGGGTCCATCCGGCAAAAGCGCACTTTCACGGCAAAACGAGAGTACAGGTTTCCCCTCCGGCGTATTGTACTGTCTTTCCCGCGGCCGTGGAACCCTCCCGGCCAACCGAGCAGTGGCAGGCTTCCCGCACGGGGACCGGCGCGGTAGACTATTTGAGATTGCATGATCACACGTTTAGCCGCCGTAGGTCAGGGCTTGCCCTGACGGAATGCGGTGGCCACGTTCGACGTCGTATGCGTCAGGGCAAGCCCTGACCTACGGTGGCTGATTCCGCGAGAACTGAGACGGAGACCCGTGAAACAAGTCGTCGCCATCGTGAAACCGTACCTGGCCGAAAAGGTGCTCGACGCGCTGCAGCACGCCCCGCTGGAGGCCTGCACGGTGCACGAGGTCAAGGGCTACGGACGGCAGAAGAGCTACCTCGACGAATACCGCGGCAGCGAGTATTCCATGGCCTTTCTGCCCAAGGTTCAGATCACCCTTTGGGTCGAGGAGGCGCGGGCCGAGGAGGTGATCCGCATCGTGGTCGAGATCGCCCGAACCGGACGCATCGGCGACGGCAAGGTGTTCATGCTCCCGGCGGCCACCGGCGGGCAGTGGGAAGCCGGCTGATCCGGATTGTCGTGACAGCCGCTTGCGGCTTCGCAACGGTCGAAAAACAAGGAGTCCCCCACGCCATGAACCGATCATTCACGAGATTCTTGTTGGGTCTGACCGTCGCCATTGCAGCGGGCTTGGCGACACCCGCGGCGGAACCGACGTTCGAACAGATCATCTCCGCGCCCGGCCAAGAGCTGCCGCCGTTGCGGGCCGTCACCCGGGGACCGAAGTTCCATTGGTTCGGCTACTACGACAAGCTCCAGTTCGATCCGACCGGGCGTTACCTGCTGGGCATGGAAGTCGATTTCCAGCACCGCAGCCCCCGCCCCGACGACGTGATCCGGATCGGCATGGTCGACCTTCAGGACAACGACAAGTGGATCGAGCTGGGCCGGTCGAGTGCGTGGTGCTGGCAGCAGGGGTGCATGTTGCAGTGGCGGCCCGGCTCCAAGACGGAGGTGCTGTGGAACGATCGCCGGGACGGGCGGTACGTGTGTCATCTGCTTGACGTCAAGACCGGCCGGCAGCGAACCCTACCTTACCCGATCTACACGGTCGGCCCCGACGGCCGGACCGCCGTGGCCCCCGATTTCCGCCGGGTCAACGACATGCGGCCCGGCTACGGTTACGCCGGGCTGGCCGACCCGCATCGAGATGAATTGGCCCCCGGCGACTCGGGCATCTTTCGCATCGACCTGGCCAGCGGCCGCCGAGAGTTGATCGTTTCGCTGGCCGAGATCGCCAAGATCCCGTACCCCCACGGCGACCTGTCGAAGGCCAAGCACTACTTCAACCACCTGCTGATCGGCCCGGACGGAGCGCGCTTCGAGTTCTTGCACCGCTGGCGGATCCCGGGTCGCGGCGGTTTTGGTACGCGGATGTTGACCGCCGCGATGGACGGCTCGGAGGTTCGCATCGTCGACCATTCGGGCCGCACGTCGCACTTTATCTGGCGCGACCCACGACACATCCTGGCCTGGTCGTGGCACGAGTCGCACGGCAACGGCTTTTACCTCTTCGAGGACCGGACCGGCGGCCAGATCGAGATCGTGGGCAAGGGTCTGATGACGCACAACGGCCACTGCACCTATCTGCCGGGCAACCGGTGGATTCTCAACGACACGTACCCGATGGGCGGGCAGCGCCAACAGCATCCCTACCTGTTTGAAGTGGCCACCGGGCGGATCGTGCCGTTGGGCCACTTCCACTTGCCGCGGGAGTACGGCGGCGAGTGGCGCTGCGACACCCATCCCCGATTCAGCCCCGACGGCACGCGGGTTTGCATCGATTCGGCCCACGGCGGCGACGGTTGGCAGATGTATTTGATCGACGCGAGTGGGATTGTCGGCGATGACTGAATCAGGGTGACGGTGCGAAGCGTACAGTAGCCATCTCGCTCCGCGAGATGTGGCCATCGAAAATCCAGACTGTTTCGGGCTACATCTCGCGGAGCGAGATGGCTACTATACGGAAGTAATTCCCATACGAGTCCTTAGGGGGATTTGGTTCCCGCCGCGTTGAAGATTCCGTCGAAACGCTGGCGGATCTGGCCGGTGGAGTTCTCGTAATCGGCCAGCAGGGCGTCGCTGCTTTGGTAGTTCAACAGATGGGCGAGCTTGTTCAACTCGGTGGGGTCCTCGGGAAGTTGGTCCCGGGCGGTCGAGTTCATCAACCGTAAGCGGCTCTCGATGGTCCGCAGCAATCGGTAGCTGAGCTGAAAGAACTCGTGGTCTTCGCAACCCAGGAATTCTTCGGCGCGCAAGGCGTCGAGCGCCCCCAGCGTGTCGGGTCGGCGGACGGCCGGATGGTGGCGGCCGTGTTTCAGTTGCAGCATCTGCACCAGGAATTCAACGTCGACGATGCCGCCGGGACCCCGTTTCAGGTCGCCGGCGCCGGCCGTTTTTTCGAGTCGTTGCCGCATGCGGCGGATTTCGTCGGCGTCGCGGCGCCGCCAGCGGTGGCCGAAAGCCGCCTTGCCCACCGCCGCCATGGCCGCCTTGGCCGCCCGGGCCGAACCGTAAACTACCCTCGCTTTGCACAGCGCCTGGCGCTCCCAGAGCTGTCCGTGGCCTTCGGCGAAATATCGGGCCAGTTCGGCCAGCGAGGTGGCCAACGAGCCGCTGCCGCCGGTGGGACGTAGCCGGGCGTCGACTTCGTAGAGCCGGCCGTAGGCGCTCAGCCGGCTGGTAGTCTTGATGATCCGCTGTCCCAATTCGCTGAAGAAGTGTTGGTTCGACGTGGTTTGGGTGACCGAGCGGCCGGGCTCGGGTGCGGTCTGACCGTCGGCTTCGTAGAGGAACACGACGTCGAGGTCGCTGTGGTAGTTCATTTCCCGCCCGCCGAATTTCCCCATCGCCAGGAGGATCATCTCACACGGCTGTCCCTGGCGGCGTCCTTCGGCGATTTGCGGTTGGCCGAAGCGGGCCACCAGGCGCTGGTATTCTCGCGAGGCGACCTGCGCCAGGCAGGTTTCGGCAATGTCGGAGAGCGCCCCCGTGGTGGCTTGGACGTCTTCCTTGCCCAGGATGTCCCGCACGCCCACGCGAAGTTGCTGGTCGTTCTTGAAACTGTGCAAGATGGGGTCCAGGTCTTCGGCGGCGCGCAACAAGTGGGAAAGCGTTTTTTCCGCCGAGTCGCGCGTGGGCAGCTTGTCCAGCACGAGGCTGTCCATCAGCCCGTCAATCATACCCGGGTTGCTGGTGAGGATGCCCGACAGGTAGGGACTGTAAGCACACAGTTCCACGTAGAGCCGCAGGCTGGGCGGGTTGAAGCTGAACAGTTCCCAGAGCACGCCTTTGCCGCCCAGCGAGTCGCTGACCTGGCCGAGATTGACCAGGGTCGAGTCGGGGTCGGCCGTCTCGGCGATAGCCGCCAGCAGCTTCGGGGCAATGGCCGCCAGAAAATGTCGACAGCGACGCGTGGAAAGGAACCGGATCTTCTCGGTCGACAGCGCCATCAGGTTGCGATACGCCTGTCCCACGTCGCGGAAAGGGTACTTGCCCAGCACTTCGGCAATCCGCTCGGGCGGCGGATCGGGATCCAGCACCAGGTCCACCTCGGCGGCCGTGCGGGCGTCGTCGCTGAAGGCGTCGTGCAACAGGTGGTCGAGGATCTTGCGGTTCAGCGAGGTCTTCGTGCGGTAGTCGTCCTCGAACGCCTGAAGCGCCGAGCGCTGGCGTGTTTCGACGTAGCCCATCCGCAGCGCCAGCTTGCGCATCTCGTCGCAATCCTCGGGCAATACGTGGGTTTGCAGGTCGAACATGATCTGCAGCCGGTGCTCGATTCTGCGGAGGAAGGTGTAGTTGCTCTTCAGCAACGTGCGTTCCAGGTCGCTGAGGCAGCCGACTTGTTCCAGTTGAACGATGGCCGCCATGGTGTTGCCGGTCCGCAGCTCGGGCAGGTCGCCGCCGTTAAGCAACTGGAGGAACTGGATCACGAATTCGACGTCGCGGATGCCGCCGAGTCCGGTTTTGACGTTCTGCCCGTCGCCGCCGGCGCCGCGGCCCGGTTGTTCGATGCGGCGTTTCAGGGCCTTGATGCCGCTGATGTCGGCCCGGCTCAGGTAGCGTCGATAGATCCAGGGGGCGAGCCGATCGAGGAACCGCCGTCCCAAGGCCAGGTCGCCGGCAACCGGCCGGGCCTTGATGTAGGCCTGCCGCTCCCAGGTCCGGCCGCGGAAATCATAGTAGTTCAAGGCGCTCGGCACGCTGGGAACCATCGCCCCGCGGCGGCCGTCGGGACGCAAACGCAAATCGACGCGATACGCCCAACCCAAGTTGGTCGTTTCGGTCAACAGCCGGACGATTCCGCGGGCGAGTTGCTCGAAAAACTCGCCGTTGGTGATCTGCCGCTGGCCGTCGGTGTTGCCGTCGCCATCGTAGAGGAAGATCAGATCGACGTCGCTGGAATAGTTCAGTTCCATGCCGCCCAGCTTACCCATGGCCAGGATAACGAACCGGGCAGTGCTTCCGACGGCAGCGCTTCCGCCGGCAGCGCTTCCGCCGGCCATCCGCGGCGTGCCGCGACGCCGGGTTAGTTCACGCCATGCGGCTCGCAGGGCGGCCTCCAGGATCGCCTCGGCCAGAAAGGAAATCTGCTCGGTCACCGTCCGCAAGGGCTGCTCGCGGATGATGTCGCCGTAAGCGATCCGCAGCGTCTCGCGACGCTTGAACCGCCGCAACGCCTGAAGCACCGTCGCCTCGTAGTCCAGGGCGTCGACCTCCGAGACCAGGTCGTCGACGAGGTCCTCACGGGCCACCGGCTGGCCCTCGGTCAGCCGCAGCAGGTCGAAGCTCTCCGGATCGGTGATCAGCAACTCGCTGAGGTGTTGGCTGGTGGCGAAGATCTGCAACAAGGCGGGCATGGCGCCCGGGTCCCGTTGAAAGAGGGTTCCCACCGCAAGCGGGTTTCGCGCCGCGACGACGAAGCGGTCGAGGTTGTTCATCGCCATGTCCGGATCGGCGCAGCGACTGAGATGCTCTTCGAGTTGCCCGCAGATCACCGCCAGCAGATCGAGCGTCAGCCCGGCCACAGCCATCTGCACCAAGCCGCCATGGGCCCGCTTCACGTCGACTATCCCAAGGCCGCCGAGCCAGTCAGCAGCGTCGGCCGGATCGTCGAGGTATCGGCGAAGAATGGGGATGTCCATAAATCTTGCCGCTTGCGGCTTCGCCCGACGAAGTTCCACTCCACCAAGCCGCGACCGGTGGTCGAACCGAGCGATGTTTGGTGATCAGCGCACCAACCAATCCGCAAGACTGAGGCCCGGTATGTTAGTAAAATGGCGCGTAATGTGGGTCTGATCCAGCAAAAAGCTCATTGTACCGCCTCCAAGCGATCTTCTTCGCGGCTCTGCTGCATCTGATCGAGCCACCTGTCCAAGTTGTCACCTCCGTCGGCCCACGTCCCGGCAGACTGCTTGATTCCTTCCCCGGCCGGGAATAGCCGCTGGACGATCACCGAAACCGGCTGACCATCCGGCAAACCCGGTTCACCTTCCAACTCGATAGTTCTTCCGCGAACAACACCCCTTAGTGCCGGCATGATCGCTTCTCTCGTCGGTAGACCGTTATTTCAGCGTTCCAAACAACGTAAAGGCATCCACTGTTTCAATTCTCACCCGCACGATTCGTCCCGTCAAGTCGCGCGGCCCGTCGAACACCACAATCCGATCACCAACTGTGCGGCCGACCAGTTGCACAACGTCGCCGTCGGCCGATCGCTTGCGGCTTGCCTTGCTGGGGCCTTCCACCAGGATCTCCAGCCGCCGGCCCACCAGCGGTCGGTTGTCTTCCAGGCTGACGGCGCTCTGGATCGCCAGCAACTCGTTGTTGCGCTGCCGTTTGACCTCGTCGGCAACGTCGTCTTCGTAGAGTTCAATGGCCTTGGTTTTCGGCCGCGGGCTGTACTTGAAAATGAAGCAGTTCTTGAACCGCCCGTCGCGGACCAGGTTGGCCGTTTGCCGGAAGTCCTCGTCGGTCTCGCCGGGAAAGCCGACGATGAAGTCGCCGGTGATCGAGGCGTCGGGAATCGCTTCTCTGATCTGAGCGAGCATCTCGCGATACGATCCGACCGTATAGCCTCGCCGCATCCGCTGCAGGATACGGTTCGATCCGCTCTGGGCGGGCACGTGCAGGTAGGGCGAAACCTTGGGCAGATCGCGGACCGCGGCGATCAATTCCGCCGTCATGTGCCGCGGGTGGTTGGTGACGAACTTCAGCCGCGCAAGCCCCCCGACGTCGTGCAGCCGCCCCAGCAGGTCGGCCAACCGGACGGTCCGCCCGCTGCTCTTGTCACGGTAGCTGTTGACGGTCTGGCCGAGCAGGGTCACCTCCAGGCATCCCTGGTCGGCCAGCCGGCGGACCTCGGTTTCGATTTCTTCGGCCGGCCGGCTCTGCTCGGGGCCCCGCACACTGGGCACCACGCAGTAC
>SDBV01002269.1_pt1 | contig 28766 bp, 38 predicted proteins | sample 2277081 | NCBI WGS metagenome assembly SDBV01 (sample SAMN10402039, study PRJNA504765) | marine sediment metagenome | isolation source: marine sediment core GS10_PC15, 223 cmbsf | place: Arctic Ocean: Southern Knipovich Ridge | collected 2010
CAGGGTCGATACACCAGGATCAATAGTCCTCGCAGCGAACTTCCTGTAGATCCGGACACGGGCGTGGTCGTTGATAGTCTTGTAGACCTTGACGACTGCTTCGTGGATCCGACCGATAGCGTGAGTGCTGTCAGCGCTATAGCCGCTATCTAATCGCGCAGCGTGTTGTAAGTAAGGGCTGGACCGGGATCCACATTGCTACGTGGGGGGTTCGATTCCCCCCAGCCCACCAAAGGGGGCAGGCATGAGTAAACAACATCTACAGTTAAAGCCGCATCATCACAAAGGAGACGAAACTTGGTGGTGGTATGAAGACTCGACAGGTATAGATATTGTAGTTGAAGACAAAATAAGCGGTCGAGTCCGATTTGTTACAATACCGTGGCGTTCTATTAAAGCAGCACTACGTCGGTTAGATAAAGAATGAAACTGGGGGAAAGAGGCAAATATGTCAGTAAGTTATAATGATGCCCAAAAAAGGCTGGATAAGGCAGCAGATACTTGGAAGCAAGCACGTGGTGACATACCGCGATTTGGCAAATACATCATTACATACACAGGAAAAGTCTTCAGACCGCTCGACCCAGTTGCGGACGACCTCGACATCATTGATATTGCGCATGCACTCGGTAACATTTGTCGGTTTACAGGACACTCGCGGAGCTTCTATAGCGTGGCCCAACATTCCGTCGTGGTGTCAAGGCACGTACCTGAGGAACTGGCTCTCCAAGGTTTGCTCCACGATGCGGCTGAGGCGTATCTCACTGACATTAGTTCCCCGGTCAAGTCTATCCTTGACAATTACAAAACCTACGAGAGCCAACTGGAGCGTATCATCCTCCGAAAGTATTGTGGTGTCTCAGCGTATGATCCCGCTATCAAGGTGGCAGATCGGCGTGCTCTTGTTACTGAGGCTAGAGATCTGATGCCTCGACCGGAGCTGTTTACGGAACCAGATAGCAAGCGGGTGGAACCGTTTAAAGAGGTCATCAATCCATGGAATCCCACACGGGCACGCAACTTATTTCTTGAACGGTTTGTGGAACTACAAGGGTGGGACAAGATGAAGTACTTCGAGATGGTAGTGAGGTATTACGAATGAAAGACGTTACACTCGTGCCAGTTGACGTGACTATCCGTCGAGTAGTGGACGGCATAGAACGCGTCCATCAAACAGATTTGTGGCAACAGAATCACTATGATGGCACATTCATGTGGGAAGATGGCAACTATTCTTGTGACTGCAATCGTGCTATCTTTTTTGGGGAGCCGGAAGAAGCGGAAGCCTGTTCTGATGGGCGCTACCTCGTAAAAGTGGTGGACCGGAAGACTGGCTACGTGTGGTATAATGAACTGGAGGACGCTTGACCTGCGTTGTGGGGCTGGCGGCTAGGAATACCGTTTGGATGGCAGCAGACAGTGGTATCTCTAACACTGATGGGAACCTCACTGTCGCGAATGACCCCAAAATCCTGCGCTTTGATGACTTTCTGATTGGGTGCGCAGGTAGTGCGCTTAGTGGGCAGATCATAGAGATGTTCATGAAGCAGCCTTCGCTTGGGCCTAATCCTTATGAGAATGTGGCAAAGTATCTAGTGCCTGCTATGAAGAAGACGCTAAAGGCCCAAGATCTAGAGTGGCGGGGTTCAGACGAGTATCTAGTGGGCCACCGTGGAAAGCTGTTCCACTTAGACGGCAACGGTTACACTCTTGACCTCGCTCTTCCTTACTGGGCCATCGGTTCAGGTGTAGACATCGGCCTTGCTGTCATGTATTCCACTAGAGATTCGCGCAAACCTCCCGAATGGCGCGTTGAACGGGCTGTGGAGACTGCTTGCTTTTTTAAAGATTCTTGCTTATTACCAATTAAACTGGAGGTACTCGGATGAAATATATACTTGCACTAATGTTTATGTTCCCTCTTGCTGCGTGTGCTAAACCAACGCCAGAGGTAGTCTTTCCCGAGCATTGTAAAGATTACATCAAACCCAGCGGGCTTTACGAGGGCCATCTACTCACCACAGAGAACGGTGAGATTAAGTATGATAACGACACGTTTGTCAATGTGTTTCAGTCTGGTGGGCACGGCACTAACTGGTCTGGTGTAACTGGCACAGCGAAGGAAGATCACATCCTGTTCACACCGCCTGACAGCAAGTACTTTCAGTGGACAGTTACCTTGGAAGGCCGCGCAACTCTGACGGATGCAACCTTTGACTTTATTTATGTCTCTGAGGAAGAGACGGTGCTGCTGCGTTATGAGTTCACTAGCTTGGTGCCCTCTGCAGCTGCTGTGACGTTGAGTTATGATCTCAATCTCTTGGAGGACAGCCGTGAGCTTTTGGCCGACCGTTGAAATTGGAGTAATAAAAGGAGATTTCACCGGTGTTGTTAAAACAGCGTCAGTTACTGAACTTTGTGATACCTGCAACGATGAACACTGGGAACCGGGGAAGATACTTTATCTTTGTGAAGAGCATTTAAAGGAGGCAACTGTGGAAACAAATAACGCGCTGATGGGACGTAAGTTACATTGTAATCATTGTGGTGAAGGACATACGGATGTGAACTGTCCTAAGCTGCGGCCTGCACCTGCTAGAACAGCCCCAGCACCATCGCCACCCAAAATAGCGCCGGACATGGTGACAAGTTTAGAGGAAGCTAAGGATTTCCGCACGAAGATGCATAAAGAGTCGATGGTATTGCTAGAGAGTAAGGGTGCGGACTACAACCGTGACCAACAGCTCGGCGGTGACACGCTATTCAACCTGCGTGTGTGTGAAGTGCTTGATGTAGTTAACACAGCTGAACAAGGTATTCTAGTACGACTGTCGGATAAGTTCATGCGCCTTATCTCGTTGACTAAGGCTGCTGGCCGGGAGGCTGCGGTGAAGGATGAGAGTGTGTTAGATACAATCAGGGACATCCATAATTACATTGACTATCTGGGTATCTTTTATCTAAAGAGAAACGGAAAAGAGCTTGACAATGAGTAAGACTAACAGTATGGGCGCAAAGGAAAAGACGAGAGCAACAATTGTGATCATAGAAAATGAAGATGGAACGGTGAACATCGAAACTGTCTTCAAACCGGAGGTGTCCGAGGAGGTTGAGCACCACTTGGCAGCTGATGTAGCTATTGCTATGATCGAGGGTGTGTTTGGGGAAAATACGCGGCCGGACCAGTTCGGACCTGGTGGAGAACTTCCACAATGAACCTCGAAGAACTGGATGAGCTCATTGAAGCAGCAAAAGATTCATTTGGCGACCCGACTATGGCTGGATGTTCAGCAGCCGAACTGGGGGTTTATATGTGGAGACTAAGAGACGCTGCAGCATCTGCGCTTAATCTATTGGAAAACCTAGAGACGGATGACATTTTCCTGGGGGCTCGTAAGGTCGAAGTACTTGCACGTCTTCGGGAGGAGCTAGGTGAATGAGCAAAATCGACAGGCGCAACTTCTTGGCTGTGATTGCGCGAATTGCCCGCTGGCTGGTCGCCCCATTGCTTGGCCTGAACCCGTTGAAAACCCTAAGCTCGCCATCTTTGCCGAAGGCCCTGGTAGTGCCGAGGAAAGGCTGGGTCGCCCACTGGTCGGACAAAGTGGTTGGCTTGTTAATACCACGCTGGAACGCTTCGGACTCACTCGCGCTCAGACGCATACTTCTAACGCATTGCTCTGTCGTCCGGACCCCGAACAGCCAATCACTCCGGCTCAGTGGCGGACCGCGCTCGCAGCGTGTAACGAGCGGGCGAAGCGGGAGGTGCGAAGTCTCCCGAAAGGGACTCTCATACTCCTCCTTGGCGGACGGGCCCTTCAGGCTTTCACGGGTCATAAAGAGATCACCCGATGGCGCGGTTATCCTGCTGGAAGAGGTGTCCCTCTCGCTAGTTGGGGCAAGGATAATCAAGAGTGGCTAAAGATCCTCGAAGACTACATAGTCTTTCCCACGTGGCACCCCGCCTACATCCTGCGCAAGCCGGCGTATCTCCCGGGCTGGTTGATAGACTGGCAAAGAGCTTTATCCTTTGCTTCAGGTACACTGGGGCCGTGGCAGTGGCCCGACAGGATCATCCACGAGGGACCGTTTATGGTAGAGGCCTTACGCCGGATGCAGAGTGCGCCTTCCTTGGGTGTAGACATCGAGGGTTCTGGCTTGGACCCGTTTACATCATTCATTCGTTGCATTGGTATTGCGGATGACGAAGGAGCGGTGAGTGTTCCGTGGGAGCCGGAGAACCTGCAGGTGAAGCGGTTGACCTTGGAAGTCCTACGTGACCCTAAGATCAAGATTTCCATGCACAACGGTAACTTCGACATGATTGCCTTTACGGCAGCAAACATTGAGGTAAATGGTTTTGATTTCGACACTCTGGTCGCACATCACGAAGTGGCGCGGCAAATGGGACATGACCTTGGACTCGTCGCGTCGCTGGAATTCCCAGCACCTCGATGGAAGAGTCTTTTTAAAGTCACAGACGATCGCAAGGGTAGTGTTGCGTGGGATAGTGTGGACCCCGAGGACCTCCGCCGATACAATTGCGGCGATGCAATCCTTACGCACGGTCTCCGCGCCCGCCTTAGTGCGAGGATCAAGAAAGCCTTTTTGGGTTCAAAGCGCTTCGCCAGGTCGATGGAAATCACGCATATCAACCGTCAGATGGCGGAGGTTGGTGTACTCGTAGATCAAGAGAGAAGGGAACGGCATCGCGATGCACTCACGAAAGAAGCTGACCAGACTCTCCAGACTTTCCGAAAGCAGGTGGGTCAAGCAGTTGATCTGGAACTATTCGAGGGTGATTTCAACCCGGCTAGTACTGCCCAGCTTAGGAGTGTATTCTTTGACCATTACAGTTGTAGACCTCGATACCGTACCGACGGTGGGCTATGGGCAATCAACGCTATCACGCTTGAGGAGATTATCAGCGATGATTCCGAGCCTGAAGAGGCACGAACTGCAGCTCGTAGTCTACTTGAATGGCGCGGGTGGAAAAAGTTACTCTCTACGTATGTTGTGGGTCTTCCCGTCTCTCTTGATGGTAGGGTTCATCCCAACTGGAAGAAAACTACACTGACCGACAGGCATAACAGCAGTGGCCCGAATATGCAGAATGTGCCAAAAGGCCCACCTCGCACGAAAATCGGAATGCGGGACATGTTCGTGTCTCAACGAGGGTCCTTCTTGGTAGCTGCTGACTACGGTCAACTGGAGGCTAGGATTCAGGCGCAGCGGGCAGGAGAGGTGTCGCTAATTGAGCGGTTCAATGACGATCGTGACTTTGACTATCATGGATTCTTCGCTGCTAAGCTCTTTGGTGTCCCCGAGGATGAGTGGGATCTAGAGAAGCCAGAGCATCGAGGATTCCGGCAGCTCACCAAGCAGGTCAACTTTGGGGATAACTACGGTGCCGCAGCCAAAACGATTTGGAAGCAGATTGTAACGAAGGCCCCCCATTTTACAATCAAGATGGTAGAAGACCTGCAGGCCGCGAAAGCTGAGCAGTTCAAGGCTATCGCTCAGATGAAACAGGAGGACATGGATAGCGCCTACTACAACGGCTACATCGAAGTCCCCTTCGGAGGGGGTAGGTTCTACTACTACTTGCAGAAGATAAAGCCTACACAACTCGCAAACATTCCTATACAGGGTGGTGCAGCAGCTATCATCAACCCTGCTATGATACGAGTGGCAAACAGACTGAGGTGGCCGGAGGAAGCTATCGTTGCCCAAATACATGACGAACTCTTGTTACGTGGGCCTGACCCTCAGAGGCTGGTGAACATCCTTTGTGAGGAAATGCCGCAGGTGTTGACACTCAATGGGCACCAGATGACTTATCCAATCTCCGCCTCCGTAGGAACTCGCTGGAGTGAACTGAAGGACTTAGGGGTAGCTTACAAGGGAGATCATCTTGAAGTTGCCTGAAGATGAACGGCTTCGTTACGTTTCTCAGGAGCTGCAGACGTGGATAGAAACCACCTGTGATAACACACAGGAGATAAACAACTGGTGTAGACGATGGGGAACGAACAAGAAACATTTGGAACGCTTCATTGGTGGATTGTCCGCTGCCTTAGATGTGCCGACATTGAACGCAATCTCCCGAGATACTGGCCTCTCTCTAGAGTCGCTTGTATATCATGCCGAGATAGCTGGTGTCTACAGAAAACAAACCTCGTTGACTCCTCGCGTCTACGGTACATCTGTGGATGCTCCACTTGTGCGCCTTCTGATCTTCCCGGATGCGAAGATTTGGTACCGACACCAACACGATTTCGCGGGATCTGAGATCTGGGTGCGAGCAATTGAGGGCGCTGAGATACCTCCTGCTGCTTCCCTTGAAGTGTGGGTGGGCACGGGGCTGCGCCTATTGGATCAGGCCGATTTCGTGTGGAATTTCAAGACGATAAACCCCGCCCGATTGGGGGGTCGATGGCGTCCAGGCCCACGGGGAGGCCAAGTTGCCCTTTTGAACTTGACTTTAAGAGCCCAGCGTGTTACAATGGGAGATCGACTGGGGGTACTTCGGCTGGCCCCCAAAGTTCCGCTCAAGTGCGCGATCTATGATGTGCCCAATGGTTTTGAAAAAGCAGCATGGAAGGCATAGATGCCAAAATTTAGTAGACGAAGTAGAAACAACCTAGACACTTGTCATATGGACCTAGTGGCGCTATTCAACAAAGTGGTGCGCAACTATGACTGCACAATCCTCGAAGGTCGCCGCACAAAGAATCGGCAGATTGAGATGGTTCGCACAGGGAAGAGTCAGACTTTGAACAGTCGGCATGTAGCCATCCCTCCAAATCCATCTATGGCGGTAGACGTAGCGCCATATCCTATTTCCTTCTCCAACTCCAGTAAGAATATAGCTCGTTACTATCATTTTGCGGGATATGTTTTTTGCATGGCACACCGACTTAGCATCCCACTCCGATGGGGGGGCGACTGGGACGGTGACTTTGATTTCAGTGACCAGGTTTTTAATGATCTTGTACATTTCGAAATAAGGAGAAAGTAATGTTACTAGCAGAAGTCAGCGGATTTGGTGCTGGGTTTATTGACTTGGCAGGATCTGTCCTTGCTCTTGTGCTCTCAGCACTAGCGGTGGGTGTCTACCGTTCATTTGCTAAGAAGGCGAAGTTTGAGGTTAACGACAAAATAGAGGTGCTGATTCGTTCTTCAGTCCAAACAGCTGTGAATGCGGCGGAGCAATACGCTACCCGCAAGTGGGGCGATCAAGCCGACAAGGGCGCAGAGAAACTTAGTCTGGCAAAGCAAATTGCAGGTTGGAACCTTAAGAAGTATGGTGTTGAGCTGGATGCCGCCGAACTTGAAGCAGCCGTCGAGGCTGAGGTTGGAATTATAAATAGTTTTGGTGGTTTCGCGGGAAAGCTCGGGTCGGCCTTGGAAGACTAAATCCGAGGACCGGCAGAATCAGAGGTGGATTCATTATCTAATGACCGCCCACTTGGACAGTAGCTCAGTTGGTAGAGCGCCGGGCTGTTAACTCGGTGGTCGTAGGTTCGAAGCCTACCTGTCCAGCCATAAGGAGGCAATATGCTGGGGAAAGAGACAGTCTTGGTTATCAGTGACATGCAGATGCCTTTCGAGCACGAAGACACACTTGCGTTTCTAGAAGGTGTAGCAGAGGTTTGGGAACCTACTAAGATTGTGAGCATTGGCGACGAGATTGACGCTCACGGTCTGTCTAGATTCGCGAAGGACCCCGATGGTTACAGTGCAGGCCATGAGCACGCGAAGGCGCTAGAACACATTCAACCGTTGTATGAACTATTCCCGAAGGTGGAGGCTGTTCATTCCAACCATACACTGCGCCCGCTACGCACCGCATTTGCGCAGGGAATCCCTATCAAGTTCATGCGCACCGTCCACGAGTTCATGGAAGCCCCGAAGGGTTGGAAGTGGCATGAGTATGTGGAGATTGATGGTGTTCGGTATGAGCATGGGGATCGATTGGGCGGCCGGGGCGGTCAAGCAGCAACGCAACTTCCCTTACTGAATGGGCAGTCCACAGTCTTTGGGCATTTCCATTCCAATGCAGGTATTGCCTGGCAGGGAAATCCAAAGGGCTTGTTTTTCGGGATGAATGTCGGGTGCCTCATCGACAAGGATGCATACGTGTTCAAGTACTGGACTAGTCCACGTAGACCGATCTTAGGTTGTGGAATTGTGGACCGCGGAATCCCCGTGTTTGTCCCGATGGTCCTTGAGAAGGGTGGCAAGTGGTCGGGCGACCTTTAGAGTTTCTCGAACGCCTTGCGGAATCTACTCTCTGGGTCTAGCATTGGAATGCTGGTGTACCAGCTCTCAACTGCGTCATGCAATTCGCAGGCTTCCCAATCATCACGAATTTCGGTGACATCTGGACAAGAGACATAAGAGTAATGCAACCAGCCTCCCCATAGTCTTGCACGTCTGAGTAACAAGTGGCCCAGTTCGTGGCTGTAGGTTTTCCAAACCTTATTATTCTTGTTGACAACGACAAAGTGTTTGTTTGGATTGATTCCCCGAATATGCAGACTCTCGACATATAGCTCACCCTTCTTGGTCGTAAAGACAGCTACTGTTCCCCAAAGGGCATTCGGTCCTGCGCTCATTCTACATAGAAACCGGCGCTCCTGTTCTCCCACCTCTTTAAGGTCAGGACACTTGGTATCGTAAGCCCTCACGTTAACACCATGTGCAGTCATACCACAAGAAATCGAATGCTCAATGGCTTGATCGAACTCGACCCTCTTTGCGTGGCCGCCTGGGCCGAAGAATGGGCCCACCCCAATAAGCAGTGCCATCAACAACTTCATTTCTTATCCTCGTTCTCCTCCCCAGTAATCTCAAAAAGCTGACACAGTTTCATGGTAGCGCAAGCTCCCGCAACCTCATCGTGCGGGCAGGTGCCTAGATATGCGCGAATGTGCTGGGCAAGAGCGTGCGGCATTGCCACATAGCTACCCTTCTCCAACGGCTGTTCAAACTCAACGCAATGCTTCACACTTATGTGCCCTGCGTGAGGTCACCACCATTACTGGTAATAAACGTGATGACTTTTGCCAGATCGATCAGAGCTGCCACTGCAGGTAGACTAAAATCAACCGCAGGAACCGTCTTCACATCACCATTCAGTTTGGTGATAGTTGCTGTAGTAGCACTCACCCGTGCTGTCACTTTCGGGCCAAGATAGTTCACCCCATCGTGCATCTCAAACACAGCTGTGACGCTCTGGCCCTTTTCATTAAACGTGAGCGCCGACAATTTCAAGTCAGGACCGTGATCATTCGTAATCACGTAATCCGCAGGCAACGTAATGTCTGCCATGGTTCTCTCCTTATCCTATAAGACCAATCGCCTGGAGATCTGCGATCAGCGCAGCCAGAACGTTGTTATTATTTGTCGCAGTTGCTGATGCAGAGGCCAACAGCGCACGGTCTTCGACAATTGTAGCGGCCCGTGAGTAAGCAGCAGACTGTGCAGCTGGGGTAGTTCCATAAAAACCGAGGTTTGCACCAGCATGCTCGAAGTCACCCAACGTCATGAGATCACCGGCAGGCGTCAACGTCATGATTCGGTCGGTCCCACCATCAATCCATACACTGTGCATAGCTCCAGCAGTGAATGAATCCTTATCAAGCTGCGAGTTAACTCCAAAACGGTATCCTTCTGCAACAGCGTCGTCTAGATCATCGGATGTGAAGTTGAAGATACCATTATTTGCAAAGCGAATTGCTGCACCACCAACACGAGATATCATATCATCATTGAACTGAAGGTTTCCGAATCTATGATTCACAAAACCGAACGCAGTGAACAAGCCACTAACAGCGAGGCCGCCAGTGATGTTCATTGTACCATCAACTGGAACATGCGGATCATCAATACCACCGCCGCCACCAACAAAGAAAGCCATTAGTTACTCCCTAACAAGTGGACATCTTGTGTTCCCGCAGCAACAATACCAAATAGCTGTCCCTTAGAGAGATCGATGTCGTCACAGAAGGCCTCACCGGCCGCTACTGGGAAACCTGTTATTGCTGTTACAGTAGAATCACCAAGGAATACTGTGCTGCCGCCAGCGGGCACTTTGACACACACAGACTGCGTATTCAATGCAGTGAGCGCTGTCGCAGTATTAGCGATAGTTACAATCGCAAATTTAATAGTTTGACGTGGGCTATCAGCCATAGTTAAAATCTCCTCAATACAGTATAGCAGATCTTTGCTGCTATGTCAAGCCTATTCTGCACCCAAGTATTTGATTAGCAAGGACCCAACAGTGCCTGCAATAAGACCGGCTGCTCCTCCGAAGAAGGCTATCTTGACCTTTAAGGCTGTGACCTCATTGGATATCCCACCAATTACTTCGTCGATCCTATCCAGTTTATCCATAACGTGCTTCTGCCAGTCAGTCCAGTCGTCTTTGCTCATTACTGCTCTCCTATACCCAGACCTTCTAGTAGTGTTTCACCTTGACTCTGAATATCTCGTGCCTGCTTCTGGGTGAGATCAACAGGAACTAGTTGCTCTGCAGCACCTGCCGGTCCTTGTGTTGCGCCTCTCCCAATAGTTACAGCTAGCTTACTGAAGCCGGGCCCAATAACCCAACCTAAAATACCGGCGCGTGGGTCGATAGTCATGCTGGTAATGAAGTCCAGTGGATAGGCGAAACCGCCCACCTGCAACATATTGTCAAACAGGAATGCTAGAGCAGTATCAGGTCGCTTACGTCGTCGAGGTCTAATACCAGTGAAAGGCTCAGCTATTTTGCCGAAACCAAATCCTAAAGCCCGCTTCAGTTCGACAATAGTGAAACCAATAGCTTGTCCAGTAACAAACCAGCTGATTAATCCTCGAATCGAACCTTGTTTCCCACCCGTATCCATGAACAACTTGCCGTCTTTCACTACAGTATCACGAGTAAAACGGAACTCTTTGAGAAGTGTAGCCTTGAACTGTCCCCGAGCCCGCCCAGTGGGAGTCATCAGGTGGTGTGGGATGTCAGTGACTGACAGCGGCTGAGTGCGTCGAACGCCATTAGCAGCAATGCGGTCCAGATCCACAGGTGTCAAACCAGTTCGTAGAATTCGTTCCATTTCAATAGCTGCTGTTGATACATCACTGGTGTCATCCAGCAATTCTGTGAGAACCATGCGGGCATATGGATTGTCGGACCCTTCAGGAAGCGCACGAAGATGTTTAACTAAACGTTGAGCTTGTCGTTTAGATGTGCCGGCCACTGCCCTACGGGCAAACAGCTCTATAGGCTCGTGTTGAACAAGTCGAAGGAAAGAACGTGCAACGTCCAAGTCACCCTGCTCTGTTGCAAAACGGATGATGTCGCTATGGTAGCGATCTACCAATCCGCCAGTTGGGGAAATACCGGCCCGAATTGAAGCAACTTCATGGAACTCTTGTGCTCCAGTGCGCCCCTTACGGATAGATCGTAGCACAGTTCCTTCCTTCCAGGAGTCTACAATCCCCCCCACTGTGTCTGCAACTTGACCGCGCATCCCTAAACCACGGGAGATGATCGGCAGTTTGTGGAAGTCAGCGAGCGTTGAGAGTGCTGAGCGGTGCATAGATGTCACTACAGTAAAACCGCGAATGGCTCTAGAAATCTTTTGGCGTCCAGGAGTAAAGCCCTCGCCTGTCTGCAGCGCCATGCGCCGTGTGAGTTTTTCAAAGTCAGCCCGCCCAAAGCCTGCACGTGAAGCCTCCGGCACCGCCTCTCTTAGGAATGCCTCATCCACACGATTGATGATATCACCCATATCTTGGAAGTCGTTTCCATACCAACGGGCTTCGGCGATCTCACGATACGCACCTGTGTAGTAACGCGGCATGAGTTTGCGAACATCCTTCTCCAACCACTTGTCAGGCACATTTACTTCACGCCGGAAGTTTAGGGAGCCAGATTTACCAAAGCGCTCACCGTTACGAATCTGGTCTACGATATTCTCAGCCTGCCGCATATTCACACCAGGATTGGCGCGCGCAATGTCACGAGCAAGCTGACCACTCAGACGGCCAGAGCGTTTCACTTCATTGGTAAGGAGGTGGGGCATAAAGTTTTCGCGTCTGCGCACCACACTCTTGGCACCACTAGCAGCTTCTGATAGCACTTCTACATTAATCGCTTCACTGATCACGTCTTCGTTCCAAAAGCGAATGGCACGAGCGGCTTCATCGGCAGTGTTACTAATTGGCTTAGCACCTCTAGTAACCACATCAAAGACATTGGTGGCTTCTGCATCGTTCAGCGCTTTAAGGACTCCAAATATCCCCCGAGCCCGACCTTCTGGAATGGCGCGCCCAGCGAACCACATCTCTGTGAGATTACGTCGCAACTGATTCTCTGCGCTGATGACACGAGTGATTACCTGTGAACCAGCATTGTCAGTGCCCGCATCAAACAAACGTAAAGCCTCAGGGCTAATCTCCTGCCGCACATACTTCTCTGCTGTGGCTACCATGTCATCTGCTTTACTCGACGCCATCCGCGCAAGTTCCGACAGACGGCCAGGACCTTTGCCTCCAGGTGGTGGGGCAACTAGGCTCTTTAGAATCTCTCGATCTGCCGTGGAGTGCGCGACCACTTCGTCTGCAATCTGCGCGGCCTTCTGCGATTTACCAGGACCAGGCCCTAGTGCTGCTTCGGCAGCTGCGCGGGTCTCCCGGATTATCTGTTTCTCGGGCTGATACGCTGCATTGATAGCAGCATTACTTAACTTTGTTGCGCCCTTCTCAGTCGGGTTCGGCACATAACTATTCACAGTTCGGAATGGCCCGGGAACGGTGATAGTCTGTGCAGGAAGTTCGCCTGGGTCAATGATTGGAGCCACTCGACGACGGGCGCGTAATGCTGGTGGACGCGCACCCACAACACCTGTTGGCGGGCTTACTCGGACGGGCTCTTGCGTGAGAATCCTCAAGGGATCGGGCAGTTCATCGAGTATAACGATGGTCCCTTTTGGCGGTTCCACTGGTAATGCTTCAATGCGCAAGCCGCGAGTTACAAGGGCTGGGCGAGCAGCTCGTGTTCCTCTAGCAACTGCGCGCGCTCCACGAAGTGCCTCAATAGCAGGGGAAGGGATGAGTGGTGCGAGGCCAAGTTCTGCAATGAGCTGTTGCTGTTCAGCACGTGCTTCTCTCTCCGGATCTGCCTCTAGTCCCTCTTCACCCTCACGCACTTCTATTGGAAGTCTAGGTAAACCGGCAGTAGTTTTGGGAAAGGCAAAGCGGGTCACACTCGCGATTGCTTGATCGACCAGGTTGATTGCACCAGGAGCGAAGATGCGCGCAAATGCGCCCAACTGGGAAAGTTCCTCGGCTGGGTCAAGGTCTGTGCGAAGCGCTAGCGGCAGTGCTTGAGATGGATCAGACTGTGCTCGCTCAATAGCTTCTGTCAATTCAGTAATCGCGGCAGGATCAGCGACATCCTCAAGATTCGGAGCTTGTGCTAGTTCAACGAGCACTGTGCGTGCTGCTGTGCCGAGCCCAATCTGTTCAAGTCCTCTAAGCAACCGATCGCCGATGCCGGGAGCCAGCCGACTTTCGGGCAGGTCTACACCAGTCTGGAATTGACCTAGTTCCTGCGAGATTCGAGAACGCAAAGGACCCGAAGGTGGTAGACGCTCCGTCAAGAATCTTTCTTCTGGTACTAAATCAGGTGTGCCAATGGCTGCACCTAACTGCCCACCTCCCGTGGGAGTCTGTGACAAGGGGCGGAAATCTGTATCACTCGGCGTTGCATCAGTTGGCACCATTTCGCTGACCAACCGATTGCGGTCCAGCAGCTTTTGCCCAAGCCGACGAAATTGTACATCTGACAACGTGCCTGCGGCCCGAGACGCGCGAATGTCATCACGAATCTCAACCAGCCGCTGTTGCTGCGCATTAATTTCGGCTTGCGTTGCCATTACTGTCCGATTTCATCCAGTGCTGCATCAATCTCGTCAGCACTTCTGGTGCGTGTTCGCCCTCTAGCTCCTCGTCGTGGAGCAGGTTGTCTACTTGGAAACTGTGTAGGAACGTTGATCAATTCTCGTTCTAGATCAATCAGCGCTTGTTGTGCTACTGCTAAAGTCATATCTGGATAACGGCGTTTCAGAAACGGTGGTAGCAGATTGTTGATCTGCACTTTCAGGTTGTTGGGGAATTCTCCTCGATCCAATCCCTCTCGGATAAGGGTGGCTGCCCGCTCTAGTGCGCTGCCCCGTGAACGAAGTTCTGCCACAAAGGAGCGTTGAAACTGATCAGCCGCCAAGAGATCTAGGCGATCTAACCCACGCTCCCGCTGCCCAAAGTTAATAGCAAACTCACTACTAATCCGTTCCTCCCGAACTTGGAACCGTCCTTGACGACGTTGCGCCTCTTGCTGCGATTGCGTCAAGCGTGTCTCTGCTTGTGCAGTACGTGCGCCTGCTTGTTCTGCCCGAAGTTGTTCTGACAGTTGTCCCCGCGTGCGGGCGGCTGCAAACCGCGACGGTGCCGGAACCCCAGCACCAAGTTGCGCGCTAACTGCGGCAGTCACAGGCGCTTCAGCTCCCACAACTGGACCTTCTGCACGTGCTCGTGCTCCTGTTCTACCAGCTGCCGCCTTCGTTGCCTCAATGTCAAGCTTGCGGTCTTCCTGCGAGATCTTGCTGAATGTCTCAATTTCCTCAGTAGTCGGCGGACGCAATTCTTCCATCAACTCTTGAATCTGAAGAGCCTTGAACATTTGGTTGAGCTGCTGCATTTCTGCGCCTTCAGCTGCTTGAGCTTCGCGGGCTTCGCGTGCCTCAATCGCATCAATTGCGCGGATTAGATCATCAGCAATTCCTGCCACGATATCTCCTTAACCAAGAATATTGGGTAGTCCACCACCGAAGAAACTACCTGCTCCAGCTGTACCAGGGGCTCCTGCACCGAGACTGCCGCCTGCATTACGCTGCCGCAACAAGAGGGCAAGTTGACTGATCAAATCCTGCGATCCTTGTCGAATCTGCCCCTGCTGCCCTTGCATCAATTGTAACAATGCTTGAACCTGTGGGCCAGCTGTTAATGATTGAAAACGGCCTAGAGCTTGGGAGCCTACTGCTTGAGCTGCGGGTCCACGTAAACCAGCACGGGCTGCTCCCTGTAGAGCACCACGTTGAACGGCTCCGCCTAACCGTCCTTGTGAACTAAATAATTCTTGGATTGCACGCCGCTGTGCAGCACTACGACCAAGACCAATTGCGGTGCCGACGCCTGAACCAACAAGGCCCGCTCCAGGTACACCAGCAAGTTGTGCTGCACTCCCAGCGGCTGGGGCAAGTGCTTGTAACAACGCTAAAAAAGTATCGAGTCCCTCAGGCATAACCTACTACCTCATGTCCCCAAAAGAATATTGTGTCTTGCCCTGAATCTGTAGTTTTTGATGTTCCAGATCCGTGACTAATGAGTAATTGTAAGGAATCATCCTGATCCACTTCTACTAGAACAGAACCAGTTGCAGAAGGAGTGTCCCCAGTGATATTTTCTTTCACCAGAAACTTGATTGGCACACCATTTAAACAAAGGTCAAGCTCAACTGTAACAGAGTTTGCTGTTAAAGCTGCCGCACCACCCGTCATGAATAACATGGGATATGGTGCCAGAAACTCTGACTCACCTGCACCAATAGAGTTAACGAGTGCGCTCACAGTGAAGTGATTGCCATAGTCAAATTCCTCACTGGTGAATCCTAACTGCTCACCGGCTCCTGTCTCGATCAGTTGGCTAGCATTTGCAAATGCGTGGAAGGCAATAGGCTGTTTCCGAGCGAAGAAGAAGTCAACGTCAAGTAACTGCGCTAGCGCACCACCAATTAACTGCACACCAATACGGGCAAACCGGTGTGTTGCGCCTGGCTCATAGATCTCTGTCTTATGTCGAACCGTCGTTGCTGTAAATGTGTCTACTCCAGTGAAGGTAGTCCCAAGAGATACTTTGTCCTCATCGAACACTTCAATCACAAACCGAAAACTTGGGCTGCCAGTCGTTGAGGATGCACGAACCGCAGTCTTTAGTTGCAAGGGATGCCCCTGCGTTACTGGAATTAACTGAGAACTCATCAACTGCAACAGATTATTGTTCGTAAGATCGTTTACTGTGAAGCGAAGCGTCTGGCTACCAAACGGCACCATCGAGCTAATATAACTTAGATCGCTCTTAAATGCAGTGTTGTCAGGACCAAACTCATGAAAGTCTGGGATCTTTACTAGTGCGTGTGGCTCACTCTCATAGAATGGGTTTGGTGTAATCCCGTTACCTTGCCAAGCAGACGCTCCGAGTTCGCCTACTGCGGTGGCTGCTGCTGTCGCATGACGACCTCCAACGAATGCGTAAGGCCATGCCTTGTTGCGCACTCGCACGAGATAATTTCGGGCTGTTTCAACCAGACCCATTAAGGAACACTACGCGCAAATTCGTTAAAGTTAAGTGTGCCAGCGTTGTCGAAACCTATAAAGGCGTGCACCTCTCCAGCTACTAGTGTCTTGCTAACACCATTGCCTGTTCTAATACCGCCAGCTACACCTGTGTTTATATCTATTGTGGTGTTACCATCATCTGCAATGACGAAAACAACCTGACCTTCAACGCCATCGTCGAACCGATCAATGGTAGTAGCACCAGTATTGGCAGTCTCAAAAACTGTTGCTGCGGAGATACTGGGACTAGTGTCTGCGTCAGCGAATGCACTATGTGTTAACACCAAAATGTCAGTGAGAGTGAAGGAACCACTAAAGGTTTTGTCGCCTGTAGCTGTTTGCGTTGTATCCAACACCATAGCCACGCCAGTGATCTTTGCAGCAGCAATGTTGCCGTCATCAATGTGATCGTCAGTAATCCCTGTAACACCTGTAATCCCGCCACCCGTTGCATTCAGAGCACGAAAAAGGGGGAGCACGCGATTATTAATGGTTGCTGCTGTTGCAGCGTCACCATCACTCAGATCACCTACATATACAGGAGCTGCCATTAAGTACCTCGTCGCCGAACAGCGCGCAGTCGTAAGCCAAAGTCACTAATACTAGTGAGTGCGTTGCTCTCTTCTGTAATCGTTACTTTAAACATGCGTCCACGCAGACGATTAGCAGGTCGCTTCTTGATCAATTCAAATGCAAGACCTGAAGAGTAAAAGTTAGCGCCAACAGCGGGTGCAGTATTGTAGTCGAAATTACCCCACGTCGGACCACAAGGATCAACCGGTTCAGTAAACTGATCAGCGTCTCCCGCACAAGATTCATCTGACATGGATGAAACTACTAGATCCACCGTCGTATTGAGCTTATCTGTAGACATGCCCAATTCTAAACCAATGAAGTCCTTGTCAATGTGTGCATCTCCACCGTCGATTTCGGCAGATTCCGCACGTGCTAGAAAGACTGTGCCCTCATCAGTGTTCACATTAGGAGCATTCACCCTCCAGATTTTTCCCTCCACACTAGAACCCATAAAGACTTCACGTGCATCCTGGAATCCTGTGAGTGTGATAAAGGGCCCATAAAAATCTGGGCTTGTGTGCGATCCAGTCCACATTACACCGTGATCGTACTCCCCGAATCTAATACTACGTAAGTCTGCCCAGTACTGCTGGTCAGCACGATTTGCTCCACCAACGGTTGGAACTGCAAGCTTATAGAGCCCTTCATCAAACACTGCTGAAGCGAAGTTCATCTGCTCAATCGTGAGTCCCCGCAAAGCGGGTTCAATAGCGCGTCCCACTGGCCGTGGCCGATCACTTGGACGAATAAGATACACATTCCAGTCAGTGCCGAGATACATCAGACCAGCTGGCGTTTGCGTTACAGTATCAGGCGCACTGCAACCAGCAGCACTAGTGATAGGACTGCGGAATTCAGAAGAGATATCGACATCAGTCTGTGGCGGGGGACCATCAAAGATCTCGACACGCGCTGCTGTGAATACTGCCAATTGGCCGCGCAGTCCCATAGTGTCCGTCTGAGCAGCTACAATACCAAGCGCAGTGATTGGCTCCCCTTCGGGAGTCTCACCAATCTTGGCAAGCGAAGAAGCTCCAACTTTATCTTGCTCGTCGATGTCAAGGAAAAATACGAAGTTCCGCAGATCCTGTTCTAGTGTACCAGCATTCCCACTACCAAGTGCGCCAATGACACCCTGGATCTGGCCACCACCCAGCACAATAGAACCTGCATACTTCGCGATAGCTTGCACTTTGTGAATATAGAATTCACCATTACCACGCTTGATAATGAATGGTCCTGCTTTAGGCGCACTATTGCTAGACTGAAAAATGCCAATCAATGGATCTACTCTATTAGTAGCAAGCAGCAGACCGCCTGAGGTTATCACACCATCTGCGCGTGTGAAAAAGGAATTGACGCGCTTTTCTGAAGGCTGACTAGGTTGACCAGATCGACCGACGTTAGTAACTGAGAAGCCATCACGGAAATCTTCACTCCGGGGCCAGGTCGCAAATTGCCACTGTTGACCTGCGGCTTGAATCGTTCCGTCAAGTGTCTCCATAACAACGATATCATTATTACTGTCAACGAAGAACAACGCATCATGTAATCCACCAGCTGTGGTGAATTTCGTAGAGATCTTAGGAGACACCCAAGACAGCGCACCAAAGATTGTATCTTTGTCTGCATCGATCAGTGGTGTCGCAATCAGACCGCGAATGCCGCGCACAGTACGTTCTGTAATTGTACTAGCAGGCACAAATATCTTGGTGAATGGATCACGGACACCCAAACCGTCAGACGCACTGTCAAACTTTGTGGACGACGCAAATAGCGTAGTGCCTTGCCGTTTAACTAACCGGCCTCGTGTTTTGGGATAATAATTCTGCAGCGACTTCCATGCACGAGGGTTTACCGTACGAGCATCAATGTTGAGATCAATACCGTCGAAGACCCGAAACCGGATAACGCTTTCACGAATGATTGGCATTAACGGATGCGTCTCCAATTGTGGAAGTTACGGTCAAACTCAAGACCGTCCATACGCTGTTGTCCGAAGTCGCGGATATTACGCCGCAGCTCCTTTACTGCCTTACGCACGTTTTGGGCAAGAATCAATTGCGTATCCTCACGGTCGTAGCGAGCAGCAAAGTCTGCCACTGCCGCCACCATGAGCGAAGCACTTGGAAGAGTCGGGACAGTCGCATCTGCTGTTATCTCAGGGGGCTGGAAGTAGAACCACAACTGCGCTGGATAAGTCTTATCCGGAACAGGGAAGACGTGGATCTGATTCAGACTAGTGTCAGGATCGGGGAAGAAGAACAGTGGTTCATTCGTCTGACTGTCCCGAATCGCATTTCGGATACGCCGTCGCAAGTCCGCGAATCCATCACGCCACTCCTGCAATTCAAAGTCCGCTTCATCCAGATGGATAGCTTTAGTCTTACGGTAAGTGTTGGTGAGACTGGCGAGACTTATAGCAGACGTAGTGATAGTAATTGACTCTTCCTTCAAAAGGAAAGGCCAATCGTACGCCGCGTAGACTTCATCGAGGAAGTTGTTCAGAAAGGTGTTGGCGAGGGAGGTAATACCAGGATTACCCCCTTCCTCAAGGCCTTGCGTCACGATCTCGCCCCGATTGAGGATAGAGAGTCGTGCCATTAATTACTCGCCGATGATGTAACCGAGGTGGACGTTGAACTTGCCAGCAGTAAACGCTTCAGTCGCAATAGTGAATGTCACCGCTTGTGCAGAAGTCGTTTTAACGTGCGTGCTAGCATCCGTGGGATCAATCACGATCAGAGGACCGCTGCCTGAATCCCAGGGGTCATTACCATCACTAATGGCAATCGCTGTAACCACATCGTTTGCACCTTCAACCGAGATTGCGCCAGTACCAGCATCACTCGAACTAGTCGAAGTGGTAATAACCTCAACCGAAGCCATCACAATCAGCGCATTATCTGGGATGTCCACATTAAGATCGATGGCGCTAACAGCACCACCATCAACGGCAAAGTCATACTCTGCTTTCGCCATTCGCATGATGGACGCCCAAGGAGCATCCGCTGGTTCAGTCGTCGATTCATCTACCCGATTCAACTCAGCCGCAGTAGAAGTAACACCGTCAAGGATGTTCAATTCCGCAGCTGTAGAAGTCACTCCGTCGAGGATGTTAACCTCTGCAGTGGTTACGGTTGCACCATCGAGAATGTTCAACTCAGTGGCAGTAGACGTTAGACCAGTCAGATCATCCCCAGCCGACAATGCGTCTTTGACCGTAGTCGCAACGTCAGTGTCAGCGTAGTTGGTATCAACGTAATCTTGTTCTTTTTGTGTAAGAGCCATTAACCGATCTCCATCGTGGAATCAAATCCACGCTCACCGCGCTCGGTAGTTCGATCATGAACATGCCGATAAGTCAAGGTCGCTTTCACCTGAGCCAACTCAGAAGGGACTACATATGTAGTGCCACTCCAACGTTTGCCGTTGACTCGATAACAAGCCGAATAGGGAATACCGACTTTGTTCACGTCTGCATTCCAGTCTCGCTCTTCTGAAAGCGCCGCAACAATAGCTCGTTTGGCTTTATCCGTAGACTTCTTCCAGATGTTCGCCTGAATCTCTTCAGGACGTGCAGGAAGAGGACCGAGCTTCTTGATTTTCGCGGTATTAAGCTTTGCCTTTGCAGGGTTAGCCATGTGTGCTCCAAAGTATGGGGGAGACCCCGTAAGGGGCCCCCCGTTAATTTCTATTAGCTGAAGTTGCTAGCAGATTCGATGCGAACGAGGAAGTTATCGTTCAGGATCAAAGCCGCGTAGAACATCTTCGCGCCAACCTTCGTCAGCTGATCAAGCGGGTCGTCCTTGGTGCGTCCGCGCTGTGCGAACCCAGCCGAAAGAGCGCCGCCTGCCATATCAACAGACCCGTAGGCACCTTCGCCAAACAAGTAGGTCGCAAAGACTTCAACACCAGCTGCCGGCTGCACCGGAGGAGACACCGTTCCGGACGTATCCGTGATAGTCACCTGCGCGTTAGCTGCAACATTCTCACTCTCCAACGTCTGATTCGAGGTTGCCGTAGCCTGAAGGGCCGTGTCATCCCCAATGTAAACGTTGTAGACAAAGGAAGTGTTAGACGGAACATCGACATCAACGTCAGCGTCATCACCGAAGGTAAGGTCGCCAGAGACTTCGACATCGTAGATGCCTTCCTCAAAGCCACGCTTGAGGTTCTTTCGCGTAATAGTCACACTGATGAAATCGCCCAGCGAACCACCACCATCGTTGAAAGCTACGACAGCATCATGCTCATCATCCGCAGCGGAGAAGGCATCACCCTGATTCGTAAACTCAGGCAGGTAGTTGCTAACGAAGAATCGAATGCCTTCCCAGTCAATGACGCCAAAGGGCGTATCGCGGAGGGCTTCGATGTCCTGGCGGATTGCACTGTTGTTCCAGACGCTATCCTGGCGCAGGTCAAGGGCCACATTCGGGTGCATGACACCAGCGAATTTGCCCGAAGCGGGACCAGAGCGAAAGCGCGGAGCGCGCCCAGCCACATCGTCCGTGGTCTCCAACGTGCTATTAGCGCGCAGGATATCCTCAGTATCGAGGACGTCACCAGCTGCTAGCCCGGAGCGGGCCGTATTGCTAGCACCAGAGAAAAGCACGTTGGTTCCACCAATCAGTGCATCCTGGATGATCTTGTCGCGAAGCTGTGCGATCGTTTCGGCCACCTGGCCCACCGCAACGCGGAGGACATCGTGGTTCGTTTCAATCTGCAGACGGTCGGACAGGACCACAACCAAGCCGAACTGGCTAGTCGAAGTGCTGACTCGGGTCAGACCAAGTTGAGTGTTTGCCGGAGCAGTTCCCTCGGTAAGGGTTCCGGTCGGGAGGTCGAGACGGTTGTAGCGCAGCCAAGACACCGTGGTGCCCAGACCTTGAGGCATAACTGCCTTCATCGCAAACCGCTCGAAAATCACATCACGCTCACCGATCTCCAGAAGCTGCTCTCGCAGCCACCGATCGACGTGCGCCTGACTAAAGTTGTCAGTAGTAGTGAGGGTTTCAAGAGCCATATGTTAGTTCTCCAACCCCACTGAGACTATTAGCTTCTACCAAGAACGCGATTAAACGCGCCATCCTTAGCCAAAGCCTCAAACTTCTCGTCTGGGGTCAAATCTTCGAAGGTCTTATCGGCTTCTGGTTTCGGGGTCCCACCAGTCGCAACACCAAGTGCCTTCTCGTTGACGGTTTGTGTCGCCTGCTCGTTGAGATGAGCCGTTTCAGTCTCAGCCACTTTGGCTGCATCCTGTTCTCGACCTAACACCAACCAACGGACGAACTGCCTATTTACTGGTTGACCCGACTTCTGAAGCGTCTGCACAGTCTCTTCAACCTCCGCTTTGAGAGTATCGGTATCAGCAGGATGGTCCCGCCAAAAGTCCTCTTTCTCAAACCGGTCTGCAAGCTGGGTAATTTTCCCATCTACATCTTGCGCTTGTTCTTGCAGTCGCTTGTTCATCGGATCAAGTATGTATTTACGGCTCCACTCAGCGTCAGCATCATTGGGATCACCGGAATCATAACTGTCAGCAGGAGCTGCCTTAGCCTTCTCGGCCTCTAGCTGCGCGATGTATTGCGCGTTATCCTCTGCAGTAGACTTCCAGCGATTCTTATCCGCCGAAATTTCGCCCATCCGCTGTTTGACACTAGGGTCTTCAAACGGATTGGACTTCTGCGCTTCTAGGTTACCGCCTTCTGACTGGGCTGGGGTCAGGGTCTTTGCGCCCTCATTGTCTGCCATTGTGGCTCCTTACGCCTAATTCTACACCGGCTAGGTGTCCCTGTCTCACGCTGACAAGGAAAGCTATGGTATACATTACCACATCTCTTGTGAGATGTCAAGCACTATTTCGTTCTTCAGCACATTCTTTTTCTACATGGTTCATAACGTACTGTAGTCCCTTGAAAAATCCACATTCAAAGGAGTATTCTGCATAATCTTTAGCTTGGTAGTTCAGGATCCTTGCACCCTTACCACCCTGCTTTTTCTCCATATGATCCACCAAGGCTTGCCAGCCAGGCTGCCGTTTTAGCTGATCCCACATTTAACTGCCTCCTGTTAAAATCTGTCCAGTCATTTCCTCAACACCGCCGCCACCTGGGGTAGCTGTTACACCACCCTGGAACTGCTCAACCTGCAATTTCTCCAACACCTCTGTGGTGCCCACAAACCAGCGAATGGCATAATCGCCCAAGAGGTCCTGAATTTCGCCACGGCCCAACCGCTGTTTCAACTGGTTAACAATCCGTGCATGACGACTGGGGGAACCGAATTGTTCCTCAAGGAAGTAGTAAGTCCTCATCATGGGTTCCATGACATCCTGCCGAATCTTAGCGGCCTGAGCTGTTCCAATCGCAGCAGCACCTGCAGCCACCTGGCTGATCTCTGTTGCCGTCGTCCCAGAACGAGCCACACGCCCTTGCTGAATGGGCGGGGTTCCCACACCATTCTCTAGCATCTGAATGAGAACGCCTGCCATCTGAAGACCCATCTGAGCGGAGTCAGGCGGGCGGATGATATCAAATGCCTCGCGCGAACTGCCAGTACCAGACCATACCGCCCTTGGGCGAATCTTAACCTGCTCCCGATCCATAAGATCCTCATTGATGTAGATGATCGGATTCAACTGGAAGTTAACGTTGTCAATACTCTGGTTGATCAGCGCATCAATACCGTATTGGTAATCCTCGATGAGACTCATCATGCCCTGACCGTAAATGTTATCAATCAAGTCAGTGACACGCCACATGTGGTAGGGAGCCCGTTGCTCGAAGAAGGGGTTCTGACGGACCTCCAGAAGGTGGTCGCCCACAAGAGTAATCTTACAGGGAATTAAGCGGCCATTGCCATAGAGGTCAAACTGTGCATAAATCTCTGTCAACCGGTGGATCTCAGTTTCCTCCCGAACCATACCGGTGACTGTGTAACCCTGGTTCTCCACGCGCCGATCACGCTCTGCGTCCATATCCGCAATCGGGGAAGCAACCTTAGTATCTGGGGCAGGATCCTTGAACACACGATCTACCTTCACATAGATCTCTGCATTCTCCATGTCCTGCAGAAACGAAGCAGTAACGCTAATGTCCTCGAATATAATAGTCGCGTCATCAAGCGAACGGGCTGTGATCGGATGGAAGTAGAGACGAAAGGGATCGACGATGTCTGAAGCAGGACCCTCGTAAAGCTGGATAGTTTCAGGAACGGTGAGGATGTTCTCCCCTCGTCGCCGCCTACGCCAGTTTGTGGTGCTCTTGACTTTCCAGAACGTCTTGAAGCAACACCAACCGTAGATAAACCCTGTCGTAAGGAATAGGTCTAACTTCCGTTCAAGCTCTGCCTGCTCGATATCATGATCGATGAGATCCCGAATCATATCAACCTTTTCAGGCTGGGTATCAGAAGAGACTTCATAAAGTGCATCTTCGGGCCAGATGCTCGCACGGGTGTGAGCCACGAAAGTGTCGGTGGCTTTGCGGGCCATCCGGATACGGAGATCCGCTTCCCCATCGTAGTACTTGATCGTGTGGGTGCCTTCCCAAATCCGGAAGTAACGTTCCCACTGGGAGTTGAGGGTTATACGCTCCGACCGAATGCGGGGCAGCATGTTGACAATACGATCTTCAACCCGCTTCGCTACCTTCTTGTTGAGCGCATAGTTTTCGGGGTCAATCATGCCCGGATAACGTTCATCTCCCGGAACTGAAGATACATTTTCTACAATTTGGCTCACGGTCTAGACCTCCGAGGATCCATGCCCTCAGCTACATAGGGCTCTTTGCGTTGCCGATCGCGGGCTTCTTTGTAATCACCAAATAAGCCGTCAGTCAAGTAACGAAGGGCGTCTGCGCGATGGTCATAAAACCCATCCTTGAATGGGGCGGGACGCACAATTCCACCAACGCTCTTGCGGCGGTAGCCGCCCAACATCGCCATCACGAGGTCAGAGCAATGCTTTCGATCGAACTTGAGCCGAGGCCGCTCGCCCTCTACGGAGTGATCCGTCAGAAGGTCGCGCAGGGTGTCGATCCCGTGCTCTAAGCGACGCTTCTTCCATCGCAGTCGAATGCCACAACGTCTCTTCAGAAGTTGAGCTGTGGTCAGGCCTGAGTGCAGGGAATGCTGCGTTGCTGTTTGAGGGTCGCCAAAGTAGACTACTTCCGGCATAGACAGGCTGGGCCATCGGCGAACCATGTAGTCCTGAATTTGCTTACCAAACTGTTCAAGTGTGGAACCTTCGATTGCCAACTCACCGAGGATATTGAGGTAGCCCCGATCCACGAGTTGGCCGAAGACGGCAACGTTCCATGTCCAGCCAAAATCGATACCCACATAGATAGGAGAAAAGGGTGAATACGGAAGTCCATCTTCCTCAACGTTTCGCTTCGTGGAGAAAGCACCTGAGTAGACCGGAGTCCCGTCCAGGTCCACACCGTCTTGCCCTTCGATGTACATCGAGTACATGACCGGATCATCTTTGTACTTCTCCTTCATCCGTTCCACGTAGTCTGCACGCAGGAAGGGATTGTCGGTGATGGCACTCCGAGTGATAATGACCTGGGGGTCCTTCCCGTTTACCGCACGAGTTTCCTCATCCCTAGCCATATCGTAAAGCCAGTGTCCCCGGGTAGGCGGATTCGTACATCCAATCATTCGCAGAAAGGGCACTCGGGGAGAACGGAGGTTGTCTTGTAGAGTGGACCACGTGACAGGCCGCAGTTGTGTGAGTTCGTCACAGAAGACAACACCATATTGGGGTCCCTTGAAAGCGTCAGCCACATCTCTATCGGTGGCCTTGTCGGGCTCAGGCTTGATGATAAGCTTGCTGGGTCGCTTAGGGTCACTGGTGAAAACGGTATACTCATAATATCCCTCCCGCCGGATTGGGCCGTCCATCAGATACTCAGGATGCCCATCAGAAAACTTAGTAGCAATTTCCTTAATGTCACGGATGATGCTGTTCTGCAATTCGTTCCAATGCCGCCTTACGATGATCCCCTCATTATCAGGGTAGTCCATCAGGCAGCGAAGGATAGTGCCGATCGCCACATAAGTCTTACTGGACCCGCGGCCTCCAATGTTAATCAGAAACGGATGCAGTTGGCTTTGCTTAGGGACTCGACCGCTATGCGGACCAGCTTCCTTAATCCACTTCGCCGTTTCCTTGTCCACACCAAAATAGGTCTGGATGGGATGCAGCGAATGAAACTTAAAGAGGGACTCGTAGAATTCTGCGAATCCCCGTCTGGCCTGCGCCGAGCGGTCAACACCGCCGACGACTTCGCCCATTACTTATTGATGCCCGAAATCATCGGATTCTTCAGCTTGGTTTCACCAGAGCCAGTGCCCGTCATCAGAGGCATCATACCTCCAGTACCATCGCGCTTAGCAACTGGCTGAATCGTATCCTGATGTCCCGGAAGACGCTTGGGTTTGTTGACACCCAGATTTGCAAGTTTAGCCATTACTTTTTCCTCTTACGTTTCTTTTTAGGAGCAGGCGCTACCTTCTCTCCAGCTTGTCTAGCTTCAGAAAGTCCAATAACAATTGCTTGTTTTCGTTTGGTAACCTTTGCCCCAGAACTAGACCGAAGGGTGCCCGCCTTAAATTCCCCCAGGACCTTTTCGACTTTCCCCGGGTTGCTTTTCTTTTTCTTTGGTGAAAGAGAAACCGTTCGCACGGGCTTGCTCGTTAGCATCTCTGTCAAAGCTTTTCTTTGCGGTTCCCTGCGTTTAGCAACTGCCTCTTTGCGTTTGGCGCGTTTACGTTTTGTGATAGTCGCTGGACTTACCGTAGGTGTGGCCGCTACTGTCCCCACTGCTCGACTAGCACGTGCTAAACTTCTTTGCAACGGTTTTGCTGTTCGTGTTACTACCTTAGTAACCGGCTTGTTCCGTCGCTTCTTCCGCTCTTTCGGTGTGTGCGTAGGCATTAACCACCTCCCGCCATAATATCACTTGGCAACTCAAGTTCTGTGCTCACAGGAATCCTAGGAGCAGCGGCTGTTGCAGCCCTTCGGATAAGTGGTCTAATTGGTGCCCCAGGAATAATACCGCCCAGTGCAGTAGTTGCTTCAATAAAGAAAACGTCGAGCGCTTTACTAGCAGCTAAACGAATGCGAAAATTGCGCGCAGTTCGCGCGTCCTCAGCGTCTAACATCGCTTGTAAAAGGGGGTTCCTATCGGAATTAGCCGGTCTTTTCTTGCGTTTCGGCAAAATCAGCCTCTATCAGTGCGAGTGGGAGGGAGGAGGAAGGCGGGGGGAGCTGTCCACCAGGTGAGGGGGAGGCAAGCACCTTGACGATCTGGGGACGAACGTCTTGTACGCGGTGGACAACTCGACCTTCCCGCACATCCACATGTTTAATCAATTTCACTAACTCGGGAACCGTGATCTCTTCAGGTTTCAGGTTCTCCATCTTCATATCGACAAGGGCAGCCACTAGATCATCCGTATTGTTAGCCCGTCTTTTTTTGAGACCCGTAGCTTCCATGTGGTTAGACAAGATATGCACGGTAAAACCAAATTGGCGGGCTAGAGGAGCTTTTCTCCCCTGATATGCGAAACGGAAATATAAATCCTCTATCGCATCCTTGTCCTTGTGGGTACAAATCCCACATTTCTCATCGTATGGCCTCTTATGGGGATTTCCTTTGGGACGTGTTGCCATTCTATCCCACTATAACACAGGTAGAGAACGTTGTCAAGCAAAAAATCTAACAAATCCCCATAGGGCCAGTGCGATTAGGAAGGCGAACAAAGGTAACGAGGTTTTTGAGACGATTAGAGCCTGTAAACGCCTCACAGCTGTACTCCATAATCCTTCCTCATGGATTTTCGAAAATCCCACACGGCTTGGAGAGCGCCTGTAATAGCGTCTGGTACCTCTATTTCTCCCCAATCGTGATCGTCAAAGGCTACCTCAACTATTCGGAGCAGTTCGCGCTCCTTTTGTAAGGCACCAATAATAGCAAGCGCCTTTTTGAAGGCATCTTCGCGAGCCTTGCCGTTTTGTGCCTCTCCTAGCAGCATACTACGAAGGTCGCCGTTGGCGGATTTTAAGCGTTTAACCTCTTTGTGGATGTTTCGTCGCCGATCTGCTCTACTCATTTGTAGACTCTTTCGAAGGTGACAATGATTTTAACTAGTTGAGCCAAAGGATCTGAGGAAGAGCTGCCGCTATAACCATCTACCTCCCGCATAAATACGTCGCAATCTTCCCACACTTTGTCATATTGTTGAAGCGCAGTTGCCACTTCCCGGACTATTGCCTGAATCTTCTCGTGCTCCATCTATTATGCCTCCGCCAACGTCTTCGTTGGCCCTAGCGGTTTATTCCGTTAATTCGCTTAAAACCTCTAATTCACTTTATGGTGAAACCCCCATTAAACTGGTGTAAACGTGTACACACCCCACCCCCAAAAATAGCACCGTGCCCTGAGGTCCGGAGGGCGGAGCGTTAAGCGAGCCCGCAAGGCCGGGGCAGCACGGCCTTTTCGAACTAATAAAGACTAAAGCCCTTAAGATAAATATAGGTGTCCTAACCAAGATTGAGCGTTGTTGCGAATAAGCCGTTTAGGCTCCACTTCGTTGTGCCCTACGGCAGCAACATGCTGCAATTATACCATATTCTACAGGGAAAGTCAAGGAATAAGAATGTAATGATATCAAGGACCTAGAGAGACACCCTAAAACAAGTTGGCATAACTCTTGCGCGCCATACGTTGC
>SDBV01002270.1_pt1 | contig 28760 bp, 30 predicted proteins | sample 2277081 | NCBI WGS metagenome assembly SDBV01 (sample SAMN10402039, study PRJNA504765) | marine sediment metagenome | isolation source: marine sediment core GS10_PC15, 223 cmbsf | place: Arctic Ocean: Southern Knipovich Ridge | collected 2010
CGGCACCGGCAAGGAATGGCTTGCCCGTGCGATCCATCACGATTCGCCGCGCCGCGCAGCGCCGTTTGTCGCGCTCAACTGCGCATCGCTGCCTGACACGCTGATCGAAGCCGAACTGTTCGGCTATGAAGACGGCGCGTTTACCGGCGCGGAAAAGCGCGGCAGCGTCGGCAAGATCGTGCAGGCCGACGGCGGCACGCTGTTTCTCGACGAAATCGGCGATATGCCGCTCGCCCAGCAGGTGCGGCTGATGCGCGTGCTGCAGGAGCGCACCGTGGCGCCGCTCGGCAGCACGCGAGCGATTCCGGTCGATCTGCGGATTGTCTGTGCAACCCACCGCGATCTGCGCGCCATGATCGAAACTGGAACGTTCCGCGAAGATCTGTACTACCGCATCAACGGGCTCGTCGTGACCTTGCCGGCGCTGGGCGAGCGCACGGATCTGGCCGAACTCGTGACCCGCATCCTCCACGCGCAACGCGACAGCGAACGCTTGCCCGTGCGGGTCAGCGCGGATGTGCTTGATCAGTTCAGACGGTGTCGTTGGCCCGGCAATCTGCGACAACTGGCGAACGTTCTGCGCACGGCCGCGATCATGGCCGAGGGGGCCGCACAGATCGATATCGAACACCTGCCGGAGGATTTCCTGCACGACTGCGTTGAAGGTGCGAGTGCGGCGGAGAGTGCGGCAGACGCGCAGCCGCGGCATAGCGCCCGGATGGAGGACTGGCAGACGACGCTGATCGCGCAAACCCTCTCGCGTCACGGCGGCAATATCTCGGCCACCGCCCGCGAACTGGGCCTTGCGCGCAATACCGTGTATCGCTATCTGCGCCGCAGTCGCATCCATTGAGCTGCGTCAGCCGGCAGCGCAGGCATCGCAATCAGACGTATTGGCATTCGCAGTCAAAGCGCGTCGTGGGGGCTTGCCCCTGCGACACGACGCGCCGCGCCGCGAGGGGTTAAGCTTCGGCACTACCACCGCGCGAACCCGTCACCCATGGCATCCCGACACGAACTCAAACGCTACCGAGCCAACCTCGCCGATGAACTCGATAGCGCCGCGCTATACGAGACGCTCGCTCATGCCGAGAAAAATCCGGCGCGCCGCGATGTGTTCCAGCAGCTCGCGGATTCGGAGCGCGAACACGCCCAGGTCTGGCTCGAAAAGCTGCATGCCAACGGCGTCAAGGCGCGAGCGCCGCGACGCAGTGTCAAGACGCATCTGATGCGCGGGCTGGTGCATACCTTCGGGCCTTCGTTCGTGCTGCCGACCCTCGCCGCCGCCGAATATGCGGACCGCAACAAATATGCGAACCAGCCGGATGCGGCACGCCTGTCCGCCGAGGAGCAGCATCATGCGGCCGTGGTGCAGGCAGTGGCGGACCAGGCCCGTAACGGCGCGGCCGGGGTGGACTCCAGCACGGAGTCAAAGGGTGCCCAGATCGCCAATGCCGAGGAATGGCACAAAGGCGTGCGCTCGGGTAACGATTTGCGCGCGGCCGTGCTCGGCGCGAACGACGGGCTGGTGTCCAACTTCTGCCTGATTATGGGCGTGGCCGGCGCGGGCACCGGCAACAAGGCGATTCTGTTGACCGGGTTTGCCGGCCTGATTGCCGGGGCATGCTCGATGGCGCTCGGCGAATGGCTCTCCGTGACGAACGCACGCGAACTGGCCCGTACCCAGATCGCCAAGGAAGCCGAGGAGATCGAACAGACGCCGGATGCCGAGCGCCACGAACTCGCACTGATCTATCAGGCCAAGGGGATCGAAGCGGGCGAAGCGCGGCGCATTGCCGCCCAGATCATGCGCGACAAGGATAAGGCGCTCGATACGCTAACCCGGGAAGAGCTCGGGATCGATCCGGCTGAACTCGGCGGCAATCCATGGTCGGCGGCAGGCGTGTCGTTCTGCCTGTTCTCGCTGGGGGCGATATTCCCGGCCATGCCGTTTTTGTGGGCGCATGGGTTGCCGGCGATCCTGCAATGTATCGGCTTGAGCGGCCTCGGGCTTGCGGCGGTCGGCGTCTTTACCTCGCTATTCAACGGCCGCGGTGCGGCGTTTTCAGCGTTCCGGCAGATTGTGATCGGCCTGATCGCAGCGGCGTTTACGTTTGGCGTCGGGCACCTGTTAGGGGTGTCGATTTCATGAAAGTGCGTGTCGAGCCCCTGGGGCGTACCTTCGACGCACCCGATTCGCTGACGATCCTCGAAGCCGCCGGCTTCGCCGATCTGCGCCTGCCGCGTTCATGCCGCAATGGCACGTGCAGGACGTGCATGTGCCGGATGGTAAGCGGCACGGTTTCGTACACCATTGAGTGGCCCGGCTTGTCGCGGGAAGAAAAGGTGGAGGGGTGGATTCTGCCGTGCGTGGCGGTGGCAGAGTCGGATCTGGTGATTGAGGTGCCGGATGTGGTGGAGTTGGGCTGACCGCGCTGTTGGACCGCGGCCGCTCTTGGGCGTGCGGTGTCGCCAATCATCACCTTATCGGCCGATACAAAAAAACCCCCAGCCACCAAAATCCATGGCTGGGGTCAACTCTCTCGCGCGCACGGTATTTCAGCGCGCATAGCCAATGTAACGGTATGCGCGCCGCAGATTAATCACTGAATCTGGAAAAGTCCTTTTCCGCGTGCCGTCTCCCGGGTTTGATCCGGGTCATGCCCCCAGCCGCCGGACCGTGCTTTTAACGCCCGCCGTTCGAGCACTTTTACCCAGACGCAAAATAATGGTCGCTACAGCGCTTTCCACACGGCAACGCGATGTTTCGATCACCAGGTCCGGGTTGGCCGGCACCTCGTAAGGCGACGAGACACCTGTAAATTGCGCGATCTTGCCGATTCGCGCCTGCGCATACATGCCCTTCGGGTCGCGCTGCGAGCAGACATCGGCCGAGGCCGAAATAAACGTTTCCAGAAAGCCGGCGCCCACAATCGCGCGAGCCATCTCGCGCTGGACCGCAAGCGGAGAAATCGTCGCCACGACCACGACATGGCCGCTCTGCTGGAACAGTTTTGCCACATGCGCGATGCGGCGCACATTCTCGAGACGGTCCAGATCCGAAAACCCAAGATCCGAGCAGAGCCCTTCCCTTAGCGCATCGCCATCGAGCACGACCGATTTCGTGCCCTCGCTCAGCAGTTGAGCGTGCAGCGCCTGCGCAATCGTGCTCTTACCGGCGCCGGGCAACCCCGTCATCCAGATAACCGGTGCTATATGAGCGTCCATCAATCCGTCGTTTGAGTTCATGGGGTGGCGTCCAATCTGTTTCGGTCTAACTTTAACGTTTGCGCCGCGCTTTTCCGTCGCTGTTAATAGAGCATTCTCTTTACAGAAAATTTCGCCCTCACTGGCGGGTCCCGGGCCACTGGCCGGAGCGCCAGGCGGGACGGGCGAGAGCAGCGAGATCGTTCATTCGCACAAGCTGAACAGTGTGTTGTCTTTTCCAGTGATTTTCTAATGCCCGCAACGGCCTACACTGACGGCACTCCGTTATCCCGAACGCCATCATGCTGCTCGCATTCTTTATCCTGTCGCCGCTCGGCATACTCGCGCTGATTGGGTTCGCGCGCCGGATCAATCCGCTGACCGGTCCCTTTCCCGACCTCAAATAGGCACCCCCGCCCCGACGAACCGGGGCGCCGGCTCGCTCCCGCCGGACGCCGCCGCTGTGCGGCGATTGCGCAGTCATTGCGCCGCCTTAATGCCTAACGCCTAACGCCGCGAGCCAAGCGCGCGTTCGATCTTCTGGTCGGTCTTGTACTGGCTAAGCGCATACACCGACCAGATCGCCGCTGGAATCCAGCCAATCAGCGTGACCTGCAAAATCAGGCAAATAATCCCGGCAAATGGACGGCCGATCGTAAAGAACTGGAACCAGGGCAGGATGATGGCAAGCAACAGGCGCATGCGGATTTCCTCGTGAGATCCGGCCGGTCCGGAGAGATCTGGCGCGCCGGATCAGTTGATGGGAGCGAAGCGCGGCACCTTGCCGCCTTCATGGTCGATCAGTTCGAAAAATACCGAAGCTGGACGGGTCCAGATCGTACCATTCGCGGCACGATAGACAATCATCGTGACACTCGGATCCGACTCGAGTGTCGCCTCGCAAACCAGTTCGTAGATGCCGCCTTTGTAGTGCTGATAGCGCACGGTTCAGAGCCTTCTGTAGTTGAGGTTGGAGAAGTTGAAAAATGCTGCGCGGGAAAAACCAGCATCCTACGCGAGCGTCGCGCACCGCGCGATGCGGATGCATTTTTGTTCGCTTGGCGGGCAGAATTTTTTCGTGCGATAAATGGGTGACCTATTTCACGGAGCAACAGATGGCCACGCTTGAAGCACTGCGCGCCGTGCTTGACGATGAAGGCACGCCCGAAATCATCCGCAATCACATCATCGACTCGCTGCAATACACCCTGCGCAATCACGGCCAGATTTTCACCTCAAAGGAAGTCGAATGGCTGGCCGTCTGGGACGATGCCCGCATTCCGCTTGCCGCCTCGCGCGAACTCAAGAAGCGCGTAGCCGAAATATCCCGCTAAGTCCGCAGTCGGCGCGAGCCATCGGTTTGCGCCCATCTCACACGGCTCTCGCCAGGCCCGGCAAGGCTGGCAAGGGCTTTCGCCACGCCGGTTTTCGGCTCACCGCAGCGCGCCCGGCAGTTTTTGCTATCCAATTTCCCCCATTTAGTGCATCATATCGAAATAGCTGAATTCGGCATTTGCAGTACCGGTAGCATTAACGGGGGCAACCCCCAAGCATCTCCGCGCCACCCCCGACTGTTCGACCGCCGCCCGTCGGCGATCCCGTCACTCCGGCAATGTGCAGCACGCATTCGCCGCCGCGAGTTGTGCAGCTTTTCAAGCGCCTGATGTCCGCGCGACATTAGCGTGTTTCTTCTCCATTAAATCCGCGAATTTGCGCGGCTGCGCTCAAGCCCCCTGCCATCGGGCCTGTGCCACTCTTTTTCCATGGCGGCGCGCACCGGAAGTGCAGCGCTGCCGAGGCTGTTGTGTCATGCGTAACACGCGTGGCAAGGCGGCCAGGTAATACAGGACAAGTACTTTATGAATTCAGTTGTCAAGACCTACAAAGGCTACGAAATCCATCCGCTCGTGTATCCGCGCCGTCCTGCCGACGGTTCGGCCAGCCGCAATCCCGACGCCGGCTATGAGGCCTCGGTACGCATCTGCCGCGTCGGCGCCAATCCGGCTGCCGATGGCCGGGTGTTCCGCCTGCCGTATCTGTGGCCGTTCGAAGGCACGGGCAAAGCCCGCCTCGCGTGCATGGCGCATGCGGAACAGTTGATCGATGGCCGCGTAGACGGCCAGTCGGTCGCCGATCTTTGAAGCAAAGCCCCCTTACCCCATCGACCAGGAGTTATGCATGGCGAAAGAAGAACTGATTGAACTTGACGGTATCGTCGACGAAGTACTTCCGGATAGCCGCTACCGCGTGACGCTCGACAACGGCGTCGTGGTGGGTGCTTACGCGTCCGGACGCATGCGCAAGAATCACATTCGTATTCTCGCGGGCGACCGCGTGACACTCGAGCTGTCGGTCTACGACCTGACCAAAGGACGGATCAATTTCCGTCACAAGGACGAACGCGCTTCCGGTGGCGGCGCCGCCCGCGCTACTCCGCAGTTGCGTCGCCGCTAGACCGGCGAGGCAGGTTTGCCGTCGCCGTGACGGCCGCTCCCCCAAGCGTAGCTGTTAGCGCGCCTCCTCCGGCTTCAGCAAAGCCAGAGCAGCGCGCAGCGGGGCCGCATCCCCGCCGAGCTGTTCGCTCGCTTCAATGGCCGTCTCGAGCATCGGCCGGCGCATGCGCAGCATCAATGCTTCGTCGACACGCGAACGCGGCCCTGCCAGCGTAAACGTGCCGGCAAGCGGCCGTGCCGCCGAAAACACCGGCGTGGAAATACCCGCCGTTTCCGCATCCCGCTCCCCCAGCGACAGGTAATAGCCGTCGTGGCGGATCCGCTCGTATAGCTCCCCTCGCCCGCCGTCGAACGCGCTTAGCACACGTCCGCCCGAGCCTTTGTCCATCGGCAGGACATCGCCCTCGCGCACGTGATCGCGAATCGCGTGGGTCGAATCGACCCGATGCAGACAGACCCGCAGATCCTTCTGCCGCACATAGAACGACACGCTCTCGCCGCTCTGGTCGCGCAGGCGGCGCATCAACGGCAACACCACATCCCCGAGCTGCAGGCTGCGCTGATAAAGCGCGCCCAGTTGCAAGGTGGCCGGCCCGACGTAGTAGAGGCCTTCGTCCGAACGCAGCAACAGCCGGTGATGCGCCAGCGAAGCGATCAGCCGCAGGATGGTGCTTTTATAGAGCCCGGTGCGCGCCGCCAGTTCGGCGAGCGAGACGCCTTTGTCGTTGGGGCGAAACGCAAACAGAATCGCAAAGGCGCGATCGAGCGCGGCGACTCCATCAGGGGCGGACGAGGGGCCCGCGACGGCTTTCTCAGCAGCGTCGCCGGAGCTGGACACATTCGAAGGTTTGGATGATCTGGAAGCGGCCATAGGCAGTGCGACGGGCAAGGAGCGGCAAGGAAGGGCAAAAAGCGCCAGGCGTTATGCCTGACAGAACAGCATTTTACCCGCCCAGCCCCGGCGTATTCCACTGCGCAGATAAAACCGCACCAGTGCTCGAATCGGTGATGTACAAGGTGTTATACTGCGCGCCGCCAAATGTCACGTTGGTGATGGTGCGGCCCGCGCACGACTCAAACCTGGCAATCCCCTCGCCATGCGGATTCAGCACAAACACCGCGCCCAGCGATGCATGCGCGACAAACAGATTGCCGCTACGGTCCATTGTCAGACCGTCCGGCCCGCTCACGCCATAGAACTGCGCAAAGCGCCCGACCTTGCTGGTACTGCCGTCCGCAAGCAGCGGTAGACGCCAGATGGCGTTATCGCGCGTCATGGCGACAAACAGCACTTTTTCGTCAGGGCTCAGCACCAGTCCGTTCGGACTCGGACCATTCGAGATCAGGCAATCGAGCCGGCCATCGGGGCGCAAACGGTAGACGCGCCCAGTGGGATCGTGCAGGCCGGTTTGGCCCTGATCGGTAAAGTAGATATCGCCGTTGCTGGCGACGATCAGATCGTTGGGCCCTTTAAAGCGTTCGCTATTGCGCCGCGCGATCACCGGGCTCACCGCCCCGCTCGCGGGATCGAGCGCGAGAATGCCGTTCTTGTAGTCCGCAATCAGGATGCGGCCATCGGGATGCCATGCCAGCCCGTTCGGCTCGCCGTCGTATTCGGCGACTACGCTCCATTCGAGTTCCCGCGAAATCCGCAAGATGCGTCCGTGCGGAATATCGACGAGATACAGATTGCCGTGCGGATCGAAACATGGGCCTTCGATAAACGAATCGACCACCGCCCCGCCCTTGTTGGCACGCGACCACTCCGTCACTTCATGACGGCGCAGTGTTTGCGGCATCGTCGTATGAACTGCGGTGCCGATCACGGGCGGCACGGGATACCAGTTCATTGCCTCTCCTCTTCAGGGTCGAGATGGCGCGTGGCGGGCCCAGTATAGCGATAGGCCATCTGGCGCGGCATCGGCCCCTTGTTACGTTCGCCGCGTCCGCGCTGCTCCCACGCATGCGACAGAATGCCGACTGCACGCGACAGGCAGAAGACACCGCGCGCCAGCTCCGGGGCAAAGCCGAGTTCGGCGTAGATCACAGCGGTGGCGCCATCGATATTCATCGGAATCGGCTTCGACTTGCGCGCTTTGAGCAACGCTTCGATACCGCGTGCGATAGCGGCATAACGCCCTGACACGACACCCTCGGCTGCTGCCTCATCCACCATACCGAGCAGCCGGCCCGCACGGGGATCGACGGGATGGAAGCGATGTCCGAAGCCCGGCAGATATTTGCCGTGCGCGGCAATAAAAGCGTCGATGCAGGATTCCACCGCCTGCGCGAGCGCGGCTCCGCCGGCCTGCGCCTGCTCGATTGCATGGAAAATCTCGACGGCTTGTTGTCCCGCGCCGCCGTGCACATCGTCGAGCGTATTGAGCGCCGACGCCATGGCGCCGTTCATGGGCAAGCCGCAACTGACCGCCATGCGCGAAATCGCAATCGACGGTGCATGCGGGCCATGATCGACCGACGCCACCAGCGCCGCCTCCAGCAAACGCGCTTCGCCCGCACTCGGCAAATCGCCGCGCAGCATTAGCCAGATCATCTGTGGAAAGCTGATCTGGCCGATCAATTCCTGAATCGGATAGCCGCGCACCTGGATCGAGCCCGGGTGAATATCGATGATCGAGGTGCTCCAGTAATCGGCAGCAAGCGCAGCAGGGTCGAGTGGTGTATGGGTCATGATGCCTGTATCAACGGTTGATATCTTCGAGTGCCAGGCCCTTGGTGGCCGGTCCCATAATGCCGATCAGCAGCATCACAAACACCATGCAGCTGCTGATCATGATGAACACGCCATTCGCGCCGAAATCGCGCAGAAAGAACGCCACCAGAAAGCCCGAGAAAATTGCGCTCAGACGGCTCCACGAGTAGACAAAACCAATGGCCCGCGCGCGGATTTCAGTTGGATAGAGCTCCGACTGATAAGTCTGGAACGAATAGGTCATGATGGTCAGCGCCAGGTTCATGCAGAAGCCGAAAACAATCAGCCCCAATGAACCGGTCTGATGCGCAAAAGCGAGCCCGAACACCGCAATCGCACCCGACGCGCCGACCAGACTCCACTTGCGCTCGATCTTGTCGGCGAAGAAGAAAAACAAGGCCGGTCCAAGCGGCAGCGCAATCGACATCAAAAACGAGTATTGCAGGCTATGCACGAGATTGAAGCCCTTGCTGGTCAGCAGCGAAGGGATCCAGTTGCTAAAGCCATAAAAGCCGATCACCGAGACCGCGTTATAGACCGACATCATGATGGTGCGCTTCAGATAAGGCGCTTTCAGGATGTCGCGAAAGCGGCGCTCGACCGTGGGCGCGCTATGCGTATGCGGCACCGGCGTCGGCAATGGACGCCGGTATTGGCGCTCGACAACGCGCTCGATCTGCTGCGTGACGCGCGCAGCCTCATCGAGGCGGCCACGCGTCACCAGCCAGCGCGGACTTTCGGGGATACCCAGGCGAATCACCCAGACAATCGCCGCGCCCACCGCGCTCGCCAGCACGACCCAGCGCCAGCCATCGATGCCGAACGGCTGCTGCGGCACCAGCCACCAGGACATCAACGCAACCACCGGCACTGCGCAGTACGGCACGATCTGCGTAATCGCAAAGGCACGGCCGCGCAGATTCTTGGGCATCAGTTCGGCAACATAGGTATTGATGGTGACCATCTCGACGCCGAGCCCAATGCCCGCCAGCAGACGGAAAATATTCACGCCAGGCGCGCTATGCTGAAACGCCATCATGATGCTGGCGGCCGTATAGGCGAGCAGTGCCACCACGAAGATACGGCGGCGGCCAAAACGGTCAGCAAGAAAACCGAGCCCCATGGTGCCGATAAACAGCCCGAGAAACGTGGCCGCCACAAAGGCCGCAATACTGTTCATGGCAAAGATCGATGTCGAAGTCTTGACGAACAGACCGCTCTCGATCAGCCCCGGCGCGATATAGCCGGTCATAAACAGATCGTAAAACTCAAAACAGCCGCCTAGCGACAGCAGAAACACAATCGTCCAGATATGCCGCGTGGCAGGCAGACGGTCGAGCCGCGCGACAATGCCGCGGGCCTGGGTTTCTTGATCGGCGGTATGCTCCACGGCGTCCGCGAATCCTGCGCGCGAAACCGCGTTTGATGCGTGTCTCATGTACTCCTCCAGTCAGGTCTCTTCGCAGTGCGGGCTTAGATCGCGCCGTCTTCTCGTAGCCGCGCAATCGTGTCGGCATCAAAGCCGAGCCGCTGCAAATGCGCGTCTGTGTGTTCGGATAGATGCGGCGCGCGCGAGGCCGGCGCGCCGTTCATGACTTCGCCGTGGGCGTCGGCAAAGCGGAAGCCCGCGCGCGTAACACGCTGGACGGTTTCGCCATCCTGCAGCTCATGAACGAATTCACGCTCGACAAGTTGCGGCTGGCCAATCGCCTCGGGCACGCCTAGCACCAGTCCGGCCGGCACGCCTGCCGCGGTCATGCGCTGCTCCCAGTTGCTGGCGGTGTCCAGGGCGAGCGCCGCTTCGATCTCACGCTTCAGTTCGATGCGATAGCGCTTGCGCGTATTGCGTTCGCTAAAGCGTTCGTCGTGCGGCAGATCGGGGCGGCCAATCAGTTCGCATAGCGAAATAAACTGCTTCGTCTCATTAGCGGCAATATTCAGCATGCCTTCGCCGCAGACAAAGGTTCCGGAAGGCGCGGCGGTGAAGTTTTCGTTGCCCATGGGAGTGGGCGTGACACCGGCATTCAGATAGTTGGAGACCACCCAGCCCATGCTGGAAAGCGTCGCCTCAAGCATCGAAACATCGATTACCCTGCCCTCACCCGTGCGCTGCGCCGCCACCACCGCCGCACAGATCGCCAGCGCCGCGCTCATGCCGCCGACCGTGTCCGCCACCGGATAGCCGACCCGCAGCGGCGCGCTAGCGGCGTCGCCGGTCACGCTCATTGCGCCCGACATGCCCTGGATAATCTGGTCGTAGGCCGGACGATGCGCCAGCGGACCGTCATTGCCGAAGCCCGAAATCGCGCAGTAGACAAGGCGCGGATTGACCTCGAGCAGCGCCTGCGCGCCCAAGCCGAGGCGGTCCATCACGCCGGGCCGGAAATTCTCGACCAGCACATCGGCCTCGGCCACAAGCTTGCGCAGGATCGCTTTACCCGCCTCGTGCTTCAGATTGAGCGTGAGCGATTCCTTGCCGGCGTTCACAGCCACAAAGGATGCGCCCATATTGCGTGCGGAAGCCTGCGGATCGGCGCCCAGGCGGCGCGCCAGATCGCCGCCGGCGGGATTCTCGACCTTCAGGACATCAGCGCCGAGCAGCGCAAGCTGATAGGTGCAGAACGGCCCTGACAGAACATTGGACAGATCCAGCACGCGAATGCCGGAAAGCGGGAGGGAAATCATAACGAGCCTTTTCCGAGTTGACCTGCTGACGTTCCATCTAACAGAACGTCGTTCTATAATTTGATGAAGCGGATCGTAGTCCTCGGAATCGGGAGGTGGGAATAGGGGTTAGCACGGAGACAGCGGTGCTGTACGAGCAGTTTCTGCGGGGCCGTTTTGCCGCGGGGGAGTGCTGGAAATATCTACCTATAGATCCGCCAAACGATCTACCATTAACTTCGTATCTATCTGTAATAAAAGGGATTTTTATGATAAAATTTCACCCTCAGATCTACCACGAGATCCGCCACCAAAACAGCCATGAGCAGCGCTGAATCGAAATACCCGTATCACGCGGTCCATCAGATGCATCCCCTGCTTCCCTCGGAGCCGAAGCTAAATAGCTTGCGTCCGCTGGCAGCCGAAGTCATCGGGCAAGCCAAAGACCTGGCTGCGCATGGCATGCCGCATCTGCGCGATCTCTTGCGTGAGGCGCTGCGCCCGATGAATTCGTACTACACCAACAAGATAGAAGGCCAGCATACCGAGCCCTTGTTAATCGAGCAGGCGCTTCAGAGGGATTTCTCCAGCAAGCCAGCGGAAGCACGCAAGCAACGTATCGCGGTGGCCCATATCGTCACGGAGCGTTGGGCAGAGGAAACCTTTCCGTCTTTCGACTCCGATACGCTTTTCCAGAGCACTGTTGCGCAAGCCATTCACCGGCACCTTCATGATCAACTGGCGCCGGAGGATCTGATCCAGACGGATGACGAGGGTAAAGAGGAAAAGGTCACGCCCGGTGTATGGCGCGAGCGGGGCGTCAAGGTCGGCGTGCATATCCCTCCCGATCCGGCCATGGTGGCGAACTTTATGGAGGAATGGCATCGCGGCTATCGCTACACCCGCTCGGGAGAGACGGCGCTTATCGGCCTGATGGCGGCCCACCATAGACTGGCCTGGATTCACCCGTTTCTGGACGGCAACGGCCGTACGGCCCGGTTGCATACGCATATCGGACTATCCGCGCTGGGGCTGACACAAGGGCTATGGTCGCCCATGCGCGGTTTTGCGCGGGAACAAGCGGCGTATTACAGCCATCTTGTGGCGGCCGATGCACGTCGTAAAGGCGATTACGACGGCAGAGGCGTATTGAGTGAAAGCGGTCTCGTGGAATTCATTACCTTTGCCATGAATATCTGCCTGGATCAGATCGGCTTTATGGACGGCATGCTGCAAATGCAGGCGTTTGAAGCAAGGCTGGCGCAGATGCTGGCGGCCGAGGCCACCAAGGAACAGACCCGCTATCTGAAAACCGAAGCAGCTCAGCCGCTTGCTTACCTCGGAACAGTCCGGTCAATGGAGCGGGCCAGATTCAAAGGCATGATGGGGCTGCCTGCGCGAACCGCAGATCGTGCGTTGGTCGATCTGTTCAAGCTGGGCATTGTGCGCTCCAGGTCACCCAAGGGTCCTGTCGAACTTGCGCTGCCCATTGGGCTGTTTCGCTATCTTTTCCCACGCCTGTGGCCGGAGGCGGAGGCCAACACCGCTTAATAAACCCGCTGCGAGTCACCGCAACGTCGTTACGCCCGCACATGGCCGGCGCTCACCGCCCATGCGCCACTCCTGTGCGCCCAACCGGCCGTGCACCGCTTCCGTGCGTTGCACTGGCCGAACGCCTGGCGGAAAAGCATTCCCGCACAGCCATCGCATCAACTGATATAGATGGCATACCGCTTGCTTAAAGCTCGATTTGCTGCCCAACCATCGCAAGCCAGGCGCGAAGCGCTGCCCAACCCGATACCCCTCTCCCGATGCCGCCGCCCTCAGGCGAACCATGCTGCGCGTACTACTCGTAACCGATACCGACAAACCGATAGGCGATCTGCGCGAAGCACTCGCCCGGCTCGGCTACGACATGCTGGCCGGCACGGCGGCCTCGCAGGCGCTGCACCGCAGGGTTGAAAGCGAGCGGCCTGATGTCATCATCATCGACACCGAATCGCCGTCACGCGACACGCTCGAACAACTCGCGGTGATGAACGCAACCGCACCGCGCCCCGTGCTCATGTTCAGCAACGACGCCAACCAGCAACTGATCCGCGACGCCGTGGGCGCGGGCGTCACCGCCTACCTGGTCGAAGGCCTGGCAACCGAAAAGCTCGCACCGATTCTCGAAGTCGCGCTGGCCCGCTTTGCCCAGGAAACGCAGCTACGCGAAAGGCTTGCACAGGTCGAAAACGAACTGGCCGAGCGCAAGCTGATCGACCGCGCCAAGCGTCTGATCATGGATCAGGAAAAGCTGGCCGAACCCGCCGCCTACGCGAGCCTGCGCAAGCGTGCAATGAACCAGGGCGTCAAGCTCATCGAGGTCGCGCGGCAGATTGTCATGGCCGCTGACTCGCCCAAATAAAGCGTGGCTCATGAACCAACCTGCCCCCCTTACCCCACCCTCGCCACCCTCCGCGCCGATGCCGCCCGAGAAAACGCATCTGCGGCTTGGCTTTGTCTCGCTTGCCGATGCGGCGCCGCTGGTCGCAGCCAAGCTGCTCGAGTTCGGACATGCGCACGGCCTGACCCTCGAGCTATCGCGCCAGCCGTCATGGGCCGCACTGCGCGACAAGCTGCTGGCGGGCGAACTGGATGCCGCCCACGCCCTATACGGTCTCCCATACGGTGTGCAGCTTGGCCTCGGCGGCCCGCAAACGGATATGGCCGTGCTGATGGTGCTCAACCGGAACGGCCAGGCCATTACACTGTCGAGCCGTCTTGCCGACGCGTTGACCGAACACCGTGAGTTGCCGCGCGCACTGGCTACGCTCGGCCGCAAGCCGGTCTTTGCGCAGACGTTCCCGACCGGAACGCATGCAATGTGGGTCTACTACTGGCTCGCGTCGCAAGGCGTGCATCCGTTACGCGATATCGAAAGCGTGGTGATTCCGCCACCGCAGATGGTGGCCGCGCTTGCAGAGAACCGGCTCGATGGATTCTGCGCCGGCGAACCGTGGAATGCCGCGGCCCAGGCACGCGGAATCGGTCGAACCATCGCTTATACCAGCGAGATATGGCCGGATCATCCGGAGAAGGTCCTCGCCTCCCGGCGCGATTTCGTCAACCAGCATCCGCGCACCGCGCGAGCGCTGGTGCAAACCATGCTCGAAGCGTGCCGCTGGCTCGATGGCGAGGGGCATCGCAACGAGATTGCGCGCTGGCTGGTGCGGCCGGAATATATCGGCATTGATGAAGCCTTGATTGCGCAGCGCCTTACCCGCGACAGCGCAGCGCTTGCCTCCAGGCGGCAGCCCGTGCGGTTCTTCGAAGACGGCGCAGTGAACTATCCGCGCCCGGACGACGGCGTCTGGTTTTTGACTCAATACGAGCGCTGGGGGATGATCGCGCACCGCGACGACTATCGCGAGATTGCGGCTGCGATCAATCAGACCGGCTTGTATCGCGACGCTGCGAGCCAGATCGGCATTGCGATTCCGGCCGAGACCGTCTCGCAGGTTTTGATCGATGGCAGGGTGTGGGACGGTAGCGATCCGGACGGATATGCAAAGGGGTTCGAGATCCGCGCTTGAAGCAGCGGACCGGAGGCGGCCACGGCGCACGCCCCACCGCTGCCCGACTGCGCAGCCCGAGTTCACAAACCTGAGGCCAATTCACAAAAAAGCACGGGGCGCATCCCAAGTCCAACGAACCATCAAGCGCCCCGCTACGGGGAAACCCGTCTCGCCTCAGTGCGAAGCGATATACGACTTCACAGCAGGCAACCCCGGCTTGCCATCGATCGTCGTCACGCCGGCCAGCCACTGATCCAGCACTTGCGGATTCGCCTTTAGCCACTCGAGTGCGGCCTGGTTTGCATCGGTCTTGTTCATGATCGGCACCATCACATGATTCTCGATGGCCGTGGTGAACTGCAGATTCGACACCAGCTTCGCCGCGTTCGGGCAGCGTGCGGCATAGTCGGGCGGCGTCGCCGTAAATACCTTGGCTTCGCCATAGTTTGGCCCGAATACATCGTCGCCGCCGGCCAGATAATCGATCTTCATCTGCACATTCATCGGATGCGGTTCCCAGCCGAGAAACACGATCCATTGCTTTTCGCGGATCGCGCGGTTGACCTCGACCAGCATGCCCGCTTCGCTCGATTCGACCAGTTTGAATTTGCCGAGGCCGAACTGGTTGCCATCGATCATCTTCTTGATCAGCGCATTGCCGTCATTGCCCGGCTCGATACCGTAGATCTTGCCATTGAGCTTGTCCGCGTACTTCTGGATATCGGAAAAATTCTTCAGGCCGCCGTTATACACATAGTCCGGCACGGCCAGCGTATACTTCGCGCCGGTCAGATTCGGCGTCGCCAGCACCTTGATCGTGCCCGCCTTGACGAACGGGGTGATGATCGGGTCCATGGTCGGCGCCCAGTAGCCGAGAAACACATCGATCTGCTTGCTCTTGATACCTGCAAAGGTAATCGGCACTGAAGCGATGGTCTTCGTTGGGCGATACCCGAGTCCTTCAAATACCGTCGAGGCAAGCCCGGTCGTGGCCGCAATATCGGTCCAGCCTACATCGGCAAAGCGCACATCGCGGCATACAGCCGGATCTGCTGCGTGCGCCATCGCGCTTGCGAGCCCAAGTACGCAAGCCGCTGCCCTGCACTTTCTATTCATTTCTGTTCTCTCCACGCTTGTTGTTGACTTAATTGGCCTGACGACGCTCCACACTCGGCGCATGGCCGAACTGCGCCCGGTATGCCTTGCTGAAATGACACGGCGAGTGAAACCCGCATATTGTCGTGACGCGCGCAATGGATGCATCGGTGGTGCGCAACAGATCGCGGGCCCGGCGCAGACGCAGCGTCAGATAGTAGTGCGTCGGCGATACGCTCAGATACACCTTGAACATGCGCTGCAAATGACGCTGCGAAAGCTGCACGAGGCGCGCAAGTTCCTCCAGCGAGAGCGGCTCCTCGATATTCGCCTCCATCAGGCGCACCACCTCGATCAGCTCCGCACGCGAAAAACCCACCCGGGCGTCGACAGGAATGGGCTGCGGATCGCTGGCGCTACGAATACGCTCCAGGATAAATTGTTCGGATACCTGAGCAGCAAGATTTTGCCCCAAGCGGCCACCCACGAGATTCAGCATCAGATCAAGCGGCGCCGTGCCGCCGGTGCACGTCAGGCGATCACGATCGATCACAAACAGTTCGTCCGCGAAATGCACGCGTGGAAACTCCTTGTGCAGCGTCGACAGATCCTCCCAATGCACGGTGCAGCGATAGTCGTCCAGCAGACCCGCCGACATCAGCGCATAAGCGCCTGTGCAGATGCCGCCAAGCGGTACGCCCTGCTGCGCCACATCGCCCAGCAAGGCCTTGACGTCGGAATCGACCGCGCTGCGAATCTGCGTACCGCCGCACACGATCAGCGCATCGGGCATACCCGCCTCTTCGAGCGTGCGAGTCGGCTTGACCGTCATGCCGTTGCTGGCCCGCACCGCGACACCATCCGGTGTCAGCACCGACCAGCGGTAATGCTGTGCCCGGCCCACATAGTTGGCCATGCGCAAGACTTCGATCGCGCTCGTGAAGGCGATCATCGAAAAGCTGGGCAGCGTCAGAAAACCGAAATGCGCAAGACTCGACAATGGCGCGCCAAGTCGGGGCGAGCGGGCCGATTCAGTCGTAGCAGGCGTCACGTCGCGCTCCATGATGCTCAGGGTGAGTTGTTCCATCGCGAAGGCCTGAAGGCCTTCGCGATGCGCGAGTTGAATTCGAACGGGTTAAGGTGGGCTTCTGTGTTCTTGTTCGAAAGGTCAGCTTTGTACGGCCGGCTGTTCGCGGCGCACCCGCATGACATTGCGCAAGCCTGCAAAACGCGGCGCGGTGGCGGCGCCCGGCGAGCGGCCAAAGCTTTCGGTGATCCGGTCCAGAATGATCGCCAGCAGCACCACCGAAAGACCGCTTTCGAAACCGAGTCCGATATCGAGGCGCTGGATACTCGCCAGCACATCGTTGCCGAGACCGCCGGCGCCGACCATCGAAGCAATAATCACCATCGAGAGCGCCATCATGATGGTCTGATTGACGCCCTGCATGATCGACGGCAGCGCGTTTGGAAACTGCACCTTGTAGAGCAGTTGCCACGGTGTGCAGCCGAAGGCCTGGCCTGCCTCGACAATCTCGCGGTTGACATGACGGATACCGAGGCTCGTCAGACGCACGGCGGGCGGCATCGCAAAGATCACCGTGGAAAGAATCCCCGGCACGCGCCCGAGACCGAACAGCATTGCCGCAGGAATCAGATAGACAAACGCGGGCATGGTCTGCATCAGATCGAGAATCGGCCGCACCACCATGGCCACATGCTTGTTTTTGGCAGTCCAGATACCGAGCGGAATACCAAACAGCAGACTGATCAGGGTCGACGACAGCGTGAGGCCAAGCGTAATCACGGTCTCGTCCCAGAAGCCGGTCGCATAGATCAGCAACAGCGCGAGCGTCGTAAAGAACGCGAAACGCCAGCCCACCCGCCACAGCCCGATGCCGATAAAGAAGGCCATCAACGCCCACATCGGAATCGCTTGCAGGCCATGTTCGATCAGCGCGGCGAAGCTCTCGATAGCCTTGCCGACTGCGTCGAAGGTATTCGCGTCGTGATCGAGCAGATAGTGAACGGAATCGTCGACCCAGCGGCCGAGCGGGATCATCTCAGACATGGGAACCTCGATTGCGCGTAAGAACCTTCAGGACAGCGGCCTGATTGACGGAACCGCAATAGCGCTCTTCGTCATCCACCACCGGCAACGCGGTCGCATTGGCACAGACGCGCGACACCACATGTTCCAGCGACGCACCCAGCGAAATGCATTCCACCTTGCGCAGATCGGGCGCGGCGTTGCCGATCGCATCGCGGGTCACAAAGCCGCGAATGCGCCGTTCCGCATCCAGCACGAACGCATACTCGGCGCTGCCGTTTAGCGAAGCCGCGACGCTCGTTTGATCGAGATTGCGCACCAGCGGGATATCGTTGGTCTGCATCAGGTCGCCGGCGGTCAGATAGCGGCTTGTATCGACGCCTTCGAAAAACGCGCGCACATAGTCGTCGGCCGGGTTGCTGATGATTTCCTGCGGCGTGCCGATCTGCACCACCCGGCCGCCTTCCATAATCGCAATCCGGTTGCCGATGCGCAGCGCCTCTTCGAGATCGTGCGAGACAAACATGATCGTGCGGCGCTGGTTCCTTTGCAGCTCCAGCAGCACGTTCTGCATTTCCTTGCGCTTAAGCGGATCGAGCGCGGAAAACGCTTCATCCATGATCATCAACGACGGATTGACCGCCAGCGCACGCGCCAGACCGACACGCTGCTGCATGCCGCCGGACAGCTCAGCCGGCAGCTTCTGCGCAAAGTTCGCGAGGCCGACCTGTTCGAGCACGCCCAGGGCGCGTTTTTCGCGTTCCTTGCGGTTCACCCCCGCCACCTCAAGACCGAACGCGGCATTCGAGAGTACCGTGCGTTGCGGCATCAGCGCAAACGACTGGAACACCATGCTCATATCGGTGCGGCGCAGCGAGGTCAGCTCGGAGCGACGCACGGCGGCTATATCGCGGCCGTCGACCAGCACCTTGCCCGCGGTCGGCTCGACCAGCCGGTTGATCAGGCGGATCAGCGTCGACTTGCCGGAACCCGACAGGCCCATCAGCACGAAAATCTCACCTTCCTGCACGTCGAAGGACACGTTGTGAACACCGACTATATGGCCGGTTTTCGCATGCACCTCGTCCTTGGTGGAGCCGCTTGCCAGCATATCGAGCGCCAGCCTGGGATTGGCTCCGAAAACCTTACATAATCCTTCGACCACGACCTTTGGGGAATTCATCGAATCCATCTCCTCGTTGTGCTGGCGCCGGCCCGCACTGTCTGCCTACATAGTTGCCAGAAAAAACCCCGACAGGCCGACTATTTGCGACAGACGCTTGCGGAAATACGACACGCACAGAAAAGCACAGGTGTTAGGAGGAGGCTGGGAGGCTTGCTGGGTGGGTGTTTGAAGCGATGGTGCAATGCGTCACAGGTAATTTGCCGATGTCGCGTATTGGATGGTGGGTGTCCGAATGGGGACAACCGGATATGGCGTGGGCGCGAAGCGGCCGCTTTCCTGGAGGGGCTCAGCGGCTCTTGGCCGCCGCCCCGCGCCCAGCAACCTTATCATCCGTCAAAACCGATACCCGATAGAAACAAACGAAATGATCGGGTCAAGCTTGAGCTTCGTACTACTGGTCACGGTTCCAACTTCGGAGTGCGTGGTCAGCGTAGCCCGCGTTGATAGCCACATATATGAAAGCGAGACGTCGACCGACCAATGTTTGTCGATGTTATAGGCGAAGCCCGCATTGATGACAGGTGCAAAAGAACTGCTCAACTTCGCCGTAGTCGTCCCCTCGAGGGCAGTGCCATATGTCTGCGAATACAAAAAGCTGCCACTCGATACAGCCTGGCTCAATTTCACACCGCTATACCAGACGTACGATCCACCCGCGCCGAGGTATGGACGAAAGCGACTCTGCGCATCGTTGAAGTAATACTTCAGGAGCAGCGTCGGGCTCCACTCGTATGCAGATCCAATTTGCCCGAGGGCCGCGAGCGACCCGGTGCCGGTCAAGTGAAACTTCGGCGGTGCGCCGAGCACGGCGGTCGTGGCGATGTGATCGGTGAAAAAGTAGGTGGCCGTAAGACCAAACGTGTCCGCATCGTCAACCGTCGCGCCCGTGCCGGCCTCCGTTACGCTCGTGCCGAGTGCGTTGACAGTGAGCGGCTTGCTGGAGTCCTGCGGCGCAAGATGAAACCAGCCGACGTCCGTGACGAAATCACCAGCGCTCTGCGCCTGCGCGGCCGTGCTTGCCAACAACAATGCGGCCGTTACACCGAAACCCCGTACCCTTTTCATTTCATCTCCTCCGTTTTTAACCGATTTTGGTGATACGTCGGAGGAGATTCTATGCGCACGCTCGTTCGATTTATCGTCTGTTCCGTTGAGTGTTATCTCTGTAATTTGGTAAGGATTGGTGGTCAGTGCCGAAACAGCGAACGCGAACGGCGAGCGCGCCGATCAGATCGGGGGCAATCCGCCTCCACTCCGCGACGAAGGATCGTAAATTTCTTTGGATTCCTGATGTAGCTACCGCGCTAGTAGCTGGCGCACGGCCCCAATAAAACCCTCAGCCTAGGCAACAGCCCAGCGAGCTTTGTCTGGCGGGATCGCTTCGACGCCGTAGTCCGCGATCCCCCGCAGACTTTCGACCTGCCGCAAAGCCCTACCAAATTCCGGTTGAACAAGACCACCCTTCACCAACTTCAAACCGAACGCGGCAATCAGCCCGCTATGCGTTTCAGGTGACTTATCCGCCACACCGCTACCCAGCAGCGCCGCGTGTGCGGCATCAAACATGGCGTAGTACGCACGATTGCACGCCCCTTCGTAGCCGCCGGCCCGTAACAGTACTCGCGCCTCTTCGAGCGCCCGGTCTGCCTTCGCCATGAAGTCCGAGTGCGTCCTGCTCACAGCGGAATGCCCTCTCGCCTGATGTTCTCAATCAATACCGGATTGCTGAACAGATCGGGATGCTCCATTTCATCCTCCCACAGGGGCAGGGCCCCCACCAGCACCCCGGTTTCCAGCAACACATCGAACGACATTCCTGCCATATCGAGGGCAATGTCCGTGCGCTCCCCATGCTCACCGTGAAGAATGACCGCAATATCAGCGTCGCTCTCGTCGTTGTAGTCGTGCCGGGCACGACTACCGAAAAGAAGCGCCCTGCTCAACGGATACTGGCTGGCAATGCGCTTCAGAAATACTTCCGCGGCATGAGCTGTTATCGGATCAACGGATGGATTCACCGAGTTCCCCTTTCCACCAACAGTTAATTTCATAGTGTCAACGTGTGTTGCAGAAAATCGTCACCAGCGAAATATCCCGGATCGAATTCTGCCGGGTAACCGCGGCGACCTCAAGCGCAAGCCGAACCTGATACGGCCCAGTGAACGGCGGGTTCGACACTCCGTAACGCTGCCCATACTGCACACATTGCAAGCAAGTATGACGGCCCTGCGCCGTGAATGCAACGGACGCCCCTGGACTGCCGGCGCTTCCGCGCTGCCCACCGATGCCGAGCCCTCGGCCAACACGCCAGCGCTAACGTGAAATGATCCAGCCTGCGCATGCGCATGCGCACAAACCAGCCAACCATCACACGGATTACCTCCGCCCGGAATCCGCCACCGCATTCGCACCCGACACCTCAGCAAAAAACTCCGCCGCGTGCTCGACAAACGCTTTCACCTTGGCCGGCAACAGCGTGCGGGTGTTATACGCGATCCGCAGATCAATTTCCGCATCAACTACTTCGAATTCCTGAAGAATAGCCACCAGCTTTCCGCTGGCCAGTTCATCCTGGACGATAGCCGCCGGCACAAAACTGAGGCCAAAGCCCTGCTGCACCATCTCGCGATTGAACACGGCATTATTCGATGCGATGTCGTACCTGAGCGGCACGGCCAGTTCCTCCGCGCCGAGGCGGAAGGTCAACTGGGGTTTGCGAAACGCCGGCGAAAACACCACAAAAGTATGGTCGGCCAGATCGGACGGATGGGTCGGCCGTGAATGCCGTTTCAGATATGCCGGACTCGCCACAATAACAAGAGACATGCGCTCCAGAAGCCGCGTGACAACAGTCTCGGTGCTCAGCATGAAAGGCAGCACGATGCCGAGGTCGAAACCGTCCGCCACCAGATCGACGGGCCGCTCCGTGAGCGTCACATCGAGGCTCACTTTGGGGTGCTTGCGCTTGAAGGTGGAGATCAGCGGCACCAGCCGGTTGACAGTAGCCGTCGTATGCGCAACGAGGCGCAGCACCCCGCTCGGCTCGAGAGTCTGCGATGATGCGTCCGCTTCGAGCGCTTCCAGATCGTCGAGAATTCGTGCGCAACCTTCGTAGAAACGTTCTGCCGCCTCGGTGAGCGAAACCTGCCGCGTGGTCCGGTTAAACAGACGGCTGCCCAGACGCCGCTCGAGTCCCGAGATCGAGCGGGACACAATCGGTGTGGTCAGGCCGAGCATATCCGCAGCGCGCGTAAAGTTGCGCGCTTCAACAACAGCGCGGAACACCCGCAGACTCTCCAGATAATCCATAGGGCACCTCGTAATAGACGCAACGATAAGCAGTTGGCGGCGAGGCTCATGGCTCTGCGCCGCCGAATGCTGAACTGAGCGTCTGGAGATTACCGCATAGTGGTCCTGGGCCTCAGCAATCGTGTCAGCGGCGGCAAGCGCAGCCGCCGCTATGGCGTGCGTGCTGGCTTATCCCGCCGCGCGCACCCCGTAACGCGCCGCCGGCTGACTGCGCGACAGCTTTGGGCCCATCGCGGCGCGGGCTGCCTCGAATGCCTCCCAGTCCGCCACGTCAGGCAGCGAGGGAACCGTCGCGAGTTCGCCCAGATCGAGACCGGCGAGCGCCGCATCGACGAGATCGTCGGCGCTCATCACGATAGCCTCCGGGAGGTTTTCCACGGGCTGACCGGCAATGTCCCAGAACTCGGTGCGGGTGGCCCCCGGCAACACGGCTTGCACGCGCACGCCCTTGGCGGCCAGTTCGTGATGCAGCGACTGGCTAAACGCCAGCACGAATGCCTTGGTGCCGCCGTATACGCCGTTCAGCACTTCCGGCGCCACCGCCACGATTGAGGCGATATTGACAATGGTGCCGCTGCCGCGCGCCACAAACACCGGTGCAATCGCATAGGTGAGGCGCGTCAGCGCCGTGACATTCAATTCGATCATCGCTTCCATCTTGTCGACGTCGGAAACGAGCAGCGGCCCGGCGCCGCCGATGCCGGCATTGTTCACCAGCATGGTGATGCTCGAATCGGTGCGCAGAATCTCTTCGACGCGGCGCACGTCCGCCTTGACGCCCAGGTCGGCGGCGACCACTTCCACCGAACGGCCCGTCGCAGTTGTCAGACGATTGGCCAGCGTATCCAGGCGCTCGCGGTTGCGGGCAACCAGAATCAGGTCGTAGCCGCGGCGGGCAAGGCGCTCGGCATAAACTGCGCCGATTCCCGAAGAAGCACCGGTAATGAGGGCTGTGCCCTTGTGTGTCGTGTCGTTCATTAGATCTCTCCATTTGCACCGACCCATGTCGGTCTGCATGAAACACAGCGTAAGCGCATAATGGAGTGTCTCCAATGTCATAGATGCCACCTTTTAGGCCATCGCCAGACCGTCAGTTGCCTCTCACCAGGGAATCATCATGTTGCGGATCGGAATCGTGCTCTACCCCGGTTTCCAGGTAATCAACCTGGCCATCACCACCGTGTTCGAATTCACCAACATTACGGCCGGCGAGGCGCGCTATGAGGTCGTGCTGCTTTCGGAGCATGGCGGGCCGGTGCGCTCGTCGGGCGGGTTTTCGGTGGAAACCCAGCCGTTCGACGACAGCCGTTTCGATACCGTGCTGGTGGTGGGCGACAACGAAGTGATTGAACCGAGTAGCGGGCTGATCGGGTTTCTGCAGCATTCGGCGCAGACCTGCCGGCGCATCGGCTCGACCTGCACGGGTGCGTTCAACCTGGCACAGGCCGGGCTGCTCGACGGCCGGCGCGCCACCACGCACTGGTTCTTCGCGGCCCGCTTACGGGCGGACTACCCGGCCGTCAAACTGGAAGAAGACCGGATTTTCATTATCGATGGACCGGTATGGACTTCCGCGGGCATGACGGCGTGTATCGACCTTGCGCTTGCGTTGGTCGAAAAGGACACGGGCGTCGAACTCGCGCGCTCGGTGGCGAAGAAACTGGTGGTCTACCATCGCCGCGCCGGCGGGCAGTCGCAGTTTTCCGCGCTGCTGGAACTGGAGCCGCGCTCGGACCGCATTCAGACTGCTCTCGCCTATGCGAAAAACAATCTGCATACCGAATTATCGGTGGAGCAGCTTGCCGAAGCCGCACACCTGAGCCCCCGTCAATTCAGCCGGACGTTTCGTGCCGAAACGGGTCAGTCGCCGGCCAAGGCGGTCGAGCATCTGCGCATTGAGGCGGCGCGTCTGATGCTGGAGTCGGGGTTGCATCCGATCGAAATCGTCGCAAGGGATACAGGTTTCGGGGATCGCGAGCGGATGCGGCGCGCCTTCCTGCGTGCATTTGGCCAACCGCCGCAGGTGATTCGCCGCGCGGCGCGCGGCGAGGAACAGGAACCGGCGTAAAAAACCGCCAAGGACAATGCCCTGCGCCGATTCCGGCTTGTCCGTCCGGCGCCTCAAAGCTTGCACGCACAGCAACCGTGGCATGCGAACAGTTGCCGGACGGACAACCGCTTTCCTTATGCACGCGCTGCGTCGGCAACACGGGGAACTGCGTCGGCGCTGCGCTGTTTCGGTTCGGCCGGCTCCTTCAACACGAGCCACACCACCGCCGCGCCAACCAGATCGAAGCAGGCGAGCGCCACGAACAGCGGGTCATAACCGACCCATGCCACCACCACACCCACGGCCAGCGAAAACAGCGTCGCCCCGGCGTAGCCAGCCATGCCGGTCAAACCCGTGGCGGTCGCAACGTCGTTCTTGCCGAACACGTCGGATGCCAGTGTATAGAGCGCGCCTGAGAGCGTCTGGTGTGCAAAGCCACCGATACAGAACAGCGCAATCGCCACATACGGGCTTGTCGCGAGGCCAATGCAAGCCGGCCCGATCATGCACAGCGAACCGGTCACCACCACCAGCTTGCGCGAGGTAATCAGCGACGTGTTGAAGCGCTTCTGGTACCACGGCGCCAGATAGCCCCCAAGCACACAGCCGATATCCGCGGCCAGAAACGGCAGCCACGCAAACATCGCGATTTCCTTCAGGTTCATATGGCGCACGCTCACCATATAAAGCGGAATCCAGAAGTTGAAGGTCTGCCACGCCGGCTCGGCCAGAAAGCGCGGAATCGCGATGCCCCAAAAGGCGCGGCGCTTGATAATGGCGCGCCACGACGGCCGGTTCGCGCTGCTTGTCTTGTACTGGGCCTCCTGGCCCTGGAGGATATAGTCGCGCTCCGCATCGGAGAGGCGCGGCTGATCTTTGGGGGCGCGATACAGCAGCAGCCACAGCAGGCTCCACACCAGCCCGAGCACGCCGATGCAGACAAACGCCATGCGCCAGTTGCCATGCAGCACCCACCAGACCACCAGCGGCGGCGCGATCACCGCGCCAATCGACGAGCCGATATTGAACCAGCCGGTCGCAATCGAGCGCTCTTTGGCGGGAAACCATTCCGAGGTCGCCTTGAGGCCCGAGGGAATGCCCGCGGCCTCGGTGACGCCCAGCATGCCGCGAAACACAGCGAGCGAAATCCAGCCATTGGCGGTGCCATGCAGCATGCAGGCGCCCGACCACGCAATCGCAAACAGCGCAAAACCGATCTTGGTGCCAACCACGTCGAGCACATAGCCCGCCACCGGTTGCATCACCATATAGGCGGCCTGGAACGACGCGACAATATACGAGTACTGCGCGGTGGAGATGCTCAACAGCCGGTTCATTTCCGGCGCGGCCACCGCCAGCGAATTGCGCGCAATGTAATTGACGATCAGACCCGACGTGACCAGTCCGATCATCCACCAGCGCATGCCTCTCACCTTACTCATTTGCTCCTCCAGATTGCCGCCGTGTCCCGGCGTGCCGTATCGCATGGCGCGTACCGCGTGGACCCGGCGGCTCGGATCGCACCATGGACGCCAAGATAATCAAGAGGTCAAATAGTTGTCAAGCAACATTCATGGGGGCGGAACTGGTGCGCGTGAGGCAGCCGCATTTTGCATGACTTTTTGCGGATATAAACGGGTATTAACACGAATATAGCTGCATAATTGAATACATACGCGTTTACCCGATATATCATTTTGCCATACAACTTTTTTGAGAAAACGCCAGGGATGTCAACCGGGAGACGGCGCGCAGTCACGGCGCAACACTGCCGTAGCGCGCATAAGAACGGCCGGCGAACGCCGGCCGCGTCATGTTTCAATCAGCCAGATCAGTGCAGCGTATTCTCATCCAGCGGTTGCAGCAGCGCGGTTACGCTCAGGTCCTGCTGCAATTCCGGCCAGTAGAGCCGCTGCTTGTCGATCGAGATGGCGAAGTGTTCCCGCTCCACCGGCGAGGCCGAGGCCAGAGCCGGAAACTGGCTCAGCGGAAAATGCGCCGCCCGGCCATCGGCGAGATCCAGCACCATAAACCTTGCATCGAAATGCACATTCACCGCAGCGCCTTTCATGTCCGGCTCCTTGAGAGAGGCAAGCCCTATGAGGGTATAGCGCCGAAACCGGCCATTCAAGGAAGAAAAAGCGGGTACGAGCAGGCGTCGAAAACCTAGAAATTGAAGTTGTCGATATTGCTCGAATCAAACGTGGTCGGCGGTCCAAGGATAATTTCGCCCTGCGCCCCAATCGTGCGTTTGCCCAGCTTGCCCGCATCGAACGATTCGCCTTCCTTGCCGGTAATCGTGCCCGAGGCGAGCGCCGCCGCCGCATAGGCGGCCAGATAGCCGAGCTGATTCGGGTCCCACAACTGGAATGCCTTCACGGTACCGTTCTTGACGAACGCACGCATCTGGTTCGGCGTCCCCAGGCCGGTCACATCCACCTTCCCCTTGCTCGACGACGACGAGATATAGCGCGCCGCGGCCGCAATCCCCACCGTCGTCGGCGCAACGATTGCCTTCAGATTCGGATACGCTTGCAGCAAGCCTTGAGTCTCGACAAACGACTTCTGGTCGTCATCATTGCCATAGGCGATTTTCACGAGCTTTATCTTCGCGTACTCGGGCTTTTTCAACTCCTCTTGCATCCACTTGATCCATGTGTTCTGGTTGGTCGCATTGGGCGTAGCCGAAAGAATCGCAAACTCGCCCTCCCCGCCCATCAGTTTCGCTACCAGCTGGATTTGCCCACGCCCGATCCCTTCCGCGTTCGCCTGGTTCACAAACAGTTGACGTCCCTCCGGCGCGGTATCCGAGTCGAAGGTAACGACCTTGATGCCCTGCGACATGGCCTTTTTCAGGTAAGGCACGACCGCGTTCGCATCGTTGGCCGCAATCACAATCGCATCCTGATGCTGCGTAATCAGCGTATTGATGTACTGCACCTGCGACGATGCGCCCGCATCCGACGGGCCCACCACCTTGCCGACGCCGCCGAATTCCTTGATTGCGGCCATGCCGCCGTTATCGGCAATCACCTCATAGGGGTTGTTGATCTGCTTGGGAATAAATGCAATCTTCAGGCCGCTCTTGATATCGGCTGCGCCCGCCGCGCAACTGATGCCCAACAGGGCGACGCACAGCGCAAGCGCTCCGGCCTGACGTAGGGGTTTGAACATGAAGTGTCTCCTGGCTGAATAATCGGACGTTGCTGCGTCCGGGTTGTTGATTTCAGGAACGGCATGCCGCACAAGCGTCGTCTTGCGGCAAGGCAAGGCAACGCTAGGCAAGACCAATAGGCTATGAAGCAGCAGACTTCGCGATAAACCGCCGGTCGCGCATTGCCCGCCAGCGGGCCACCAGATTCGGAATCAGCACGGACGCGAGCAGCAGCACACCGGTCACGATCGTGAGCGTTTCGCTGGAGACGTCATCGAGCGTCAAGGCGTTTTTCAGCACGCCGATAATCAGCAGCGACAGCAACACACCGACCATCGAACCACGTCCGCCGAAAATGCTCACGCCGCCGAACAGCACCGCCGCAATCACCGAGAGCTCGAAGCCCTCGCCGTTATCGCCCCGCGCGCTGGTAAAGCGCAAGGTGTAGACCACGCCGGCCAGTGCACTCATCAGGCCGGACAAGACAAACAGGCGCAAACGGATCTTCGCCACCTCGATACCGGAGAACGTCGCGGCGGTCGGATTCGCGCCAATCGCATAGAGACTGCGGCCGAACGCCGTGGCCTGCAGCAGCACGGTGAACACCACCGCACCGACGATCACAATCACAAACGGCAGCGGGATAAACGTCGCGCCGAGATTGTTCATGCCGAATGCCGTATAGCCCGCCGGAAAATCCGCGACCGCCTGATCGCCGAGCAGCACATACGCCAGGCCGCGAAACAGCGCCAGCGTGCCGATCGTCACGGCAAGCGAAGGCAGATTCAGCTTGACAATCACCAGGCCGTTCAGCAGTCCGGCCAGCGCGCCGACGATCAGCACCAGCCCGATCGCGAGCGGCATCGGCAAGCCCATATGCCACAGCACGCCCATTAGCGCGCTCGATGCCCCGAGCACCGACGCCACCGAAAGATCGATTTCGGCGGCCACGATAATCAAGGTCATCGGCAGCGCCATTCTCGCCAACGTCGAGCCCGGAGCCGTGACCATCACCGCGCGCCTGTCCGATGGCCAGGAGATCGTAACGAGGGAGGTCCACGTGCGCGCCGATACCTACACGGAGATCTATCTGTATCCCAAGCCCGCCGAGTGAGCTCGCGTCGCTCGGTCAACGGATGGCTTGGATCGCTTTCAGAACGACATCGCGATGGCCGTTGAGCCGGGTCACCTCGCCGGTGGCCTCGGCGATGACGATGTTCGGATCCTGGGCAAAGATGGCGATGAGATAGGTGTAGTCCTCCTGCCCCACGGGCGCCGCGAGCTCGAGCAGGTAGCCAGGCTGCTCGCCGGCCTTGATG
>SDBV01002271.1_pt1 | contig 28760 bp, 23 predicted proteins | sample 2277081 | NCBI WGS metagenome assembly SDBV01 (sample SAMN10402039, study PRJNA504765) | marine sediment metagenome | isolation source: marine sediment core GS10_PC15, 223 cmbsf | place: Arctic Ocean: Southern Knipovich Ridge | collected 2010
AAGCCAAAGGAATATATCAATGATAAAAAAGAGGAATATAAAATGGAAGATATTCTTGTGAAATATAATGCTCAAAAAGAGTTAGTGGTATGAGATATAAGGAAATAAGGTATATGGAAATAAGGGCTGAGTATGTACCCTTATACCTTATACCATATACCCTATACCATTATACCTGAATAGTAACGAATAATTTTAATAGATAAATAATTACGATACTTTTTATTTTTAAATAATCTTATTACTTTTGTTTATCCTTACAATTAACTTTCTTTCTTTAAGTCCTCCCCTTTGGGGAGGATTTAGGAGGGGCTAATCTATTATTAACTATGGAAAATAAAATAAGCAACCAGGGCTTTATAGAATTTGTTTTTGATTTTTTTAAAACCATGAAACAAAATAAAATTAATTTAGTCTATGAAGGTGAAATTACTCATCAGGTACTTAAAGCTTTTACATCTTTAACTGAATCAAAAATGGAAAAAGAAGAAGAAGGTAATATGGTTCAAAAAAGAGTATTTCATGTAATGGTTGAATGTTTGCAAAATATTAGTAAACATGCTGATAAATTATCTGATATTGAAGATAATAAAGAAGGCATGGGAATTTTTATGGTCAGTAAGGGTGAGAAGGAATATAGTGTTACTACAGGCAATGTTATTAACAACAATAAGATTGTTGATCTAAAAAAATTATTAGAACATATTAATAGTTTAAACAAGGAAGAGTTAACAGAATTATATAAAAAACAAATCAAGCTGGGCAAACTTTCCGAAAGAGGTGGTGCTGGTCTTGGCTTTATTGATATTAAACGTAAAACAGGCGAAAAGCTTAATTATCACTTTTTACCTGTTAATGAAACCTCTTCTTTCTTTATTTTTACTTCAACAATTACAAGAAAAAAATAGATACAGGCTTGCCTGCCTCCCTGTCCCGTACCAAAGGTCGTGAAGCTTTAGCGTAGGCAGGATACAGGATAAAAGTCGGCAGTCGGCAAACAATGACTTAATGACTAAAAGAAGAACTTCCAGAGTTTGAAAAACCTGGAAGAGTCTGGAAAATAAATGGTAAATAGTAAAAGGTGAGTGGTAAATGGTAATCAGTTTTACTTAATTTTACACAAGTCAGCAGTCCTTAATCGGCAATATGCGTTTTTTTGGCGACTGCCGACTGCCAATTGCCAACTGCCAATTGCCAACTTGTCTGTTAATATCAACAAAATTATCGTTAACATGTTGTCAATAATGAAATTTTAAGAGCCTAATAATATATAACTATGGAAGCAATAATATTAACAGGAACAGACGATACTCCTAATGTAACACTTGATGCAAATAACAAAATATTTGAAATATCAGGCAGATCCCTTCCTGAAAATCCTAGCAAGTTTTATGCACCGGTATTAGAGTGGATAGATAGTTATTCTGAAAATCCTAATCCAAAAACAGTTTTTGATTTCAAGCTTGAATATTTTAACACTGCTTCTTCAAAGTTAATACTTGATATTTTAATAAAACTTGAGAAAATATGTAATGATGGTAAAGATGTTCTGATTAAATGGCATTTCCCTGAAGATGATGAAGATATGGAAGAAGCAGGCGAAGAATATGCCGATATGGTAGATATTCCTTTTGAACAAGTTAGCTCTACGGAAGACTAACATAACAAACAAATTAATTGACATGTTGACAATAATGAAATCGTAAGAGCCTAATAATATATAATATGGAAGCAATAATACTAATAGGAACAGACGATACTCCTGGTATAACACTTGATGCAAATAACCAAATATTTGAAATATCAGGCAGATCAATTCCTGAAGATCCTAACAAGTTTTTTACACCAATATTAGACTGGTTAGATAGTTATGCTGAAAATCCTAATCCAAAAACAGTTTTTGATTTCAAGTTTGAATATTTCAACACTTCTTCCTCAAAGTTAATACTTGATATTTTAATAAAACTTGAAAAAATATGTGATGATGGTAAAGATGTTCTGATTAAATGGCATTTCTCTGAAGATGATGAAGATATGAAAAAAGCAGGTGAAAAATATGCTGATATGGTTGATATTCCTTTCGAACATGTTAAAGCTAATGAATAAAAAGAAGACCTTCCAGAGTTTGAAAAACCTGGAAGAGTCTGGAACCAGCAATAAAAAAAAATTTCAAATTGAATATCGAATAATGAATATTGAATACTGAATAATGAATTCAGCATTTGTTGTTATTTCGCTCAAGGTTGCTCAAAAGTAAATTTATTGTTACTATTCACCTACTAATTACGAATAGAACGAATTACGAATGAGATAACCTCAAAAAAAGCATTATTCGTAATTCGTAGGGGTAACTTTGTTTTATTCATTCTATATTCAATTTTATAATCATCTGTAATGTGTTTATTATAAACAACATACCTCTTAACTAAATGACATTGTGCTGGGTATTGGTGCTGAGCGCTGTAATCCTGAACCCAGAGCCAAGAACCAAGTACCCAGAGGAAGTACCAAAAACAAAGTACTAAAAACAAAGTACAACAGACAAATGATTAATCCGCGGATTAATTTTGTGAACAGTTACAAACATAGCCACTAACTATGAGCGAAGAAATTCTAAAAGCACTGATGCAATTATTTGCAATTATTGCAAAGCAAGATGAGGGTGTAGTATCTAACGAAAGAGAATATGTTAAAACCTTTTTATATCAACAATTAAATGAGGAAGCAGTTAATGAATATATTGCTCTTTTTGATACACACGCAGGATTAGATAAACAAGAAAAACCTGAGTTGTCCGTAGCATTTGCTACGGACACTCGCGAACCAAAGTTAACTTCAGTAAAAGATTCTGTCAGAATATTAAGTATTTGCAGAAAGATTAATAAAAAACTTACCCAAAAGCAAAAGGTTGTTGTTCTGGTTCGTTTATTTGAGCTGGTTAATGCCAACAGAAAATTTACCGACCAGAGAATGGCAATTATCAATACTGCTTCTGAAACTTTTAATATCTCAAAAGAAGAATTTCAATATATAGAAACGTATATTATACAAAATGAAATAACGAAGCTTGATAATCAAAGTATTTTAATAATTAATAATAAAGATAATCCTTATTCAAATTGTAAACAAATTAAAACCGAAGCAATTAATGGGAATATTTTTATTCTTCAAATAAAAAGTGCTGACCTTTACTTTTTAAGATATACAGGAACACAAGACATTTTTTTAAACGAATTACCGGTTAATAACAAATTTATTTATCTCTTTGCTCAGGGAAGCACTATTAAGCTTCCTAAGGGAAAGTCCGTTTATTATAGCGATGTTATTGCAAAATACCTTATAGACACCACCTTAACTAAAATTTCATACAATGTTAGAAATATAAATTATTTGTTCCCAACAGGAAAATTAGGACTGAGAAATATTAGTCTTTCCGAACAGCATGGCAAACTTATCGGTATAATGGGTTCAAGTGGGGCTGGAAAAAGCACAATGCTTAATGTTTTGTCGGGTATTGAAAATCCTTCCGAAGGCGAAATACTCATTAATGGTATTAATCTTCACGTTGAAAAAGATAAAATTAAAGGAATTATTGGCTATATCCCACAAGATGACCTTTTAATTGAAGAGCTTACTGTATTTGAAAACCTGTATTATAATGCAAAGCTATGTTTCAAAGATAAAAAAGAACAGGATATAATTGAGCTTGTCAATAATACTCTTTCTAATCTGGACCTTATTGAAACATCAAGCTTAAAGGTCGGTTCCCCTATGAAAAAAATGATTAGCGGAGGTCAAAGAAAAAGACTGAATATTGCGTTAGAACTAATAAGAGAACCATCTATATTATTTGTTGATGAACCAACATCAGGACTTTCTTCACGTGATTCGGATAATGTTATGGACCTTTTAAGAGAATTAACACTAAAAGGTAAATTAATATTTATTGCCATCCACCAGCCATCATCAGATATTTATAAAATGTTTGACAAAATGATAATTCTTGATGTCGGTGGATATATGATATATTATGGTAATCCGGTTGAAGCTGTAATGTATTTTAAAAAAATTGACGCTCAAATTAACCCCGATGTTGGAGAGTGTCCTTCATGTGGTAGTGTTAATCCGGAACTTGTTTTTAATATTATTGATGCTAAAGTAGTTGATGAATTTGGCAGATACACCGAACATAGAAAAGTATCACCTGAAAAATGGCACGAACACTACGAAGAAAATATAGAAAAAAATATTATTTTGAAAACTCTTGACGACACTCAAGAAGGCTTACCTTCGTCATTAAGTATTCCATCGAAAATTAAACAATTTATTATTTATACTTTAAGAGACTTTTATTCTAAAATCAGCAACAAACAATATATTGCTTTAAACATTTTTGAAGCACCTGTTTTAGCATTTATTCTTGCCTTTATCATAAGATATATTGTTGACCCGAATTCAACAACATATATTTTCAGAGAAAACGAAAATATACCACCTTATCTTTTTATGTGTGTGATTGTAGCTCTGTTCATAGGACTTACCGTTAGTGCCGAAGAAATATTCAGAGACAGAAAAATACTTAAACGCGAAGCATTCTTAAATCTTAGCAGAACAAGCTATTTATTATCAAAACTTTTTATATTATTTACATTATCAGCAATTCAGTCAATTCTTTTTGTTCTCGTTGGTAATTATATTTTAGAGGTACGCGGAATGATTTTTGCATATTGGTTTGCTTTATTTACCACTGCTTGTTTTGCAAACATTCTCGGATTGAATATATCAGCATCATTTAACTCTGCTGTAACAATTTATATACTTATTCCCCTTTTAATAATTCCTCAGATGATTTTAGGAGGAGCTATGTTTAGCTTTGATAAGCTTAACAGAATAATTGGTAAAGCCGATAAAGTCCCCCTGATTGCCGAGTTTATGGCTTCTAAATGGGTCTACGAAGCATTAATGGTTCGTCAGTATAAAGATAATAATTTTGAAAAATATTTTTATGAAATTGAAAAAAAAGAAAGTATTGCCGACTTTAAACAGGTTTACTATATCCCCGAATTAATTGAAAAAGTTAATATTTGTTACAAAAATTTACAAGAGACGAGGAATGTAGAGACGAGGCATGCCTCGTCTCTACATTCCTCGTCTGAGTTGTCCGTAGCATTTGCTACGGACATTTCCGAAAACCTTGCACTTTTAAGAAACGAAATTGCCAAAGAAAAAATATTACCTTTTGAATTTATTAATAAGCTCACAGTTGACTCATTTAACAGCTTTGTAGCTTACAATACGAAAGATTACTTAAAACAATTAAATCAATACTATGGTAAAATGTTTCATCAGGCAATGAACGAAAAAGAAAAAATTATCAACTATTTATTAGAAACCGACCCCAATCTTTATAGAAACAAAAGAAATGCCTACCATAATGAAAGTGTTGCTGATATTGTAAAAAAAGTTTTTGAAAAAAATAAAATTATTCAATATAAAGACAAACTAATTCAACAGGTTGACCCTATTTATCAGGACCCCGATGTTTCGGGCTTTTTTAGCTTCCGTTCTCACTTTTATGCCCCAAAAAAGCATTTTATGGGCAAATATTTTGACACTTTCTGGTTTAATATGCTCTTTATCTGGTTAATGACCCTGATACTTTATATTACTTTATATTTCGAACATTTAAAAAAATTGATTAATATAAAAATACCACTAATTTCACGAATTAGCACGAATAAATAATTTGTTAGTTGCAGAAAAAACCTGTCAGAGTCTGCAAGACCTGACAGAGTTTGATATGTTTAATTAATTTTCGGAATGGTAAAGTAATTGGTTAATTATGAAAGAATTAATATCGTCATTGCGAGGAGCGGAGCGACGAAGCAATCTAACCCAAAAGATTGCTTCTCCCGACACTTTGTGTCGGGATCGCAATGACGGTTGGTATTAATCGAAGTATTACTACCCAATAACTTAATAATTCCGTTAATTTTTTAGTGGATTCATTTTATATTTAAAAAATAATTTATAATTTTATCAAAAATTTGAAATAATTCACTTAAAAAATTGAATGTTTTGAAAAATATTTTCTTTTCTTTTCTAACTATTATTATTGGCTTATTTTCCAATGCTCAAATTACCTTTGAGAAAACTTATGACGGAACAGATTCTGATATTGGCTATTCAGTTCAACAAATCGCTGATGGCGGGTATATTATTGTCGGAGGGACTGGAAGTTTTGGTGTTGGTTATAATGATGTTTATCTTATAAAAACCAATGAAAATGGTGATACTCTGTGGACAAAAAATTATGGTGGAACAAGTTATGATGATGGCTATTCAGTTCAGCAAACATCAGATAATGGATATATCATTGCTGGCGTTACTAATAGTTTTGGTGCTGGTTATAATGATGTTTATCTTATAAAAACTAATGAAAGTGGTGATACTCTGTGGACAAAAACTTATGGCGGTACAGATCATGATAGAGGTTTTTCAGTTCAGCAAACCTTAGATGGCGGGTATATCATTGCTGGCTATACTGAGAGTTTTGGTGCTGGAATTTATGATGTTTATCTTATAAAAACCAATGCAAATGGTGATACAATATGGACAAAAACTTATGGTGGCATAGATTCTGACATTGGCCGGGCAGTTCAACAGACCTCAGATAATGGCTATATCATTGCTGGCTATACAAGTAGTTTTGGTGCGGGATTAACTGATGTTTATCTTATAAAAACCAATGAAAGTGGCGATACACTATGGACAAAGACTTATGGCGGAACAGATAATGATTGGGGCTTTTCAGTTCAACAAACCTCAGATAATGGTTATATTATTGTCGGTAAAACTTCAAGTTTTGGTGCTGGCTCGTGGGATGTCTATCTTATAAAGACCAATGAAAATGGTGATACATTGTGGACAAAAACCTACGGCAGCACAGATAATGACTATGGTTATTCAGTTCAACAAACCACTGATAATGGTTATATTATTGCTGGTAATACTTATAGTTTTGGTACTGGAACTGGTGATGTCTATCTTATAAAGACCAATGAAGAAGGTGATACTCTATGGACAAAAACTTATGGCGGAACAGATAATGATGGGGGCAATTCAGTTCAACAAACCTCAGATGGCGGGTATATTATTGTCGGCTCTACTGGAAATATTTTTGCCGGAAGTGCTGATGTCTATCTGATAAAAACAGATGTTAATGGAAATGTATCAGGAATATTTAATAACTCTTTTTCAAAGAAAGATGTAATAAATATTTATCCCAATCCAAACAAAGGGGTGTTTACAATAGAAATTTACGATTTACAGCCGTCAGCTGACGGATACGATTTAAGAATCTATGATATATTAGGTTGTGAAATAATAAAATTTACAACAACAGAACATAAATATAAAATAGATGTTTCAGAATTATCAAAGGGAGTATATTATTTAAGATTAAAAACAGAGAACGAGATAGGAGTTAAGAAGTTGATTATACAGTAAAAAAATATAAATATAGGCGTTTAGGTTGCATAAACAGCATCTAAAACCGTTAAAACGGTTACTGGTGGCAGGTGATATTTGTCATATCCCCGCGATAAATCGCGGGGTTAATGGAATATCATTAACACCTTGTTTTAACAAGGTGCTTGCAAAAAAACTAACCAATAATCTAACCGTTTTAACGGTTTACAAAGTTTCTAAATTATAAAATTTGAAAAACCTAATGAGAAAATCCAAATTATATAGAGCAAAAATCCTTCATAGCTGGTGTATTTTTTATTTTGTTATACTTTTGACATTAGTATTATCTAAGGGGGCAAGTTCTCAAATTACTTTTGAAAAAACTTATGGGAGTCTTGGTACTGAATGGGGTAGAGCTGTTCAACAAACCTTAGATGGCGGGTATATTATTGCTGGCTATGATGGTTATGATGTTTATCTTATAAAAACCAATGAAAGTGGAGTTTTACTATGGACAAAAACTTATGGCGGAACAGATGGCGATTATGGTTACTCAGTTCAACAAACCTCAGATGGCGGGTATATTATTGCCGGCGGGACTAAAAGTTTTGGTGCTGGTTCGTCCGATGTCTATCTTATAAAAACCAAAGCAAATGGTGATACTTTATGGACAAAAACTTATGGAAAAACATTTGATGATAGGGGCTATTCAGTTCAACAAACCTCAGATAATGGATATATTATTGCTGGAGAGACCTATAGTTTTGGTGCTGATTTGTGGGATGTCTATCTTATAAAAACTAATGCAAATGGTGATACTTTATGGACAAAAACTTATGGTGGCACAGGTGAGGACTATGGACGGTCAGTTCAGCAAACCTCAGATGACGGGTATATTATTGCTGGTAACACATGGAGTTTTGGCGCCGGTTCTGCTGATGTTTATCTTATAAAAACTAATGAAAGTGGTGATACATTATGGACAAAAACTTATGGTGGAATAAGATATGATGATGGCTATTCAGTTCAGCAAACCTCAGATGGCGGGTATATTATCACTGGCGAAACCTATAGTTTTGGTACTGGTTCATCGTCCGATATCTATCTTATAAAAACCAATGAAAATGGAGTTTCACTATGGACAAAAAATTATGGTGGAACAAGTTATGATGATGGCTATTCAGTTCAGCAAACCTCAGATAATGGCTATATTATTGCCGGCCTTACTGAAAGTTTTGGCGCTGGTTCTGCTGATGTTTATCTTATAAAAACAAATGAAAGCGGTGATACACTATGGACAAAAACTTATGGCGGTGAAGACACGGATGAAGGCAAGTCAGTCCAACAAACCTCAGATAATGGTTATATTATTGCTGGATATACTTTTAGTTTTGGAGCCGGAGTTTATGATGTCTATCTGATAAAAACAGATGTTAATGGAAATGTATCAGGAATATTTAATAACTCTTTTTCAAAGAAAGATGTAATAAATATTTATCCCAATCCGAACAATGGGGTGTTTAATCTTGCTATAAATGTTCCTGATAAATGCAACCTAATTATTGAATTAATGAATGTATATGGTCAAGTAGTTTACAAAAATTATGTAAAAAGTATTTTTAAATTTAATGATGAAATTGATGTATCAGAATTATCAAAGGGAGTTTATTATTTAAGATTAAGAACAGAAAACGAGATAGGAGTTAAGAAGTTAATTATACAATAAGGACTTAATTACAAAATTAAAATGTCAAATGTCAAATCAAATCCAAAATCAAAATTCCAAAAAGAAATAGAACGTGTGCTATTAATTTGAGTTTTGACATTTGACATTGATTTGTCATTTGATTTTTGAAATTTGATATTTTATCAAAATTCAACTCAAAAACTTTTATTTTGTTAATGTGTGGTTTAAAATTTAATCGGACAATAGTGTAATTTTTTATATCTTTGTACAAAAATAAATATGAATCAATGCTAAGAAAATTCATCTATATATTATTACTGGTTTTTATTATTGTTTCGTGCAATACTTCAGATAAACGTAGCGATTTTAGCGGAGAATTTAATATCCCCGATTCATTATTTGAACAAGCGCCTTTGCCTATTTCTGAAGAAGCGATGGATGACATTATTCAGAACATTTCTTCACCTGTAGAAATGGCTGCTTTAATAAAAGAAAGCGGGCACCCTTTTTCTCAAAAATATTTATGTACTACCGATTATGTTGACGATTACAACACAAGTTATAAACAAGCACTTAATTTAGGAACTTTTGGAGCCGACCTTGGTTATCTTAATATATACAATAAAACAGGTACCGTAATAAGCTACATATCTGCAATAAAATCTCTTGCCGATAATCTGAAAATTGGACAATTCTTTGATTTTTCTACACTTAAACGATTAGCAACCAGCAGCAGCAATCTTGACTCACTTATGTATGTGTCTTTATCAAGCTTTAATAAAATGGATGAATATTTACGTGAGAACAATCGTAGTAACATAAGCACTTTAATAGTTACCGGAGTATGGATTGAAGGTCTTTACCTTGCTACACAGGTTATTAAAGAAATTCAAAATGATGAAATAGCTGAAAGAATTGGTGAACAAAAAATTATCTTAAATGATTTACTATTAATTTTAAAAAATTACAGGGGAGATAAAAATTTTGCCGACCTGATTAAAGACATAGAAAAGATTAAGAAAGAATTTGATAATGTAAAAATAACTTATGAATTAGGAGAACCCGAATCAATTGAACAAGACGGTATGTTAGTGATTATTCAAAATGAAACAAGCATTGTAGAAATTACAGAAGAGCAACTAAATAATATCATAAGTGTTACCGAGAAAGTTCGTAATAAAATTATTAACTTATGAAAATCATAATTACTTTATTAATATCACTATTTATCATAAATTCCATCACTTTTGCTCAATGTAGTGATGAATTAGTAGATATTTGTGTTTCAAAACTTGGAACAAGTAGCACATATTTAAAAGAATTTAAAATAAAACTTAAAAAAGCTAAAAAGAATGAACCTGCCCCGGTTGCAAGATACGCAGTGGTATTAAACAAAGGCACTCATTATCGTTTTTCTGTTTGCAGTGCTGAAGAATTTGAAGGAAAAGCTGTAATACAACTCTATGATACCAGCAGACTATTGGGAAGCAGCTATAATATGGCAACCGGCAAATTATATGAAGGTTTTATATTCGTTTGTAAAAAAACCAGTGCTTACCATCTTTTCTTTTCATTTAAAGGCGGAGAAGAAGGCTGTGCAGTTGGAATTCTTTCTATGGTGAAAAAATAATTACAAAAATTCAATTAAAAAGTAAATTATGGTTATATTGCTAAATTGCTAAATTGTTGAAAAATGGTTGAATGGTTGCCTGAATGTATATGGCACAAGATAATATCAATTAAAAATTAAATGACAAATGACAATGACTTAATAACAATTTAACCATTTAACAATTTTAGAATTAATTTTACAAACCAATAATTAACAATAAAATAACAATTTAACCATTCATTCACTCACGTGTCCGCCGAAGAAACAGCGAAAATGGATTCACTCATTCACTCATTCTATCATTCTATCATTCACTCATTCAATCTGAGTATAAATCAATAAGCCAACTAACAAGGTAAAAAGAATTTCACCCCAGAGCTTAGACCTCAATGAAACAAAATAATTTGATATAATATAAGATACCGGTATTGAAAGAATAATTAACAGTTCAATAGAAGCTGAATCAACAAAAAAGAAAATTGCAATACTTAAAAGCAATAACCATAAAAATAGCTTAAAATATTTTCTCACACTCTTCCTTTTTCTATAATATTTTATAAAAAAATAGAATATGGACATTATTACTAACAATATTAAAAAAGAATAAAACATATAATATGGAATACTCATATTTGAAATAAAAACCATAGCTTGCTCCCCATTACTAAAAGTAGTTAATCCCGCACATAGACCATATATAACTTTTAAAAATTCAGAAAAATTATCAGTAAAATAATAATACGACATAATCAATACATAAGGTATAAGAAATCCCAGGAATGTCATAAGCCACTCTCGCCAGTTAAACTGTCGTAATATTAATATACCAATCCATATTATCAACATATAAAAGAGCATATTAGCATAAAATAAACTTCCTATTGATAAAAGAAAAGCAGCATCAAAATATTTAGATAAAAAACTTTCTTTTTTATAATGAGAAACTCCCATATCGGAGTCTTCTTTTGTATAAGAACCAAAAATTTTATTGATAGCAAGCAGAAAAAATAAATTAGCAAAAAGAACAGGATGAAGCCTTTGCAGCTGAACATAACTACAGGAAATCAAAATAAAAATAATTGACGGTAAATATGTCCGTCCTTCAATAAATATATATTTAACATTCAATTGTATTAATAAAAAAGCCTGAGATAATAACAATATAAATGCAATAAAAACTGGTAATAGCGGCAGGTTGGAATAGCTTATAATGTGTGTAATTAATTCATAAAAAGGCATTTGATACGAATCAAAAGGAAACTCAGTGAATGATGGAGAAATAAAGGTTTTTAGCCATAATAAAATACCGGTTAATGGTATTAATATTAACACAAAGGTTTGATAAGTTTTAAATAATCGTAATAACATAGACTTCTAATTATTAGCAAAAATAAATAAAAAACAGGTATTTATTTGTAGTGTAAAACAAATTATTTTTAAATTTGCAATATGGAAATCATTATAATTACATTAGTAATAATAGTAATACTTGCTACAATATTGGTTGTTTCTGTTCGTGTTAGTGAAAAGAAAAACAGGTAAACTTATAGAATAATTTTAAAAAAAATATTATCTTTGCTGAAAAAATAAATAACAATAATTTTTTTTAAAAACTGTTATTTACATTACTATTTTGGATATAAATAACAATTTAAAGATAAAAATATTATTTTTGCATTAAAATAGAATATTATGGAACAAGTTGGGCACTTATCAAATCTACAAATAGAATTATTGAAATTGTTTAACTACAATTTACAGGAAAAACAACTAATTGAGATAAAAAATTTATTATCATCTTATTTTGCTCAAAATATTACAAAGGATATTGATGAATTATGGGATAAAAAAAAATGGGATGATAAAACAATTGATAATTTGAAAAATGAGCATTTAAGGACAAAATATATATAATATGAAAATAGTCCTTGATACAAATGTATTAATGATAAACATTTCAATATTTTGAAAGATGTACAATTCCCCAAAGTGAATATTATCTCAATAGATGACTTTTTGAAAGAAATAACGCAAGCCAACATGCTATAAATGTCATTTGGCTGGGACTTGCGACTTGTTAGAAAAATGAGTATTTTAACCAAGCAAAATAATAAAACGGTATCAGTTATAATCGCCAAACGCCATTTATAGATAATCGTTATATAATAAAAGCTAAAGTTTCACCAATAATTCTTTAAACGGTTTTTAATTTATTAATAGTAATTTATTTTAGTATATTTAAACTTTAAACAATATTAAAGATCAAAACCAATATCCTTTCTATAATATTTCCCGTCAAAATCAATAATTTCAGCACTATTATACGATTTTAATAAAGAATCTGTAATGTTCCTGCCATAAGAACTTACAGCTATAACCCTACCCCCATTTGTTAATATTTTATTATCCTGGGTTTTTGTTCCGGCGTGAAAAACAATACTTTCTCTTACTTTCTCAATATTTTTAAGATGCTTGCCTTTCTCATAAGCTAACGGATAGCCCTGTGAAACCAACATAATCGTAGAAACTACACGCTCATCAATTTCTATATTCTTTGTATCAAGATTTTTATTTGCAATCCCGTCAAATAAATCTAAAATATCCGATTTTATACGTGGAATAACGACTTCCGCCTCAGGATCGCCCATTCGCACATTATACTCAATCACAAAAGGATTATTATTTACCCTGTTAAATTGCTTCGCAGTCTCGTCCGTCAGCTGACGGACGGGAGATTTCACAGGGTAAACATTTATTAATCCAAAATAGAGAAATCCCCGGTACGGAATATTTTCCTTTTGTAATCCTTTAATTGTGGGTTTAATAATTTTTTCTTCAACTTTTTGCATAAATTCCTTATCTGCAAAAGGCACCGGCGAAATTGCCCCCATCCCTCCTGTATTTAGCCCTGTATCCTGCTCGCCAATTTTTTTGTAATCTTTTGCTTCCGGTAAGATTTTATATGATTTTCCATCTGTTAAAACAATTACAGAAATTTCAATACCCTGTAGAAATTTTTCAATAACAACTTTTTTGCTTGCTTGCCCGAATTTACCATTCAGCATCTCTTTTAATTCATTCTCAGCCTCATCAAGGGTCTTTAAAATTAATACTCCCTTTCCGGCAGCAAGACCGTCAGCTTTTAAGACATAAGGCGGGCTTAATGTTTTTAAAAAATCAATGCCTTCTTTTAATGAATCTTCAGTAACGCTTTTATATGCAGCTGTAGGAATCTGATATTTTTGCATAAATATTTTTGCAAATTCTTTACTGCCTTCAAGCATAGCGCCGGCTTTTTGAGGACCAATTACTGAAACGCTTTTTAATTGCTTGTCATTTAAGAAATAATCGTGTATTCCCTGCACCAATGGATTTTCAGGACCAACAACAACCATATCAACATTATTCTCAATAACTGCCTGCTTTATTGAATCAAAATCAGTCGGCTTAATATTAATATTTGTACCCAGATCCATAGTGCCTGCATTACCAGGTGCTATAAATAGCTTGCTTAGCTTCTCACTTTGTACTATTTTCCAGGCAAGAGTATGCTCTCTTCCGCCGGAACCTAATATTAATACATTTAAGTTTACACTCATTGTATTATAATTAAAATAAATTAGCTCTAAAGGATAATTTCCAAATATAATGAATTTTAGAAAATATTCTTTATACCTTTTTTTGAAAAAATTTCTAATAATAATATATTGTCATATTTGGTAACTTTTTTTTATCTTTGTCGTATTGACTATTAAAATATGAGGATAATAAAGGAAAAAACATTAGTTGATTATTGTAATTCGGATAAATATAAAAAAGCCGAAAGTTCTCTAAAAAGTTGGATTTGTGAAATAAAAAATTCAGATTGGAATAATCCAAATGAATTAAAAGAGCAATATAAAAATGCGAGTATAATAGGCGATAAGAGAGTTGTATTTAATATAAAAGGAAATAACTTCAGATTAATTGTAAATATTGAATATAAAATAAAATTAGTCTTTATTATTTGGTTTGGAACACATAATGAATATGATAAAATAAATCCTAAAACAATAAGCTATGGAAACAAAAATAATTAAAACAGAGGAGCAATACGAAAAAGCTTGTAAGAAAATTTATGAGCTTATTAATAGCCAGAAAGAACCTATTGAACCAAATACCACTAAAGGAGATGAAATTGAGCTTTTATCTTTACTTGTTGAAAATTACGAAAAGGAAAATAATTATAAAATGAAAGCTCCAGACCCCATTGAAGCCATTAAATTCAGAATGGACCAAATGAATTTAAAACATGTGGATGTTGCTCCCTTATTTGGTGGAACTACAAGAGTTTCAGAAGTTTTAAACAGGAAAAGCCCCCTTTCAATGAAAACGATTGTTTTGCTTAATCGTTATTTACAAATACCATTTGAATCATTAATGAGTGATAGTTATAAATTCAAATTAAATGAAGAAGCCCAGAAAAAAATATTAAATATTCCATCTATTTCAAATTATTTTATAAAAAATAGACAAAACGAAAAATTGGCAATATAAAAGCTTAAAATGTTACAGGTTATGATATTTTACAGTGCTTCCTCAACTACGGTTTTCAGAGTTTTGGTTTTCTTAGTAAGAACAAATCTACATTTGGAGAAATTATTAACAGGCCATCCTTGCCAAAGAACATAGTATCCGTGATCGTCTTTCATATTATATTCAGCAAAAGTTAGGTCGTCGAATTCCCAAACCATAATATTTCTCTCAGTATCCCGAAAACTTACTTTAACTTTTTTTGCAAATAAAAATGCTTATTGCAAATCATTCACAAGATCCTGAACACTTTTTGTCTTTTTTGTAAGCACAAATTTGCATTTGGAGAAATTACTAATAGGCCATCCGTACCAAAGAAATTTGGTTCCGTACTGGTCTTTTGCATTATATTCAGCAACAGTTTGATTATCAAATTCCCAAACCATTATATTATTGCTTTTATCCTGAAAGCTTACTTTAACATCCATAAATTTATGATATACTACTGTTTCAAGAAATTCAGCCTGAATCCCAAAAATAGAAAGAATATCTTTAAGAGTACTTGTGCCTGCGATACCTTCCAGCTTCATTTCAAGAGTAAACCTGTCAACAACACCGGTCGCAATAAAAAACTCACCACCATTAAAATCAAGACCAAAATAATTAAATATCTGATCTATTATTGAAGTGATCTGTGACAATTTGGCAAGAAAAGTTTCACCATAAACAATGTAGGAGATCATAGGTCCAGCAGTAGATATAACTGTACCATCACTGCTTAAATGAAAAAAAGGCGGTATTTTACCTAGTATTGTAAAATTATCGAGGATGTCAGTAGAGGCACTATCATAAGCCTCCGTCACTTCCCACACACCTTCCATATGGGTTTTCGTTGGAATTGGAGGATCTTCTTCTTTTTCACAAGCAGAGAGAATTAGCATTATTATCAAAAATAATGCTAATTTTTTAGATAAAATTTTAATTAATTTCATGATATGTTATTTTTGGGATTACCCCGTTAAATAAAAGACCACAGTTGGACCCCATTAGATGGAAGAAATCCAACGGGGCAGGCGTGGTAAAAATTTCACGCCTGCGTGCCGTAACGCACTATGGCGTGCAGGCACGGGGTAAAAATCCCTGGTTGAAATAAAACTTTAAACGCACAAATATACTTAATAAATAATAAATACAATTAAAATTATTGTTAAATTGTTAAATGGTTAAATGGTTTGATGTTTGACGTTTGGTGCAAAAAAAATATTTACTTTAATTAGTGTCCGTTCATAAAGTCCGTCATTGCGAACCCCGACATAAAAACGCTGTCATTTCGAATCACGATAAATCGGGGTGAAGCAATCTCAAAGTTATAAAAAAAAATTTGTAATATGTATTTTCCCAAGTACCAAAACAAATCACCAAAAACAAAGTACAAAGCACAATTGACCAATAAAACTATCTGCCTGTTGACAGGACAACTGTTCTAAGAACTTCTTTATTATCTAATAAAATCTTTACAATATAAGTTCCTTCAGCATAAGCAGACATATCAATTTTATTGTATCCTGATAAATCGGGATTATCAATACTTACAACATTTTCACCTATAATATTGTAAATCCTTATGTATTTCGGGATTATATTTTTTGCATAAGTAATGTAAAGAAAGCCATCAGTCGGATTAGGATAAATATTAATCTCACTATTATCAGCAATTTCGTTTATTGAACTAGGATAACCCACATCAGCATAATCAATAGAATCATTTGCATCACACCCATTAGCGTCAGCAATAGTTACAGTATAAGTTCCGGGTAAAATACTATCTAAATCCTCTGTTATACTGTCGTTAGACCAAAAGTATGAATAAAGTGGTGTTCCGCCTGTAACAGTTAAATCAATACTTCCATCATTACAAGTTTGGCAGGTTGCATCAGTTATATTAAAATCTAATAATAATGGGGGTGGTTCTGTAATTGTTACACATTCGGTAGCAGTACATAGGTTTGTATCAGTAACGGTTACACAATATGTATCTGGTGCTAAATTGACTATATCTTGAGTTGTTTGACCATAATTCCAAATATAAGTATATCCTGATGTACCACCAGATACTATCAAATTTGCTACTCCATCTGAGTCGCTATTACACGCTATATCTGTTCCAATAATACTTGCTGTTAGAGTATCAGGTTCAGTAATAGTAACACATTCAGTAACCGTGCATAAGTTAGCATCTGTAACAATTACGCAATACGTTCCTGCACACAAGTTAGTAACAGTAGAGTCGGTTGTTCCGATATTCCATGAGTATAAGTAAGGAGAAGTTCCACCCACGGGAGTAACTGTTGCAGAACCAATACAAACACCATTACATATAAGGTGGGTTGTATCGGTAATACTTGCTGTTAAAAGAGATGGTTCAGTAATTGTTACGGATGCAGTAGTAGTACATAAATTAGCATCAGTAACAGTTACATCATAAGATCCGGCACACAAGTTAGTAGCATTAGAATCGGATTGTCCGTCTGACCATAAGTAAGTATAAGGAGGAGTTCCGTCAACAGGAGTAACTGTTGCAGAACCATCACATAAGCCATAACAACTAACATAAGTGGTATCAGTGATACTTGAGGTTAATGAAGCTGGTTGTGTAATTGTTACGTATGCAGTAGTAGTACACCCATTAGCATCTGTAGGAGTTACAGAAATAGTACCTGCACATAAGTTAGTAGCGGTAGAGTCAGTTGCCCCATCTGCCCATGAGTAAGAGTAAGGAGGAATTCCACCAACAGGTGTAACAGTTGCAGAACCATCACATAATCCAAAACAACTGATATGAGTTGTGTCAGTAATGCTTGATGTTAAAGTATCAGGTTGAGTAAGAGTATATGCACCTGTAGCTGTACAGCCATCAATATCTGTTACAGTAACAGTGTAATTACCTGCACAAAGTGAGTCTGCTGTTGCTGTAGTTTGACTTAAAGCATCATCCCATAGATATGAATATGGGGGGTTTCCTTTTAATACTGTTACAGTAAGCGCTCCATCGCAGTTTCCATAACAGGTAATATTTGAGTCTTCTGTAATGTTTACTGAAATAGTATCAAGAAGAATTGTTAAAGTATCCTTAGTTGAACAGAAATTGTTATCAACAATGATAACAGCATAAACACCTTCACATAAGCCTGTTCTGGCTGAATCTGAAGATCCAACATCTGACCAGATATATATATAAGGACTTGTTCCGCCGACAGGTGTTACTGTGCCAGAACCTACGCATGAGCCTGAACAATGAACATGTGCAGTATCAGTAATGCTTGATGTTAAAATTAATGCAGGTTCAGTGATAGTAACGAATGAAACAGTAATACATCCATTTGTATCAGTAACAGTAACAGAATAGTTATTTGCACATAAATTAATAGCAGTGGAATCTGTTTGATCAAACCAATCATCCCACTGATAAGTATAAGGAGGAGTTCCATCAACAGGTGTAACTGTTGCAGAACCTATGCAAACACTATTGCATAAAAGATGGATTGCATCAGTAATACTTGCTGTTAAAACAGGCGGTTGAGTAATTGTAACGCAGTCAGTGCCGATGCAATTATTAGCATCTGTAACAGTTACGCAATATGTTCCTGCACAAAGACCGGTTACCGGATTATTTGTTTGTCCGCCGTCCCACAAATAAGAATAAGGTTCAGCACCACCAGAAGGAATTACAGTAGCAGAACCATCACATAATCCAAAACAAGAAGGTTCTGTAACATTAAAAGCTAAAGTTATAACGGGGCAGCTATATTTTGCTAAAAATAAATCCTTAGTTACACCGGCATTAATTAGAGTATCGTTATATAAAAATAGGGTGTCAGACAAAAAATAACCGCTAATGTATGGGTCGCTATTATTGTCAACAACAATACTTTGCCCTTTGTCTTCAAGGTTTCCTTGTGCACTTTTAGCTTTAATAATATTTCCTGAAGTATCTGCAATTGCAATAAACAAATCCGGACCGGAAGAATTTAATGTATCATTATTCCAGATAGTAGTTCCAGTAAAGCAACCTGTAAAATATAACAAAGCATCTTTTGTATAAATTCCATAAGCAATATCAAAACCTGTAGAGCCATTAGTATATACCCATTTTGCATTGCCATTGCTGTCATATTTTGCGATAAATATATCTTCAGCTCCTGCACTGATAACAGATATAGTATCAAACAATACTGTATCTTTAAAATAGCCGGTTAAATAAGCATTACCCTGTAAATCAGAGCATATATAATTACCTCTGTCGGCTTGGGTGCTTCCGGCTTGTTTTGACCATTGAACAGCTCCTGTAGCATCAGTTTGAAATAAAATAATATCAGAAATACCCTGACTTACAAGGGTATCGTTTTCAATAAATAAAGAATCAGTAAAATAACCACCTATATAAAACCCTGTATTAGTACAAGCAGAAATACTGTTAAGTTTAGTTAAACTACTAGTTCCTTTAAATTGTTTAGCCCAAAGGAAATTACCGGAATCATCAAATTTTGCAATAAAATTAGATAATGTATCAGGATGCGTATAGAAACTTTCACTTTCAAAATATATAGAGTCTTTAAAAAATCCGCAAATAGCAATATTACCAGACTGGTCAAGTATTATATCTGAAGCTCTATCCTGAGCATCACCCCAACCAACATTTTTCACCCATTGTAGGGTACCGTCAGAAGAGTATTTTGCAAGAAATATATCTTCATGATTTACACTAACAACCGTACTATCCACAAGAGTATCAGGTTCTTGAAAAGTAGCAGTTCCCCTAAAAGCACCTGTAATATAAGCATTTCCATCATCATCTGCTACAATTCCTTTCGGTTGATCATTTCCAGTACCTCCACACTGACGCAACCACAACAAACTGCCATCTTCATTAAATTTTGCAAGAAATATATCTTTACCACCAAAAGATGTTAATGTATCAAATCCAAAATTAATTTCGCCACTAAAAACACCAAACATATATGGGTTATTTAATGTGTCAATAGCAAGACCTTTGGGCTCAACATCCAGAGTTCCTGTAACATGCTTTGACCATAGCCAATTTTGTGCATTAATTGTATAAATTCCATTAATAATGCATAAAAATAAAATGATTAACTTTATTGCTTTCATAAGATTAAAGATTTAGAAATTAAATAATTATAAAATATCTTTACAATTGCAAAAGTAATAATTAAAATTAGAAATTAAAAATTAAAAAAAGAAAAGTAAATTGTTATATTGTTATATTGTTAAATGGTTATATGGTTATCCGCCTCGCGGATAAGTTAAATATTATATATTTTTTACAAGATACAAGTTATCCCGAGTCCTTGTAAGAAGTACCGAATTTTGAAAATGAGAAATAACTTGCAACATGCAACCTGTAACCTGAAACATATTATTATATTTGTAATATGCGTCAATTAATACATATCGGCTATCCCAAAACTGCAACAACCTGGTTTCAGAATAATTTCTATCCGTTCATTAATAATGCAAATTTTATAAAAAGAGAATATATCCAAGAAAATATTATACGTCCCAATTCATTTGATTTTAGTCCAGATAAAGTAAAAAAAATATTTAATTTCGACAAAAAAGCTATTTTTTGTGAGGAAATGTTAATAGGCAGTTTATATGGGTGGAATAATGGTGCTTTTGCAAAAGAGAATGCTTTGAGACTTAAAGCCATTTTTCCAAATGCTAATATCCTAATTTTTATAAGAAATCAATTTGACATTATTGCATCAGCATATTCTCAGTATATCAAAATTGGAGGAAATTATTGTATTGATAAATTTTTATATCATAAAAATTTATTTGATAAAAATAATAATGCTTTATTATTCTCATTCAATTATTTAGAGTATGACAAAATAATAGAATTTTACAATGAATTATTCGGGCAAAGCAATATTAATGTATTTCTTCATGAAGATTTCCAGAGCGATAATATCAAATTCTTAACTAATTTCAAAAAAATATTTGACTTAGAAGTTGATTTAAATAAAATCAACTATGAAAAAAAAAATGTAAGTTATAGAAAATATTTAATGCACATTGCCCTATTTTCTAATATCTTTACTATTAAGAATATACTTTATAAATATTACTTAATAAATATTCCATACTGGTATTCAATTTCCAGGCGAGTGTTCAGCATTCTTAACAAATATAAAATTTTTGGAAAAGAAATGTCTTCCTTGGAAATTTTAGGTAAAAAAAATTATGAGTACATAAAAAATTACTATAAAGAGTCTAACAATATTTTATATGATGAACTAAAGATTAAAAAAATTGCAGAATATAATTATCCTTTATAAGATATTTTCTTAAATATTTGATATAAATTTATAAATATTAAAATAATAATAGCTTAAAAACATTGAACCCTTTAATACATATCGGTTATCCGAAAACAGCTACAACGTGGTTTCAGAAAAATTTCTATCCATTTGTTGAAGATATAAACTTTATAAAAAGAAAGGATGTGCTAGAGAATTTAATACATCCAAATTCTTTTAATTTTAATAAGGATAATATAAAGGGTTATTTTAATTCAAATAATAGAATTATTATTTGTGAAGAGATTATATTGGGATCTAATATGTTAACAGTTAAAAAGCGTGCTTTGAGATTAAAAGCTGCTTTTCCAGATGCAAAGATTGTGATTTTTATCAGGGAGCAGGCTGATATAATAGCTTCTAAATATTATCAATATATCAAAGGTGGTGGTAATTATAATATTGACAAGTTTGTGTCAAATTTCTTTGCTAATATTACATTACCAAAATTTGCCAAATATGAATATGATAAAGTTATAAAACTATATTATCATTTATTCAGAAAAGAAAATGTTTATGTGTTTCTATATGAAGACTTTTTAAGTAATAACATTGAGTTTATTAAGACATTTCAAGAAAGATTTAATTTAATTTTCAATATTAACAATATTGATTTAACTAAAAAGAATGAAAAGTATAGAAAAAATATTATGCGAATTGCTCAATTAACAAATGTTTTCACAAACCGAAAAGCACATTTTAAAAATTATATAATTCATGTTCCTTATTGGTATACTATTACAAGAAAAGCCTTTTACTTCCTAAACAAATACAAAATATTTGGCAAAATTCCTTCTCCCCTGGAAATTTTAGGAAAGAAAAATTATAATTATATAAAAGACTTCTTTAAAGAGTCTAACAATATTTTATATAATGAGTTAAATTTAAAAAAAATTGCAGAATATGATTATTCTCTTTAATAATAATCTAGATTTATTCCAAAGCTTTGTTTGAAATAAAAACCGCTTTATGCGGGATATAAATCTTGCTAACTTTGATACAAGTAGGCAATTGACAGTAGGCAGTAAGCAATTTGTTTTTTTGTCAACTGCCTATTGTCAACTGTCAATTTGTTTATTTACATCAACAAAATTATAGACAACATGTTGGTAAGTTTACTTTTTTAAGAGCCTAAATTATTTCAAATGTTGAATGTTTTTATAAAATTCTGAGTTACTTTTTCTAATGAACAATTTTCATTAATAAACTTAACAGCATTTTTTGCAAGCTCTGAACGGTATGTTTTATTAATTATTAACTTGCTAATTGCATCTTGCATTTCATTTTCATTATTAAATACAACTGAATTTTTATTTGGAAAGATATTAAAACAGATTACTCCATTTAAGTGTCTTATTACAGGAACTACACCACAAGCCATAGCCTCTTGTATGGAATTTGGAAGCCCCCCTTCTCTTTTGGAATTTGATATATATATATCAGCAATTTGTAAATATTCATTTACATTTTCTTTTCTACCTATAAAAATAATTTTTTTACCAAGTATTTTTTTTCCTAATTCATATAAATAATTTAACTCTTTCTTTTTCTGCCAAAAATAATACTCATTAGCTTTATAATTTCCTATTACCAAATAAAGAAAATCATCATCAAGCTTACTTAAAGTTTCAAAAATGCCCCTATATCCTTTCCTGTCAGTAACATTTCCAACAGTAATGATAACAGTTTTATTATGAGGTATACATAATTTATTCTTTAGTTCACTTCTCTTTTTATTGCCGATAGGCATGTTTCTTTCTGTATCAACGCCTTGTGGTGATTCAAAAATGACAATTGATTTATTATTTACATTTTTTATAAAACTTTTTTTAAACGCAGGAGATATTGCATAGTAACCATATAACTTGTTAAAAATATATTTGTGTATATGTTTTAGTAACGGATATCTATTAAGAATGTCATCAATATCATCATTACCATGACAAGTGGATCTAAAAATAACGTTTCTTTTAAAAATTTTTCCAAACAAAATAATTGCCTGATACCCTGATATTCGTCCATATATTATTATTGTTTTATAAAAAAATAAGTAATAAAAATAAAAAGGCAAAGTAACAACAACTCTCAAATATGATTTTATAAGAACTTTACTATAAAAATATGGAATTCTTATAATCGTAATATTATTAACAATTTTTTTCCTTTTTAATCGCAAATTCCAATTAAATGTTAAAATACTAACTTCATATCCTTTATTTTTTAAAGATTTCCCAAAATTATATGCATTTATCCCGGAACCAGATGTATAAGGTATAGTTAAATTGGTGCAAATAAGAATTTTTTTGTTCATAAACTAAATTTTCTCAATTTTAAATACAAATACAAGATAATTCTTTTTGCCATTTATTAATGTAGTTTATATCAGCATCTTTCAAAATATTCAAATGAATTGGCTTTTGATTTTCAGGTATTCTGTTAAATAAATCTTTTTTATTATTGGGATTTATTAAGAAGTTATAAATTAAAATATCAGCTTCGGGGCAAACCAGTATTTCGGAATATTTGCTGAATAAATTTGCCAGAAAGGTTGAGCCGGAACGATTAACGTATGTTATAAAGATTAAGTTCAAAGTAGGTTATCTATTTAAAGCTATAGTTTAAAATTTATAAAAAAAGAATCAAAAATATTAGTTTTTCTTAATTGTTATAATCACGAAACTTCGTGATGAATTATTAGGGTTAAAACTATTTATATGAAATCAGAACTATAATATTTTTCTATAGTGCTTTTTGTGTCTTCATAATTTTCAATAATTGATGTAATAGTAAACAGATTGTAAAATTCAGGTTTACTTATATTCTTAATTTTTTTTAAATCTGAAATTGATAAATATTTAGAAATAGATTTGCAATTTTCTACTTGTTCCCAAAAGCAATCCCGAGTACTCGGGATTTCAGAATTACGTTCATATAACTTAATATTCTTCTTAATCCTTTTATTAATAATTCGTTTAAGTTTAGAAGGTAGAATATAATAAATATTCTTAGCTGACAAATATAAATTTAATTTTTTTGAGGTAATCGGCATTTTCCAATTCGCATTATCAATTAACGAAGCTTTATGAGATAATTTTATGAGAAATTCACGATAAAGCTTATAGTTCATCTTCATACTATCCGGACAATTCATAACAGAATTAAAAAATTGTATAGAATAGAAAGGGGTTACACTCCAAAAATAAAATCTATTTCTGTCCTCTCCTTCAAATAACCATTTAAAGCCTTTTTCATAAATTAAGAAATGCACATATTTATAATGCAAATCTTTTTCGGGATAAGTCATAAGACGTTTTTTCAGTTCAGAAACAATTTTACTTTTGTCAATTTTCGTCAAAGCAATAACCATATCCAATGAAAATATTTGATTATTAACTATAATATAATCGGTCAATTCATCTAAATCTTTCAGTTTTGCAGAAGGTCTTATGTCAGGAAGTACTTTATCTCCTCCGTCACCAGTAAAATAAATCATTCTATTTCCAAAGGTTTCTTTTATCCTGTAAAAAAAAGGAAGAATGAAGCTCATTCCAAGTTCATTTAATCCACTTTTAATCTTTAATAATTCAAAAACATCATCACCACCAGGAAGTCCAATGTTGAATATTTTTAAATCAATGTTAAATGCATTTGCTAATTGCTCTGCAATTTTTATATCTATGTCAGTTGTTTTATCAATTTTCCTATAAGTAGCTCCATAAAATGAAATATTTTCTTTATGTAATGCCGCAGCAACAGCTCTTGAATCCAGTCCACCACTCATTGAAACAATATTTTTATCTGTAGAATTAGTCCGATTTATACAAGCATTACAGAATAACTCAACTAAATTATTTACCTGTTCATTGAAATTTATTCCTTTGTATCTTTTTTCTTCAAAATTAAATTGACTAACTCTTTCTATTTCAATTTCAAAACTATCTAAATCTATTTTTATTAAACTTGCCGGTTCTAAACGAAATATATCTTCTAACAATGTCCTCTTGCCTAAAGGATAGCCAAATAATAAGTATTGAGCAATAGACATTGTGTCAAACTGCTTTTTATTAATTATGCTTGAAACAAATAGTAATTCTCTTGATAATATTAATTTTCTATCTGATTTGTAGTAATATATAGGTAATCGACTAAAAGCATCATTTATTATAAAAATTTTATTTGAATACTTATGTATCATAAAAATAATAAAATCTCCATCAGTATTCAATAACCAATCAGAAACATAATTTTTAGCATTATTTGGTTTATGAAATATGTGTTTAGCCAATTCATTTAACTTCTCCTTTACGATAGAATTATCATATCCATATAATTTTCCTTCCAGATAAATATAAAAATCATCAGAATCAAAGGTGGTTACAGGATATTCATTATACTTTGTAAACCCCAAAAAATAAAACTTTTCTAAAAACAGAATCTCGCGTTTATAGCTTTCTGTATGAATTAATGAGTTTATAGATTGCAAAATCTGCTCTTTGTTATGTTCTATGCTACCATCTAAATCTAATACGAAGCTTATACCTGGCATTATTTATCTTTATTTAGTTTATGTTTAAAGTCGGTTATTTTCAAAAATAATAATTTTTTTTTACAAACAAAGTCTAATTTTACAATTTTATTGAACAAAAACAAAAACCTTGTTGGTGAAAATATTTTAGCAATTTTTTTATATATCAATTTTATCTTAAAGTATAGCTCTATAAAAAATAACTTTCTTAAATTAACTTCTGGATTAATAATCTCATAACCCAGTTTTAATAAATTGACACCTGAAATTTTTTCAAATATATAAATGTGAATAGGGTTTAATTTTTTTTTCCAGCTATCAATTTTTTCTTTTTGGGGGTCTTCAATAATATATAGATGTATGGGTTTTTGGTAATCAGGGATTCTTTCAAATAAATCTCCATGTTTAGAATATGCTTTATCAGTATTTAACTCTAAATGTTCAAATAATTTTTTAATACTGTTTTCATATTCTTCTATTAAAGATTCATATTTAACAATAAAATAGTCTCTATCGTTTTTATACTTCAAACTATTATTAACAAATCCGTTCCAATGGGTTGCAACTCTGATAGGATTTGTTGCAAACTTTTTTTTTGCAGAGGGAGAAATTGTCCGTTTTTGTGAAGCAAAAACAGCTCTCCCGTCCCTTATTATTGAAATATATTTAAGATTGTATTTGTTTTTGATTTCCCGGCTAATTTTTTCATATAAATCAATCAATTTTGTGCCTTTAAAAACAATGGTTGTAGCATTGGGTTTTACTTTTCGCTGATAGGCAAAAAGAATTTCTGCAAATGCATCAAAATTTGTTTTTACAGTATTCAGTCCGAGCAAATCATTTATTTGCAATCCCCAGTATTTTAGTTTTTTATCATTTGATATGAAAGATTTTATTTGTTGTTTCTGCTTATTATCATAAATAAATTGCTTATTGGGGTTTATTAGAAGGCGATAAATCAAAATATCAGCTTCGGGACAGACCAATATTTCGGAATATTTGCTGAATATATTCGCCAGAAAGGTTGAGCCGGAACGATTAACGTATGTTATAAATATTATTTTCAAAGTTGAGTCTGATCTAAAAAGTTTTTTCCAAATCTTTCTAAAAATAATGCTTTTTAGAGTGGATTTATTGTTAAATGGTTAAATTGTTATATTGTTATTAAGTCATTAGCCCTGCCCCGTAGCGAAGCGTATCGGGGTCATTGTCATTTGTCATTTAATTTTTAATTGATATTATCTTGTGTCATACATTCAGGCAACCATCCAACCATTCAACCATTTTCAACAATTTAACAGTTTAGCAATTTAACAATCTAAAAATGATGCTTTTCAGAGTGGACTCAAGTTTATTAAACAAAAACAAAATCCTTGCTTGTGAAAATGCTCTAATACCTTTGGAAGAACATAGAACAAATTCTTTTTAGCTTTAATAAAATCGTGAAAAACAATTATTGAACCGTTTTTAGAACAGGATATAACATTATTCAGGCATTTTTCATTAGAAATTTTGCTATGATAATCTTTGCTCAGCACATCCCACATTATTAGTTTATATTTCTTTTTCAAAGTTTTAATTTGGGATGGTTTTATTCTTCCATAAGGAGGGCGGAACAAATCTGTTTTAATTAATTTTTGAGCTTTTTCAATATCCTGGTAATATATGCTGTTTTTTGTCTTCCAGCCATTTAGATGTGTATATGAATGATTTCCAACAGAATGTCCCTGAGCTAAAATATTGTTAAATATGTCAGGGTATTTTTCAACATTTTTACCAAGGCAAAAAAAGGTTGCTTTTGCATCAAATTCTTTTAAAACAGACAAAACCCAGGGGGTAACCTCAGGAGTTGGACCATCATCAAAAGTTAAATATAAGTTTTTTTCTTTATCAGGAATGTTCCAGATAAGTTCGGGAAAAAGTTTTTTAAACACAGATTAATTTGTAAAATGTTCTTTGTGCTTTGTTCTTTGTACTTTGTGCTTGCTGGGTGCTGGGTACTGGGTGTTGAGCTGTAATCCAGAACCCAGAACCCAGAGCCAAGAACCAAGTACCCAGAGGAAGTACCAAAAACAAAGTACTAAAAACAAAGTACTAAGTACAATGGATAAATGATTCACTTTGTGCACAGTTACATAAATCGTAAATTAAGTTATCACTATGACTTTATGAACAAACTCTAATCAGTGTCTTTAATCTCTTTTGCGATGAAGTCTTTTATTTGTTCAAAGTAGCTTAATAATTCTCTTTCTGTTTTTGTACCTACATTTCTATAGCTTTTAATATTTAATGAGCCATATACAAATTCTAATAAAGTTTCTATTCCGTGCTTTTTTAAGCTATTAAAAATATTCAATGCCCTGAGAGATAATTGTTTTGATGTATCTTGTATATAAGAATTTAAAATGTCGTATTGTTTTTCATTTAAGTTAATTTCCATTACTTATTCAATTTAGCGATACTACCTAAAATTAGCAAGTCTCAATAAGAATTTCTCGCAAAATTTATCTCGCAAAGACGCAAAGAACGCAAAGAAAAATAAGAGTAATACAAAAAAAATTTCACGGGGTA
>SDBV01002272.1_pt1 | contig 28757 bp, 20 predicted proteins | sample 2277081 | NCBI WGS metagenome assembly SDBV01 (sample SAMN10402039, study PRJNA504765) | marine sediment metagenome | isolation source: marine sediment core GS10_PC15, 223 cmbsf | place: Arctic Ocean: Southern Knipovich Ridge | collected 2010
AGAGCAACGCCCTTTTAAGGCGTAGGTTCTGGGTTCGAGTCCCAGCTCCCTCATTTCCCTCCGGGCCTCGCAGCGCGTTGCGGGGCCTTTGCTTTTTCAACTACGCGCCGCACAACCAGCGCCTGTGGTTTTCTGCAATTGACGGCTTGCATTGGTCGATACAATCATTACAATACGTCGCTCCTGCCGGTGCATTCCGGCTGGGCGCCTTAACCGGCCCCATCGTCTAGTGGCCTAGGACACCGGGTTTTCATCCCGGCAACCGGAGTTCGAGTCTCCGTGGGGTCATCCGATCCGGCTCCGTGTTTTCGCACGGGGCCGTTTCTCTGCGCATTGCTGAGCAAACTTCCTGATTCTGATTTTCCGCGCTCGCCACTTGCCGCATGCGCGGGGCCACTTGTCGGGGGCATTCTTTCGTTCCCCTTCCGCTCTCGCGGGCTATTGTAATTCCGGCCGATTCGGGTATAACCAGCCTTTCGCCAATGACGCCGGCTGCAAGGCTGGCCAGTGCAATATGGAAAGACAGACGCATGGCCCTGGACCAAAACCCCGTCGCGCCGCGAACCGATATCAAGAGTCGCCAGTATCGAGTCTTCACCTATCAGGATGTCGACCGCGTGCCCGACGTGGAGTTCGGCTACTGGCCTCAGACCATCCGCCGCTGGCTGAGCGAGGGGATGGACCTGGAGATGACTCCCGAGGAGACCAACAACGCCTTCAACTCGAAGGTCGATGCGTTCATGGGCTTCGATGACGATGACTATTGCCACGGCATTGGCCTGAATACCGGCATGGAGCCAGTATTCGAGCACGAAGTAATCGAGCGCAAGGAAGGCTCGGTGATTCAGCGCGACGCCGGCGGCGTGATCGCCGAGTGCTTCGACGGCGACAGCGACGACAGCTCGATTCCGCACTTCATCAAGTTCCCCATCGAGACGCCCGACGACTGGGCGGAGATGAAGTTCCGTTTCGACCCGGCTGATCCCAAGCGGAAAGTCACCCAGGAGACGATCGACACCGCCCGCGCGAAAGCGGCGGCGGGGTGCTACAACAGCGTGTTCTTTTGTGGGCCATACGCGTTCCTCCGCGGGCTGATGGGCTTCATGAACGTGTCGACGGCCTTCTACGAATACCCCGACATGATCCGCGACATGCTGGACACGTGGACGACGCTCTGTGTCAGCCAGATCGAAGCTCTGGGCGGGACCCAGATCGACCACGTCAACTGGTGGGAAGACATGGCCAGCAAGAACGGCCCGTTCGTCAGCCCGACGATGTTCCGCGAGTTCATCCAGCCGAGCTATCGGGCGATCATGCAGGCTGCGAAAAAGCGTGGCTGCTGCATCGCGATGGTCGACTGCGATGGCGATCCGCACGACATCGTCGCCAACTGGATGGAAGAGGGCGTGAACATCATGTTTCCGCTGGAAGTGGCTGCCGGCGTGGATGTGTATGCATGGCGGGAGGAGTTCGGCAAGGAGATGCTAATTCGCGGCGCCATCGCCAAGGTGCCGCTCGTGCAGGGCGGGGCTGCCATCGACGCCGAGATGGAACGCCTCAGGCCGCTGCTGGAGCAGGGGGGCTTTGTGCCCCACCTGGACCACCTCGTCCCGCCGGATATCTCATTCGACAACTACCGCTACTACCTCGACGCCAAACGCAAGCTCATCGGGAAGTAGCCGTCAAGACAGCAGTCCTTGCCGCTATTTCAGTTCGATGACGGCTACGTCTTCGCTGGCCAGCGTGAGTGTCAGTGTGCCGTTGTCAATCGCAATGGCCTTGTCTGTCGTCAGGTCCACTGCCTGCGTCGTCGGCAGGAGCGGGCCTGTTAGTGTGATGGTGATAGTCTGCGTCTCGCTGGTGGGGTTAAAGACTGTCAGCAGGTCCTCGCCGAAGCGTTCTATGCTCACATCTTCGACATCGACGGTTGCGTTGGTGATCGGCTGCCAGCCGGCCTCGCCCGCGCGCCTGGCAAGGGGGATGTACTTCTTGAACAGATCGCGATCGCGTTCGTAGAGGTCCGGGTTGTCGAAGTACGTGTTGTTCATCGCGTTGGCACTGAAGAAGCCTGGGTACATTCCGAATGCGGTGCAGCGTTTTATGTATCGCTCGGTGTGTTCGTACGTCCAGTACTCGAACATCGGGTTTTGCAGCAGGCAGTAGGGCTTGGCCCCGACCATGGCACGGATGTAGAGCAGGCCCTCGGGGCTTGGCGGGTGCCACGCGTCGCCGCTGTTCCAGTCGCTCTCGCCGCCCATCACGTCCAGCAAGGGCGCGAGCCAGGCGTATCGCCCGGGCACGGCGTTGGCCATGACGATCTTGTTCAACTTGTGACAGCCTTGCGACACTGCGCGGACATACTCAAAGGCGACCAGCCCCGTGTGAATCGCGGGCCTGCCTTGCATGTCGAACGTCAGCGGAGTTTCCATCGCGCCGAAATGCTCACGACGATAGTTGAGTTCCTCCGTGACGTAACCCTCGGCTGAGTCTATGTAAACTCCGTCGACGGGCCACTCGGTCAGCCAATAGACGGAGTGGTCCCAGTGCAGTGAGAAGTGGCTGTCGCCCGCGATGCCCGGCGCGGAGTTCATGGACCACACAATGCCGTCACACCAGGCAGCGGCGATGCGCGTGCCGGCCGGTCGGCCATCGGCGTTGTGGTAGACGCTGGTGAAGAACGTCTTGGAGAATGCGTCGTCTTCGTCGGCCCATTTGCGGGCGAGAGGGATGACGCTTTCCAGGTCCCGCGGCATATCGGCGGGCAAGCCCATCCACCACGTCAGCGGCTCGCCGTAGACGAGCGAGTACATGTCATTTTCGTCGCAGAAGGCGATTTCCTGCGTCCCTTCGCTGAAGCGGAAGCCGAAGTCTTCCCAGTCGGGCAGGCCGGCGATGTAGCCGAACGGCATCCACAGGCCTTGCTCGGGAGTCCGGCTGGCGAAGCTGGCAGGGAACATCTCGTAGTACCTGGAAAGCGCGCCACGAAAGCCCCACGTGCCGTCGAATTCCATCGTTCGGCCGCCCAGCTCGGCCGACGGGCTTTCGCTGGTCAGGGCCAGGTCGATAGCCAGGTACAGCGCGCCCGCGCCTGCGCTGTAGCCGACGCGGTAGATGGCCGGTCGGCTCAGGTCCATGACAATTGCTTTGCCCGTCGCGCCGTCGGTAATGGCGGCGAAGGGCCAAATGCTCAGCTGACCGCGTCCGCCCTGGATGCCGCTGGCGACGAGGTATTCGCCCGGCGAGGCAGTCTCGCTGCTGCGCCCGGGGCTGGCGAGCCATCGCCATTGCTCGCCCTCGACGGGCAGGACATACAGCAGCGTCAGTGCGCGGTCGGCGCCGGAGGTGTCGGTCACTTTGATGGAGAAGCTGTCGCCGCCGGTCACGGGCCTATTGCGGGCCGAGGCACGCAGGCCGAGCAGCTCTGCCTGATCGAGCGGCACGATGACGGCTGGGTCATGCACGTCTACCACCCACCAGCCTTGGGCGAGCTGCTCACCGGCCGGTATGGCAAAGGTGTCCAGGCTCACCAGCTCGCCGCTGCGGGGCAGTTGCACCAGCGAGGGCGCGCGAAACTCGGTACGCCCCGCCTGGCTGAGCGAGACAAGCTTGACGGTAGCCCGCGCGGCTGCAGCCGGCGGCACGATACGCACGCTCGCCCGCTGCCACTCGACTTGCCGCTGACTGAAAAATGTCCACGACGAGCCGACGTGTTTGCCGTCGGCATCGAACAGTTCGACGGTTAGAGACAAGTCATGCTGCCGCTTGTAGGCCATCTCGATTGCACGCAAGTCCACCGAGGCCACCACCACGGAGGGCGCAGCCTGATCGAGCGTGACAGTCTGCTGCCAGCCGGCCGTTGCGGGGTCGTCGGGCTTATCCACCTCCGCCACGCCGGGCGGCGCCGACGGACAGTGCAGCACATCCCCTTCGATGTGCCCGACAACTTCATCGTTCAGCGGCGACCAGCCGTCGGCGACCAGGAGATTCGCCTCCGTGGCCCGCAGGTCGGTCAATGCGATGGGATCAGGCGCAGCAGTTTGGGGCGCGGTGACAACGCGCTCGCTCTTGCAGCCGACCTGGCCAGCGACGAGCAGCAGGGCGATGACGACAGCCACAGCCGAGTTGCCGTGATGGGCGTCGCCAGGAGCAGGCGCCTGGCCAGGTGTCTGCGGTGGGGTAAGTATGGTTGGCAACATCAGTTAAAAACTCCGGCGGCAGCTATCTGCTAATTTAGTATCGGGAAGAAGATATACTCCTTGGGCATCCTACCCGAAAAATTGTAGTAGAGCATGCCGATCAGCATGAAGATCAGCGCGCCGATCAGGTCGCCCGCTATCACGCCGAACATAAGCTTGCGCGTGGTCTTGTAGGTCTGCGTGGTCCCCAGCCTCACCACGGCGGACTTTATCATCCAGCCCAGCAGGAAGGATGCGCCCACCTCCGCCGTTTGGCGCGTGCCCCATACCAGGAGGATCACCGGGTGGATGGGCCACCACGGCAACCGCAAGCGACACACGCTCAGCACCAGCACGCCCAGCGCGCCCAGGCCGGCCCCCCACAGGAACTTCCTGTCCGGGCTCATATTCTTCAGCCGCTGAAGCGGAGTCATCTGCTCAGATTCAGCCAGCCGGCCCTCGTTCTTCAGCTCGGTAACCATTTTGTCGCCGGCGTCGTAGTAGAAGTTCGACATACCTGTCGACCAGCGGTACTGCCAATTTCCTCGGCGCACGCCATAGTTGTGCACAGCCCACAGCGTTATCGGAATCGCCACCACCAATACGAGAACGTAGGTGCTTACGGCCACGCCGGTCAGGCGTTGGGGCCTGATCTCTTGGTTGCTGCAAATGCGCAGGCCGTTGAGAAAAAACGGCATGATACATTCGAGAGGCTGGACCGTGAACAGCATGCACAGCAGGCCGACTATCATAATGGCTTGCGGCCCCATGGCCGCCGCCCCAAACAAGCCCAGCAGCACACCCAATGGCTGCCAGGTAGGCAGGTTCACGAACAGGCCGCTCTCGCAGTTAATCCGGCTGATGCCCACGAACGCCAGCAGCACCAGCGGCACGACGAGCGCGGCGATGGGCCAGGGCAGGCCCATCCAGGATAGAATCAGCACCATCGCCACCACGGCGAGGATGAGAAGGCGACACGCCCAGGCGGCGTAGGGCTCGACCCCGCCGGGCTGAGCGAATGTGAGCGCGCGTTTCAGCACGTCCCCATAGTATCGCCTGCCGGTATAGCCCAGCACTACCGCCAGGGCCACGTAGCTGCCGAGGCGCTGCCAGATGGCCGGGCCGCCGATCATGAAATCGCCCAGGCCGGGGTGGGCGAGGCTGACGCCGTACTTCTCCAGCAGCACCCACGCTAGGATCATGAACGCCGGCGGGGCGATACCGATCGAGAAACTTACGTCCGCCGCCAGCAGGAACGCTATCGCGACGATCGTCGGGAAAATGGCCGGGTTGAGCCAGTACCAAGTCAAAACGTCCGCCCTGGACATGGAAAACCACTTGCCGATAACCGCGCCGAAGTTGAGCCACATGGGGATATGGATCCAGTTGCCCTCCGACCAGATGTAAATGCCGTTGGATACCCGGATGAAAAGAATAATGCCAAGCCCCCACCAGAACGCACTCGACCGAAACAGCGAAGGCGACGCCCGGCTGCGATCCTGCTGCATGAAGCCGCTGGCGATCTCGGCGATCGGATAGCGCAGACGTTCAGCGACAGACCACTGGCGATGGAATATCAGCGCAAGGCAGACCGCAGCGACGGCCATTAGCACCACCAGCGGCACCCACGTTGCGAGCGGCTCGGCCCAGAAACGCCACGGCACTTCGCCCAGAGAGATCGGCTTGCCTCTTTCACCCGCGCCGGTAATGCCGCTGTCGGTGAACTCCTTTACGTACTTGCCCTCGGCGGCGAGCATGTGAGGGGGCAGGTACTCCCGCAGTTGGTTCTTCTGCCAGCCGGCCCGGCTGCGGTACTCGTTGGTGGGCATGACCTGGCTCTTGGCGAACACCCCCAAAAAGCCGTAGCTGGGAATGCTGCACGCCACGAGCATCATCATGACGATGACCGCCAACTCGCGCGGGGCCAGCCGCCAATTGCGGTTCAAGAGGAACAGCAGCGGATTGACCAGCAGGCAAGTGACGATCAGCGAACCGAACACGAATACCGGCAGGTGCGAAGCTATAAACGAACTGAGCACCCATACGTGATCGTTTAGGTATGCCAACACGGCGATAAATAATGCGCCGAGCAAACCGAGCAGTACCGCGCGAATAGTCATGCTGCCACATCGTCTCCCACACCTTGCCACCGATGGCAAAGCTGTCATTGACGGTCGGCCTTGGGGCCGAAAATCTTGTCTCCTCGCGCCAGCTTGCAGGCAGTGCAAACAGCGATGCGCGCAAGCGCTCCGCCACCTGGCCCAAGGCCCTTGACTGCAAGATTTGTTGCCCATTCCCGTGTGCATCCGAGATGGGACCTTGGACGGCGCTGGGGCAAGTCATGATTTGACAATCATTTCGGCCTCCTGTCAATTGTTCACACGCGGGCCGGGCGAGCGTGCACTTGCACAAGGCAGGTCAAATCGACAGACCGTCGCCCTCAGCCCAGTAGTCGATTGCGGGGATGGCCCCGGATCGTTATGATGTGCCATCGCGTTATCAAGACTCGCATCCTGTCGGTAAATATGCGGCTGGCCTGAGTTGCGAACGATACTTGTGCGGCCGCTGGAGACAAGCCATGCACCAACCTATCGTGGATCTGGACCGATACGAGCCCTGTGATGTTCTAGTAGCCGGGGGAGGGCTGGCGGGCATCGCGGCGGCGATCGCCTCGGCGCGAACTGGCTCTCGCACCATGCTGGTTGAGCAGGCAGGCTGGCTTGGGGGCATGGGCATCACCGGCGCGACGGGGCTGCACAGCTTCTTCAACATTTTCGCCGCGCACAAAGGGATAGATCGCTACCGCGTTGTGGCCGGGATCGCGCAGGAACTCGTGGACCGCGTGGCCCAGATGGGTGGCGGGATCGGGCACGTCCACATGGAGCGCGGGGGCGATTTCGTCAGCATGCTCACGCCGGTCGAGCCGGAGACCTTCAAGCTGGCGGCCGCTGAGATGTGCCTGGAAGCCGGCGTTAAACTGCTGCTGCGTACGACGATCGACGAGGTCGTCGCCACCGATGGCCACGTGGAGGGCCTGGTCGTCATCAACAAGGCGGGCCGTTGCATGATCCGCGCCAAGCAGTTTGTGGATTGCACGGGCGACGGCGACGTGGCCGCCTGGGCCGGCGCGCCCTTCGCGGCGTTCAAGCCCGACGAAGAAGGCGCCTACTCGGCCGGTTTTACGTTCCGCCTGTGCAACGTGGACCTTGCGGCCCTGGAGGCCGATCTGGAGTCGCGTGGGCTTATCACCCAGCTCGCCCACGCCGTCAAGCCCGGCCAAAAGGAGCCGGACCTGGTGCGCCTGGGCATCGACATGTGGAAGCTTCGCGAGAGCGGCGTGGCGGGCATGCCCGGCTACTTCTTGTCGTCCTCCGTTCGGCCGCGGGAGCTGACGTACTGTAACTGCATCAACTACGGCCCCAACGACGGCCTGGACCCCGAGGCGCTTTCCGCGGCGGAGGTGGACCTGCGGGCAAAGATGCTCCATGTGGCGGAGATGTTCCGGGATAACTTCGCCGGCTGCGGCGACTGCTACGTAGCCGGGCCTGCCCCGTCGGCGGGGCAACGTCGCGGTCGGGCCGTGCGATGCCACTACGAGCTGACCCAGGCGGATTGTACCCAGGGGCGGCGTTTCGATGACGAGATCGCGTGCTTCTCGTTCATCGATAACTCGCAAGACCTCGTCGCCGACGGCGGGGCCTACGGGATTCCCTACCGCGCCCTGATCCCCAAGGGCGTGAGCAACGTTCTGATCGCCGGGCGGATGATGACCGTTGACACTCGGGCACACAACAGCACGCGCAACACGGTCTGCTGTCTGGCTTGCGGCCAGGCGGCCGGTACGGCGGCGGCGCTGGCGTGTCGCGAGAATTGTGAGCCCGAGCAATTGGACGTGGTGCAGCTTCGCGAGGCCCTGGAATCGGCTGGTGTGCTGCTGGCACCGCAACTTGACCCATTGGGAGAAGGCCCGTGAAACACCCCAACGAAGTCGCCCCCCGAGCCGCTGGCAATGCCGGTGATGAACAGGAGGGCTTGAAGTGAAAACGTACCGTGAACCGGCCCGCGACATTCCCGTGACGCGGGATGCGGATGTCATCGTGATCGGCGGCGGCCCGGCGGGATTGGCGGCCGCGGTCGCCTCGGCCCGCGCGGGTGCACGGACCGTGCTGGTCGAACAGTTCGGCTATCTGGGCGGCACGGCCACCGCGTCGTTGATGGCGTGCATTAACGGCTTCCGCAACCAGGTCGAGCCGGACGGCACGCAGGTCGTTCGCGGCATCGCCGAGGAGATCGTCCTGACACTCAAGGAGCTCGGGGGCCTGGGCAAGAGCCCCTACCCGCAGAAGCAGTACGCCACCGAGCCGGGCCAACTGGAATACAGCTACGCCATCGACACGGAGAAGTTCAAGTACGTGACGATGAAGATGTGCGTCGATGCCGGCGTGGACCTGATGCTTCATACGTACTTCTGCGACAGCATCGTCGAGGGTGGGCGCATGGGCGGCGTGGTCGTGGAGAACAAGTCCGGGCGGCAGGCCTTGATGGGGTGGATCATCGTGGACGCCAGCGGCGATGCGGACGTCGCGGCCCGCGCGGGCGTGCCGTTCTGGCAGACAGTGAAGGACGAGGCCCCGCGGCTGAATGACGCCCTGATGTACCGTATCGAGTTTGGCACCAGCCGGCCCAAGGAACAGTTCGCTTGCGACTTCGGGACGCACGCCGTCATCTGGGGGCCGGGGGCTGCCCCGATCAACGGCGTTAACGGCGACGAGCTGTCCCGAGCCGAAGTCGAAACACGCCTTGCAGTTTACGACGACTTCGCCGCCAAACAGGCCCAAACACCCGAATTAGCCGACGCAAGGGTCATCGAGACCCCGCCGCTATTGGGCATCCGGCAGACGCGGTTCATCGAGGGCGAATACAAGCTGACTGCTGAGGACGCCATCGAAGGCCGACGGTTCGACGACGTGGTCGCCATCAGCCCGTGTGCGATCATCCACTACTACGGCTATCGGCGGTACCTCGAACACGAAGGCTATGACATTCCCTACCGGTGCCTCGTGCCGAAGAAGATCGACAATCTGCTCGCCGCCGGCCGATGCATTTCCAGCGAGCAGCAGCCCTACGAGTCGCATCGTGCGATGGTGAACATCATGGCCATCGGTCAGGCGGCCGGCGTGGCGGCCGCACTATGCGTCAAGGAAGACAAGACCCCGCGCAATCTCGATGTTCGACAATTGCAGCGGATGCTGATCGACCAGGGCGCGGAACTCAGAAGGGGCCCAGGCGAGGTGTGATTCCCAAGGCCCACTTCGGCAGGGCCGGCCTCACTCAGCGGGCTGGGCGGCTTCGTCCGGAGGAGGGGGCATCAATGCCGGTAGGATCACATTCCGCCACACATCCGCCTCCTGTTCGTCATATCGCTCGGACGCGACCACAGCGGCGTCGAAGTCGGCCTCGGTGCCGATGACCTGAACGGCCAGTTGATCGTCCAACGTCACGATCCGTCGGTAGCTGTCCATTTGGGACATCGCTACATAGCCCACGTCCCAGGCGGTGCTAGAAGACGTATTGCTAAGCTGCACGCAAAGCAGGAGAGGGCGGCCCGCCTTGTCCCTGTAGAGACACTGGCGAATACCAATGCCGAGCCCTTGGTTGTAGCCTGTCGAGGATCGCGTCGACCCTATCGGCTGGTGCAACGGCGCAGCCACCGCGTCCAGGCCGCGAGAGAGCAGGCGAGCGGTGTTCCTCAGCGGCTCGGGCTGGGTCAAATCGTCGACGACACGCGTCATCGCCTCCGACGCTGTTCGGCGGAAGAAGAACGTGCCGGCCGCTCGCCGCGCGGCCCGCTGTCGACCTTTGACCGTGGCGCTGTCATTGAGTAGGTGACCGCTATGGGCCGACACCGCCGTCCAGTCGGCCAGGACCATCAGCAGCACTACTGCCGGCACGGCGAGCATCACGCCCAGGGCGTACCTCCTGGCCAGCCTGGCCAGGCCGAGCGCCGCCCCAAACAGGAGAAACGCAGACACGCCCGTCCGATCGAGCAGTCGCGAGGCCGGCACGGTGTACTCTACGGCATGCCACAGCATGCCTGCAGGCATACTTCCGACCTCCAGAGCCTGTGCGGACACGTCACGATTTGATATCTCTGGCAGGTCCGTTACCGGGATGCTCTTGAGCGGGTCATCGTCCTCCGCCAGATTCACATAGGCCAGCAGCGTAAGATACCCGCGCTCTTGGAGCCGTGGCAGCATGGAAAGTTCCAACCAGGCGGGCCGTCGCACGGGCCCGACATAAGCATTGACAGGCCCTCGCGGGGTGCCGCTGTTGCTGTTGACGCGCTGCCCCGGCGATTTCCATTCTATGTCCACTTGCCCGCTCAGGCCTGACATCGGCGTGGCCGCCGTGCTGTACCAAGCCAACAGTTCGCGCACGGCGATCGTGTAGGTGCCTTCGCATTCAGGCCGATCGATTTTCTTGACGATCCGGTTCTGGGGGTTGTCGTCATTCAGTTCCCAGGTCCAGTTTGCATCATGTTCGTCCACGTTCAGCACGATGGGCGATGGGCCTGACATGTCGACGAGCAGAACGCTGACAATCAGTCGAGCGTTGAGGACAGGTCTGTTGACGCCGTGCCATTCCGGATGGTTCGCAGCGATCTCCCCTATCGACTGGGTCGGCACACGGAGCGTCAGTACAGGCCCGTCTGCCACCTCGTAGGGCGTGCGGAGGTCCCGCCACGTGGCGAAGGTGACCACCAGCAGCAGTGATGCGCCCACGGCGACCATCGCGATGCGGATGATCTTCCGTCGCCTGGGCGAAAGACGATCTGGCGTGCGGCCGATCCTACGGCCCGACAGTCGAGGGACCACGAAGATCACAACCAGCACGATAAGAATTGCCAATATACCAATGCCCATAATATCGATCACCTCTCCTGTTGGTCGTCCGGTTCGCCCGCCGCAGCGGGCATCAGCGCCGGCAGGATCACGTTCTTCCAGACGTCACTCTCGCTCAGGCCAAATGCATCGACGGCGGCGATGAAGTCGGCCTCCGTGCCGATGATGCGGGCCGTGAGCTGATCGTCCAACGTTACAATTCGTCGGTAGCAGTCCACCTGGGACAACGCGATGTAGGCCTTGTCATAGTTGCTGGACCACAAGGACTTGTCGACCTCCACAAGCAGTAGCATGGGATGCGTCCAACTGGAAACGTAATCATCGTCGTTGTAAATAGTCTTGAAGCCGCTCAGGCGCCGACCTTCATTGTCGATCGTGAAAGTGCCGTGGTTACTTCGGGATACGGAGTGACTCAACGGCTGGTCTGCCGCGTCCAGACCGCGAGAGAGCAGGCGGGTGATGTTCCTCAGTGGCTCGGGCTGGGCCGGGTCGTCGGCGACCTGTGTCATCGCCTCTGATGCCGTGCGGCGGAAGAAGAACGTCTCGGCGAGCCGTGAGGCGGCTGAGTATCGTGTTTCCATGGTGGCGTCGCGGTCCATCAGATGCGCCTCATGCACGGACACAGCCGACCGATCGGCCAAGACCACCAGCAGCACGGCAGCGGGCACAGCGATCATCACGCCCACTGAGTATCGCTTGGCCAGCCTGGCCAGGCCCAGCGCCGCCCCAAGCAGCAACAGTGACGATATGCCCATACGCCCCAGCAGCCGGAATGCCGGCGGCACGTCGGCTTCTAACAGGAGGCCGTGAGGCAGGCTCCCCAAGTCCAGGGCTTCTCTGGACAAGTCCAGGGCCTCCCCGGACTTGTCCAGGGCCGATATCTCTTCCAATTCAGTAACGGGGACGGCTTTCAACGGATCGTCCTTCCCAGCCAGGCGCACGTATGCTGTCAACTCCAGATGGGCTCGACGTTCGAGTCCGGCCAACAGCGACAATGCCGACCGACCCGGCCGAGATGCCCAACGGATCGAGACCATCATCGGCGTTGACACGGGGCCGGAGGTATAGCCGGCTCCTCCCCCGCCGCGCAATCTCCATTCGAGAGTCACTCCGCCTTGCAGAGGATCGATAAGTTGATTTGATGGACCGTTCCAGATCGACAGGTCGGTCACTGTGATGGTATACGTGCCCTTGCACTCCCGCCGATTCATCTCCTTGACGACCAGTTCGGTGTCGTTGGGATCCCAGATCGTGTCATACTCGTCGACGTTCAGTACCACTGGCGCGGGCCCGGACGTGTCGATGAGTACGACTTGGATGATCAGTCGTGCGCCGACGGCTGGCGTGTTATCGCCGCTCCATTCCGGGCGGGCCAGCGCGATCTGCTCTACCGACTGAGTAGGCAGGTGGATAGTCGCCGCAGATCCCGCGGGCGATGCATATGGCGCGTGAATATCCCGCCACGTGGCGTGGCTCACTACGAGCAGCAGGAATGCCCCCACACCAACCAGCACGATGCGGACGATCTTCCGTCGCCTGGGCGAAGCGCGGCCGGGCGTGCGGGGGAGCGTTCGGCTTGGCCGTCGAGCGACCACTAAGAACACAACGAGAATGACGGGGATTATCAGTAGGCCAAGAGCCATGTCGATTACCTCTCCATCTCTTCGCCGGGCTCGGCCTCTTGCGTTTCGGGGGGGATCGGCTGCGGGCCGCTGCTTGGCTGCGTATCGGCCGGGATGGGTAGTGAGTCGCCGGCCGTTTCTGCCCCGTGGGTGGCCTCAATATAAGTGTCGCTACGCGGGGCTTCGCCCGGCAACAGCCATAACACCCCAAGGAACAATATGATGACCACGACCACGGCCGCCACCACCCACTGTCCGGCGGCGCGGGATTCGCGGATGATGGCTTCCTTCTTCGGATAGCGAAGATCGCCCCACAGGGCAAAGCCCACCGTCGACACTCCCATCAGCGGCCCGACCAATCGGGCGCTGAATACGTCCCACCGCCAGATTTCCACGTATGCGCCAATCCCCAGCGCCAATCCCACTATCGCGATGCCGCCCAGCCACGCGCCGCTGGCCATCAGACGACTGCGCGATAAACACGCCAACACGAACGCGGCTGTGTAGGCCGTCAGCGGGGCCGTCATTGCCAGCACGCACACGCGCCCATGGTCCTCCCACGCCGGGAACGGCTCGGTGAAGCCCGTCTCCACGACTAGCGACCACACAGCCTGAGGCCAGTTGAAAATGATCGCCAGCGTGCTGAGCGTCGTCAGGCCAAACACCATGGCCGCACCGGTCAACAGACGCGTGCGGTAAATCGGCCTGCGGCGCGTTGGCAGTGACAGGGCGAACTCTTGGACCTCGCCGAGCACTTCCGCTCCGCCAAGCGACTTGCCCAGCAGGCTGCCATAGAGCACACCAAAGCCCAGCACCCAGCCCGCGTGATGCCATACCGGCAGCACCCAGCCCAGCACGAACGTTACCGTCAGGCCCAGCATGGCGAATGTCTTCAGCCACAGCCAAGGCGGCGACAGCAGTTGACGTACGCCGATGGGCGATGCCTGGGGCGAGATCAATTGAGTGTTCATACCAACTCCTCATGCAGTTCGGTGCCGTTTGACGGGCCCAGCAGTTCGATGAGCATCTCTTCCAGGCCCATCGGGAAGACGCTCACGCGAACATCGGGGCGGCGACGCAGTTCCCCCAGCTGCGTCTCGCCCGCGATATCCACGACGGCTGTCATCACCGGGCCATCCACCTGGCAGCGGATGGCGCCGGGAATGGCGAAGTCGTCCGGCACGGCCTGGCCGTCGAAGACCACCTGCACGCGTTGGATGCGGCTGCGCAGGTCTTCAAGCGGCGTCTCCGTATGGATTCGTCCATGGTCCATGATGCCCACAATCTCAGCGACGCGCTCAAGATCGGTGACGATATGCGTGCTGAACAGCACCGTACACGTGCGCTCGCCGGTGAGCATGTCGACTATCTCGTCGATCAGGCTGCGGCGGGCGATGGGGTCGAGCCCGGCGGCCGGTTCGTCGAGCAGGACGACCTCCGGCCTGGCGGCGAACGCCAGCAGCACTGCCCCCTTGCGCTGCTGGCCGCCGGAGAGCGTGCCGAGGGGCTTGCCTGGATCGATCTCGAATCGATCAGCCAGATCGGCGGCGTAGGCGGTGTCCCAGCGTGGGTAGAGCGTGGCGAGGTAGTCGCCCAGTTCGGTCAGCGTGTTGCTGCGCGGCAGACGTAGTTCCTGCGACACGTAGGTCGCGCGGGCGCGGTGGGTCTCGTCGGCCCGCCACATGTCCTGGCCCAGCAGGGCAGCGCCGCCACTGGTAGGACGCAGCAGGCCCATCAGCAGACGAAGCAGCGTAGTCTTGCCCGCGCCGTTTCGGCCGATCAGCCCGTACACGCTCCCGGCAGGGATGCTCATCGTCAGGCCATCGACGGCTGTGACGCGGCCGGGGAAGGCCTTGGTAAGGTTGGTAGTTTCGATGGCAATGTCATTCATGGTTCAAGTTTCTCCAATTCCTCGGCCAGCAGTTTCATAACCAGTTCAGTGGTGGCGCCCATCTGGCGAGCTTCGACAGCCAACTGGTTGGCCAGCCGTCGCAGGGCCTTGCGTTTGGCAGCAGCACTCATTGACGACGTGGCCCGGGCCACGAACACGCCGCTGCCGTGCCTCATCTCGATGACGCCCTCGTGCCGCAACTCGCCGTATGCCTTGACGACGGTAGTGGGATTGACCGACAGCCTCTTGGCCAGTTCGCGAATCGACGGCAGCTTGTCGCCGGTGGCCAGCACGCCCGCGGCGATGTAGTAGCGTATCTGGTCCATCATCTGCCGATAGACGGGCAGCCCTGAATGCGGGTCGATCTGAAGATGTAATACGGGGGAAGCCATAAGCTCTATGGCTGTATGGTAACACTCATACAGTAGAAGTCAAGTGTATGGGCATAATTTTCTTGTCTTTGTGCTTTTTGGAGAGAAGGAGGTCTGGTGGCGCCTTGCTCGCCAGGCCGCAGAGCGCCTTATGCCGCCGCAAGGCCGTCGTTCGGTGCATCGGTGCGGAGCATGCACGGGCCAGTCGTCTGGGGGGGGGACGGGCAGGTCGTTCCTATTTCAACGGTTACTTTTGATTGATGGCCCGTTGGATAGCCTGGGAGAGGGTGGCCACGCGATAGGGCTTGCCCAGCACGGCAGTGGCGCCTTTTGCCAGCACGGACGCCGACTTGGATTCGCTGTAGCCCGAGGAGACCAGTACCTTAACGTCGGGGTCAATTTGTTTGAGGGCATCGAAGACTTCCTCGCCGCTCATTATTGGCATTACCAAGTCGAGGATCACCAGGTCGACCTGGTCGTGATTATCGGTGAAGTACTCTATCGCCGCGATGCCATCGGAGCATTCGGTAACGGTGTAGCCGAGATGTTCCAGGATCGTCGCCGCCAACTGACGGACGGCGTCTTCATCGTCGATTATCAGGATATGTCCTTCGCCGGTCACGATGGAAGCGCTGGTGGCGCGCTGGCCAGCGGTCTGTGCAGGCTCCGCGCTGAGGGGCAGCAGGATGCGGAAGGTTGCTCCTTCTCCCAGCTTGCTGTCGACACTTATCGCGCCATTGTGGCTCTTGACGCACCCATAGACGGCCGCCAGCCCAAGCCCCGTGCCTTTGCCGACTTCCTTGGTCGTGAAGAAGGGCTCGAAGATCTTGTCCTGTGTCTCCGGGGCCATCCCAATCCCAGTATCGGTGATGTTGATTTCTATGTACCTGCCCGCGGCGCCATAAAAGAGATCCTGAGCTTCTTGCTCATCGATTTGGATATCTCGCGTTGCAAACTTCAGTGTGCCTCCTTCGGGCATGGCATCTCGGGCATTTATGCCGAGGTTCAGCAGGGCATTTTGCAGTTGGCCTTCATCCCCGGTGACAGTGGCCAGCTTAGCGCGGAGGTCCACCGATATCTCGATCCGCCGGTCCAGGCTGTGGCTGAGCAGTTTTGTCACTTCACGAATAACTGCGTGGACATCAACATCGGCGCGCTGAATTTCCGCTTTGCGGGCGAAGGTTAGGAGTTGTCTGGTCAGTTCAGTGGCGCGTTGTGAGGCCTTGACGATTTCCTCCGCCCGGGCGACATGCTGGGAATCCAGGCCCATATCCAGGCGAATGAGATCGGCATTGCCCTGTATGGCCGCCAGGATATTGTTGAAATCGTGGGCGATGCCGCCCGCCAATTGCCCGATAGCTTCCATTTTCTGGGCATGGCGAAGCTGTTGTTCCGTGCGGCGCTGTTCGGTGATGTCGAAGGCGTAGTGCAGGTACGTGCCGTCACCAACGGGGATCCAGTGGGCGTCCCAGACGACCCCCAAGGTGTCGATCTCCAAATGCTGGGCTTCACCCGACTCCCAGAGCTTTGGCGCCCGGCAGAACCAACATGGCTCATCGGCCTTGGGCCAGGTGCCGAAACACGTCTCGCCGATGACACAGCCGGCCTTGATGGCTGTTTCGTTGCAAGCGATGATCTCACGCGTCTCGGGCTTCAGCAGAATTGCTACGCAGGGCATGGCATCCAGGAGTAACTGGCGGAGACTGCTCTGGTGGACGAGTTCCTCATCGGCCAGGACGCGGTCCGAAACATCTTCATGATTAATGACGATATTTGTCACATCGCCAGCCGCGTTCTTCAGCGGATACAGGCGAGTGCTCAGCCATCGGGGCCTGCCCCTGCCTTTTCCTTCTGTCTCTCCGGTCGAGTCAAATTGATACTCCGGTACGGTCACGGTTTCACCGGCATAGGCTCGTCGGACATACTCGATCAGGCCCGTTTCGGCTACTTCCTTGCTCTTGAGCACGTTGAATTTGTTGACAGTATGGGAGGCAGGGAATCCCCATAGCTCTTCATACGCTCTATTGACATCGATCTGAAGCCCATCGAGATCGTACACCTCGATTACGGATGGTGACTCACGGAACATGGTACTGGCCCACGTCTCGCTGTCTCGCAACGCATCCTCCGCTCGTTTGCGGCCTGTGATGTCGACGAACGTACAGGCGAACTGGCCGGGGGCCGGGCGATAGGCGGTTACCTCGTAATGTCTGCCAAGTTCCTCGCTAGTGTTCTCGAAGTGCGCGGGCTCGCCTGTGAGGGCGACATGCCCATATGTCTCGATCCAGTACGGCTCGGTCTCGGGCAAGACCGCCAGAACGGTCTTGCCGATGATGTCGTCGGCCTGGAGGCCCGTCAGTCGCTCGAAGGCCGGGTTGACTGCCAGGAAGCGGTAGTCGACCGGCTTACCGTTATCGTCCAGAATAATCTCGTGCAGCGCGTACGCGTCGATCATTTGCGTGAAAAGCGCCCGGTACTCTTGCTCGCTCTTGCGCAAGGCTTCCTCCGCCCGCTTGCGGGCGGTGATGTCACGGGCGATTCCATTGGCAACAGTCGGGTTGCCGTCTGGGTCGCAGTGGAAGTTGGACGTCCACTGCATGTCATGCACGTCGCCGTTTCGGCTGACCTGGCGGTTCTCTATGCTCGCGTTAGCAATATGATTCTGCTGGGAGTCACGGAACCACCGCTCGGTTCTGTCCCTGTCGTCTGGATGGACGAAAGAGAATGCCGACAGCCCCACGCACTGCTCCGGCGGCAGACCTAATATCCGTTCAGAGGCGTGATTTACGTAGGTGAAATTGCCGGTCGCATCGACCTGTGTGGCCAAGTCGTTCGTGCCTTCCACGAACTCACGGAATCGCTCCTCGCTTTCTCGCAGCGCCTGCTCGGCCTTGCCCCCCGTTGTGCGATGTTGATCGCCCATGCCTTCGTCCTTTCACTATCCCCCCAGGCCTCGGCTACGACGGGTCGGTAATGATATGGTTCAGCCTAACCCACACGATACCCGCGCCGGGCCTCTCTTGTCTAGGGGCAAAAATGTGCGCCCGACTCGGCCGCCGAGAGCCAACTGTTACTGCTAATGTGGGCCCAACATACGCCAGGCATCCATTTCGCCTGTCGACGAAAATGTAGCTATTCGGCGTCATAGGCGGGCCAGAACTCTTGGCCCCAGGGGGTGGCCAGGTCGTCCCATGCATCTCGCCAATCGGCAAGTGCGGCGCGGAGCTTCAGTAATATATCGGCGTGGGCTGGGCTGCTGGCCAGGTTGTTTAGCTCCCACGGGTCGGCTTGCAGATCGAACAGTTGCGTCTGCGTGCGCGTGCCGTCGACGACGTACTCGATGAGCTTGTGGCGGCGATCTTTCACCATTCTATGCTTGCCGAGGTACGCGGCGAAAATTGTTTCGCGAATTTTATTCTTATCGCTCTGCAAGGCGCCGGCGAGGCTGACGCCTTCGACGGTGGGTGGCGCCGCCAGGCCGCACAGGTCGCACAGCGTGGGGAAAATGTCGAACAGGTACGCGTAGGCGTCGCGCGTCTCACCGGCAGGCACGCCGGGGCCGGCGAATATCAGCGGCACGCGGACGCTGTGTTCGTAGCAGTTCTGCTTGCCCATCAGCCCGTGCTGGCCTACAGCCAGGCCGTTGTCGCCGGCGAAGACGATGATTGTGTCGTCAGTCAGGCCTCGCGCGTCCAGTTCGTCCAGCACGCGCCCCATCTCGAAATCCAGGTGCGATATCATCGCGTAGTACTCGGCGATGTGGCGGCGGATTTCGTGTTCGGTTCGCGGCATGGCCGCCAGTTCCTCATCGCGCATCTGTAGCTCGCCATTGTCGAACGGGTGGGCGGGCATGAAGTTCGGCGGCAGCACGACCTCGGCTGGGTCGTACATGTTGCGGAATTCGTCCGGCATTATCCGCGGGTCGTGGGGGGCGAGGAACGATACGTACATCAGGAACGGATCGTCGCCTTCATAGCCATGCAGGAAGTCGACGGCGGCCGAGGCCAGCAGCTCGCTGGAGTGCACGCCGGGGCTCACGTGGTCGCAGTGCTGGAGGTACGTTCTGTTGTCGACGTACCAGTTGCCGCAGATTGGCTTGAGGTTGTCGTACTCGCCTGCCGGGTCGAAGTCGCTGGCGGGCATGTTCCAGTGGTCGGCCATGCCGCCGAAGTAGATCTCCGCGCCGTCGGTGAAGCTGCGGGCGTAGCTCTCATGCCCGTTGTGCCACTTGCCCGTGGCGAACGTCCGGTAGCCGTTGGCGCGGAAGTGCTCGCCGAGCATAACGTGGTCCGGCGAAATCCGCTCGCCCGCGCCCTCGATGTGGAACAGTGTTCTGCCGGTGTGCAGCATGGCCCGGCTTGGCATGCACACAGCCGGCGAGCTGCCGCATGGGATGTGAGCATGCGTAAACGCCACGCCGCGCCGCACGAGCTTGTCCATGTTCGGCGTGGAGATGTGCTCATTGCCAAGGGCGGCGATCGTGTCGAAACGTTGATCGTCGGTGAAGAAGAACAGTACGTTGGGTCTGTCGGTCATGGCGTTGGCGCCTCTTCATCGTCGCGGGGTTGCTCGGCCGATTGCTTCTTGCCGCTCAGCGGCAGCGCCAGGTGCGGCCTGCGGCGGCGATAAGTGAGCACTCCCCAGTACGCGCCCCCGTAGGCTAGCGCGCCGAGCAGCGTCGCCATTATAAATGCGCCCACCCACAGCGGTGCGGCGTAGGGCTCGGTCACGTGCCACCAGGCCTGTATTTTGGCGAACATGCCGTCGGTTATCCTCATCGCTCTTGCCACGTCGAGGACGAAATCGCCAGTCGGCTGTCTGCCCAGCAGTCGGCGGCCAAGGTAGTAGCTCGGCGCATAAACGGGCACGAGTGTGAGCGTGTTGGATAGCCAAAGGAACGGGAGCCCCGCCAATATGTTCGCTCGCAGCAGCAGCGCCAGCCCGATCAGCATGACAGTGTGCAGGCCCAGCGCCGGCGTCCAGGATATCGCCACGCCGAGCGCGACGCCCAGGGCGATACGGTGCGGCGAGTCGTTAGCGTGCAGTACGCGGAGCCTGATTGTCCGCTTGCCCCAACCCCATACGAGCCTAAACGGGTTCATGGACGCTCTCGATCATCCGGCGCACGGCGGCGATGACGTCGGCTGGGTCGATCAGCTCCATGCATACAGCCGGATCGCAGCGGCGTTTGAGACAGCCCTGGCAGGCGACGGGCGAGACCACCGCCTGGCCGATGGGGTAGGGGCCCGTCTTTTCCACGCGGGTCGGGCCTATCAGCGTTACGACATCCGTGCCGACGGCGGGGGCGATGAACTTGGCGGCTGAGTCGCAGCAGACCGCGCCAGCCGATGCGGCGAGCAAGGCTACGAATTGCGGCACGGTCGTTTGTCCGGCCAGGTTGTGCACGCCCGGGCCCAGCCCGTCGGCTATTTCGGTGCACAATGCCACGTCGCCGGGCCCGCCGAGCAGCAGCACCGGATTGTCGCGGCTAAGTTCTCCGACGACCTTTCGCCAGTGACGCGGCGGGTATTGCTTGGTCGGCCAGCGCGTCGGCGGCACGCAAGCCAGCACGTCGCCCTTGAGGTTGGCTTTGGCCCAGAAGTTTTCGGCGAACTGCCGGCCTTCCGCCGAGACCTGCAGTGTCATGTCGGTTGGGTAGGCCTCCACGCCGAGCTTACCAGCTAGGGCGATGTTCCGATCGACGGTGTGCTGCTCGTGGATGTACGGGCGTTTGGAATAAAACAGCCAGGCCCCCTCGCGAGCTTTCCTGAAGCCCACGCGCAGTGGCGAGCGAGTCGCCAGCGTGAACAGCCCGCTCCGCAGCAGCCCCTGCAGGTCGATCACCCAATCGTAGCGCGCCGTACGCAGCCGCCGCATGAGCATGTAAAGCTGCCCGGCCGCCAACGGAGACCGCCACCACTTGCCCAGACCTTTGCGGTCGAAGGGAACGACGGCGTCCAGGTCCGTGTCGTGGGCGACCAGCGGCGCGCAAGAGTCGGCCAGCATCCAGCTCACATGCACCTGCGGGAAGGAGCGTTTCAGGGCTCGCAGCACGGGCATGGCCGTCACCACGTCGCCCAGGGCGCTCGGCTTGACTATAAGCACTCGGCGGGGAATCAGGCTGTCGGCTCGACGGGCTATCATGTTTTCAGGTGGCGCTTGGCCAGTTTGCGCCGGGCACGTTGGCTGCGGCGGCGCGAGTGAATCTGCTGCCTGAGCTTGCGGTCGGACCATACTTCCAGTACTCGCCAGTACGGCTTGAAGTTGATCCGTCCCGCACCCGGTCTGCGGAGGTAACCCAGCAGCATGCGCAGCCGGCCGTGGTGGTCCACCACGGGGCATTTCAGTAGCGATACGTTCAATCGCATCAGGCCTTGGAAGCGTTGCCTCGTTGAAATCGTTCGCACGCGCCGCAGGCCGTCGAGGTCTATCAGCACGATCTCCGGCGTATGGCCCACGCGCCAGCGGACGAACATGTTGGATGCCTTCAGATCGCGGTGGGCGAAATTGTTGTCGTGCAATTGCTGCAGCAGCCGGCCCATTTGCCACAATACCTGCTTGCCGAGCTGGTGCTGCTGGTTTGCCGGCAGGCGAGCATTGCCCGTGGGTGTGTGGGCCAGCCACATCGCCAGGAAGTCGTCAAGCCGAGGCCAGGTTATTTCCGCGGTTATCAGTATGCTGTCGGTAAGCATCCCGCAGACGCGCCTTTCCATCGCCGCCAGAGGCAGTGCGACGGGGATGCGCCTGGTGAGCAGCTCGTGTCCGAGGCGAAACGCCCGCAGGGCCCGCGAGGGGCGGAAGCAATCCACCAGGATCTTCCATGTGGCCTTGCGGCGGGCCCGCTTGATGTAAACGCTTACTTGCTGGCCTCCCACGACGATTGTGCGACGGACTACCAGAGACGATCGCGAGTCCTTGACTATTTCGACATCCCCGCCCGTCAGCAGGGCCGGCGGGTCGACCAGCAGCTCTCGCCACTTATCCAGGCCGAACTCCAACTCAGCCACCTGCGAACCGGCAAGCTTTCTCTTGGATCGCAGCACGACGTGGCCGCGCCAGCCATTGGGGCTCTTGACTCTGCGGAAGTAGCTGTTGTCAGCCGTGATGCGCCTGTCCCGTTGCGCGTGCTGACGGTTCGTATGCCTGCGCGCGGCGGAGTCTACCAGCAACTGCCACCCGCGCAGCGTGCCGTGTGCGCCGCTGGTCTGCAGGTAGCGTTTGAGGAATCGCAGCCGATCCGTCCTACTAGTGAAGTTCCAGCGGTCGTGCAGCAGTTGTGCCAAGTTGGCAGCCCGCAGCCTTCGGCTGAGCCGGCGGCGATTGTGAGTTCGGTGCAGGTCGGTCAGTACGAGTTGGGGTGAGTCGGTGTCCGTGCGGACCAACACGTTGCCGCAGTGCAGGTCGCCGTGAGCTATGCCCGCCACGTGCATTCGCCCGACCAGCTCGGCCAGGGCGAGGGTGGCCTGTTTTATTTTCCGCTGCCCGGCCGGGCCGGCGTCCAACTGCTGTGCGTGCCACATATCGGCAGGCTCGGCGGGAGCGACGGCCAAGGTTGCTATCCATTCCCTGCCGTTGCGATGCATTGAGGCCAGTACACGCGGGACGACTACGCCGGCGTCGTTGAGGAATCGGCTGAACCGTACTTCGTCCTTGGCATCAGATCGCCCCAGCAGTCGGCCGATGCGGTGGGGCAGCGTTCGGCTGTGGAAGTGCTTGACGTATATGTGGCAACCGTCAATCTCGCCGCGATACACCGCGCGCGAGGCGTTCTGCTTGACCAATTCCCATGTGTCCGGCTGGGGGGCGGAAAGTTCCTGCAAGTGCTTACTGAGCAGGTCAGCAGCGTCTGCGTCGGCGAAGTAGCAGCCCGCTGGCGCACTGATGGCCTGCTCGTCGGTGGGTCGCGTGGGTGGCTGGGGGTCGGTCATTATTGGCATGCTCTTGGCCTGGACGGCGATTATACAGCCTCCGGGCGGGCATGGGCAAGCGGGGTAGGGCAGGCGTCGTCGTAGATGTCCGCTAGGGCCAGGCGGGACAGCTCGGGGGTGAACTGCTTTGCCCGGCTGGTTGCCTCGGCCTTGAGATGCGCGGCGAGGTCGGGTCGTTCGACGAATTTGAGCAAGGCCTGGCTTGCCGAACGAGGCGTACGGTCCTCAGCCAGCAGGGCTGCCGAGCCGGCGCACTGGACGACGTCCGGCGTAGCGAACGCCACGATCGGCAGGTCGGCCGCCATCGCAGCTGCTATGCTCGCCGAGCCGCAGTCGCCCATCCGCAAGAACATCGCCACGTCGGCGGCGGCCAGGGCGTCGGGCAGGCGGGCAGCGGGCCAGGGGCCTATCGTCCGCTCGATAAAGCCCGCGCCCCGCACGAAGGCCAGCACGGCGTGTTGGATAGGTCCGTCAGTGGGCAGGATCAGCCAGGCTGGCTTGTCCAAAACGTAAGCCATGATCGCGTGGGTCCACACGATGTATCGCAGGTTGGCCGGGCGGATCATGGCGTCGGGAGCGACGATGACGAGCGAATCGTCGGGGATGCCAAGCTCGGCTCGAGTGCAGCTTCGGCGGCTGGCATGGTCGTCTATGACTGTAGCGGGCGGGGGCAGCACGTGGAGGCGGTCGGCGGGGAGGCCCGCGGCGATGAGTCGGTCCCGCGACGCCTGGGAGGGCACGGTGATGTCGACCGCCTTGTCGGTGAGCGACCGGACGAGCTTTCGCAGCGCCCTGCCTCCCGCAGGCACGGCCGGGAGCGACCGGACTAGTCGCAACTGCCCGCCGCTTGCCGCCCCTTGCCCTGCGCGCTGACTTCTTGCCGACCAAACGTGAATTACCGACGCTCGCCGCGCGCGCTGGCGCAGTGCCAACCCGCACAGCATCGCCGAGCCGATGGGCTCATGGATTTCACCGATGTGGCGCTGTCCGGGAAAATCCGGCGGTGGGCCCACCGAGAGAATCTCGTCGTCCGGGCCGACTAGCAGCGCGAGGGTCGCCAACATGTCCGCCGGCGTGTCGCGGTCTATTAAGTGCAGGATGCGTCGCATGGCTGTGGGATGATAGCCGCCGGGGACGGCGGAGGCAAGGTCCGCTAGGGCGCGAGGAGGCGCTGGAACTTCGCCGCCGCGGGCCAGAGGCCTGTAATGCTCTGGGTCGGATGAACTTGGGCCGGGTAGCTGCTGTTGAGCGGCTGAAGCCGGACGCTCGCCGCGTCGTCCCTGTAAATACGTTTGAAAGTCGTTCGGCCATTTTCAAAGCGGACAAAACAGTCCGTCCCGTCAACGGGGGGGGCATCGGGTGAAAAGACCACAATGTCGCCTTGGCGGAAGTCCGGCACCATCGAATCGCCGACCACCCGAATGGCGAAAGCGCGAGGGTCGTACAAGTCTGGGCAGCATACGTACTCGTCGACAATAGACTTAGGGTAATCCAGATCGATGAAATCGCGTGGATAGCCGGCCGATACGGTGTTGATCAGCGGAACGATAACCCCGCAGCCGAACGGACGAATGTCGCCGTATGCGTCAATCTGGTCCATAAGGTTCTCGGCGCACTGCGATTGGCCGGTCGCCCTGGCCGCCCGTAACTCCTTTAGGGCACTACGATACCTATCAACTTGCGCCTTGAGCATTTCGTGTTCATGCCGGACAAGGGCAGGCGTGCGAGCCAGATCGGCCATACGCGTCAACTCACCGTCCTCAAAGCGCATCGCCGTCTCCAGGCGGCGTAACACCAGGCCAGAAGGGGGATTCTTGACCCTGTCAGTCTCGATGTTAGACAGATACGGTTTGGATATCCCCGCACGCTGAGAGACTTGGTCTTGCGTCATGCCCAACTGTTCACGACGGCGACGGATCATCTGTCCAATTGCCATGTTCTTTCACTCCGCTTCGGCCATTCATTTGCTTACCCAGTCTGATAAAACTAATGTAATGAACAGCTGTTACATGACAGGTGGCGACCGATGTCAATCGAATGGATAACTTTCTGAAAAAGTTCTTGATTGTGTATGTTAACTATGTATCATATGCCGCTGGAGGTTGCATGTCAATGGCCAAGGATGGATACTCGTAAAGTTTTTCTTGCCGTTATCGGTCCGCCAACGTCATGTCGGGCCGCAGGAGAGAGTTAGGATGGGAATGCAATTGAAGGAGTCAGTCCTCCAGGCGCGTCGATTGCCGAGGAACGATGATCTGTTGATGGAACGGGCCAAGCTGCTGGGCCGAAACGACCGGGAGGTGATCGAGGCTGTCTTCATTCGGGGCCAGTCCATCAAGTCGTTGTCGTACATGATGGGCGTAGATGTCCGCGTGCTGCGCGACCGCGTGAACAGGCTGGCCAAGCGTTTGGCAAGCCGGGAGTTCCTTGACGCCGCCCGGGCCTTACCGCACCTGGCCGATACTGACGCACAATTGGCCCGCTTGCGGTTTTGCCATGGGTACACCCTCAAGCAGTTGAGAACTCATTTCAACGTCACGGAGCATACGTTGCGTCGCTGGCTTGACAACGTGAGGGCTCAGGTGGCGATGATCCGCCGCATGTCCAAGGAGGTCGCCGGCGGGGCTGTCACGGCTTATCGGCGGTACTGGGAGTCTGCGAGCCAAGATACGTGAACGACACCTTGTAGAGCGTTCGTTGACGTCGTTGGTCGGGCGTGTAGAGCTGGTGGAGCAAGCTGTTCAGCTCAGCCCGGCCGGCCAGGCCGTCGGCGATCGCATCGGTATCGGTCAGGTCGTCAGCTTCGACAACGTGCAGGTCGTCGATGCGAAGTTGGCCGAGCCCGCGGACAGAATGCACGCTGCCCGGCCTGACCATTTTGCGCCGCCAGTACCGCAGCGTCGTGGTCTTGTCGCCGCAGCGGATCGCATCGAAGAACACCTTTTTCATGAGGAGCATATCACAGCCTCAGGACGTAACGAGCGTCACCCCATGATAGGCAGTAAAGCAGAAAGTAGTCAACTCATAAGGAGCATATTTGTGTCCCCAGAACGCAGTAATGATTGTTGGACGGTAACCGTCAACGCCAAGGTCCGCCGCCGCAAGCCCGCGCCAGGGCCCGCCCGCAAAGTAGCCGACGTGTTCGGCTTGTCGGGAGGCCTGACCGAGACGCTCTACGATAACTTCCAACTGACGCTCTCTGCCGGCGAGATCGTCGCCGTCGTGGGCCCGTCCGGTGCGGGTAAGAGCGTGCTGCTGGAGCAGGTCGCCTCGCAGGTCAGTCGCGCGAGCCGGGCTGATGTCGACAGCGTTGCCCGTTGCCCTCAGCCCGCTATTGAGGCGGTCTGGCTGGACGACGGCACGGACGCCAAGCCGCCCTCCCTGCCGCAGCGCATGGCTGCCTTGGCCCGGTGCGGCCTGGCCGAGGCCGCCGCCATGATAACCCCCGCCTGCAACTTATCCGGCGGGCAACTGCACAGGCTCACCCTCGCCCGGGCAGTGCTGCGAGCCCACCGTGACGGCCGGGCTAGCCGGTCGAAGAAGCCCGCCGTCATCATCATCGACGAGTTCGCCGGCACCTTGGACGGCCCGACCGCCGAGGCCGTCGCTCAGGCCCTGCATCGGCTGGTCGATGGCAGCGGGCTGTGTCTTGTCGTGGCCACGCATCGATGTGAGTTGCTGGCCGACCTTCGGCCCAGTCAGATCGTCATCAAGCCGCTCGGCGACCAGGCCCGCATAGTGACGGGCGATTGCTTTTCCACCGACAGCCGACCCGCCGGACGGCGGTGGCGCATCCGCCGTGGTAGTATTGTCGACTACCGCAGCCTGGAGCAGTTCCATTATCTCACAGGCCCCCCGGCTGCCCACAAGCGAGTGCATGTCATACCCGCCCCGCGAGCCCACCGCCGCTGGGGCGGGCCGGCCGTGGCGGCTGTGGCTGTCGTCAGCCCGCCGGTGCTGCAGTGCCGCGGCAGAAACGTAATGTCAGCAGGCCGGTACTATCGCGCCCCCCGTCGCGAGGCGATCGGCCGACTGAACCGGGAAGTCGAGTGCATCTCCCGGGTGATCGTTCACCCGACGTATCGAGGCCTGGGCCTGGCCAGCAAACTTGTGCGATACATTTTGCGGACCTCGCCCATGCCCATCGTCGAGTCGCTCGCGGTGATGGGGCGGTACCACCCGTTCTTCGAGGCGGCGGGCATGATGTCGTTGGTCGACCCCGCCTTTCGCTACGTCTACTACAGCCATCTATCCGCCGCCCGCGCCGCCCGCAACGCCCCCCAAGCATGATCCGTCAACGATCAACACGCGCCCCGCATCGAGGGCGCAACGTTGTGCCTGGTCCACGCCGCGCCCCGGCTTGCCTTTCGGCGTCTCACCCACCCATCCACCCACCCACACCAACCATCGCCACCACCCACCCCAACAAGGAGTAACTTACATGTCCGATTACATAGACGATCAACCAGGCTTAGGCGTCCTCCGCCCCGCAGGCCAGCGCAACCCCAAAAGAAAACGCCGCGCCAAGCGCCTAAGCCAGGCCAAGCTACTGGCCCTGGCCGACCAAGCCGCCCGCGCCGCCGCCGACGCAGCCAAGCCCGCGCCGGCCGTACCCACCACTCGCAAGGAACTAGCTCGGTTCGTCCGCAGATACTTCCGCCTGACCGTACCCGACGTGCGCATGTGCCCGCACCACGACACGCCCATGGACTATCTTGTCGCCAGCGCACTGGAGCAGCGCGACCTGCTCATCTGGGCCAATCGCGGCGGCGGCAAGACGTACCTCGCCGCCCTGGCCACCGTGCTGGACGGCCTGTTCCGGCCGGGCACAAGTGTGCGTGTGCTCGGTGGAAGTTTCGACCAGTCCGACCGTCTGGCTGACTATGTGCGAGAGATGCTCGCCCGTCATCCAAGGATAGTGCACGGCAAAATGCGACGGGACCGCGTGAAACTGGTGGGCGGCTCGGAGATACGCGCCCTGCCGCAAAGCCAGCGGGCGGTGAGAGGCCTGCATGTCAATCGCATCCGCTGCGACGAGGTGGACCTGTTCGATGCGGACGTCTGGAAGGCTGTGCAGTTCTCCACGCGCAGCGAGGGCGAGCGACGCGGCAGCATCGAGGTACTCTCCACGCTGCACCGCAGCAGCGGGCTGATGCAGAGGCTTGTCGAGCAGGCCAGCCGCGGCGAGCAGGCCGGCCACGCCGACAACCCAGCCGGCGGCTACAAGCTTCTGCGATGGTGCTTGTGGGAAGTCATCGAACGATGCCCGCCCGAGCGAAAGTGCGACTCGTGCGTGCTGGCGGAAGATTGCATCGCGGCCAGGGCTCATCTGGGCGCAGACGAGATACCAGCCGGCGAGGGCATTGCCAGGCGGGGGGTGGGCTTTTTCGCCATAGACGACGCCATCGCCATCCGCGCCCGCGCCAGCAAGTCCGCGTGGTCGGCTGAGATGCTGTGCAAGGCCATCAGCAACGACTGGGCTGTGTTCGGCGAGTTCGACCCGGCCATCCACGTCGAGCCCGTGCTGACGATTCCGCATTGGCCCACGTTCAGGGCGATCGACTTCGGCTATCGCGACCCGTTCGTGTGCCTGTGGGTGCAGGTCAGCCCCGGCGGGGAGGTGCATGTTCTGGATGAATACGTGCAGACACAGTTGCCGATCAGCCATCACGCCGAGGCGATTTTGCGGCGCGATCCGTGCAGCGTGCTGGCCAGCTACGTGGACCCAGCCGGCCGGCAGCGGGAGTCCACCAGCGGGGCAGCGTGCACGGAACTGCTCGCCGCGGCGGGCATACCATGCACCAGCCGAGGCAGCGCGATCAACGAAGGGATAGAGCTCATCAGGTCGGCCCTCGCGCCGGCTGGGGC
>SDBV01002273.1_pt1 | contig 28751 bp, 55 predicted proteins | sample 2277081 | NCBI WGS metagenome assembly SDBV01 (sample SAMN10402039, study PRJNA504765) | marine sediment metagenome | isolation source: marine sediment core GS10_PC15, 223 cmbsf | place: Arctic Ocean: Southern Knipovich Ridge | collected 2010
GGTGGAACAATGGCTAATGGTGAGATCATAGGATTAGATGCAAGGATCGAGCCTGACTTTAATCAAAATTGGCAAGAGATATTACAAGCAGGAGCAGATAATAGATTTGTTCAATCTAGGGTAGCAGGCCCTCTTGATCTGCCTTTTACTCTGACTCTTACTCCTGTTAATTGGTTGTTTCTTAAATTTTGTGGTTATTCAATAAGTGAAGGGGGTGGCGGTGGCCCTAATTATACTCACACTTTTGCGATCTCTAATTCAATTCTAAGCTTTAAACTAGAATGGGCTTTGAGGCATACCACAGATGTAGTAGTTACTTTAACAGGTTGCACAGTTTTAGGAGTTACTATCACTTGGCAAAAAGCATCAGGAGAAGGTGGAGAAGGATTTGTATCTGTAGTTCTTAGATGTGTAGCAAAAGCTTATAGTTTAGGATCAAGTGTAACAGGTATCTCAGCTGGAAATATCACAAGGACACCATTCCAATGGAGACATATCGCTCTTGATTTCGATAATAATGAGATTGCTGAGATCAATAACGGAGAGCTAACTATTGAGCAAGGGATAGATGTTAATGATTCAAGATATTGTAATGCAACTCTTGATCGTGCTATAGGAGAGCCTATTCCTAAAGTCCATAGATTAACTGGGAGATTCAATGCTAATATGAAAGATAATGTTTTTCCAACTGGATGGGACACAGCAGCTGTAATAGCAAATTGTGGAATCGATTTTGTTCAGAACGCAACTAGCAACAAGCTAGTGAGCACATTCACTAATTTTAGGATGGCTCAAGGAAACCCACCTACTGAGTTGGAAGGAGTTACTAATGTTGATATTCCTTTCTCAGCTGAGAGTTTTGCGTCTTTAGTTGCGACTGATACCATTGCATCATATTAAATATAAATACAAGAGGGATAAATATGAAACATGAAAGGGATTTTGTAACTGATGAGATCATTGATCTTGAAGTTGAAGGATATGATAAAGGAGATTTTAAGTATAAACCAACAACCGCAGGAGAAGAGAATCTTTGGCTCTCTGATTATATGAAAATAGGAAAAGATGGAAAAGTATATCAAGACTTTTCTATGTTAAATAAATTAAAGCTTAACAATCTCCAATCTGTTCCTTATAATCAGGTCCTTATAAAAAAGAAAATCAATGTTGATAAGGAATGGAAGGATCTTAACATTGAGGAGAGATGGTCTTTACTTGGTAAATTAAGTGGTGCTGTATTTGATAAGATCCTTGTTGCAGTTACTTCATTTGATCGAGGAGATAGCTCAGTAAAAAAAGCTTAATCTCTAAGATTCAACTCTGCAATCCCGAGATTGGTTTTCAATTAAGCGGAGTGAAAGAAGCCTTAACATTTTATAAATGGCTTTATTGGAAGAAAGGAATATCAGGAAGAGAATTTAAAATTGAATGGATGAGTGACCTTAATGATATCATGGCCATAGAAGATGCTGTGAATCAAAAAGAGCTCAGCGAAATAAGAATAATGAAACTTATCCAAAAAGTGAGGTATTAATATCATGGTAGGAGTCGCAACAGGAGCAGGAAATCTTAAAATAACAGGATCTCTAGATACATCATTAATCGAAAGAGGGTTTATGAGAGTTAAACAAGGTTTTGCTTCTGTCAAAGGATTTGCAGCTTCTTTTAATTCCGACTTAGTTAGGATGAGTAAGGAATCTAAGGCCTTTGCTAAAACTCTTGGAACTATTGCAGTAAGAAGTGGATTTGCTTTAGCTGCTCTTGCAGCAGGAGCTCCTGCTATTGCACCTGCATTAGCAAAGATGGGTGTTGCATTTAAAAGTTTACAGAGAACTTTAGGAGAAGCATTAGCTCCTACTGTCAATAAATTAGCTGTATTCCTTGATAAGATCGATGCTTGGGCTGCTGCCAATCCTAAGATTTTTGGGCCACTTGTAACATCATTAGTTACTATTGCTGCTTTGAAATTTACAGGAGTATTGGGTTTAATAACTTCTCTTGCATCATGGGTTGTTAGTCCTAGTGGTTTAGTTGCTTTAGGATTACTTGCAAGAATTGCAGGGGTTGGGGCTGTTGTAGGAGCAGGCTTTATTGGAGCAAAAATATTAATTGATAAAACAAAAGAGTTTCTTTATGAAGAAGCTGAACAGATCCCGGGAACTCTTCCAGCATTAAGAGCAGTTGATCAAAAAATATTAGATGATATAAGATCTAAAGGATTCCAACCAACACCTGAAGGAATGATCTCAGCATCAGAAAGAGATAGAAGATTCTTTTTATTAGGTTGGTGGGATGCAATGTGGGGATGATAATATATGACAGCCAATAAAATAGAGAATTATATAGGATCAGCAGATACTTTTACATTTCCAAATAATCCTCAGGTTTTTGATGATACAGTAGACTCTAATCATCAAATAACTCCTATTGTATTTCAAAGGCATCATATCCTTGTATCAGGTGCAGGAATCTCTCCTGAGTCTATAATATTAACAGGTCAATTTAATGGTGCTAATAGATTTACTAATTATAGGCTTTTGTCTAAACATTTTGTTCAAACAACATTACTTAAAAAGTTATTTTTTGAATCAGATAAGTTTTATTTAGGAGTAGGGAAACAGATTAAAAAAACTCATTCAGGAACTAGAACTATGTTTATTGATTATGTTGCTTCTTTCCAATCTATTATAGGGATGTTATTTTCAGATACAATCAAAACATCAGGAACAAATGCAGGAAATGTTAAAACTTTTATAACAGAGATCACAGGAACAGTTACAAATGGGGCAAATCCTATCGTGATTAGTGATGCTTTAGGAAATCAAATAACAATTCCAGCATCAGTATTATCAACAGGCCAAGCAATAGTTTATAATCTTGTTAAAATGGTTGATAGTGGATCAGGAATCTTTGTATCAGAATATGCTTATGTATCAATAGCAGGAACACAAACAAAATCTGTAAGCACATCAGGCGGTTTTGGAATCATACAACTTGCAGCAGGAGCTAATATTTCAACTGTCTCAACAACAAACCTAAGTTCTGTTACTAAAAAATTTAGAGATGGATACTCAGATTAAAAATGGCATCATATATTATTAAGGCCACTAATTTAAATGGAGATGATGGAACAGTAGTAGCTGATGTAGGATTCGCTTATTCAGATAATCTTAATGATATCAATGAAGCAGATATTAAGATCTCAAGCACAAGCACAGCCAAGAGATCTCTTTTAGAAATTGGATCTATAATCGAAATCTCAAGGGAAACAACACTTGAATTTAAAGGGATCATCGATGATATTAGTTATTTAACAGGTGGGACTGTTGTTTTTCATGTAACAGGATATGAGTTTTGGCTTGTTAAAGAGAATGGAGATTATGCTAACTCTCCATGGCAGGCCACAGCTTCAGCTACTATCTTCTCAGATATAATAGGAGAAAGCAATTATTTAACAGCTGGAACAATCGAGGCAGGATTCAGCATAGATTTTAGATTAATTGATACTCAAAGTATATTTAATGGAATTACAAATTTAGCTAAAAAAACTACTCAAGATATTCAAATTGATTATACCGACTTAGAGGTTGATATTTTAGATCATAGAGGATCAACAACCTCAGTAGGGACTTTTAATGATGGTAAGAATATAGAAAATGTTAGAGTTAATTTTGCATATCCATTAGGAAATCATATTTTAGTAAAAGGAAAAGGAGATGGTGATAATCAAATTAAAGGATCTGCACAAGATGCAACATCTATCTCAACTTATGGAAGGATAAAAAGAACTGTTATTGATAGATCTTGTTCGAGCACAGCAGAAGCAAATAAATTAGCAGATGCTGAATTACCTCTTACAAAAGATATAACTAAAATCTTAGATTTTGATTTTATTAATCCTAATGAAAGTGTTAGCACAGGAGATATTATAACAATCAATGCAGATGAGGTTTCTGATGAAACTTTTAGAATTGTTGGCCTTCAAAGAGGTATTAGAGGCACTACTGAATTTTTAAAAGCTCAAGTTACAAATCCTGCTTTTAAGCAACTCATTAGAGTTAGAAATAAAATCCTCGCTAGATTTGAGAAAAATAATATTGATGCAAATTCATATATGCAAGGATCAGGAAATGAGAATACATGGGGTTTAGGAATCAATGCTAAAACTAATAATCCTTTAAAAATACAATTTTTTCTTCCAACAAGTTATATACAAGACGAGATCGGAAATACTAATGTTAAAAATCTAACAGTAAGTTATGATATAGATCCTTACAAATCACAATATGGAACTGCAAGTTATGATGGATCTGATCCTCAAGTTCAAAACAGTAGTGCAAACACAGAGCCTGATGTTGAAAATAGTAGTGGACTCACAGCCCCTGATGTTGCTAATGATAGTGGACTCACAGCCCCAAGTGTGAGTGGGACAAGTGGAGTTAAATGGTCAGGATCACAAATTGGATCAGATACAGGGACAGGGGTTTCTTGTAGTAATGGAGTTTGGACTACTGTTGCATCCGTTCCTACTACAAATACAGATCTATTTGTTTATGCTAATTTTTATGTTAAAGGTGATAGTGGTGGCCCTGAAGATATTTTAGTTAAACTTGAAAATACAGGAGAAATTACAGGAACAGATAGTAGGTTTGCAGTTTATCAAGATGGTTTTAGAGATGATGCTTTTGTGAGGATTGATGGCACATCCGCAGGACAAGATGATTTAAATGATGCTATCCGTGTTAGGGTTTGGCCTTTCACAGGAGCAATAACTGTAGATGCTTTTTTAAATGTTTATGAGGCATCACATTCTCATAGTGATGGTAGTTATGCAGCAGCAAACCATTCTCACGATGATGGAACTTATTCAGCAGCAAACCATTCTCACGATGATGGAACTTATAATGCTGCTAATCATCCACATGCAGATGGAACTTATGATATTAATGCTGCTGATATAGATAATATATCAATCGGTGATGATGTATCAGATGCAGGATCTCTTAATTCAGCAAGCGTAAATCTCTATCTTGATTTTTGGAATGGATCTAATTGGATAAATAAACATAGTATTTTAAATACAGGAGTAACGATTGAGACAGATGTTGATATAAGTAATAGTGGAACTTATCCTGATGCAGCTGGATATTGGCGTGTAAGAATAGAGCCTATAACAGCTACACCTGATTTTGCTCAAGGGATTGTTAGGATTAAAAATGCAATAGATAATTAAAGAGGTGATGATGATGCAGATGAGAACAAAAGGAAATGATCCGGCTGTTAGTATAAGGCTTAATAAAGAGGAATGGAATGATCATGTTAAAAAAGGGAATAAGTTTTTTAAAGATAGGAATGTTGGTTATATACAGGCAGCAGGCAAATTATCTTTTTCAATAAAGAGCCCTTACTATAAAGAAAAAGAAGTTATTGATCTGGCCAATAAAGAGAGGAGCGATGAGGATCAAAAAAAACATGATGATGTGCTAGATGAGATAGCTAAAAAAAATAAAGAGGTGTGAATCATGGATGTAAAAATACTTGAAGTTTATGAAGAAAAAGGTCAGTTGAGAGTAGTAGTTGAACATGAGTATGGTAAAGAGAACATTGGCCTGTCATTAGCTGCTAAATATTTAGGATCTGATGGCAAACCAAAGTGGAAGAGTGAAGTCAAGGCATTGTTACAAAAAAAGTATGGCAATCGTAACAAAGATAAAAGCTTGCCAAAAAAACAACTTTTTAAAGAAGATGTTGGCAAGATTATAAAATTGTGAGGTAGATAAAAATGTTAGAACTATTGAAAGATTTGAGTATAATTGTAGGAATCCCTGTTGTTAGATCTGTTGCTGGATGGGCTGTTAAGGCTTTAGCAGATAACAGAGTAACTAGATTTGAATTGAGACAATTAGGGCAAACTGTTATAAGAGTAGGATTACTTGGATTAATGGGTTATTTTGGATTATCAGAATTAGGTGTAGATAATGCTGCAATAGCTTCCGCAATAGGTGCTTTCTTTGTTGATAAGCTATTCAATGCTTTGAAACAAAATAAGCCTATTAGACAATAAGTATGGCCTTTTAAACGCTATATTTATTTTTTTCTTTTTATTACATATATTAGAGTATAGAATTCTTTAAATATGAGTTATAACCTCTTATAAGATTATGGAAGATATGACAACAATTCAAATTTCTAAAGAAAATCAAGATAGATTATCAAAGAAGAAAACACACCCTAGACAAAGTTATAATGAAGCCTTAACAGATATATTAGACAAAAATCCCTAATTTAATTTTAATTAAATTCAAAAAGAAAGAAGTAAAGGTACTGTCTCAAAACACACAAAAGTAAGAGACTGTTTCTCTTTATAAATCTTTCGTAAAGACCTATTTAGAAATCCATTAAAAAATTAAAATAAAATTAGTTTGTAGGAAATCAAGGTAAAAAAAGACGACAGATACTTTCAGATAAAAAAATTAAATTAAAATTAAAACAAAATGAGAACTATAGACAAAAAGAAAAACGCTAATGAAAAGGTTTTGAAAACATTTAATTTAGATAAGATAGTTGCTGAAAAACTTGAAGCAAAATGTTCAAGAGAAGGTACTAAGGCCAGTACATTTGTTAATCTTGTTCTTAGAGAAATAGTCATGGATGATCTGAAATGGTTTGAATCATTAAGAAAAGAAGCAGCATTAAAAATCAATGAATGTGATTATATGATTGACAGAATTAAGGCCAAAAAAGACACAGAAAAGTAGATTAATATAGAAAAAACTATACTAACTAACGAAACATTTATATAGTAGTTATTATGTATTCATAATATAGCATATATCGAGGTGTCAAAAATGTTATCAAAAAAATGCTTATGTGGAAGAGAAATAACAAAAGAATTCAATATAAATAATAATAAAAAGGTTGATTTATGCCCTTTATGCTCTTATGAGATAATGAAACAAATGTTAGAAAAGTATGAGTTATTTGAAAATTTCCTACGGATGATAAATGAAAAGACATAATTGTAAATATTGTGGCAAGAAGATTGTTTGTAAAAACAAAGGAAGTATGCCAAGAACAATAGAAAAACATGATAAGTATTGTAAGGCAAAAAATGAGTCTAATTAAATATAAATGTGATTAGAGTAACACCTCAAGATACAAGGTCGCTTATGGTGGCCTTGTTTTATGATCATGGAAAATACAACTCCAAAAAACATAGAAGAATTAAACGAAGAACATTTACAGAAAAAAGGTTATGAAATAATTTGCAAACCAGCAAGAGATTTATTAAAAAAAGAAGGAATAAAACATATAAAAATTCTAAAATTAAAAAGTAGAAAGATATGCTCAAATAATGGAAACCTACCTTATAGGCCAACAAGCGAAGAATGGATTAAAGTTGAACAAAAAACAACTGAAATCCACCTTCTGATGTGGTTGTTTAGTATTAAAGAAAAAGATATAAAATGAAAAAAGAAAAAGAAGGAAGTGATTTTATTCCATTATGGGCTAATCCTGCTGTTGTAGATTTAACAAGAAACCAAAATTTTTTAAAAAAAACAATATCGAAGGTGATAGATATGGAAAAATATAAAACTAAAGACGGAAGAACAATTTATGAACTTCCTAAATGTCAAATCTGTGGAAAAACAAGCAACACTACAGATAAACAAACAGCAGCTAATGCAAAAACTTATGGAAGGGTTTGCAGAGATTGTAAAAGGAATTGGAGACATTTAAAGAATCAAAAAACAGAATCAATAATAACTAAATGGCTTAATAGATTAAAAAAAATATTAGGATGGTTTAAGTAAAAACACCCCTTGACTTCCTAAGGAGACATTACAATGAAAGCAAACAATGGAAGAGGAAACAATCCTTTAAGAGATAGTTGGCAAACACCACAAGAATTATGGGATAAATTAAACAAACAATATGCTTTTAGTTTTGATTGTTGTGCTAATGAAGAGAATAGGAAAGTAGGCCAATATAGTAATGATTTCCTTAAATATACAAAGGAGGATCATTTTTATGATCATATTTTTTGGATGAATCCACCTTTTAGTATAGCTTGGAAGATGTTTGAACATTTCTTTAAAGTTATTAACGAAGGTGTAGCAATTTATAGATGTGATAATTTTGAAACAGGATTATGGCAAAGAGTAATATTTCCTAATTGTTCATGGGTTTTTATTCCAAACAAAAGGATATCATATGAAGGTATTGATGGAGCTGGAGCAAGATTCCCTTCTGCATTGATAGGGAAGGATGTTGATCCTCCAACAAATCTACAAGGGACAATATTATATATAAATAAAAAAAATGCACAACCAAGAAGTAGGATCTAATGCAGAGAATTATTTTATATCAAGATTACAAGAATTAGATATAACTGAGTATGAATATGTAGATGATTGGTATGATTTTGAAGTATTAGGCCAGAAAATAGAGATTAAATCATGTAGATTAACACATAAAGCCAAAGACAACAGATTGAAAAAATCAACATCAACATATAGAGTTGGAAGATTTGATTTTACAAAAGAGGAAAACAGAGAAAAGCAATATGATGAAGATATTTGGATTTGTTTTATTATAAGACAAGGGAAAGAACATTTAATAATGGGCTTTGTCAAGGCAAGAAAGTTGAATAAGAAAAGACGAATCTCTATTCATAAATTAAGGAATCTAAAACTAATCAGCTTTGATGATTGGATAGAAAAGTATAAAAAATAACAACATTTAAATATAAGCAATATTATGAATGTATAATATAAATAAAGTCGAGGTATAAATATGGAAAATGAAAAAGAAAAAATAGGAATTGTTTTTAGAGTAGCACCACTACAGGGTGGAATTGTATTTAAGGATGAGCCGGACACTTGGTATAACGCAATACCAACAGCAAAAAATGAAGTTAAAGCTGGCCTTAAAGGAAAACAGGTAAAGATAAGATTGGCTGATAAGCCACATAAGTTCTCTTTTATATCATTACATGGAGAACAACTTGAGGCTGCACCTGAGGCAAAAGAAGATCCACAAGGAGAAGAAAAAGTAGCTCCAATGAGTAAGGATGAGTATTGGAAAAATAAAGAAGCTAGAGATATAATCAAAGAAGAAAAGATTTCGAGGCATGGAGCATTAAATACAGCACTTGAAGCTGTAAAAATAAGTTCAACAAGTGGATCAAGCGTAACAGCTGTCACTCCTGAACAAGTTATTAAACTTGCAGAGACTATAGCAAAGAATAATGTTCTACCATTTGTCAAGGGAGAAGATAAATAATTGGGGGAATTAAGATGGGCCTAAAGCATTTAAAGAATATAGAAGATTTGATGAGAGTCAAACCTATCAAATCATATAGCAAGACAGAGATTAGAGATACTTTAAGGATCGACTATCAGATTGTTTTAGATGTTTTAGACTATCTCTTAACTGAAAAGAAGATTAAAAAAGTTCAGAAGATTGGAGAAGTTCAAAAGTTTGAATGGATTAAATAATGCCAGCAGTAAAAAACAAAAAAGCAGAAACACCTTCACATAATTTAACAGCTCATTTAATAGCACACTTCTTAGAAGGGATAGGCCACAAAGTAAAATTAGAGGATGATTTTGAGGATTATATCGCTGATGTATTTGATAGAACAACTGGCCTAGCTTATGAAGTCCAAACAAAATCAGATCCTAAAGCAGAAAAGAGTAAGCTTGATAGGGCTTTGTTGCATGGAGAGATTAAAGATGTTGTTTTTATTCATACTAAAGATTTTCCAATACAACCAATAATGAATACATTTTGGTATAAACAATTAAAAAAGAAAATAACCGGGTGATAATATTGAATAGATATAAGATACAAGGAACAATCGTAGGAGATTGTGAAACCTGTGGAGAACATAAAGACTTAGTTTGTTATGAAGATATACTCGAGCCTGAGAAGGTTGTCCATAAAAATTGCAGAGAATGCATCAAAAACAGAATAGGAATCAAAGTTGAAGTTAGAGTTAAATGAAAGTAGGAACAATATTTAAAAATAACTTGGGATCTTATGAAGTTGTAGTAGGATTTGATGTAAAAGGCAATAGAAAAAAGCTAATCACTAAGAAATTTGGTGAATGGATCTTAAATAAAACTAAATTAAACCTAGAGAACATGAGTGCATCTCAAGGCCTAGAAAGAATCATGGATATATGTGGGATAGATCAAGACGATAAGTTTAGGATAAGAGCTCTGATAAATGCAACATCGAGACCTAAAAAGAGGTATTAATATGTTCAAAAAAATAATAGAAGCAATCAAAAATAGGAAATTAAGGAAGAAGGAAAAGACTGAACTTGTGGCCATGATTAAAGATCTAAATCAACAAGTTAAGACTCAAATAGATAAGGCAGTTCTAAAGATAGAAGAATTATCTCAGGAAAAGCTTTATTTTCTTTATGCAGATGTTGATAATGAGGAAGAGCTTACTATGATCAAACAGCAATTCAGTTTAATCAAGAGATCTATGAATTGGACTGTCCCAAATATGTTGATCTTAAATAGGCCACTAATTGAATTATCTGAAAAGAAACTTAAAGAGCTTGAAGAAACAAGAAAAAAATTAAAAAGAGGTGCGAAATAATGGATAAAAGCTATTTTTTTGATCGCTTTGTGATGAGGCGAAACTATAGAGAATTATTGATCTCCTTAGGATTAGGAGCTAAAAAGATAAAAGAGCTAGTTAATGACAGCGGGATGGCATATCAGCATTTATGCTCTGTGATGCAGGAAGCTCAGAAAGAGAAAATTGTTAAAGTTGAGAGGAGATCAAACACTCTTTATTATAGCTTAACAAAAAAAGGAGAAGTAATTAAAGAGCTTTCAGTAGGCTTGAAGATGTGTATAGAAGGATGGGATAATGGAAAGACTGTGGAGAAGCTCAATCATCTAGGATTTATTAAACAGAAGATGGCCCAAGGAAAAAAAGATAAACCATCATTAGGTGATTCACCAGATGATGTTGCAGCTGAACAAGCAGTTGAGAGAGGAGTAGTAACACCACCGCAAGTTAAAGAGGAAAAGAAAGATGCAAAAAGCAAACCAATCATCAAGCCAACAACAAGCACAGGAAAATAATCCTATTGATGATACAGATTCAGAGTTAGAGCTTTTAGATAGAGAGATAAAAATCTTAGATGATGGATCTGCTATTATAAAAGATAAAACATTAACAACAACAACATTAACACCAAGGGACTTTATAAGTTGGATGCGTAAATATGAAGAATCTAGAGATAACATCAAACTAGCATTATCTGATAAACAGAAAAAGCTAGTAGAAGAAAATCTTAAAAAAGTTGAAGAAGATATTGAAAAGCTTAAACCTTATGTTGAGGAATCTGAGAAAAAAACACAAGCTCATTATGAGAAGCTTAAAAAAGAAGGCCTGATAAGTAAGGTAACAGAAGAACTTAATAAGCCTATGAGTGAAATCAATCTTGCTTACATGAGTAGTGTTTGGCATAATCTTTTAGAGAATGAACAGGAAATTGTTGGTGCTTTAACAGCAGAACAAAAACAAAAGTTCTTAAAGATTAAGATTAAGTTAATGCAACAGAATAGAGGAAAAAAGCATTAAATTGCTTCTCTCTAAAGGATCAGAGGTTGGAAAAGATACCTCGATATCGGCTTGATTTATTTCTAGCCCCGGCCTTTGATTCGGAGCTATGGAGTAATTAAATGGATAATAAACTTAAACACCATTGGAAACCACCAATCAGTTATGAAGCTCATAAAGGATGTGCTCAATTAAGTGATTTTAAATCTGAGAAAAAAGAGATTGAGATCCTAGGCCAAAAGATGGATAAGTTTGGTGATGTAGAGATTGAAGGTATTAGCTTTTGTAGGAATTTAAATAAGCTTCATGGTCATTTCTTTTATGTTGTATTTAGAAAAAATCATGAGTGGATTAATCAAGAGTGGATCGCAAAGATCTATTATGAAAATGATGGTTATGGGATTTCATTTGAGGAAGGAGTAACAGAAACAGAAGAAACCATAATAAAACAGTTTGCAGATTGTTTGAATGATAAAAAAATAATAGGGATGATATAAATGAAACCAACAAAAATAGAGCAGATTGTAGTGAACTTTTTTGTTAGATTTAATCCAAGGGATGTAAGTAATCTAATGAAAAGGATAGAAGTCAGAAGGATTCAGGAAAAGTTAAATTATTGAATAAAATAAAGGTGAGATATATGGATGATGAAGAAAAAAAGAAACAAGAAGCTTTAAGAAGTTTAGAAGGGGAAGAAGCAAAACAAGCAATAAAAGATATTGATAATATGTCTTTTAGTGATTTTAGTGAAAAATATAAAACAGAATATTGCAAAGCAACAATAAAAAGTGTTGAATTTTTAAAATCCAAATTAATTGTTGAAAAGTTTGATTTGAGTAAATTTAAATGCTCACAATGTGATGAACATGGTTGTAGTGATGGAGATATCCATGATGCAGCACTTAAAACAAAAATAAAAGAAATAATACAGACATGGGTTAGATCATTAAAATCAGGATCAGGAGATTATAAGATCATGTATGTTAATGATTGGATGAAACTTTTAATAAAATTAGGCCTTGCAAACGAAGCAGATAAGGAATTATTAAAAGACCTGACTATGTAATCTATTTCTTTTTTTATTTTAATTAGTAGGTTTTATATATTAGTTAGTTTCTAAGTATGACAGATAGTAATTATATAGAGATAATAAGGCAAAAGATGCAGCAAATATTATTAAAGAAAATGAAAATAAATCAGCAGATGATCATAAACTTGAAAAATCTAGGCTTTAAGGAAGTTAAAACAGACCTTTATGTTAAAAATATTTCTAATGATACTATGATATTCAGAGATTATAGAGGATCAGAGTCAACAACTTACGCTTATTATAGAACAAGGAGAATCCCTGTAGATAAATTTAGAGAAGCAAGAGCAATAGAGAAGATTGAAGAAGCTATTACAAAACAAGATCTAAATAAATTAACAGCATACGCATAAATTAAATAGAGAGATACATTAAATGGTTAAGAGATTAAATGAAGCGTTCTCAGATGAGGATCATAAATCATTACTAGAACAAAAGGAGAAAGAAGGAAAGCAAATTGGCCGGAAAATAAGCTGGCATGACTATCTTCTACATATTAGTGGGGTGCGTAAACTTGAATAAAGTTATAGGGCTTGATCCATATCAATTTCCTGATACACCACAGAGAAGATTATATGAGTATGTGGGTATCGCTAGAGCAAATGAAGTAAATATATTAATAGAAGAAAGCCTACCAAGTTGGAAGGTTTACTTATTGAAAAAAAATAATAGATTCTTTAATAAGATTTTTGGAATATTCACTATGTTCAAACCAATAACAATGTTGGAGAGTGATGTTCTAAGAGAAAGATTAATCTTATGTAAAGGATCTAAAGATAATCCTAAAATCATTGCTGAAAGAGTATTTATTATACAAGATAAGAGGAAATTGGAGAATTATTGAAATGACTAAACTAAAAACATTAAAAGATTATGAAGAAAGTTATAAGGAAAATTATCAAGCAACATTATTATGTAAGGATGTAAAGAAAGAGATGATAAAACACGCAAAATCATTAAAATCAAAATTAAGTAGATGCCATGAATTTAAAGGATCAAAGAAAGCTTATCAATATGTTGGTGCTATAAATTTTATAAAAGATGTTTTCAATGTATCTAATGATGAGATTAATAAGTAAGGTTTGAATCACAAACAGAAACACAAAAAAGATTAAAGAAACTAAAAAGAGGTTATAACTACAATGGAAGAAGAAACTGGAAATAAACAATATTGCCCGGTTAGTATAGGAGAAAAATTAGAATTAGAATGTATCTCTATAGGAACTAAAGGAGATGGTGTATTTGATGAAAAAGGAATGATCATCATAGTGCCTAATACAGAAGTAGGGAATACATACAAAATAGAGATCACAGCCATTAGAGCTAGAGTGGCCTTTGGTAAGGTAATATAAATATGGAAATTACTATTGAAGATGATGTTTGCTGGATCTGTGGAAAGCATAAAGGCATAGTAGGCCCTATGACAGAGCATCATGCACTACCTAAACATTTGAAGCCTAAGAAAAATGTTAAATTGCCTGCATGTCAGGGATGCCATGATGATCTTAATCAAGAAGATCATAAAGGCATAATGGCATTTGCTTTCAAGATTGATAGATCATTTCAAGAACTTGGCCAAATGGTTAAGAACATGACAAAAAATCTTAAGAGGGGAAAATGAATCACTATGATCAAAGAAGAAAACAACAATTAATAAGCCTTTTAGAAAATAAGGAATTAGAATTATTATTTGAGATTGCATGGGTTATAGATTCTAAGTTTAATGTAACAATGGATTCTACAATAAACAAACTTGGAGATTGTATAAAACACTATGGATATTGTCATAGAATTAATAAAGGAACAAGTGATGTAGCAAAAAATTTTAACAGTATCAAAGAAGCAGTTATTAATTTTATTGTTACTTATGATGGAGAATAATCATGGATATAGAAACTAAAAGATTTGGTAAGGATGGTAAGGCATTGAAGAGAAAAATAAAAGAAGATCCTAATGAACTGAGTGTTGAAGAGTTTGATAAAGCTAAAAAAAAGGCTGATAAAGATCGGCCATCAAATATAAATATAGGATGTGATTAAAGTGGAAGAAGAAAAATTTACTGGAACATCAAAAGAGTTTATGAATAAGTATCAATATAGAATAGTATGGAACGCACATCTTCAGGCATATCAAATAAAAGAAGAAAAACCAAAAGAGCCTGTTGATTGGACTGATGTAGATACTATTGAATTATGGAGTGATAGAGTTCATGTTTTTTGTAATACAGCTGTAAATCCTATAAAATTTGTTAAGATTACAAGAGATTTATATAATGAATTTACTAGAAATATGGCCATATCATTAGATGAAAATAAGATAACAAAGATAATGGGACTTAAAGTAAAAGTTATTGATGAAGAAAAGAAAACATTAAGCGATAAATTAATTCCAAACTGGGCTAAATTTATTGATGATATATCTAATATAGAAGCAACAATTAATGAAGGAAAACTAGGAATAGATTTTGTTGAAGAAAAATGTCATGTTGAACAAATTGGATTTTGTTGTTTAGAAAAAGACATAAAAGAATTTTTAATAAATCTAAAAATAGAGATATTAAGAATAGAGAAATTATTTCCACATGATTGGATTGGCAAATACACTTTAGATATATTAGATACAATTAAAGAACTAGCAGGAAATAAACTAATAGAAGAGGATTGATATACATGAAAAATAAATATATGAGAAGGAGCGGTTAGAATGATATTAGAATTTATCAAAGGAGAGAGAATAACTAAAGAACATATTGAGTTTATAGAAAACATACCAAACAACTATTTAGATAACCTGCAAGTGTTAAAAGCTATTGATGAAATAATTCCTTGCTCTACATTTAACTTTAAAAAAGGTAAACAATGTAATGATAAAAACTGTATTGGTTGCGGGATTAATAAAAAGTTGAAAAAAGAATTGGGGTTAGAATGAAATCAGAAGAAGAAATAGAAGGAAAACTTGCAGCACATAAAAATTGTAGCTGTGAAAAATGCAGAGGAATTGTTGATGCTTTAATGTGGGTATTAAAATGACTGAATTAAAAACATTAAAAGATTTTAAAGATTTAGGTATTGTTAATAGTCCATGTTCAACAGAGTTCAAAAATGGAAGTAACATAACTTTGGATTTATTAAAACAAGAAGCAATCAAATGGATAAAAGCACATCAAAAAAACATGGAGGAACATAAAAACCACCATGAAGTTGATGAAGATAATTTTCCTATTAAACAAAATTGCGGATATTGGGTTGAGGTTGATGATCCTTATTATTCTTATTGTAATGCAAAAAGTCAATTAGGTTTTTTAATCAAGTGGATTAAACAATTTTTCAATATAACAGAAGAGGATTTGAAATGAGACTAAAGAAAAACCTACTAATTTTAACAATATTAGTAACTTCTAGTATTTTGATTGGATGTAGTTCTTTTGAAGATTGTATGGAAGTTTGTGCAGATAAAGAAGATTGCACAACAAGCTTATGGGATGGCCAACTTTATTGTAGTGGTGAAGATTTAGAAGATAGTAGAATGAAAACCAAAATATCTAAAGATTATTGTTTTGATGAATGTAAGGGGGTTGGAGGTTAAATGCCATTAGTAACAGAAATTAAACAAGATTGTCCTGAATGTGGATCATATCAAGTAAGACTAATTGCATACAAACATGATCTCCTAAAGTGTATCGATTGCTACACTAAACAACTACTCAAAGAATATGGAGATCCAAAAAAAGTAGCATGCAAATTAAATTTATATGGAACTAAAGAAGTTCAACTTAGGATTATTAAAAATCAGAAAACACAAATTGAAGATTTAAAGAATAAAATAAGAAAATTTGAAGAAGAAGTTAAAGTATTATTAAAAATAAAATGACAGCAAGAAGATTTAATGCAAGGCCTGAAACAGTAAAGAAGGAGCTTATGAGAGTTATGAACAATATAGAGGCCACTTCTCTAAAGATTGAACAGGATGAATTTACTGGCGAAGTCAAAGTTATATTTGATAGAGATGGAAAAAGGTATACTAAGAGCTGTAAAAGGTGGCCTGAATCTTTAGATAATTTAAGAGCAATTCAGCTTAGTATAGAATATTTATACAGGGCCTTGGAGATTTATGGGGTTGAATCAGCTGAAGAGTTTAACAAAATTTTTAATCAGATTTTTATTGGTATGGAAACAACTCCTGATGATGATGTTTTAAAGATTGAAAATAAATCTGAATGGTATGATATTCTAGGAGTTAGTAAAGAAGCAAATAAACAGGATATAATTAATGCCTACAAATCACTTTCTAAAGTGCACCATCCTGATATGGGCGGGGATAAGGGATCTTTTATTAAATTAAGAAAAGCGTATGAAGAAGGAGTTAAACATGGCCAATGAACAAAACTTAAGGAAAACAACCCCCGAACAAGCTCGAGAAATGGGTAAGAAAGGCGGTCAGGCCAAGTCATTAGCTAAAAAACTGATCAATAGGAAATACTGTAATTCTAGATGCCCTTTATTTGTTAATTGCTGGGCCAAGCATGTTTCATATACTCTATATGAAAAAGTTGTTGCAAAAGCTGTTAAAAAGAAATGGCCTGAAAAAGAGATCAACAAAATTCAAGTAGAATGTGCTCTTAAAAAGTTACCCACTTCAGTAATAGAAGGAGCTAAGAGAATAATTTTAGATGGTGAAGAAGGATTTAATAATGAAATGATGGAGCAAGTCATGAGACTTAAGAGTGATCTTGCTAAACCTGATGCACCACCAAGATTTCGAGAAAGATATTTACATCAATTAAGAGAAACAAAGAAATCAATTTTTGGAGATAAATCAAGGATTGAGACTAATAAAGGAGAGCTAACAGCTGAGGATTTTGCAAAGGCCTATGAAGAGCATAAAGCAGATCAGAAAAAGATTGCAGAACAGAAGAAAAAAGCTAAAAAATGATAATAAAGAAAGGAGATAGACTGGATATTGTAAAATTATCTAAAGAGAAATATGAAACTAATCACTTTTCTAAAGAGCCTGATGTTTGTATATTAACTTATAAAAACAAAGAATATCTTATTAAAAGAATAGGCAAATGTGATTATAAAAAATGTAATTCTGCTTGTTGCAGATTTATGCACTTCCATGGATCTAAGTTTCATGGTTGCTTCTTAGAAAAAAGTTGTAATGGTTATATCTTAAAAAAGAATTGTAAGAATTTAATGAGATCAGGAAGATGTAGGATCTTTAAGAAAAATGAATGGCCACCAGCTTGTAAAAACTTTCCTGTTTTATTAGATCCACACCATGCAGTTATATATAAGAAATGTTCATTTAAATTTAAAGTAATAGGAGAATTAATATAAAAGAGGTGGAAAAAGTGAAAGCTAAATATGAATTTAAATCGATTGCAGTAGATCATCTTGAAGTAGTTGATTATAATCCAAATGAAATGACAAAATCTCAGAAAGATCACTTGAAAAAGACAATTAAAGAAAGGGGATTTATGCAGCCTCTTACTGTAACACCTAAAGAAAATGTAGAAAATAAGTATATAGTTATTGATGGATCTCATAGGTTAGAGATCTTTAAAGAGCTCAAGAGGGCCTCAATACCTTGCTATATTGTGCCTGATAAAAAATCAATAGATATTAAGATAGATATGATTAATCTTAATAAACTCAGAGGAGAGTTCAATCAAAAGAAATATGCTGAGCTTTTAAAATCAGTAGATGAAGAGATTGGAGAGGAAAAACTAAAAGAATTGTTGGATATCAAAGAAGCGGAACTCAAAGCATATTTAGATCTTGCTAAGAATGGTGGAGAATCTCTTGAAAAGAAGAAGGAAGTTAGTTTTACTGTAAGCGATATCGAATGTCCTGAGTGTGGTCATAGAGGCCCTAAGAAAGACTTTAAGATCAAAAAAAAGAAGGATTAAAACAATTAACATGGATCTTGAATTTATTATTTCTCAAATAGAAGAGATCCAAGATATCCATAAACAGAAACATTTAATATCAGGAGAATCTTTAGATACATATTATAAGTTAGATGCTTTAAAAAAATATATAATAGGCCAATATGACAGTATGGGAGATAACCAAGGAAGAGAAGGATACTTACAATCTACAGATCCACAACAAATTGAATTACCTTTATATTAACTATCCAAAACATTATAATTGGCCTGTAATGTATGAGAATGTAGAGACTTTAGTTGATGTTACAGCAGATGTAAATTATATAGCACAAGGTGAGCATCTAAATATTGCTAGGGTTTATAGATGGTGTTGGGATATTTATTTAGATAATTTAATAGCTGATTTAGATGGAGCAGAACAAAAAGGCCAATCAATTTTAGAGATTAAAGTAATAACACATTATCAAGCTTATGTTTATATGAAGAGAGCTTTTAAAGATCAAACTAAATAAGGAAAGGGGCATTGTTATAGGTAACGAAGCAAGGGCTTTTCGTTGGCTCTGCTTTCTGATTTTCACAGAGCCACACTCCTTAGGTCTTAAAGCCCCCCTTAATATTCAAATGAGATGCCCTAAATGTAATGCTTGGATGATCCCTCACTTTTTAACAATGTTTATCTGTTTGAAATGAGGATATAAGCATGATGGAAATGATGATACAAAATATAATACTTGAATACAATGAAACAAAGAAAAACATCTAGATGGATTGAGCCAAGAAAAGATAAGGATGGAAATCTATTATGTTTAATTCCTACTTGTAATAAACTAAGAGAAAAATATAAGACATGTGATAGAACTAGAAACTATTGTGAAGATCATGATAGTTCAGATCTTTCAGAGTTTAATTCATGGCCACATCTAAGATTGAAAGCTTTTAAAAGAGATAATAATACTTGTAAATATTGTAAAAAACAATTTGAAGCTGAGGATTTAGTTGGAGATCATATTATCCCAATAGCATTAGGTGGAGATGAATTTGATATAGATAATATTCAAACATTATGTAAGGCAACATGCAATAAAATTAAAACTAAACAGGATCAGAAAGATATTGCAAAACAAAGGAGATCAGAGAAACCCTTGGAAGAAGATGATCCATCAAAAATTAAGGCCTTGTGTATCAAAGAGCCTTATGCTTCTCTAATTAGGTCAGGAGAGAAAGACATAGAGACTAGGACATGGAACACCAAAGTTAGAGGAGAAATTCTTTTATGTGCTAGTAAAATTCCTAAGAGTGATATTTCAGGAAATGCCTTTGCTACAGCTATTCTGATTGATACAAGACTAATGAGATTTGAGGATGAAAAGAGGGCCTGCTGTAATTTTATTCCGGGATTATATAGTTGGATTCTAATCAACATCAAACCAATAGATCCAATCCCTATTAAAGGCCAATTAAGATTCTTTGAGGTTATATATGGAACAACAAACAATAACAAAACAAAAATTTAGTCCATTAAAAGAAGCAATAGCAAATGAAGATTTTGAATTTATAGCTAAATGGCTTTTTCCTAATCATAAGGCCACTCAAAATATGACATTCTATCAGATTTATATTGGTAAGCAAATAGCTTTTTCAAAACATCAAAGAATCTCGATATCAGCATATACTAGATATGGAAAGACTCAGATTGTAGCTATAGCTGTTTGTGTTTATATTTTAATCAACAGAAATAAGAAAATTAAGTTTATTGGGCCTACAGATGAACAAGCAGGCCTTATTAAAGATTATATGTCTGAGTTACTTCTTCAATCTAGAAATGATATCATGCTGAATCTTACAGAAATTAAAGCGATAGGTGCAGATAGGATAAAAGCAGAGGCATCACAAAAAAGAATGACTTTTAAGAATGGCTGTGAGTATAGGGTTGTTACAGCTCATGGAAAAGGTTTTACTGCTATGGGCCATGGTGGAGATCTTGTAATAATGGATGAAGCTGCTATGATAAGCAGAGAGGCCTATGCTAAAATAGTTCGTATGCTTGGAGATGATCCTGAGAACTCTATGTTAGTAGAGTTATATAATCCATGGGATAGAGATACTAAAGCGTTTGATCATTCAATATCTAACAGATTCTTAAGGATTCAAATCGATTGGAGAATCGGAGTTAAAGAGGGAAGGATTACTAAAGGATTTGTTCAGGAGATGAAAGAGGATATGACACCACTTGAATTTACTGTATTATATGAGAGTCGCTTTCCTGATGAGGCAGAGGATGCACTTCATTCATTGGCCAAGATTGATGCTGCTGAAAATCTCTTTTTCAATTTTGAGGATGAGCTTAAATATATTGTTGATAAATTAAAGAAGCCAAAAACATTAAGGAAAACAGAACTTGAAGCCCTTAGATTAGATCTTGCAAGATATAAAATGATTATCTCATGTGATGTAGCTGAAAAAGGCCTTGATTTAACTGTTGTTAATTGGGGTATTGAAAGAGATGGATTATTATATGAGCCTGTAGGAGTATGGCATGAGCCTAAATCAGAGCCGATGGAATTAGTTGGAAAATTAATAGAGAGAGCCAAAACATATATTATAGATCCAATGGTGCAAGCTCAGATCAAGATTGATAGGGTGGGAATAGGATCAGGATCATTCAGTAGATTAAAACAAATAAAAGAAGAAAGAGAATTAAATAATCTGAGAATAATAGGATGCCATAATGGGGAAAATGCAAATAATAAGATAGATTTTAAAAATAAGAAGGCAGAGAATAATTTTAGACTTAAAGCAATACTAGCTGAAGGCCAAATTGCATTAGGCCATCTATCTAAAAGCCCGGATTATCATAAAATTAAAGCTCAACTTCTTGCAATGAAATGGAAACCCACAGGAAGTGGCCAAAAACTTATAGTAGATCCTGAAGAGAAATCACCTGATTTTAATGATGCTATTGTTAATTTTATTTGGAAAGATAAAAAATCACTTCAATTTGGATTTCTTTGATTATTGCTGTGCCTTAATAAAATTTATAAAAGGATGGAGTTATTATGTACTTATGATAAGTATAACTCCAAGCAATTAATCATCCCTCATATTTATGGTGTCACTTAAATCTCTAATAATTGGAAAAAAGGCTGTGCCTTTTGTAGATGTTCTATCAGAAGAAACACGAGATGGAATAAATAAGGCCTACATTCCTAAGTTTCTATATAAGCCCCCTTTTGGATATCCAAGATTTGCTAATGTCAGTTATATAAGATATCTAGCTCAGACTCCCTATGTTGAGATGTGTATTGATACAATTCTTAAAGAGTTGATTTCTATTCCATGGGATATTATTCCTAATCCTGATATACCAAAAGAAGAATTTGAAAATGATGAAGGAGAATTTACAGATCAGACAAAACTTGAAATAGCTCATCAAAAAAACTTCCTTCTTAATCCAAATACAAATCCAAATGAATATTTCCATGATGTATTTATCAAGATGCCTATCAGGGATGTGCTTGAATTAAATACAGGAGTTCTTAATAAAGTTTTTAATCTTAAAGAAGAGATGGTTGAGATAGTTGCAAGGGATGGAGCTACCTTTACTAAAAATCCTGATATCCATGGAATGTATACTCATAGAGCAGATCTCATATTACAAAAAGAGATCCTTAAAGATATCCATGAAGTGATTAATCCATTTCAGCATATAGCTGCTCCTATTGTTAGAGAGCTTGGAGCTTATTTCCAATATGGTTGGATCGCAGGCCCTGTTCCTGTTCCATTTGGAAAAAGAGAGATAGTATGGCTTCAAAATATGATGAGGTCAGATGATATTTATGGATATTCTCCTGTTCAAATACTTGCTAAAAATCTGCAAATGCTTTTATATCAGATTGAATCAGATCTTGAATATTATAATGACAATAATGTTCCTAAAGGTATTATAGGGATCGATGCTTCTGATTCTGATGAGATCAAATCATTTAAAGAACAATGGTATGAGCAATCTAGGAAAAAGGATGAGTTTGGCAACTGGAAGAAGATGATGAATAAAGTTCCTATTGTTAATTATATTCCTAAGTTCGAAAGGATTGAGTTCAGCTCATCAGAGATCCAGCTGATCGAAAAGCAAAGGTGGTATACTAAAATGGTGTGGGCCTGCTTTGGAGTTACAGCCACAGAATTAGGATATACAGAGGATGCTAAAGGAACTTCTAATCAAATAATTCAAAGCAAGGTTTTTAGAAAGAAAGCAGTTCTCCCAAATTTAAAGCTTATTGAAAATGCTCAAAACAAAGAGATCCTTCCTGAGTTTGAATATACTTATGATATTAAACTTAAAGGAGATACTCTTACAATTCCTAAATATTTATTTAAATTCATTGTGTTTGATATTGATGAAGAAAGTAGTAAAGTGGATCTGTATGAGAAACAGATTGATAATGGAATTAAGACTGTTAATGAGATCCGTAAATCAGAAGGAGATGAGCCTCTTGAGTGGGGAGATGAAAGGCCTCAGAAGTTCAGAGATCAAGCTCAGCAAATTAATATAGGGGATGGAAATCAATCATTTCAAGATCAGGAAAAAGAGGTTGAGAATCAAGGAGATAAGCCAACTGGAAAAGTGCCAAAAACTAAAGAGCCGGAAAAGACTAAGAAAAAAGTTGGGACACAAATCGCCAATAAGAAGGCCGGATATCCTGATTCTCCATTGATCTTAAAAGAAGGGGAGAAGCCTACAGAAAGGCATCTTAAGAAAGCTATTGATTATTTGCTCAAACAAAATGAGAGGAAGATTAAAGCCCTTGTTACTCAGGAGCATAGAAAAGGAACACTTAATCAGATTAAATCTTTAGGAGCTCCTAGTGGATATCCTAATAATGTAGAAGATAAGGATATTGAGATCAAGGCCTTGCCTGAACTTATTGAGAAGCTTCAATCTATATTAGATTTTAAAGGCCTCAGAGAGATCACTTATGTAGTTGTTAAGAATGAATTTTTAAAAGGAGCTGAAGAATCTGAAGAAGATATTAATAAAGTAAAATCCTTTAATTATTCTCCTGATAATGCTGCTATTGATTATATAACAGATTATACTTTTAGTAATATAAAAGGTATGACTACTGATATTGCTGATAAATTGAGGGGTGAACTCCAAAGATCATTTATGAATGGAGAAGGGATTGATCAGATTAAAAGCAGGATTACAGGAATCTTTGATGTTGGAGAAAACAGGGCCGAAATGATTGCTCGAACTGAAACTACTAGAGCTCATTCTTTTGGTAAGCTATCAGCATACAAACAAAGCGGAGTAAAAGCTAAGAAGTGGATTCTATGGACTAATGATAATAGAACAAGTGAGATCACTAAATCACTTCATAGCAAATATGGATCTCCTGAGAAAGCAATTCCACTTAATGATAATTTCAAAGCACAGATCAAGGTTGGAAAAAAGACCGTCATAATTGATCAACAAGCACCACCATTTCATGTAAATGAGCGGGATGAATTGATGATTGAGCCTGAAGGCCTATAAATAGGATTATGGCTGTGCCTTAATAAAATTTATAAAGAAAACTCATTATAAGAATAATAATAACATGGAAGATAACCAAAAAAAATTCGTATTCTACATAAAAGGAATAGATTGTAAAAGTTTTTATGATGAAAAAGCTAAGAAAACTAGATATTTTATTAAAGGCCATATTGATTCTGAGGATCTTGATCTTGTAAATGATATTGTAACTAAAAATTGTATGGTTGATATTCAAAAGCAGTTTAAGGCTAGAAATATAAAGCTTGATCTTGATCATGAAACTATCAGAAAAGCCAAAGGCCAATCAGCATTTGATCAAAAACTTAATCTTACAAAAGTCCCACTTGGGAAAGCTATTGATGAAACACTTGACGAAAAGGGTAATGAAATAGAGTTTGAATTAAACTCTAATTGGAAACAGCTCGATTCTAAAGGAGATGTTGTAACAACTTTCAAAGAGACATGGGAGAATGTAAAAAATAAATTCTATGATGCTTTTTCGATTGCTTATATTCCAATCAAAACAGCATATAGAGATTTAGGAGCAGATGGAAAGGCCCGGCTACTCGATAAGGTCAATCTGATCAATGTAGCTTTAACTGGAAATGCTATTAATCCAAATGCAACTATAACAAATGTTATGGCCAAAAGCCTTGAATATCTCAAGGAACATGAGGGATCTACCATGGAAAATAAAGGTTATGATAAGGATGGAGCTCATGCTCATACAGAGAATGAGCCTCTAGGTGAACATAATCATGTAGAAATAGAAAAAAGAATCCAATCTGATTATGATTATTTAAGTGATCGATTGAGTCGTATATCTGATCGAGTATATGAACTAGAGGAAGGTAAGCCTGATGGTGCAACCGCAGGCCTTAAAGGTAAACATAAAAAAAATAAAAAAGGTGATACTACAATGGGAGATGAAGAAAAGAAAACTCCTGATGGAGAGGATAAACCTCAAGATCAAGGAGAAGAAACTAAACCTGATGCTAATGCTGAAGCTGGAAAAGAAGGCAAAGAGGCAGGAGCAGAAGGAGCTGAAGCAAAACCAAGTGGAGATGGTGCAGAAGCAAAGCCAGCAGAAGGTGCAGAAGCCGGAGCTGAAGAAAAATCTATCGATGCTAAAGCAGTTACTGAGCTGAAAGGCCAAGTTGATGTTTTGAATAAAAGCGTTGATAAGATAAACAAAGTGCTTGAAAAAGCATTGCCAGCAGGCCATGGAGCAGAGGATAAATCTCAACTAAATCAACCAGTTGCAGATACAAAATCACATGCTACAGGCACAATGGATCTTATTTAAGAGGTGAAACGGAGATGAAACAAGAAGCCAATATAGAAGGACAAAAACATGTTCTCCAAACAGGAGATATGAAGTCTGAAATGAATAGAATTGCAGCTAAAGGCTGGAATGATGATACTGCATACGCTCATAGTTTCGGGCTTTTAAGTCACGAGACAAGATATATGGATGGGTGGCAAACAGATGCAAAAGGTGCAGGATATGATCTAAGACAATTTTTAGCAGAAAAAGCCATGGATGGTTTTGATTCTATTAGACAGAAAGCTCTAGGGCCTGAATCAGGCGGAGCAGGAACAGCAGGATTTGCACTTGTGCCAATCTATGTTGATCCAAGAATTGTAGATCAATCAAGGAAATATACTCCTTTAGTGGAGATGCTTCCTAGAGTTACAAATCAAGGACTTACAGCTGATTACAATATCATCACAGCAAAAGGAGCAGCTTATACAGCTAACCCTGATGCACCTCTACCTGAGGCTGATGATACAGAAGATAGACAAAGCACAGCGATCAAGTTTCTATATTCTATAGGAAGAGTTCTTGGCCCTATGCAGGCAGCGATGCCATCCTATATTCTTGAAGGCTTCCAGCCAACAGGAGCAGGAAATGTCGCAGGATCTGTCTTTACTCCACAAGGAGTCCCAAATGCTAAACAATATCAGGTATTGATGAAAGCAAGAGCTATGAAAGAGCTTGAGGAAAACCTGATCATTAATGGAGATGCTTCTACAGATGCAACTCAATTTAGTGGAATTGTTAAGCTACAGGGAACTGTTAATCAAACAGATTTAGGTGGTGCAGCTTTAACATGGGATGATGTTGAAGATACTGTGGCCTTAGCTTTTGATGATGGTGGTAGACCTAAACTCGGCGTATGTGACTCATCTACTATGGTAGATTTGAGAAAGCTTATGATCGATACTTTTAGATATACACCTGAACAACTTGTTGCAGGAGCAACTCTACCATTTGGAGTTCCACCTCAAATTGTTTTACAGACAATGGTTGGCCCTATTCCGGTTTTACCATCTATGTTCTTGACAAATACAAGCGGATCAAAGCAACTCTATTTCCTTGATACAGATTTCATTGAGATGAGAGTCTTGCAAGATATGACTTATGAGGATTTGGCAAAAATCAATGATTCTCAGAAGTTTATGTTAAAGATTTATGAAGCTTTAATAATAAGGTCTGTGCCTTTCAATAGCTTTATAGATAATATAGGATAAACAGAGGTGAATGATAATGGGAGTATTAGTCGAAGGAACTGATTACAAGATCACAGGTGTTCAGCGTGGAGATGTTTATAACGAGATTGTTATAAAAACTATCAACACAGTTGATACAGGTGATACAATCGTAGTAGATCTAACAAAGTATGGTATTTCAGCAACAGGATTGCTAGGAGTAAGAGGAGATGTTCAAACAACAGCTAACTCAGTTGTTGCAAAAGCAGATCCAACTACAGTCGTGTCAAATGATGAGATAACATTGACTTTGACATCAGGCACAAACAAACAGAATACCTTTTTCATTAGAGGAGCTGCTGTGCCAAACTTAGGAGCTGCTGTTTAAGCTCTTATTTTTTTATTTTTTTTAAATTTATAGATTGTGTCAGCTTGAAGTGGCACGCCTAAGGCAAAGACTTCAAGGGAAGGTAAATAAAAATGGCATTATTTGGAAATGTATCAAGAAATGTAAAGGGTAATATGAACTTTTTGGGACAATGTACTTTTAATCAAGGAGCAACAGGTGCAGGTATTCAGGTCGTAAATGACTCGAATATTTGGTATGTAGACAAGAATAAAACCTCAGGATTTACAGGTGGTGGAACAACTTGGGATGATGCTTTCTTGACAATTACAGAAGCTATTGCAGCAGCAGGAGACTATGATATAATTTTTATAGGACATGGAGTATATTCTGAGGCAGCTACATTAGCAATAACACAAACAGGATTAAAAATCTTTGGTGCTGGAAGTAGTGGTTATATTTGGGGGCCAACAAGTTTGAAATCTGATACTGCTGCTGATCATTTAATTACAATAAATAGTAATGGAGTAGAGATTGCAGGATTAGATTTTATTTGCAACACTAATAACAAAGATGCAATCAGAGTGGCTACAACTGTGGCAATTTACAAAACACATATTCATGATTGCCATTTTGGCGGCGTAACAGGCGAATATGGTGTTTATAATGGAGATACTTATGACTCTGTTGATCAGCATATTGATAACTGTGAATTTTATAATTATGCAACTGCGGGTATTAGAATGAATGGAACAAGAAACAAAGTTACTAATTGTTTGTTTTTCATTGCAGCAGGAACATCAGGGATTGAGTATATTCCAACGACAGCTAATAGGCCAGATAGTATTATTCTGAGAAATTATATGATCGGAAGTCAATCCTCAGATGTTGGCGTTGAAATAGTTAATTCACCAACAGCAGGAACATTCTCTTTAATGGATAATTTTATTGGTAATGTTGCAACGCCAATAACTACTGGAAAAGGGGATCATAATTTTGTTCTTAATCGCATTAGTAATGCTACTGGTGGGGCAACATTCGATCCAAGTCCATAAATAATTTATTTTTTTTCTTTTTTTAAATGAAAGGAACAAACACAGGTGGATAAAATAGTAGACACTAATTTAAAAAAACTTGAAGAAGCAAGAGATAAGATTGCTGCGGTATATAATGATGAAGCTACAGATGAGAAGCCTGATAATGGTAATTTAACATTATTAAATGATGTCCTTTTAAAGATTAATGAATTAATAATTAAACATAAATAAACCAAACTCCCAAATTAACGGGCAAAAAAACGAGGTGATATTAATGCCAAGCAAAATAACTATGCACAAGATTGAGAATACGATTGCAACTGCTCAAACAACGGGCACAAGTTTTTCTAAACCTATAAGAGGGAGAATATTATCAGTAAAAGTTCTATTTACTAATTCAACTCCCGGAAGCTCATCAGATAGAGATGTTAATCTATTTGAGATGAATCCTTTTGATGCTCTTGATACAGCAGATGCTTTACAAGAGATTCTAGATATAGGAACTCTTGGAGCTGCACCAGCTGATGATAATAATGTTTATTATCCAAGAGCAGATGCACAGGATTATCAAGGAACTACACAATACTATAATGATGAAAGTAATGAGCCTGTTAAGATTCCTTTTGTTGTATTTGGTAGATTAATGCTTTCAGTAACAGCAGCTGCCGCAGGAGATATAACAACAGTTTATGTTATGGTTGAAGAATATTAAAAGAGGTGAAACAAATGTTATTCGAAAAAATAGATGATGAGCCTGAGAAAATCAG
>SDBV01002274.1_pt1 | contig 28732 bp, 32 predicted proteins | sample 2277081 | NCBI WGS metagenome assembly SDBV01 (sample SAMN10402039, study PRJNA504765) | marine sediment metagenome | isolation source: marine sediment core GS10_PC15, 223 cmbsf | place: Arctic Ocean: Southern Knipovich Ridge | collected 2010
CACCATATTGCCCCCTCACATTAATGGCGGAATTTTTCACGACAACTACACTACCTGGTGGATGCTCTTGAAGAAAATCTGCGTCATCTACTACATATTTCCTACCTACTCACAGGGCAAGAAAATTCTCTGGGATTCAATTACAAATTCCGGTGAGAAGATACTCGATTACATTCCTTCAGAGGTGATTGAGTCCAGTAATAGCCAGGAAATGAAGATTAAATTCACCAATGGTAGTTTATTTCAAATAGTTGGCTCAGATAATTACAATTCGTTAATGGGGACCAACCCTCAAGGAGTAGTATTCAGTGAATATGCCCTTCAAGATCCACGTGCTTACCAATACATACGCCCAATCCTGACCGCAAATGAGGGTTGGGCCTGTTTTCTGTCTACACCACGGGGTAAGAATCATCTCTGGGAGTTATATAACATAGCTCAACAGTCACCTGATTGGTTCTGCTATAAGCTCAGTCTTGATGATACTCAGCACATTCCCCTTGCAGAGATAGAGAAAGAGCGTGCTGAAGGGATTATGAGTGAGGATTTAATTCAACAAGAATATTATACTTCGTTCACCTTGGGAGTTGAAGGCTCATACTACAGTAAATATTTGGCTAAGATGCGCCTTGAAGGGAAGATTGGTGTAGTGCCATGGGAGAACGGGATACAAGTTCATTCTGTCTGGGACCTTGGATTTAGAGATTCTACTAGTATTATAATGTTCCAGATATGTGGCCAAACGGTTCGCATAATAGATACTTATGAAAACAATAAGCATGGTTTAGAGCACTATGTTGATGTCTTGAAAGCTAAGCCTTACTCATGGGGCAAGCATTTCGCTCCGCATGACATATCAGTGACCGAATGGGGTTCAGGCATCTCTCGATTAGAGAAAGCCAGACAGCTAGGTCTCAAGTTTGAGTATAGGTTAGATAAGCAGAGTCGTGCTCGGTCAGTATTGGCTGATCTTTCTATTATGGATGGGATAGAAGGGGTGCGATCCCTGTTTAGTAAGGTCTGGATAGATGAAGAGAAGTGTGCAGGGCTCATCAAGGCATTAGAGAACTATCGACAAGAGTATGATATTAAGTTAAAGGTATATAACAATAGGCCTTTACACAACTGGGCCTCGCATTATGCTGATGCGATGAGATATCTTGCGCTTTCATTACCTAAGACACGGGAGGGCGTAAGCAGAGAAGAGCTAGATAATCAATATGCACGGGCTGTGTATGGAACAGAAGGCAAGTTACCACCATTTTTTAGGTAGGAAAGATATGATGCCATGTTTTTTATGTAAGGCACCTTTGCCAAAGAATGAAAAGAGACACATATGGGACCCCGGAGTTTATATTGATATTTCACGACCAGTGTGTGAAGACTGTTTTAAGAAACATCACCAGAATCCTAAAGAGGAAAGAAGATGAGATTCAATACTCATAGACAAGAGAGGAGTTAGACAATCAATACGCACGGGCCGTTTATGGTCCTGAAGGAAAGTTGCCGCCCTTTTTCAGGTAGAAAGAGGTATAAAAAGGCTAAACACCCAATTAGACATAATATAAAACGTTGGATGTACTGGAGAAATCCAGTTCGCTTAGCCGCTGGACGGCTTGGGCGTGCTTTAAAGGAAACAGAAGCAGCTATATATAGAAGGATGATTAATGAGCGATAAACCAATAATAGATCCCAAAGATAAGCCGTGGGTAGTAGATTTAAAAAAGATGAAGCCTCAACGAGGTGAACCTCCCTGTTCATGCGATGGTGTTGACTGGGATACAGCCCAAAAAGGCGAATGGCGCGTGACGAATGGAATCCGATATCTTGTTGTGGATGATAAATGAGAGTTAAAACTATACTGAAGAGATTGACGAAGAAATATTGGCTCAAACTAGGAGCGATCCACGTCAATACGAAAAACGATCAAATGCATTGTGTGGTGGGTATTCCCACAGCTAAAAAGAGAATCTGGAAGAAAATACCACCGCTTGTTACCGTAGGATGATTGATGAAAAAGACTGATGTATTTGATTGGGCTATATGTGAACAGCGGTTAAAGAGTCACCTAGTTAACTGTAATAAACATCTAGAAGATTGCATACTGTGTGATTGTGTATTAATAGTAGGTGAATTGGATGCACGCCTCAAAGCATTAGAAAGATGCATGATGAACAAAAGGAATCCATGAAGCAGGTTATTAACTGGCGCAAATATGGGGAGGAGCAACCCCCTAATGGAACAAGTGTTCTTTTTTTCACTACCAAGCATCCAAACGGACCTTTTGGCGCCTTTGGAATAGTAAAATGGGAGGAGTACATATTTTTGTCTAATGATTTAAAAGTATTTAGCAAGCATAAAAATAATGAACTGCGTGAAATAGATTCCAATGATATAGATTTTTGGATACCTTTAAAGGAACTTTTATCACTGCCAGAAGTAATGAAAGAAGTTTATTGTTTGAATGATGAGCAGATTAAGATATACCAAGATGATCACTCATATGAAGAAATCTAGTACTTTTTCAGATAGGATAAAGATGGATCATGTAAATCAAATCTCTCCCTGGAGATTAGAAGTTGAAGTTCCGAACTCTTACTGTCGTGTCTGTGATTCGCCGTACGATATTCTGTGGTTCAATGACGATAAGCAGAAATATCACCTTATGTGTGCCAACTGCATGGACAAGGACACTGAAAATATGATGAACGAAGAAATAAAGAGGGAAGAGGAGCGGAAGCACATAAAGGCCTATGACCTGTAGGTAATGTAGCTAAAGATATGTTATACTTGGTAGCACACCTCTCCTTTTGTATGGTGTAATATTAAACTATCAGGGCGATTGGTTATCCTTTTTTCCAGTCGTCTCTTTTTTTACATTACTTGTATTGATTTTTGAACCAACCTAGTATCTCCGGCATAGCACACACCTGTGCAGCAGCTCTTTCTTACTTAAAGGAATAAATGTGCCTTTATTTCCCCAGATTGGCCCGGAGTACTATGACGAGAAGGACCGCCCGATTCTGAGCAAGATGCAGGCGTTCTATTCCCAATCTATTACGATAAATGAAAGCTTCTGGTCTGAAGCTGATACAGATACAAGATTTGAAGCAGGTGACCAAACTCTCTGGCAAGACATCTATGGGAACCTTCCCCTAAATCGTCGCAGGCAGTTCAACTTTAACCGTATTAGACGTGTTAAGAACATGATTGGTGGACACCAGCGTAGGAACAGAAAGTCTACCGTGGTGATACCTATCGAGAATGGTGATGATGATACAGCAGATCAGTTGAGCAAGGTTCTTATCTGGCAAAATACGCAGGCTGGTGTGCTTGATACCATCTCTTCTGCCTTTGATGGAGCATTAGTAACGGGCATGAACCTGTTACAGGTCTGGATGGACTATAGATCCGACCCTCTTTCAGGAGATATTAGAGTAGATAATTGTAGTTATAATAGCTTTCTTATAGATCCATTCTTCCGTAAGCCAGATCTTTCTGATTGTAATGGTATATGGAAGAGAACCTTTGTAACCAAGCGTGAAGCGCTCTCATTGTTACCACATTATGCTGATCAGATTATGCAGCTTGTGGGTATAGATTCACGCGACGGCAAGTTTCAATTCATGCCAGAATCCTACAACTTCAGTGTCTACAATCTCTTATCCTACGATGAATATTACTATCGTGACTATCGCATGGCCAAGATGGTAGTCGATACTGAAACAAGCAAGTCAGTAGAGTGGACGTCAGAGAATGCAGAAGGATTAAGAACGTTATTAAAGCTGTACCCGCAGCTCACACTTATTGAACATGAGGTTCCTACAGTTAAGTTGGCTATAGTCGTGCAAGGTAAGGTTATGTATAATGGCCCACAGCCAAGCGGAATAGATGTATATCCCTTCGTTCCCGTCCTCGGATACTATCAACCTCAACTAGCTTACTTCCCTTTAAGAATCCAGGGAATTGTCCGTGGACTACGCGATGCACAGTTCCTATATAACCGTAGACGCGTCATTGAACTCGATATTCTAGAATCACAAATTAACTCAGGGTGGAAATTTAAAGAAAATGCCCTGGTTAACCCTGAGCATGTATATCTTGAAGGCCAGGGCCGTGGTTTAGCGCTCAAAGAAGAAGCTTCTATGTCTGATGTAGAAAAGATTCAACCGGCAGCGGTTCCACCATCAATGATTCAACTTTCTGAGCTGTTAGGTAAAGAAATACAGGAGATATCGGGTGTTAATGAAGAGCTTCTAGGGTCTGCAACAGACGAAAAGGCTGGAATCTTGTCTATGCTTCGCCAAGGCGCTGGGCTTACTACCTTGCAGATTCTATTTGATCAGCTTGATTATGCTCAGAAGATTCTGGGGAATATCATGATCAAAATGATACAAAACAACTTCACACCGGGCAAAGTAGAACGTATTATTGCCGCGCCAGCATCTGAAAGCTTCTACGACAAATCATTTGGTAAATATGATTCCGTCGTTGAAGAAGGGTTGAATACCAGTACCCAGAAGCAGATGCAGTTCGCCCAACTATTACAATTACGTGAAGCAGGAGTACCTATCCCGGATGAGTCCCTACTCGAAGCTGCAACTATACAAGATAAAAAGAAAATCATTGAGATGGTCCAAGCACAACAACAGCAGCAACAAGAAGCACAGCAAAAACAAGAGCAAGTGCAAATGGCCAATCTACAAGCGCAAACCAAGTTGGCTGAAGCGCGTGCCGTGGCGGATGAAGGCTTGGGTCTTGAACGTATTAGCCGCATTGACGAGAATAAAGCATTAGCTGTGGAGCGTGAAGCAGAAGCAGTCAAGGATAGAGAGCTTGGAATCTTGCATATGGTCAAGGCTTTGAAAGAAATAGAGAGCGTAGATTTGCAACAGCTTGAAAAGATAATCGCATTGTCTATGATCGTTAAGAATGAAGAATTGAAGACCAAAGAGCAGCATGCACAACAGGCTAATAACATGCAAGCGATGCGAGGATTGTCCTCATAGCGCACTGTAGTTAGAGGTATTATAATAACCTGCCTAACCACCAGTGGTGTGGAAATAGGCATTTCTACAAGGAGCCAATATGGCAAAGAAGTATCACCAATCCAAACGGGATAAGATGCACGAATCCAAGGGCATGAAAAAACGCATGGGCGATTACAAAGATAGTGATATGATGTATCACAAAGATTCTGGGATGATCAGTGAAGACCATTCTTCTTTTGCTAATCTTCCTCAAAACGTCATGATGAAAGAGTATCCCCGCTTTATGTATGGACTCGATCCCTACCTTAATGACACATCTTCTGGTATAGATGATCAAATATATGATGATATGCACCAGATGAAACGTTATGAAAGTAAATCTAAATACTAGATGTTATAATAAGACAGTCACCGGAGAGATATGAGAGGGAGCCGTGGATGTTGACTATCCAGCGTGCAGGCGCACTTCATCTAAGGATGATAAATGGTTACTGACCTGTTCAGGCACTCGTCTCTCCGGTTAATATGAGGATGAACTATGCCTGGCATGCCTCGCTGGAACAAAAAAGCTAATAAGATCGTGATTGAGTTGATTGGTGAGCCTGAAAACAAGCTGGGAAAAGAGGAAAAAAAGTACCGTAAAATCCAGAAACAACTTATCTCAGAAGAAGGACAGTGGAACCGATGAGCAAGAAACAAGCCCTCAAGAAAAAAGACCACAAAATGGTCAAGATTGGTAAAGGTATGAAGGTCTCTAAGGCCAAAGAAAAGAAGATGAAGAAACGGGCGGGGTCGAGTAATGTTGGAAAATATCCCAACGTATCAAAGAAAGATTTCGCAGGACCTTCAGGTGGTAGTGCACAAGGGTCGTTCCCCATACCCACACTCTCAAAAGCTCGATCAGCGCTGAAGTTAGCCCATAATGCGCCTGACCCCAGCGGGATAAAGAGTAAAGTATATTCTAAGTTCCCGCAACTTAAGAAAGGTAAGAAGAATGGCAAAAAATGAACGCGTAACTATGGCTGATATATTCAAATTATCATTGGAGCAGTATGAGCAGAAACGGAAAAAAGACACCAGTGTCAAAGAAGAAGGATGCCAAAATAAGTGTAGTGATGAGCGAGTTCAAGGAGGGGAAGTTGAGGAGCGGCTCCAAGAAGGGACCACGAGTAACGAACCCTAAGCAGGCGATTGCAATAGCAATAAGTGAGTCTAAGAAGAAGCGTAAATAAGTTATTTCCTTTATTCATGTGATTGCCCCTGTCTTCGCCGGGGGCTTCTTTTTTGTTGACTAATGAATCATGAAGCATGTTAGAGTTAGGTTGCATTTCTGATCCTATCTGTTGTTCCTATCCTTTTTCCTCTTCACCACTGTGTGAGGAGGTTTTTTTTTGAACCATGATACGGTTCATTCGTAAATCATGAAAGTAGGATAAATATGCTAGATATACTTCATTGGGTAAGTTTATACTTAAAGCTTGGATGGCGTCCTATTCCTATATTTCATCCTGATGCAGGGTGTCAATGTAAAGCAGGATGCGCCGATTCCCAATGTCATGGAAAAGTTCCTATTGATGCAAACTGGGCAGAAAAGATCTATACGATTAAGGATTTTTATCGTAAGTGCAATGTGGGGTTAGCCATGGGACGTCAACAGAACTGTAAATGGTTGTTTGCCGTGGATAATGACGATAACGCCTTCCATTCCTTTATTGCTGATTTGCCTCTTACGTTAGAATCAGAGACTGGCAGAGGATATCATCAAATTTATGAGGTCCCTCCTGATACACCGTTGGGTAACTGGGTAGATGTCTTAGGTATAAGGCCGAAGAACAACGCCTTTCAGCATACTTATTATGGTGGAGTGGATTTAAGATATGCCAGAGGAATAGTAGTTGCTGCTCCCTCAGTTCATAAAAATGGTCGTATATACACATGGAGATTCTTCAAAAACCCGGTCAGATTACCTTATCACAAGCTTGTTGAGCTTATACGAATTCATAAAAGACGTTTCCCCAAAGTTAAGACTTATAAAAAGTGGTCTCAAGATCCTACGCATAAGAATAAACGACCATAGAGGTATTTTTTTTGAACCATGATACGGTCCTGCAAATCAACCTTCGGTTGTAAATCTTAAGTAGGAGTCGCATGGTAAAAAACGGCACAGACAGGTCTGGCACGGTAGGAAAAGCCGCCTATGATCTATTAATCAAACCCCATCAGGGGAACGAAAGTCCCATAGCTTATGAACGAGAGATGCACAAAGAATTTGAACAAGATGTTTATCTGTGCATTGACAATCATAAGCCTGTATTTGATGGGGATTTCTACGTGGTCGTTTTACGCAAGCGTGAACGGCTTATGTCAAACGTTTATAGAACATTTTTTCTAGGCAGAAAGTCCTGTCCAACGCCCACCTTTGATCAAACAGTCTATAAATATCATCGATCAGATGAGATTGTAGAGTTCCTGTGGGTTGTTCCTGACCAGGAAACCTGTGTGGTATTCAAGCGTGATGCTTTGGAGATAGTTCCCGAAGAGAAGGATCTATTGGCATTCGTCTTGGATTACTACGACGGAACTCTCGATAAAAAAGCTGCCTTATTAAACAATGAAACTATTCCCGTTGTGGAACACACAAGTGTGGAAGGATAAGTATGGATGAAACAAGTTTGGGTGAAAATCAAGACAATCAAGTAGTGGAGCAAGTGAGTGATCAACAAGCCCCAGAAGTGTCACAAGAGACGACACAGTCTGCATCACCAACTGAAGGGCCAGATAAGTATCCGGATATCAGGAATCTTCGGACTGCCAAAGAGCGACTCGAATACGAAAACAGAGAACTCCACTCTCGACTCGCCAAAATAGAAGAAGAGAGGAAAAAAGAGAAGTATGATCCTGATGAGTTAGTAGAGCGAAGCTATGTAGATAAGCAGCTTAAGGAAACTAAGCAAGAAATGCAGCGTTTGTCTAATGAATATCGTCTCAAGAGTAACTATCCCGACTTCGATAAAGTGGTCAATGAGACTACCATCGCCAAACTCAAGGAGAAGAACGCTACGATTGCAGCCGCCATTGGCCAAGTTCCTGATACCTATAGTCAAGCCGCGGCAGCGTATGAAGCTATAAAGACGATGGGCATCTATCAAGAAGATACCTATAGTGAAGAAAGACAGAGAGCACAGGATAATGCTAATAAGCCACGTCCATTGCAAAGCATAGCTCCACAGAAGGGTGATTCAGCTGTTTCTACAGCTACTGCTTTTGGTGAAGGTCTGACCGATGAACGTAAGAAAGAGGTTTGGAAAGAGATGCAACATTACATGAAGCAACCAAGAGATTAACAGGATTATCCTGTAACAGGTTTAACCTGTAAAAAAGGCTGAACCAGCGCAGCTGCTCCGGTGAAAAAGCAGCTGCCTATCCAAAAAGGACATAATGAAGCGCTCTTATCCTAACACTTGAATTTATTTTTGAACAGGCTTGTACTGAGAATGGCTGTACCGAGTGTCGCCAACTCAGGGCCGTACCAAGCCATCGCCCAGCTTCTGGCTGTACCGAGTCATCGCCAGCTCCTGGACTGTATTTAAGACTCGTCCACTTAGGTATGTATTCAATATACTTAAGGAAGTTCTATGCCTATAACAACAACAACGGTTCTGCCTGCTCCAGTGCAGCAAAGCTTTAGTCATAAGCTGCTGTCTGTTCCAGTGCCGAACATGATTCACCAGATTCCGGCTATGAAGAAAAATATGCCGAGAAATGGTGGTCGATTTTTAAGAATGCGTAGATACAATCCACTACCTACGGCCTTGGTGCCTTTGGGTAATACTGGCGTAACACCGCCAGCAGTGCAATTAACAGCAGTGGATATCGATGCGCAAATACAATTTTATGGCCAATATATTCAGCTTAACGAGCAAGTTACTTTACAGAATCAAGATCCGGTCTTGAATGAAGCAGCTGCTCGTTTGGGTGTATCACTTCGTCAGACAGAAGATGAACTTACCCGTAATATGCTTGCATCTACGGCAGGATTCATTAACTGTGTTGGTGGTGTAAATGGTGATATGCCTACAGAACTATCTCGTACCGATGTTGATGTCGTTGTACGTACTTTGCTCGATGCAGATGCGTATACCATCCTTGATAACATCGAAGGTGAAGATAAGTTCGGCACAGCGCCTAGAATGAATGGGCGCTCTAAACTTTCTCTGATTGACTTGGAAGCCTACGGCATGAGCTATGGCGACAGGGCGCAAGCGCAAGCGGCGTGAACGACTAAGTGAGAAAGCGCAGAAATGCGATGCGATAGTCTGAACTCTTGAGGAAACCAAGAGAGGCGACCTGAAGTGGAAGCCCGCCTAGAAATAGGTCACAAAAGTAACAGAAATGGTTCGGGATGCTTATTTTGCCCTCACATCAACGCAGTTGACGGGAGATCTAGATAACGTTGCTGGATTTATCCACAAAAACCAATATCCCTCTCCAATGAATGCATTGCGTTCAGAATGGGGCTCAATCGGTAACCTTCGTTTCCTCGTCTCCTCTATTGGAGCAGTCACGACCAATGGATCAGCTAATAATGCTGATGTATTCAGTATTTTCTGCGTAGGAATGGAAGCGTACGCCATAATTGAGCAAGATGGATATTCCGCTAGCTTCATCTATCGGCCACCAATTTATGATGGTCCGTTAGCCCTGAATGCTTCTGTAGGTTGGAAGATGGCCCAGGTGCCTCGTATTACTAACGATCTTTGGATCATTAACCTGCGTACTACGCTAGCATAAGGAGTAAATCATGGCTTTTGATACCGTACTTTTACAAGGCAGATTTACTGCTGACGGAAACGCTAGAACTATTGCATTGCGCTCCGACTGGGATTGGATGCGTGTTTATAATGAAACAGTGAGTTACGCCGGCGGAGCTGGCGACGGAGCTGAATTTTATTTCCAACTCGGAATGACTGATGGTCGTGGCTTACTTTATACAAAAGAAGCTACCATCGGAGCATTAGTTCCAACTCAGCTTGCCGCTGGGGTAGGTTTCACCCGTATTGACTCTTCAATAATTACGCCAAGCGCTCGCTCGGCCTTAACCGCTATGACAGCAGCTAGCCCTCCAGTGGTTACTTCAGCTGGTCATGGATTGAGTGTCGGCGACATTGTTCGTTTTGATAACCTTGATAACCAATCACAAATCGGTGGTATGGACTTCAGCGTAAGCGCTGTGGGTGCCACCTTCAGCATTGGTAACATTAACTTAGTAAACTCAACAGCTTCGACTGCTGGTAACTGGAGACAGATCCCCTTCGATCCTATCTTTTATCCACGTCGTCGTTTTATTACGTATATTTCCAGCCAAGTTCAGTGCCATTTGTATATGTCAGTTCTACATGGCTATACGGTTGGTCAAGAAGTTCGTCTCCAGTTCCCTGGTGGAGCTACTGTATGGGGCGACTATGCTGCACTTGATGGTCGGTCAGCAACAATTCAGTCCATTAATGTTGCTCGTGCAGGTAATGAACCGAATAATGCTAATGCTGACAACAACATTGTCCTTGATGTAGACACATCTACGTTTACTGCATGGAATGCAACCTTTGCAGCCGGATTAGACGAAGCATATCCTGCTTCTGCTGCTGTACCCTTCTCCAATGCACAAGTTGTGCCCTTTGGTGAAGATACAGGGTTTGCACTCGCGCAAAATGTAGCACTACTTCAAGGTGCAACCAGAAATGATGCAATCATTGGGGTCACTTTAGGTGCCGGAGCAGCCGCTCCTGCTGGTGTACTTAATGATGTTATCTACTGGGTAGCTGGTAAATCATTCAGTAATTTAGATCAATTATAAGAATATAAAAGTCGGGCTGCCCAGGGCGGCCCGGCAGTTATGGTAAGTAGGAAAAAAGTAATGCAACAAACGATAGAAAAAAGCGAAGAGCGTAAGATAACCACGATGGCGAATCTTAAGAAGATGTGTGAAAAGGACCGTGAAAAGGTCAAAGGCATCTTTCGCTTTTATGAATGCCCCGGTGGAACGCTTAACTTCGCATTCCGTGCATATAAATGGGATGCCGTACAAAAATACATGTTAGTCGATGGAGAATCGTATGATATTCCCTTGGGCGTAGCTAAACATCTTAATAAGAATGGCTGGTACCCGGAACATCATTATCTTCTAGATGAAGGTGGTATTCCTCATATGCGTGTAGGCCAAAAGAAACGTAGATTCGGATTCCAAAGTATGGAATTCATTGATACCGATGATATTGGTGAAGCTAAAGATGTTGAGATTGTAGAGGTAACTACTCTGCCGTCAATAACCACCAGTGGTGTAACCAAGATAAAGAAAAATGCCTAATATATTTGCCACAGAGTTTCCTACTTATCTACCCGCTATGCGCATTATAACTGCAATCACACAGGCACTTGAAGCCGTTGTTACGACGAGCTTTGCTAATGACTATGTGAACGGAGAGATAGTGCGCATGAGCGTACCTTACGAGAATGGAAGGGACACGTGGGGGATGTCGCAAATAGATGGTCTTACAGGAACCATAACAGTTATAAACACTACCCAATTCAGCATCAATATAGATACAAGAGCCTTTGATACCTTTGTTGTACCTGGAGCTCCTATAAATCAACGGTCTTATGTGGTTCCCATAGGGGAGATTAATAGTATTTTATCAGCAGCTACACGAAATGTTTTATAAGAAATTGAACACTGATACGATCTGACCAAATATACGTAGTACGTACGTAGTACTAAGGATTAAATATGCCAGATTCAACACTAGCCGCTATAAGATTAAAAGTCAGACGTCTTACCAGAAGTCCCTCGACTGCCCAGATTACTGATTTAACGATAGACGACTACATTAATACCTTTGTTCTATATGATTTTCCTGAGCATTTGCGTCTATTTACTTTAAAGACGACGCTTGAGTTCTATGTGGAACCCAATATTGATATCTATCCTCCCTCTACTGTAGCTACTGATCCTTTATTTGAGTTTGATCAGCGCTTTATCACGTTTGAAGGTCCTGTCTATATAGCTGGCTTTGAAGCTCGATTGACCCAAAGTAGAGAAGAGTTTTATCGGATCTATCCCTTTATCAACAGCGTAGTTGATACGCAACTTGCAGGTGATGGAGTGACCGTAGCTTTTGCTGGTACTCTCGGCCAGATCCCTATACTTCAGAATCAAGTAATGTTCACGGCAACAGATACGGCAGATAGTGGTCTGGTATTGACTGACCAAGTAGCGGCAGGAGCAGTGCCAGCATTTCCTATAGGAATATTAACCAGTCCAGATGGCGTCAGCACTGGAACGATAAATTATCTGACAGGGGCATTTACTCTCAATTGGGGAGTAGCTCCGGCACTCAATGAGATTATATTTGCTGAGACAGTTCCCTATGTGGCAGCTCGACCTAATATGTTGCTCTACTTTAATAATACTTTCTTTGTGCGTCCTGTACCGGATAAGTCCTATAAAATAATTTTAGATGCATATGTTAGACCTACCGATATGATTAATGATTCAACCGCACAACCAGAACTTCAACAATGGTGGCAATATATTGCATATGGAGCAGCTAAGAAAATATTTGAAGATCGAATGGATATGGATTCCATAGAGCTGATCATGCCTGAATATAAGCAACAAGAACGATTAGTTCTGCGCCGGACAATAGTTCAACAAGCTAATGAACGGATAGCTACTATATATGTTAACCAAGTACAGCCAAGTGCAGGCTTTAATCCGTATGGTAATCCATTTTAAATGGTAATCCCTTTTAGTAGGAACAATAATGCCCTATAACAATGCAATTCCGCAACCAACAGATACGCCGGCTAGCTCACAGCCACAACTGCTCGATAATTTTGCCGAGATAGACACGTTTGTAAACGTGAACCATGTAGGATTTAATGTAGGTGACCAAGGTAAACATAAGTTTGTTTCTATGCCAGAACAGAACGTTTCTCCAGCGACAGCTGCTTCAGAAGTAGCTGTTTATGGAAGGTTAAGTCTCGAAACATTTGATACAGAGCTTTTCTTTAGACGACCTTCCAGTGGTGACATTATTGCAATGACCGATCGGAGCGGCACCACCTCTGGATGTTCTATGCTTCCTTCAGGGATACTCCTGAAATGGGGAAGATCAATGGTAACTGGTGCTGGGAATGTCAATGCTAATGCTTTCGGTCAAGCCTTTGTTACACTTTATTCTGTAATGTTAAGCAATGTTTCTGTTACGGTAGCTTCGGATACCTACGTAACCGGAGGAACCATTATAGGTACCACCTTTAATGTAGCCTGTATGCAGAGAACCGTAGCTAATAACGCTGTAGCCGTTACGTTTAATTGGCTCGTTATAGGAGTATAGATGGCTGAGGCGAAACGTTTTCTCATAGCTCCATACAACTCCGGCTTACAGAAAGATCTCAAGCCTTGGATGATCCCTGATGACGCATTTGAGTTACTCCAAAATGCGTATGTATGGCGTGAACGTGTTCGTAAACGAATAGGGTCTACCTCTCTTTTTGGAACTGGACCAGCGCCAGCTAATCCTCAGCTTCTCTCTCGCTTTAGGATCAACTTAGGAACTACTAATGGCGGTGGTAATTTTCCGGCCGCTCCTTCCATGGTGCCAGGAATAGTATTTAAAGTAGGACAAATGTTTTCTATAGGCCAAGAAATGTTTACAGTGAATGTAACAGGTGCACCAGCAGCAATGCTTTCTACGGGAGCAGGAGCAGGAACCTATAATACCACTGATGGAGCATTTACTTTCGCTGGAGCCGCAGCTTTAACAGCCGTCTATTTTTATCCAGCTGAACCAGCAATGGGATTTGGAGAGCTTGATACTCTTAATATAAATTTTGAACGTTACATTGGATATGACACCCAGTTTGCTTATGAATACCAAGCTACAGGTGGATGGGAACGGTTAGCCCTCGGAGCAGCTCTATGGACCGCAGGTGCAGGCGCAACCAATACCCAGTTTTTCTATTCGGCAATGTACCGGGGACTAGCGGCAGATGATCTGGTACTGTTTACTACTAACAATACTCCGAGTAACACTGGTGATGGCATACGTTATTTTGATGGTACGACTTGGATTCAACTTACTCAATCCTATAGTGCGGCGGCCAATACCCTCATTCTCGGATGTAGACTCATTGTCCAATTTAAAGGACGTTTGGTTTTACTTAACCTCTTAGAAGAACCCGGAGCAGCCACTACGTCTCGCTTCCAAAACCGAGCACGTTTTAGTCAAGTGGGAACCCCTATTAATGCTGATTCATGGCATGAAGCACCAGGAACCTATGGAAAAGGTGGCCATGTTGATGCTCCTACTCAAGAAGAAATTATTTCAGCTCAAATACTACGGGACCGACTTATCGTTTACTTCGAACGTAGTACTTGGGAACTCGCATATACCGGCAATGAGATCCTGCCTTTCTTATGGCAAAATATAAATATAGAACTGGGATCCGAATCGACTTTCTCTTTGATCCCCTTCGATAAAGGAATTTTAGGTATTGGAGAAGTTGGTATTCATACATGTAATGGAGTAAACGTTGAAAGAATCGATAACAAGATCCCTGATGATATATATCGTATACAAAACGATAATGCTGGGATTGAGCGGGTCTTTGGTATACGTGATTACGACGCTGAACTAGCATATTGGGCTATCCCGAACGTTAATACACCAGATACAACGGCGGCGCCCTTGATCTTTCCTAATCGCCTACTCGTCTATAACTATCGAAACAATTCATGGGCGCGATGGGACGATTCTATTACAGCCTTTGGGTATATAAATTTAAATAATGCCGTTACCTGGTCCCAACTTATACAAATTCAGTGGCAAAATTGGGGTACACCATGGGGTGCAGGTCAAAATCAAGCACGTCAGAATAGAGTGCTCGCGGGCAATCAAGAAGGCTATACCTTTTATATGGGTCGTGGAGAGTTTTGTAATGCACCGAGCCGACAAATTACCAATATTACCATTGGTGCTCCCGCACTCACCTTAAGGATCATTGATCATAATCTGACGACTCTCGATTTCATTTTGATTAAAAATGTAACCGGGACGGGTGATATGACTAATCTTAATGATGAAATATTTTCTGTGGGTGCGATAGTTGATGCTAATAATATCCAAATATTCCCCGGGAATGTGATTGTGGCTGTGGGTGTCTATAGCGGTGGAGGAACCATAGCTACGGTGTCGCAAATCACTATACGTACTAAACAGTTCAATTTCTTTGTTCCTGAAGGCCAAAACTTCTCTATTGATCAAGTAGACATGCTCGTAGCACGAACTGCTTTAAGTGAAATTAGCGTTCTCGTTGTGCCCAATACTGGAAGTTTAGCCGTTCAAAGCTTAATACTGGAAACGCGTCCCTATGATCCTAATATTTATCCCTATGAACCGTTCCAGGATCTGCTGTGGCATGTTATCTACCCCGAGGCTCAGGGGTCATTTATTCAGTTTGAGATTGGATGGGACACTGACCAGATGAAGGATGCAGATATTTCAGGATCAAATTTTGAATTACATGCCATGATATTTCATGCAATGCCAACAGCTGCCCGGTTGCAATAGCGTTAGTTCTTGAGCAATTCCAAGATGATATAAGTTATTGTAAAGGCGCTATAATCAATGGCGGTCGTAACATTAACATTGATAGCATCAACATTCAACGTAATATTTTCATTTAACACAGGTGAGCTATAAGGAAGCGGTATGCCAAGCCCAGCAGGATTTGTAGCCATTCCTAGTGTCTTTGTCCAGCTTGCAACGGCTGGTGTAAACCCTTCAATATTATGAGCCACGGACTTAGTAGCAGCATTAGGCAACGCACCAAAGTTAATCACCACTCTATAGGAATTACGCGTTAAAGCAGCATCCGCAGGAGCGGGAGTAGGTTGAAACCACTTTTGACTCGTATTGATTTCGGTAGGAAGGTAGTAACCGGTGTCCTTAACGTTAAGAATGTGAGCTATGTTAGTAAAGTTTTGCGAATTGAGTACTAAAAATTCTTTAAATTCAGGACTTAAGGGATCTAGTTGTCCAATTGACGCAGTATCATAGACGGTAGTAGTGGGTAAAAATGCTCCAATATCTCTCTGGTTTGCCATGATTCTCCTGTAAGGATTCTCCTTTTGGTGGAAAATAGTTCTGTATGTGCTTAGGCTATGTCTGTTCAAGATTGAAAACCAGACCTGCGGTCGTTGACCTCGGGTCGCAAGCCTGCAGTCGATGACGACCTACGGATTTTGAAAGGAATTATCTTCGATCCATTTACAGGGTTCCTTATTGCCTCTCTTGGCATAGCTGGAGTGGGATTAGTTACTGATATTGTAACTAAGTACAAGGCCGCTAAAAAAGCCAAAAAAGATGACAAAAAATTAGCTGCATCAGGAAAACTTGAGCTAGATACGGAGCAGCTTAAGCAGCTCAACACTTTAAGTAAAGATGAACAAAAGATTGTTAACTCTCTATTGCCTTATCTCGAGGCACATGGAGAAGAATTTTTAAATGAGCTGCCAAAAATAGAGAAAGCTGCATTAGAAAAAGCAGCGGCAGCCGAACCTCAAATACCTCAAATCCCTGGAGCCCAAGAGTTAGGGTTTCCTCCCGTACAAGATGTTACGGGAGAGATACGCAGTGAAACGGACTTTGCTCCTATAGAGAAGCAGACTCTGCGTCAGTTTCAAGAGCAGATTCTTCCGGGAATCAAAGAGCAATTTGCAGGTGTGGGAGGTCTGAAATCTTCGGGATTCCAAGGGGCTGCACAAGCTGGAGGTGAACGACTAGCCGAATCGTTAGCTGCATTACGGTCTAAATTTGGTCTTGAACGAGGTAGTGTCTTAGGTCAGTTGGGTCTCAAGCAAGGTGCGCTTGAACAACAACGTGCTGCATCAGCTGGTCAATTAGGCACCCAACGATATCAATTAGGTCAACAAGGGCAGGCTCAAAAGTTCGGCCAACAACTGAATTTAGCCAACCTAGGGTTGCAGGAAAACGCTCAAGAATTGCAACGAAGGCAACTAGGGTTAAGCGCGGGTGCCAGTATACTTAACCGGGGTTCACTTGCGACCATTATTCCACCAACACCAGTAGCAGATACTACGGGAGCCTCATTAATGGCCATGGCAGGTAAATTTGGTGGTAAGCTCCTAGGTGGATATGATTTTTCTAAGATATAGCATAGGATCCAACAATGGCCAGTAATCCAGTTATTGATCTACGCACAAGCTTACAGCCTCAAAAGTCTGGTATTGTTACTGGCCTAGAGGGACTTCTAGGTGGCTTTATTAAAGGGCAAGAGAAGCAGAAGAAGCAAAAAACTATTCAACAGCTGCTCATAGACACCGGGGACTATGATAGTGCCACGGCTAAGGCCATCTCTAAGCTTGAACCTGAAGAGCGCAAATTCAAACTTACCCAAGATGCAAAGAAGAAGCAGTTTGAACAAACACTAGCCCTGAATCAGCAAAAAGTTGATATAAAACAGCAAGAGACTCTCCAAAAACAGCAAGAAAAAGCACAGACTCGCGCTGCTACTGATAAGATGATTGACGAGGCTTCGGGTATACCTCCTGACCAAAAAGAAGTTGCCAAAGAAATTGTGGCTAATGCTTCTACTGGAGTATCCTCAGCGTACATAAAAGGTTTTGAGACTAAGCAGAATATTTTCGGACGCTATCTAGCCCCCAATCAACCTGTATTATCCCCAGGGGCCCAATCTCAGTTATCCGGAGAGAACGTCAATAAAGTCCTTCAACAGCTCGAAGGTGGTGGTGAACAAGCTCCTCAATTGGCAGGAATGGATCCCAATGCTGAGCAACCTCAAAGCGAACTTATACAAGCGGTTAATCGGATGCAAGCAGAGGGCATGTCAGATGAGGAAATTGCACAAAAAATTCATGCTGCGCAAGCAGAACAGGATCAAGAGCGGCAACAAGCAGGTGAGTCCACTGATCCTAGACGTGCCGTTGCAGGATTTGGAATCGAGGCTGGGGGAGCACAAGTAGCCAAACAGGTGGGAGGTTCACCCCTTCTTGCCCTTACTCTAGGAAATTTGGGAATCGATGCGGTGAACTCAATAGGTAAGCTATTTGGACGAGATCCTGAACTTCCATCCATCCAGGAAAAGGCTGGCCAGGAGTTTGAGAAACTTACCGATACCATGAATAGAGATATGGAAAAATTAGTAGGTGACATCGTCGAAAGGAAGACGGGGAAACGTCCCGATATAAAGATAGAGACGCCAAAACCTCCGCTTAAAGCAGCAGCTAAGTATGTAAGCTATAGAGGTCCTGCGCAAGCTGTAAGAGATGTAGCTAAAAGCTTTGGATTAGATCTAGAACCACGTACGTATATAGAGAAGAAATCAGCTCAATTGGGAGCGGGTATAGGGGCGTTATTTGATCCCAAATCTGCAACTAAAGGAGCTCTATTAGAGGCTTTTAAGATAGCTGGAGTAAGAGCTGGGGGAGCTGAAGGTCTTGGAGTTCTTGGTAAGGTGATTACCGGTAATGATCTGGTAGATAAAGGTCTTACATTCGCCGGATATCTGATATCTCATCGTTATCCTGGAGCTGTTAATAAGTTCAAAGATGAACATGAAGCTATCTGGGAGAAATCTATTAGAGATAGAACGAAGTCACCTGTTGTTCAAGGGCGCGCCCTTAACGATACCATAAGAAGTATAGAGAATGAGACATTAATAGGTGACGCCGAGTCCCCTGCACACATATTTGTTCGAGACAAGATAGTTAGGAGTATAGAAAGTGCCGAAAGAGACGGCCAGTATGGCATTGGTGATCTTAATAGCCTCCATGAAAGCTTAGCTAAAGAGACACTTAAAGGACAGGCCGTGCTACATGAAGTGGAACCAATATTGGAAAGGGCGCAAAAAGCAGTCAAGGATTCGATTGATACATGGGGTAAAAAAAATGATCCGGAAGCATTAAAAAGTTTTCATCTGGCAGATAGCATAACGGCAACTCAACAGAATACGAACGATATAATTCATAGTATCGAAGGTGCAGCCAAATCAAGAATGACACGCCCTAGTGTGCCTCAGTTAGTTATAAAAGTGCTATCACAACCATTTGCAGGAGTCCTTAAAGAGGCCAAGGGATTCTTAACATCTCACGGAATGAGATCGGCTTACTACAATCTGATTAAATCCGGGGCTAAAAAAGATCCTCAAGCTATAGCCGTTGCAGCTACGAGATTCGCTGCCCAATTTAAGAAGATGAATCTTTCTCTCTATCAGGAGATTATGAAAAAGTAAGCTCATCAGCAATCCATAAGAAGAACAACTATAATCACCACAATGATTGTCTCAAAAAAGCCCATGATTTCTCCTACACCACTGGTGGTTAGTATTTGTATATCTTCCAAAAAGATGTTTTGTCTTTTCTATATTGGTTCCAATCGACATTATTCAACTCAGGAATAAGACCATATTGAATTGAACCTGGCATCTCTTGCTGTTGAAAGTAATATTCGTCTCCACAGGTGTTCTTCTTTTTGGAGCGCTGAACCAGTTCCAGCTTCAAGACCTGTATATACGCTTCCATTTCGCGCTTTTGCTCTTGGGCTTTATAGAGTCTGGTTGCTAAAGTGTTCCAATGTTCATCCGGAGCAGCTTTAAACTTCCGGTCTGCCATCATTAATTGTGCTTTGATATGGTTTATCATCTTGGTCCCTTTCCATACACTGATCTGTATATAACTGTTTCCCCAGTGCCTCAAGTACATACTCCCTTACACTTATAGCCCGACTAGCGGCCATGCGTTTAACTTGCATATGAAATCTTTTACCAACGTCTGCATACACTCTTTTTCTTCGTTTAGCCATTCTGATCCTTCCTATCACCCGAATAGTACACGTGTACGCGCTTTTGTCAACTATAACTTGAACTAAAAGTTGAGCCATGGTGTTTTAGAGGAAATTACAACCTTCGGTTGCAAACCTTCGGTTGAAAACCTTTAAGGAGACATACATGGCAGTTAACCGCACGAAAGTGCAATTCTTATATGGAATAGGTGATAATCTAGTTCAGATGCCCCCACCACCCATTGTTGCTACAAGAGCACCCGGTACAAGGGACCTCGCACAACTTGGAACAATTTGGGTAGATGAGCCTTCTAGTGCAGTATTCTTTCTATCCAGTATCACAGCTAACTCAGCTAACTGGGTAGGAACATCAACAGGATCTGGAACCTTTGCATCCGTAACGGTAAATCCAGGTAATCTCACTGTTACAGCAGGTAACATTGCTATTACGCTAGGTGACTTAGCAGTAGGAGGCAACTCAAATCTAACTGGTAATCTTACTGTGGGTGGCACAACGACCTTGAATGGTGACATTGATATAACATCAGCTCTCTTAATAGATTTAACTTCTACTCTTGATGCAGCTCCATCCATACTTTTGGAAGCAAACGGTGGCGTGTCGGAACAAGTCAGGCTTTTCAGTAATCAGGGCACGGCTGTCAACAGCATCTACCTGCTTTCTGATGTAGGTGGTATTACTCTGGAAGCCACAGGACTCGCAAGTGATGATGCTATAAATCTGATAGCAACAGGCGGTGGCATAGATATGGATGCTGCATTGCAGATAAATATTGCTTCATCTGAAAATGCATCCGACTCAATCGTTATCACAAGTAGTGCCGGTGGCATAGACATATTGGCTCCCGGCGGTGCAGCTGGTGAAGATATAGATATAGATGCCAATGCCAGCGTAAATATTGATGGTGCTGAAGCTATAGCCTCGGCCATCACAATCACAGCCTCTAACGCTGTTGGTGGGATCACTCTTGACGCCGGAACAGGCGGAATCGAAATCGGTAATACCGCTACTTGTACGCCGATTGATATAGGTGATTTCGCTCCGACCGCTTCAAGAACCATCAATATTGGTGGCGGAACGGTTGTAACTGCCGCTGTGACTGATCTGGTCGATATTGCTCCTGACGGTGCAACGACAAATGCTAATTCAGTCAAACAAGTCGATATAGCTACTGGCGTTCTTACTACTGGGCAATCACTAGTTAATATAAATACTGGTACAGCAGCTTCAGGAACTCATACTACTTCAATAAGTAGTGGCACAGGTGGTGGAACCAAGGCAGTGAATATTGGTAACGCTGATGGGCTAACCACATTTAACCTAGATGCCATTACTCTTATTAATGACAGTATTAACGTCAATACATCGATTAATACGGGAACGTCCACCGGTGTTATTGGAATCGGAAATGCTCTTGCAGGAGCTATTACATTAGATACAGCAGCTGGCGTATCGATAGACGCCGCGGCCGCGTCAAATTTCACAGTAGCTGGTGCAGGAATAGATCTCACCTTAGATTCTGGTGCAGGTAGAGTCATTATAGACGGAGGCGAAGCTGGCGCAAATGCTGTTACCATCGATGCTTCTGATGCCGGCGGAGGAATAGACTGCGACTCTGGAACTTTGGGAACAATCCTCGATTCTACGGGTGCAATATCTCTGGATGCTGCCGCAGCTTCAAACTTCACTGTAACTGGTGCAGGCATCGATTTGACCTTGGATTCAGCATCCGGTCGTGTCATAGTCAACGCAGAGGAAGCAGCAGCAAATGCAATCACATTGCTCAGCGCTGCCGGTGGACTAGACGCAAACGTTGCCTTATCCATGAACCTTGACTCATCAGAGGCAGCAGCGACAGCCATAGTTATAAACGCGTCCAACGCTGGTGGCGGCATAGATTGTGACTCTGGAACTACAGGAACAATCCTGGATTCAACTGGTGCTATCTCTCTGGATGCTGCCGCAGCCTCTAATTTCACGGTAACTGGTGCTGGCATAGATTTAACACTTGATTCAGCAGCAGGTCGTGTTGTGGTAAATGCTGAAGAAGCAATAGCTTCTGCTATCACTTTACTAAGTGCAGCGGGTGGTCTTGATGTAGACGTAGCTCTACAAATGAACCTCGATTCATCTCAAGCAGCAGCTACCGCAATAGTAATTAATAGTTCTAATGCAGGTGGCGGAATTGACTGTGACTCTGGAACTGGTGGAACCGCAATCGACTCAACTGGTGCTATATCGCTTGATTCAGCAGCAGCTTCCAACTTCACTGCGACGGGTGCATTTGATGTGACCCTGTCTTCTACAGCAGGATCAATGATTGTAGACGGTGGTGAAGCAGTAGCATCGGCCGTTCAAATTACGGCTTCTGATGCCGCTGGTGGAATCGAATTAGTCTCTGGAACAGGCGGGATTGATTTTGCCGCAGCCGGTGCAGTCAGTATGACTCCAGCAACCGCATCAGTCGCAGGTGCAGCGTTAACTATTAATGCTAATGTCGGGGTAGCTACCTTCACTGGTCAAACAACCGGTGCAGGAGTACAGGCAACCTTCACGATTACTAATAGCACCGTCGCTGCTACTTCAGGAATATTCGTAACAGTAACTAATGTCGGTGGAAATGACGCTCGTATGACCATGGAAAGAGTCTTTCCAGCAGCGGGTAGCTTTGAAGTCATGACCCAAAACAATGGTGCGGCAGCCTTGAATGGTGACGTCCTAATTAACTTCTGGAGATTTGCCTAACAATTAATTTAACAAGCCCTTCTCATTAAAAATTGAGGAGGGCTATAGTGTGAGAGATTTTTAAACCTTATAAGGAGTAGATAAGATGGAATTGAAGAGTGCGGTTCAGTTTAGTAAGGAAGTAGAAGGCCGTTTATATACGTTTACTATGGCAGCAAATGCTCCGGTTGGAGAAGCATATGATGTGCTGTTTGATTGCCTCAGAAAAGTAGTTGAAATATCCAATAAGAATGTTGAAAAGATGGCGCGCGAAGCAGAAGAAAACGATGAAAAAGCTGAAGAAGTCACTATAAAGACTGACGCTGATTCTAATTAATTACACCACTGGTGGTTAATGTGGCCTAGGGGTCCTAGCGGGCCCCAAGCACGCGGCCGGTTTGTTTAAAAATTTATGCCCGGAAGGTAACAATGAGTCTCTATTCATTAGCTATACGATGGCGCCCCGAAACACTCAGGTCGCTTGCTTTTGGTGGAATTAGTGCGAACTATGCAGCTGTAGGAGCCGTCCTTGCTAACCCCATTATTTCTTACAAAATTTCCAATGATACCGATGCGAACTTGCTGATCTCCTATGACGGAGTAAATGATCATGAGTTTGTAGCCTCAAATAGCTTTGTCTTATATGACACTGGAGCCAACAAAAGTAATAGAGGTGAAGGTCTTTATTTGTCCCAAGGTGATCGGATATTTGTTAGACAAGAAGTAGGTGCTCCGACAAGTGGAAATGTATATTTCAGTGCCTATTTTGCTTCTCCGAACTGAGGTAGATCATGAGTCAATCAGGGATTTTAAATGTTTCCGGCGGAATTGCGGTTGTTCTCACCTTAACCGGTGATAGTGGTGGAGCAGTTGGTCCTACCGCTAATAATATAAATGTGCTTGGAGGAGTCGGTATAGATGTTGTTGGTACTCCGGGTACTTCAACGTTAACTATTAATGCGTTAGGAACCGAAGCTACCGTACAAACTATCGATGCGACACCTACAGTTATTTTCACACAAACATTAAATGCATCAGAAGCCGCATTTATGTATGTAAGAGTTATTGCAGCTCAGGATGACTATACATCGGCTATTGGAGGTACTTTTTCATCTACAATTCGGAGAGCAGCTGCTGGTGGGGCAGTTTGTGCCGGTGGGCCACATGGAAATATTCTCGAAGATACGGCAGGAATGCCCGATGTAGATTTCAATGCAACCGGTAATGATATTCAGGTATTGGTAACTGGCGTAGCTGGAACTACCTATAACTGGCGTGCATTTATACGTATAACTTTTGATAATTAACAGGATAATCCTGGGAGGATAGACAATGGCAGAAAAATTAAGATTAAGGTCGATTGGTAACGGAGACGTCTATCTTTATATAGAAGATGCAACCGATGCTTCATTTGCAGCGGGGGGAGACAGTGTAGCTAACGTTTTTGCTATTAACACTTCAGTTTCTGCTGAAGTGTTACCTGACGGACCCACCGCAAATATTACGTTTGCACCGGGAGCTAACGGAGATGTTACTATACGTCCTCATGGTACCGGCACTACTTTTTTTGATACGGGGGATATTGATCTCGTTGCAGGTAATTTGATTTTACCAGTTACCAATACGGCCGGAACAGAAGGCGTAATTACCGACGGTACTAATCGTCTCTTCTTGGCTCCTGATATGAGCAACCTGTTTATCGGAGAGAATGCTGGAACGATACCCAATGTAGTCAATCTCGACTTCAATATCGGTATCGGTTTTGAGAGCATGGATAATCTTAGTTCCGGTGCTAATCAAAACATTGGCATAGGACATAGCACCCTTCAGGACGTTTCTGGGGGTGACAATATTTGCCTAGGACAATCCAGCGGACGGACCATTACAACTGGGGATGACAATTTATGCCTAGGCCAAGGTTCGGCACTAAGTTTGCTAACTGGGGATAACAACATTCTGCTCGGAGCCAGCTCTGGCAGCAATTATGTGGGTGGAGAATCTCGAAATATTTTACTTGGACCGTCTGGAACTTTAGGTGAATCGGATGTTATCCGGATTGGTAATGGCCAAACTACTGCCTTTATTTCTGGCATTCATAGTGTCACTCCTGCAGGTGCTACTCAAGTCATGATTATTGATGCAAGTGGCCAAATGGGAAGTAGTTCTTCTTCGGGTGGTGCTTCGGATTTTGTAACCGATTCTGGAACGGCTATTGAGGTGGCTACTGTCCTTAATGTATTGGGCAATACGCAAGAGCTAAGAACGAGTGGAGCGGGCAATACCGTGACCCATTCAACTACAACAAACTTTTCAGCTACGGCTAATCATGCATGGGACGGAGCTCTTATAGAACCTTCAGATGTGACCGCATCCTCAGACGGAGCTACCATTACCTTTTCAGTAGAAGCTAGTGGGGGTGGTGATATAGACGTAGTATTCTCCGATGGATACCATTTATGGGATACGACGCCACCTGATACAATTGCTCTGACTGCCGGTACTGATACGGTTCCTGTGCTCAATTATGTATATTTTTTGCAGTCGACTAAAGCTTTAACCGTGAGCACAGTTTCATTTCCAGCTACTGAGTTTGCGCCGTTAGCTCTGATATTGTGCCCAACTGCTGGTCTCTATCAAACTAATGGAGCATATATGTTCCATGACTGGAGAGATCATGTTACGGCTTCAAATGAAGAAGGTCATATCCATGATCTTAACTTCTGGATTCGACAACAGCATGCTACCTGGGAAAATAATGTCGCTCCTACACTAACCATTACCCCTAATGGTGGGGCAGCAGATAATGTAATCTTTACCTCTACTGCTGGTACAGTTCTACAATTGCATGAACATACTTTCCCTGCCATGACTCCAACCCCGGATATCTATGTAATTAATGATTCGGGTACAGCTTTCAACATAGTAACCGATTTAAATGCTCTCTTGACTGACTCAACCGGTGGTTCGATGTCCGGTCGCTACTTCACCTTGGTTATATGGGGTGTAATGAGTCAAGATGGGGAAAGCAAACTCGTATGTAACTTGCCCAGTGGTAGCTATAACAACTCAGCCAACCTCGTAGCCGATGCGAGCCAGTTTGCTGATTTCAGTATCCCTGCTGACTTTAAGGGAAGTGGCTTCTTAATTTACGAGATGAATTTACGTCATCAAACAACTGCTAGTGGTACATGGACTTCAGTATCTGAAATTGATCTACGTGGATTCTTTCCAAATGTATCTGCTGGTGGTGCACTTGCTACTACTAACGAGTTCCCTGATAGCGTCTTTAGAATCTTCGATGATGTAGACCCAACAAAACTTATAGCCTTCCAAGCAGCTTCTATTACGACAGCAACTACAAGAACCATTACAGCGGCTGATCGTGATCTAGATCTAGCAATAATGGCAGACTCACTTCCTACAGATAGTGGAACTGCCGTACCTGCGGCTGGGGTATTATCCGTACTTGGTGGATCAAATATAAATAGTGGGGGTGCTACATCTGTTGTGACGGTGAACCTGGATAGTACCGTAAGTATTGCTGGCTCCATGACAGCTGCTACCGGACTAACGGCAACTGCGGGAGATGTAACTGCTGTAGCTGGAGATGTCGTAGCTACAGCAGGTGATTTGGAAGCTACTTCCGGTCTTCTAGTGATGCCAGTTACTAATGATGCTATTGATGAGGGAGCCATTACGCTGGGTGCCGCGCCATTTATGCATGCTCGCGGTACTGACAATGTATTTATGGGAATTGGTGCTGGCAATGCGGCCTTTACTGTTGCAGGATGTGAAAATAATGTAGTAATAGGTGATGATGCAGGTCTTGCAATGGCTACTAACTGTAGAAATAATGTGATAATTGGCAATGAGGCAATGGCAGCGACTACTGATTCTAGAGGTAATGTAGCAATTGGATATTTAGCGTTGACTGCTCTAGCTACTACATCTTTGGCAAATACCGCTGTGGGTCAGAATTCTCTTGATAGTTTGACGGGTGGTAGTGGTCAAAATACAGCACTTGGAAATGGTGCGTTGGATACCATGGCAACAGGTGCCTTTAATTGCGGTCTAGGTAATGACGCGGGCAGCGCTTTAACCCTCGCTGACTCAGATAATATTTGCATCATGAATGCAGGTGTAGCCGGAGATGACAATACACTGCGTCTAGGTACTCAAGGAACCGGAAACGGTCAAATAGATACGAGCTTTATAGCGGGTATCTATAATGTTGCTCCCACTAATGACGGAATGGTCATTATTAGTTCAGCAGGACAGTTAGGTTCTCAACTTAATGCGGTCATGGCCGAGAATGCGGCATTTCTCGCATATAATTCCGCAGATGACGATGATGCCACAGGTAACGGCGCAGTAGCTACGGTTGATTTTGATACCGAGGTCTTTGATCAGGGTGGCGACTTTGCCGCAGATACGTTCACGGCGCCTGTGACAGCTCGATATCAGCTCAGTGCAGGGGTTTCAGTTAATGATTTCAGCGCAGCAGCTCTTATAAACATTACGTTAGTGACAGGCAATCGTACCTATTTAGGTACACAAATTGATCCTACAGCAGCTAAAGATAGTGCGGGGGCTATATTTCTACAGATTTCTGTTCTGGCTGATATGGATGCATCTGATACAGCAACAATTGCAGTTACAGCTACCGGAGAAGTAGGAGATTCGAACGACATTATGGGGAGCGCCTCTCCGCATGAAACATATTTTAGTGGCTATTTAGCAACTTAGTTGCGCACCCCATTCGTGGGTAGCAACCTAATAGGAGAATTATGAAAGTTTCAGTCAATGATCAAGAACTTTACACGTTGAGTGAGGTTCAAAAAAAAGTCCTGTGTAATGACATCTCTGTGGATGCATTGGATGAAGATTTAAAGCGCCGTCTAAATTGGGTTTTGATGCATAAATACGAACAATGCATGAAGAGATTACGCGACCATTGGATGCCTAAATTAAAAGGCCGAGTGGAATCTATTCCTGTTGATGATGACGCATTTGCTCAGCTCATATTCAGTCAATCAGATTATAAAGATCGTAAAGCACGTGACATTGATAACATCCCAGCTGAAATTGTAGTCCCTTAGGAGAGACATGGTAAAGAGGCGTACAGGACTAGATCCTTTAGCGTATATGGGTGTAGAGCCTTCTATGCCTGCACAGTTTGTTCGTGAATCTCGCGTTCCTACAACTACCGATTATGAAAATTTTAACATTGGGACCGTGTGGCTGGTACGTACAACAAATCAAGTATTCATGCTGGTAGATAAAGCCAACCTTATTGGTACGTGGCGCGAATTTACCGCCGGTGTGGGAGCAATAAATACTCTCACAGGAGATGCCGGTGGAGCTGTGCCGCCAACAGCTAATAACATAGATATTCAAGGTGGAGACCATTTTGTCTTCACAGGTAACCCAGGTGCATCGTTACTAACATTGACCTCTAATGGCACCGTAGCTACGCAATTTGATACAGATGCCGGCTCGGCTATACCTGCTGCTGATATACTTCAGGTACTTGGTGGTACAGGAGTATCTACTGCAGGAGCGGGAAATACCGTTACTATTAGCGCGGCCGGAAGCGTAGCAGTTCAAATAGATACTGATGTAGCAGGCCCAGTAGTACCCGTAGCTGGAGTCTTAGAAGCTTTCGGTGGAAACAATATAACCACAACAGGAGCGGGTAACAGAGTTACTACAGCCGTCAGTGGCACAACCGATTTTGCCGTTCAGCGTGGTAATGCTGGAGGAAGTTTAACTTCTATTCCGGTGGGTACGGATGGTCAAGTTATCATTGGCGCTACAGGTGCAGCTCCCTTATTTGCTACTATGACCTCTACAGGAGCAACTATTGTCTTCACGCCTGGTGCGAACACACTAAATTTAGAAGCTGCCGGCTCAGGTGCGACAAGTTTCCCTACGGATGTTGCAGGCCCAGCTGTCCCAACAGCTGGAGTGTTGAATCTCTTTGGTGGAAACAATATTACGACGGATACTACAGCTGCTAATACCGTTACTTTTGATGTGACTGGCACAGCAAACTTTAATCCACAAATGGGTAATGCAACAGGCTCTCTTTCTGATATTGGCACTATGACTGACGG
>SDBV01002275.1_pt1 | contig 28729 bp, 18 predicted proteins | sample 2277081 | NCBI WGS metagenome assembly SDBV01 (sample SAMN10402039, study PRJNA504765) | marine sediment metagenome | isolation source: marine sediment core GS10_PC15, 223 cmbsf | place: Arctic Ocean: Southern Knipovich Ridge | collected 2010
CACACTGAGGTGCTCGCTGTATCGCAAGGTTCCGATCAAGGCGATCACGTCCAGTCCAAATTCGTGCTGCGGCAAGGCGTAGCGTCCCTCGGCCTCCGGACGATACGGCTCGAGATACCGGCTCTAGAGACAGGTTGTCGCCGGAAGAAGGGTACCAGTGGATGCTACTGGCAGCGCCGCTGTAGAGTACACAGTTCCGCAGCTCGCAGAAAGGAACCTCATCGGCCCGGATACAGGCCGTTTGCTTCGCCGAATCCAGTGCAAACCGGCAGTTGGCCAGATACAGATCTGCTCCTCTCGACTCAACCATTACAGGGCCGAACTTCCCCTTCGTCTCGCCCTGCTTTCTGATTCGCTGAAACTCGATCCCTTCAAGCATCAGCGCGGCCGCCGTCGTTAACAAAGGAACAACCCGATAGTTACTCAACCTAATCACCGGACGAAAACCCGGGCCAGCCTTGATCGCCAGCGATTTATCGCCGATATCGATCGTGTCAATTAAAAACGGTCCATTACCGCGAATCTCGATGGAGTCGCCGTCTCTCGCGGCCTCGATTGCCGAGGCCAGCGTATCGAAGCCGTTCTTCTGATCGCCGATAAAGAACGCCGCGGAGACGTCGACATTGCGGGGAGTCTCCACCACTGGTTCGATCGCGATCGGTTTTGGAGAAACGGGCCTGCTCAATGTGGCCACGGCCAACCCTACACAAACAAGGAGAATCGCCGCCCCAATTGTCCAACCACCGACACCCAGCAGCGGCTTCCGCTTAGCGGCGATACCGGCTGCTCGTCGAAGGTCTTGGACCAAAGCTGCCGCTGTCTGGTATCGCTCGGGAACCTGCTTCGACAGGCATTTCAGGCAGATTCGCTCCAGATCGGCGGGAGCTGCCGGATTGATCTGCCTTGGCGGTTTCGGCTCACGTCGCAGAATCTCTTCGAGAAGCCGGTGGTGGTCCTTGGCGTCGAACGGTCGCTCGCCGGTGAGCATTTCGTGCAAGATTACCCCCAGGCTCCAGAGGTCCGTACGGTCGTCGACTCGGTCCGCTTCGCCGTGTACTTGCTCCGGAGCCATATACGCCGGCGTACCGACAACCTGACCGGCCAGGCGACGCTGGTCGCTTTTGTGCATCGCCAGGCCGAAGTCGGTCACGTGCGGATGGCCCTGGCCATCCAGGAGGATGTTGCCCGGCTTGAGATCCCCGTGGACGAGTCCTTCGCGGTGCGCGTAATCCACGGCCTCGGCGATTCTCAGCATCACTTCTTCCGTCCGGTGGGGCTCCACGGGCTCGTTTGCCAGGTGGTCCTTCAGCGAACGCCCTTCAATACACTCCATCATAATGTAAGGGCTGCCGCCAACTTCGCTTCGCGCCGAAAGGCGTCGCGGGCACGCTCGGACGCCAGCCGATCGCTGTGCAGAACTTTGATGGCAGCGCATCGGTCCAAATCGGCGTCCTCTGCAAGATAGACTGTGCCGAACGCGCCTCTGCCGAGCACGCTGGTCAGTCGATAGCGGCCGATTCTTCCATCCGCCCCGTCCACGACGCCGGCTGCGTGCTGCGGCGATCACCAATCGAGGGTTTACCGGCGTCACGTCTCCGATTACCGTGAGATTCCTCGATTTTGCTTCCCTGCTGGGCGACCGCACGATCTCCAGCCTCGGGGCCGGCGAGACGGCGGAGGTATCCCTGCCGGCGTCGTTTGCCGGTGAAGGATATCGACTCATTTCGGTGGTGGTCGATCCCGAGGACGAGTTCAGCGAGACCGATGAGCTTAACAATCGGGCCGCGCTGGTGCTTCAAGTCAGTTCGCCCACTGCTCCAGGCGCGCTGATCAACGTCGACTCCCACGACGCGACGGCCGGGGAGGGACAACTCGTGTTGATCACCGGTACGGGGTTCTACGACTTCGACAGCGTGCCGGGAGTGCATGATTATCCCGTGCAAGGCGGACTGGTGACGGTCAAAGTCCTGGATTCGTTTACGTCAGAGGTGCTCAGCTCATTCACAGGCGGGCATTCGACCGTCAACGGAGACTTCGGCCAATGGATTGTCGCCCCATCGACCGCCGGCCTTTATACACTTTGTGTGGAGGTAACCGGCTTTTCCGCCATCGGTTTCGAAGAACACACGCTGACGGTGACTGCTGTGGCCCCGGCGGCGGCGGACCAACGATCAACAACAACGTCTTTGTGTTCGCCGAGCACGTCTTCTTCAGCGATTTCAACCCGGGCATCGGCGAGGAGATCTTCGTGTTCGCTTATATCAACTTCTCCGGCACGGACGACCCGGTCCCGCAGTTCACCGTAAAGCTCAACGACATCTTCCCGGTCGCAGGCGCGTTGGAGACCTTTACCGTGGGGATCACCCTGGCCGGCACGACCGCGAGCAGTTTCGGCTTCCTGGTTACGCAGAGCGGCGTGGGCGCCGCCACGTTTAACGTCGGCGACGCCTTCGGGGTGGCCAACGGCAGCCAGGTCGCCATCCTCGATCTGTTGTTCGCCACCAACGACCGTTCGACGAACGGCGTGCTCTACGACCTCGACTGCGACGGTGACGCGAACGACGACTGGGAAACTCTGCTATGCACGCTGGCCAATGACGTGTACAGCGCGGCCAACGAAGCGGGCGGCATCTGAGCCCCACAGTCTGACCACAGTCCGCGCGTTGACCGGCCCTGCTGGCCGCTCTGCTTTTTTTCCCGCGGTCAATCACCGACCGCGGGGACGGCCGTTGATGGCGACGGGTTCTTCGCTCGCAACTCCTCCCTCACCAACGTGCCCGAAGGGCTGAGGTTCTCTGCCGTCCAGCTATCGCAGTCCGAGTCTAACGGCCGAGAGACGCGTAGTGAGCCACGAGATGCGCTTGGGCTGCCTTCGTGGTAAACAGTCGGTGAGAATGGTCGGCGACATCTGGGTGTAGTGGCTATAGAAGAGCACGTTGGCGTCGATCCAGAAGTAGATGCGGTAGCGGTCCTCCCAGGGGATCGTCGCCTTGCTGTGCTTCGGCGGAAATAGAGGGCTGGCGTCCTCGCAAGGGGAAATCTAGAACCACTGCCAGACTAATTCTGTTTCTTTTCCAAAAGCTCCCTCACTCCCGGTTCATCCCGATGTTCAACACACATAAGAGCAGAGAGCATTCTCTGGTAATCCGGATCGTTGGTGCTGCTGAATACAGACTTATCATCTTCACCTTGGCATAGGCCCCATCCCCCCGCGCTCTTTGCCAGGGGTGCCCGCAGCGCGCCGCTGTGCTGCGGATGTGACAGGTTCAAGTGCCGTACCCGCATACCGCTAGCGGCAACCCCCCACTGACCCGGACGGTAGGTGCCAACGTGAGTGGTTGTGTGATGCTCATTCAGACCCGATTTCGTGTCGGGGTTGTCATTACCATGGCATCTGGCACAGCGCTTATTGTGAACAGTCCTCAGATCGTTCCGTGCCCCGTCCGCAAGCAATGTGGGCGATCTCTGGCGGCAATGGCCATAGAAAGGAACATTGGAATCGATCCATAGGAAGACTGCCAACTGTTCCTCGAAAGGTATGGTCTTTTTGCTACATCGCATGGGATCCTGAATATGCTTTGTCAACTTGCTCAGAAGACTTCCCCGGCTTAGCGGCGCCTGCTCATCACAGTCGTTGGTGGGCTGGGCATGGGTGCTGCCGGTACCGGGAGTATAGTGTACGAGCATCCGGTCGGTCAGTTCCATGTAGGACATATTGTAGACGGTTGTCCTGTCGCCGGTCAGGTTGAGATGGGCTTTGGGGTTCGGGCCGCTGTGGCATTCAATGCAGTACTTATCCAGGATGGGCTGAACGGTAACCTCATATTCGATGATCCCGTTGGTTCCCCACTGAGGCATCCGAGGGCGGATGGGCGCTTTGTGCCCCGCAATCGGCGACCGATCTGCATCCGGGGGCGCATCGATGCCCTTGCGCTGTTCGTGACAGCCAATGCAACTGCGGAATTCTCCCGGCATGGTATGAAAATCAGACCCCTGGGTCATCAGCATCCGGCCCTCTTTGTCGAGCACGTGAAAATACAGACTGCGCAATGCAGGTACTTCGAAATAAGCTGAGCCGTCTTCTTCGATCGGGACAAGCCCGATCACCCTGTTGGCGTACCAGATCGTGCCCACTCCCATGGAACCGCCCCTGCCGCCGCTCTGGATCACTTGCTCCATGACGGCCAGGTACGCGGCGCGACCACGCTCGATTTCCGGTTCGATCCCCTGGTAAACATCGTGCATCAGGATCGTCGCTTTCTGGCTCCAGTCCGGGTCGGCCAGCATCTGCTCAAACAAGTCCACATTGTGGCCCCAGTTGGCGACCCGGCTACGGTCCGGAATAATCGGCGGTCTGGGTCGGGCAGCGAACACCTGTGCCGAATGCACACCCGTATTGTCGGCGGTTTCAAGGACACATTTCTTGTTGCCCGAACGATCCAGCAGATAAAGACCCACCTTGTGGTCAGGACGTCCGCCGTAAGACACGAGAAAGAGCTGTTCGTTCAGGGGCTGTGGATCCTGGTAGGCGTAGACCGGGGGCCTGTCGCCTACCGACGCCGTATCGCGAGTCAGTCGGCGAAATCCAACGCCATCGGCCGCCTCCTTGCCTTCGCCGTTCCAGACCAGGCCGACCAGCCCGGCGAGATGAGCGTGATGCGGGCCAAAAACCGTGACCGCTTCCGGCCGGCCGGGAATCTGCCGGGGCCGGCCCATCGAACGAGGATCGATCACCGTGTTGCCGAAGAAGAGATCGATCGCCGTACCGTCCGGGTTCTGCACCCAGAGCGCGTGCCGGTTGAAGACGTTCTTGTTCACTCCGTAGTCCCAGCGGGTAAAGATGATCCTCCCGTCATTCGTGATGCTTGGGCAAGTATCAATGGTCAGGTTCGCCGAGGCAACTTTCCTGTTCTCGCCGTCCGGATCGCAGATAAAAAGGAGTTGCCGCGGCCCATTGGCTTTGCAGGGTGATTTACCCGCCTCGTTATCAAAAAAGACCAGACGGCCGTCGGGCATCTCGCATGGCGATTGGCCGGTTTGGATGGTTCGCAGGTTCCTTCCATCGACGTCCACGGCGCTGACCTTGCCGCCGCCGCCGATATAGACGGTCTTTCCGTCCCAGGACAAACTGATTTCGTGGACGCGTCCGGGCTTGTCGACAATCGTGCGGACTTCTTTCGTTTTGGGGTCAAACACCCGAATCGATGCTTGGTCGGTTCCGGCGTTGACGAACATCATCGAGTCGTAACCATAGGTCGGCCGCTCGAGGAACAGCAGTTCCGGCAGTTCGGCGATGGTTTGGTCCCACATCCAATCCAGCATCTCGGCGGCCATGAAGACTTCGTCGACCAACGGTTCACCCGAGGACGCGATCCGCTCCAGCAGCGGTTCGACCTGCGACTGCAGTTCTGCCAGCCGTGCCGCATGGCGGTCGCCTGCCGGGGACGTGGGATACTTCTCCAACGCCTTTTCGATAGCCGGAACAATCCGGCCTTTGGAATCCCTGGCCGCGTGTTCTACCCCCGCCATGGGTTCAGGGTGGAATCGCAAGGCCGCCAGGCGTTGCAGCGAATCCTGGTAGCGAATAAGGTACGCACTCTTTGCTATGACCTCGCGCAACGGCGCTTTCTCTTTCAGTGAATTCGGCAATGGGACGATCCTGCTCGCGCCACTGATGAACTTCGATCTCAGCCACTGGTCAAGCTCGTCGCCTTTGCGGTTGAACATCTCGGCGGTATCTTTGCCGCAGCATGTCGTGGCCAGGGCTATCTCGTGACGCTCTCTCGGCGCGTCGAAAGCCGTATGAAGGGCGGTCCATATTGACTCAAAGTCGTTCGCGCCGCCGGGCTTCTTCAGCAGACTGTCTCTTGTTGCGACGAGAGACTCCAGCCAGTGGTTCTTCTTCACGAACCATTTCGGCAATTCGGGACGTTCACGGTAGTACGGCAGGTCGGTTGACTTGTTGATTTCCAGCGGTCGCCATAATCCTTCAAACCCACGTTCGTGACGAAGACTGGGGTGCATTCCATGAACAGAGAATGCAAACCCGTAGGCATGGCGATTGTTTGTGAACTTCGCGAAGAAGTGGTTCCTTCCCGTCTTGAGTTGGACCTTGGCTCTGGGCGGCATGTCACCACGGGTATCTTTTCCGCCCCACTTCAAGATCTCCCGGCCGTTGACCCACCAGGTGTAGCGTCCGGTGCGGCGCCAGGGCTCCATACCGTAGTCCCCCATTCGCCGGTCGCTCTCCGGCGCGCGGATTATGCAGTCGATCTCCACCTCGACCGGCTTTGCAGCCGTGATTTCCCGGTAGACGTATTGGGTTTCACCCGCGGAAGGAGCCGGCCCGCGCGGGAGTTGCTGGTAGTAACCGTCGATCCACTCCGGATGTTCAGACCAACTACGCACGGCGCGAGGCGTCGCCGGGAAATTGGGTGCGGGGTGTTTCTTGTCTAGTTGGGACAGTCCCCCGCCGGCCAGCGTTTCTTTCTCCACGTCAAATACGTGTTTATAGCCCGAGTCCACGTTGTCCATCCAGTTCAACAATGGACCCTGGTCGCGGAATGGGCCAATTCTGTGCCATGTCCCCAATTTCACGCCGGCGTCATCCAGCCGCTTCTTCGCGGCCCCGGCGTCGATTTGCTCACCAAGAACTTTGTGCGCGATTGCCCGCGTCGCTTCGGCAAGTGAATCCCCGGCATGGAGCGGCAATGCAAATGCCGATACACCGAATGCCGCCATCAAGACCATAGCCGTTTTCTTCATCGCATTTCTCCCATGGATTCAGTAGCTCACCATGATCCGTGCCGTCCAAGCCGGGATTTCCCATCTGGAATGCCGCCCACGGCCGTCGTGGGCCTTTCCGATGATTCTATCCTGATTCCATGCTCGGGTAAAGCCGTCTGCGTGCCGCTCCCACCTGTGTGTCAAAAAGGTCGTTTCTTCTGAGACGCCCCGGTTGCCGATGCCCGACGCCTGTTTACACGTGACATTTGGTCGTTTGAACAACTCTGCGCGCTCCTATTCATACGACACGGCGCGGCATCGCATAGTGGGGCGACACGCCACCAAAATCTGCTAGAATGGGCCTCGACAAGGCGCCACGGCGAATTATTGGATTTTGCGCGCCCATCTCGCTCGCGTTTCACGCTGATTTCGATAGGGAAGGGTCGTGAGCAGCCAAGACCGAAATCTGGAAGATTACCGTGAGTACCTGAGGCTTTTGGCACAGCTTCAAATAGATCCGTTACTTCAAGGCAAGATCGACCTGTCGGGCGTCGTTCAGCAGACGATGCTGGAAGCCGACCGGGCGTTGCCGCAGTACGAGATCGAGAATGCCGAGCATCTGGGCGCGTGCCTCAGACGGATCTTGGCCAACAATATGACTGACGAAATACGCAAGCTGAGAACCGGAAAGCGTGACGTCTCGCGCGAAAGATCGCTGGAAGCGGCTTTGGAACAATCCTCCGCCCGGCTGCAGCCATGGCTGGCAACCGACCAATCCTCGCCCAGTGGGCATGCGCTGCGCGAGGAACGGGCGATACGCTTGTCCGACGCCCTGGCGAAGTTGCCCGAAGCCCAGCGAGAGGCGCTGGTGCTACGCCATTTCCAGGACTGGTCGCTGGCTCGAATTGCCGAGCATCTCCGGCGCAGTCATGCCGCAGTGGCCGGCTTGCTCAAACGCGGGCTACAACAATTACGAAATCAACTGACAGCCGAGGAGTGAATCATGTCGAGCGATGAAAGTGATTCTTCCGCACGAGAACAACGTGCCAATGAGGCAATCGCGGCCTACCTCGAAGCGGTCGATGCGGGTCAGTCACCCGACCCGGAAGAGTTCGTGGCGCAGCACGCCGACGTTGCCGCGGAGTTGGAAGCCTTCTTCGCCAATCGGGCCGAGTTCGAGCGACTGGCCGAGCCACTGAAGCCGGCTGCCGATGACGCAACGCTGCCGACTCCAACTGACCAAGCGAATTCCAAGTCCACGTCTGCATTGGGCCCCGGCAGCAAGCTTCGCTACTTTGGTGACTACGAGTTGCTCGAAGAGATTGCCCGCGGCGGCATGGGCGTGGTCTACAAGGCTCGACAATCGACGCTCAAGCGGATCGTCGCCCTGAAGATGATCCTGTCCGGTCAGTTGGCGGGCGAAGAGGACGTGAAGCGGTTCTACGCCGAAGCGGAAGCGGCGGCGAAGCTGGACCATCCCAACATTGTGCCTATCTTCGAGATCGGCCAGCATGACGGCCAGCACTATTTCTCGATGGCGTTGGTCGAGGGCGAAAGCCTGGCCCGAAAGGTCGCCGAGGGACCATTGCCGCCGCGCGAAGCGGCCGGGCTCATCAGGAAGGTTGCCGAAGCGGTCGCCTATGCTCACGTCGAGGGCGTGGTGCATCGCGATCTGAAGCCGGCCAATGTGCTGCTCGATAAGGACGGCGAGCCGCGGGTGACGGACTTCGGTCTGGCAAAGCGAATCTCCCCCGAGTCTCTCAGTTCCGAGGCCGTGGATTCGGCCGGTTTGACGGCCACCGGACAAATACTGGGCACTCCCAGTTACATGCCGCCGGAGCAGGCGGCGGGCAAGACCGACCAAATCGGGTCCGTCTCGGACGTCTATTCCTTGGGCGCGGTGCTCTACTGTCTGTTGACGGGCCGACCGCCGTTCCAGGCCGCCAGTCCGGTTGACATCATCATGCAGGTCTTGGAGAAAGAACCGGTTCCGCTGCGGCGACTGGATTCCAGAATCCCTCGTGATCTGGAAACGATCTGCCTGAAGTGCCTGGAAAAGGAGCCGCAACGGCGCTATCAGTCGGCGCAGGAACTTGCCGAAGAGTTGGATCGACACCTCAACGACGAACCGATCCGCGCACGCCGCGCCGGTCCGATCGATAGGGCAGTCCGCTGGGTCCGCAGAAATCGCCGCATTACGGTCACCTCGGCCGTCGCGGCCTTGGCGGCGGCCGTGTTGGTGATGGGGACCGTCTGGGGCGTGCAATTCTACCGCCAGTCGCAACTCGGCTATATCGAGCTGTCCACGTCGGGCCCGCAGATGCTGGCGGAAGTCCTCGACGAGAACGACAACCCGGTGGTTCCCAGCTTCCCCGTGCCGACTACCGAGCCGGTGGCCTTGCCGGCCGGCCCTTTCCTATCGCATTCGATTGTCGGCGTCGGGCCTGCTGAGCGAGACCTGGCCGCTGGAGGTCGAGCGGGGCCAGACATGGTCGCAGAGCGTCAACTTCCGGCCCCGATGGCTCTGGTCTCCCAGGGCAGTCAACACGGATGAGGGCCACCAGGAGATTGAGCTGGCCGACCTTGCCGGCCACTGTGATCTGATCGTCGTCAGCCACCGGGTTCCCGGCCCCCAAGGAGTCAAGCTCTTCCGACGCCTGCGACGGCTCGACGGCACCACCGGCAAAGCAATCTGGTCGCTGGACTTCAACGACGCGACCTTGCCCGCGGGGCGTGACTCAGCCACCTGGAGTGGTCTGCTTACCTATTCTGGAACGGGATTCGCCCCCGGGCACCTGGTCGATCTGCCGCCGGAGCTGAACGGCGACGGCACACGCGACCTGGTCTGGGCGTCTCGGAACAGTCCGTCGCTGGTGGCCGTCTCGGGCACGGACGGCAAGCTGTTGTGGTGGTTCCGCGGCCGGCCGACTCTGCCGGAAGAAACGGGAGCCGGGCAATGGGCGCCTTATTCGCAGTTGGGCAGCAGTGTTGTCGGTCAGGCCGGCGTCGCCGACGTCGATGGTGACGGCACGTCGGACTTCATCGCATGTTTCTTTTCACAAAGTGCGGTGTTTCAGACAGAATCCGGGAAGAAGATCTTCACAGACCGACAAAGTTGGATCGAAGCCGTATCGGGCAGCACGGGGACCTCGCTGTGGCGCAGTCCGCTGCCAGTGAAGTTTGACAACATGGGGAGCAGCTCGAATGCCTGGGAGAAATACCATACGGCCTGCCGACTTCAAGTCGTCCAGATCGACGGCCAAAGCACGGTCGTGACCGTCGCGGAGAACTTGCTGGTGGGACTCGATCTGAAGAGCGGCAAACCGGCCTGGCCGCCGCGCGACCTGGGTTTTGTTCCCCGGCGTCCGCCGACGTATAAGGACCTCGACCGGGACGGAAACTCCGACGCCCTTCTTGTCCGGCAGCTCGACCGCGACGATCTGGCCTTGGTGGCGGTGTCGTTACGTGGTGGTCAGACACTATGGGACAGGCCTTTCCGACCGGATTACCACTTGAGAGATGATCTCCGTCAAGAGGGCGACTGGTACCTCGTGCGCGATCCGGACAACGACGGTTCGGTTGAAGTCGTCATCGCCACGGGGAACTTCGCGAAACTGTCCCCCAGCGGGCAGTGGGCAGACGACCTATGGTGCGGCGTGGAACTATTGGACGGCGCGACCGGCCGAACTCGCTGGCAGCGGCGGTTAGAGCAAACCGGCCCAAATGTCCCGCCCGCGGTCCATCGGTTGATTTCCGGACCGGACCTTGACGGAGACGGCCATCGAGAAGTCTTCGCCGCGTACAGCGGAAAGGTCGTCGCCCTGTCCGGTCAAGACGGCCGCGCATTGTGGCGATGCCTGGTTCCGGCCAAGAGCGGACCGCTTCAGTGGTGGCAGCCGGGGCCGGACGGCTGGCCGCAGTTGGTCGTGCCGATGGCCAACGCCCGCGGCGGACAGCACGTGACCTATATTCTTTCCGCTTCGACCGGTCGGATCGTTCACATCTTGCCCGAGGTGCACGACCCCAAGGTGGCCGACTTCGACGGCGACGGCATCCTCGATCTGTTCTACACGGTCTCACCGCAAGGGGCCGCCCGCATGCTCGTCATCCGCGGCACACCCCCCGAACCGTGGAAGCGGCTGGGTACGTGGCGACCTATTCAGGACGTGGATGGCGACGGACTCAGCGACTTTCTGAAGAAAGACAAACTGACCGCCGCCTCCGGACGTGATGGACGCCTGTTGTGGCAGCAACCCGGCTCGTTTGCACGTGAGAATCAGGTGCCGCCACTGGCGCCGCCGCTGCCGCACGGCGACTTCAACGGTGACGGTACACCGGACCTGATCGGGCTAGTGCGCGGCTACGGAAAATACGACGGCAGCATCCAGTTGCTGTTTACCACCGTCGCGGCCCGTTCGGGAAAGGACGGCCAACGCATTTGGCAGGCAGATGACTTCAAGATGGGCGGTAGCGGGGGAGCCAGCTCTGGAGCCGGCCGGCACTACAACTACCCGATGCTCGATTGGACCGACTTGGACGGCGACGGCCGCGTGGAAATCGTGGTCGCCCACTGCAAACAGATCGACCGCAGCCCTAGGAGTCGCGAACTCTGGCTATCGGTGTTCTCCGGAAGAGACGGCAAGCTGCTATTGGAAGTCACCATGATGGAAAACGGCTTTGGAGTGCGTCCCGATCCGTATGGCCGCCGGTTTGACGACCTCAACGGCGACGGCACGGGTGACGTGGTCGCCTGGATCCTCAGCGATAGCAGCGAGAAACCTCACGCCGTGCGGGTTTTCAGTGGCTCCGACGGCTCGACCATCTGGACGTCAGCGGCGCTGGACCCGGACTATGTCCTCTGGCCTCGGCCTGCCGTGGGTGATTTGGATGGCGACGGGCATGCCGAAGTCATCGTCTCTCACAGCCGGTATGATAACCAGAAGGGCGGCTACCAATGCACGTTGACGGTCCTCGATGGGCGCGACGGCAAACCCAAGTGGTCACATTCGTGGCTGGGATATCTGGACTTTCTGCCGCCGCTGTTGGTCGACTTCGACGGCACCGGCCGCCGATCGGTCTGCGTGGGCCTGAATGAGGATTCCACCGACCAGCTTGTGATCTTCGACGCCGACGGAACAGTTCTGCGGCGCAGGCCGCTCGACGTGCGCGGCAACCTATCCGCTCTCCTTCAGTTGTGGCGGCATGCTGACCTCGACGGTGACGGCCGAGAAGAATTGTTGTTCGCCGACCAAGGCAAGCTGTGGGCCGCCCGAGGCGCGAAGGATGATCCCCTTTGGACGTGGGATCTGCCCGAGGGGAAGGCCACGATTATCGAACTCTCCGGGCCGGGTCAGGCTCCTCGCAGCGGCGGGGACCGATCGGTCACGCCGGTCGTTTGGGCCGGGAACTCGGTCTATGGTCTCTCCGGATCCGACGGACGGGTGATCTGGCGGTGCGATGGCTCTGTAAGTCCCCAGTTTGGCGCGTCACATCCTCCCACGGTCACCTTGCTCGCCGGCAGCGATCCGCCAGGCGTTTCTGGTGACATTGGCCCGCCGCGGGTCGTGTTTCAAGGTCCTTCGTATTCCAACGACTAGCCCACCATTTGCCGACAGGCCTGGCCCGTTTCATCCGACGGCAAGTATCAACCGGCGGCCGCCACACCGCGGCACTACGATCCTCTGCCGGAGATCGAGCGGCCCGCTCGCCCACTACCGTGGGCGCGTCTCTACTGCGAATGGGATGAGACGCTGTCTCTCGCAACCATTGTGCTGCCCGGCTTGTCGTTCATGCTCGTTGTCTTGCCGGCGCTTCTGATCCGTCGAGCAATCCAGCGGCGTTCATGGAAACTCGGCTTGTGGAGTACGTTGTACGTCGCTGTGTCCGGTGTTCTGTACGCGTTGTATGCAACCACGATGGATCGACCGGCCGATCTAGATGGCATGCCCGTCGCTATGCATGCCGCGGTCGGGCTGCCGGGCGCCGTTTTCTTCACGTTGGCCGCATTTCTGATGGTGCGGTGCCGTTGGCGGCTGCTCGGTTGGCTGCTGGTGGGATCATTGGCGATGAGCGTGGTCGTAGCCGCCGGAGAAATGTTCTCCCGGTCGATAGATTCGTCGCTGCCCTATTCGTTCAGCGGCTGGTATTGGATCTGGTTCGCGGGGACTTCTTGCACGGGAGTCATCATTCTGTTGGGAACGCCGGTGGTTATGTTCCTACTGGTAATACTCCGCCGCGTCCGTCGGCCAAAGAACCAATCTTCTGCCACACCGGCGAGAATCCCACACCAGCGTGAATAAATAACTGCCCCGAAATACCCTCCATTCTCGGGACGCAGAATCCGGCCGCGACTGGACTCGGTCGGCTTTTTCCCCAATCCGGCACTCACCCCCTGGTGGGCGGAGCACTCTTTGCCACTGAAGCAGCAGAACCGGCCGCCCGATTGCCGGTGTCGCGATCCGGATCGGGAATCATGAAGTCGCGAATCAAGGTTGCCAGATCGAGCGATGCCTGGATAAACTGCCTCAAAGTCCTTGCCGTGGGCCCGAAGGTGTCGAACTCTTCGATACTCAGGCCGTCCTCATGATAAGCTCGGCGGAAGTCTACGAACTTGTCGAGCAACTCTTCGGTGATCTTGGGATCGACCGGTTGATCGATCCGCGGGATCACCTCGACGTCGCTGGCGTTATAGCGGAGTTGCCATTTATACGGCGGCGAGATGACCACGTCGCCTCCGATCAACTCGCTCCAGTGCAGATGATTGCGGAAAGCGGCCGAGAGCAGCCGCAGCCGGTATCCCCGCTCTCGGAAGATCTTGTAGGTTTTTTTGAACGTCGCAACGCCGGCCCATTCCAGGAAACCGGGATCGGTGATGATATCCTCTCGGTCGGCGACCGCCTTCAGCCAGTCATCCAGTCGGCCCACCATGATCGTACACACCGGGCCCATGGTGCTGATGTCTTGACCTTCGCCGGCGCGCCGCGTCAAGCCTCGCTCGACGGCTTCGGCCACGGCGATACACTGCGGCAGCGTGAAACTGACCGTGGCGTTGATGCTCACGCCCCGGTAGGTAAGCTCTTCGATGGCTGCCACTCCGGCCCTGGTCACCGGGACCTTCACGATCAGATTCGGGGCAAGCCGGTTGAAGTGCAGGGCTTGGTTCACGATGGCGTCGGTGTCGCGATACAATCGCGGATCGGTCTGAATCGAAAGCCGTCCGTTGCGTCCTCCGTACTGCTCGAAGACCGGCTCGAGCAAAGCGGCGCCCTTGACGGAGATCTCCTCGACCAGCTTCCACGCGATTTCGTCCTCCGTAGCGCAAGGCATCGCCGCGATAAGCTGGTGGATCCGATCCTCCCAGAGGTGCATCTCCTTTTCCAACATACCCAGAACGATGACAGGATTACAGGTGGCACCGACCGCCCCGTGCTGCATGGAGTAGGTCAGTTCCTGAATTGACGCCGAGTCGTTCCACAGGCAGGTCGGCGTGGACCGGGTCATTTTGTGCAACGGGCTCTTGTATTGTTCTTCGTTCACGCTAAGCTCCCACCGAATGTGCTCGATTTGCCATGCGAGACTGCAATAAGATCACTGCCAGTAACAAGATACCGGTGATCAGGTTGTCGTACCAATAGGGCCAGGTGCCTTGCTGTTTGATAATGTTTGGAATCACCCCCAGGATCAACACGCCGTACAAGGTGTGGCTGATCTTTCCGATGCCGCCGGTCAGCGACGTTCCACCGATCACGACGGCCGCAATCGCCGTAAACTCCCATCCTTCGGCCGCATTGGGTTGTCCCGAGTCGAGCCTGGATGTGAGCAACACGCCGGCCGCGGCGGCGCATCCGCCGCATATCATATACACGAGCATCTTGCTCCGGTTGACATTCAGGCCCATCACTGCGGCGGCCTCCTCGTTTCCGCCGATGGCATACACGCTTCGGCCGAAACTGGTGTGCTTTGCGACGAGGATCGCAACGCCAAGCGCCAGGATGAAGAGGATCCCCAGGTAAGGAATTCCCAGGATATCACCTTTGGCGATTTGCGAAAACCACCCCGCCTTGTTTGATCCGACCGGTTCTCCGCCGGAGAGGATGAAGGCCAGTCCTCTTGCGCCGAGCATCATCGCCAGCGTGGCGATAAACGGGGGGATTTTTGCGCGCGTGATCAACACTCCGTTGATGGCACCGATGCAAACGCCGGCCAGGATGGGGATCGGCACTGTGATCAAGGCGATCTCATGGCTCAATGTGGCCGCCAAGACGGACGCCACGGCAGCGGTCGATCCCACGGAGAGATCGATTCCGCCGGAGAGTATCACAAACGTCATCCCGATCGAGACCAATCCAATCATGCCGACCTGCCGGAAGATGTTGGCAAGATTGACCGAAGTAAGGAAGCCCGGGAAACATAGGGACGCGATGGCGCACAGAGCTAGAAGCGTCACCAGGGGGCCTTGTGACTGAATCAGGCTTGCGGCATCGGTCTTTGCTGTCGTTGTTCCCGTCTTCATGTCACTGCCAGTGGTGGGTACAATGAACGCTCCCACCGGATGCATCCTACTTCTTTCCCTGCGCCCACAGCGCGATGACAACGATCAAAGCCTTAAACATGAGCGAGTAGTGGAACGGTATGTCATTCATGTTGACGATGACGGTGACAAGCTGGACGACGACGGCTCCGAACACCGTGCCCAGGATTCTTGCCCGACCTCCGGAGAAGGGAGTTCCTCCAATCGCCACGGCCGCGATCGCGTCCAGTTCAATCAGGACGCCCAAGCTGCCCACGTTGACGACATTGACTCGCGCCGCCTCCATGTTTCCGGCAATGCCGCAGAGAATGCTGCACAGAACATAAACGCCGATCGTTACGGATACTGTGTTGATACCAACCAGACGTGCCGCCCGGCAATTGTCACCGATGGCCTCCACGTGTTTTGCGAAAACAGTCTTCCTTGCGATAAAGAGCATGATGGCGATCGCTGCCAGCGTGATCACTATTTGCACGGGAATCGCATCTGCCAGTCTGACTCGCCCAAGATCCCCGAAAGGGGTGAATAACAGTGAGGTGAAGAGCTCTCCCAGGACAATCTGAGCCAGTCCTCGACCGGCAATCAAGACAACGAGCGTTACAATGATTGGCTGGATTCTGAATTTCGCGATCAGAACGCCACTGAGTAGGCCGCACAAACCGGCGGCGACGATTCCGCAGCCGATGGATGGAGCCAATCCGACGCCTAACGTGAAAAGCCTTGCCGAAACGGCCCCGGAGATCGCCATGATGGCTCCGACCGAGATATCGATTCCGCCCGACGATATCACGAAGGTCATCCCCAGCGCAACGAGCATGACGGGAAATACCTGGACAAGCGTGTTTTCCAGCGTACCGATCGATAAGAAGTTGGGCGTAATGAATGCATTGAGGATAATCAGCGCCAGGAAGAAGAAGATGATACCGTAACTGCTGAAGAGATCCGTCATGGCGATGAATTTCCGCAAGCCGTTGCCCGCAGCGGTCGACGGATTGCCGCTACTGTCCATGGACATGTTCCTGCAAGTCGCGGCCATGGGCCATCATGTGCATGATGCTCTCTTGGGAGATTTCCTTTGCCGTCAGTTCGCCGACTTTCCTGCCCTCGGACAGCACGGCGATCCGGTCGCAGGAGCGAATCAACTCTTCCATTTCCGACGAGATCATCAGGATAGCCACTCCACCGCCCGCCAGTTCCGCGATGAGGTTCTCAATTTCCGATTTTCCGCCGATATCGATGCCGCGTGTTGGCTCATCCAGAATCATCAGGATCGGGTTCTTGCACAACCATCGGGCCAACAGGACCTTTTGTTGATTGCCTCCGCTGAGTTCCTTCATCAGTTGATTGGGGCCGGAAGTGGCGATTCTCATCTTGCTGATGTAAGTTTCCGCAGTTTTTAGTTGGGCCTTCCTGGAAAGGATGCCGGCTTTGGCCAGTTCGGGAAGGATGGCCATGGTGATGTTGTCCACGACCGACATATTGGGAAAGATGCCTTCCTCTTTTCGGTCCTCGCTGCAGAAGCCCAGCCCCAGCTTGACGGCGTCTCTGGGGCTCTTCAGTTGCACGCTCTTGTTGTCAATCTCGACTTGCCCCGCCTCCGGCATGTGATCGCCGAACACGATCATGGCAAGTTCGGTTCGGCCCGACCCCAGCAGCCCGGCCACTCCGAGTATTTCACCACTCTTGATATCGATGCTGATCTGGGTCGTTCGGCGGGCTCGGGACACGTTCGTCGTTCTCAGCACCACGCGGCGATCTTCAAGCGTGCGGGACGTACTCTTCCTCCTGTCCAAGACCGTGGTTGCGTCGCGCCCGATCATCAGCGAAACCATTCGCAGCTTTGTCAGGTCCTGCATGGCGTATTGCCCAACCAGGCGGCCGTCTCGCAAGATGGTCGCCCTATCGCAGATTTCGAATACTTCATCCAGTTTGTGGCTGATAAAGAGGGTCGAGATACTCTGCTTCTTCAGGTTCTCAATCACACGAAAGAGAGTCCTCACCTCCTTCTCGCTCAGCGACGACGTCGGTTCGTCCATCACCACGAGCTTTGTCTCAATGGAAACTGCCCTGGCGATGGCAACCATTTGCTGGATGGCGACGCACTGTTGGTGGAGCGGTTCGTTGACGTCAACCTCTTTAAGGCCCATATCGCTCAAGATCTCCCCCGAGCGCTTCTCGACCGTTTTCCAGTCAATCAACCCGCGACGTTTCGGTTCTCTGCCGAGGAAAACGTTTTCGCAGACGCTCAAGTAGGGCACCAGGTTGAGTTCCTGGTAGATGGTGCTGACGGCCGGCCGTTGGGAGTGGGTTGTGCCTGCGGGAGAGATCGGCGTGTTCTCGAAGCGTATCTCTCCGGCGTCTCTTTGATAGACGCCGGCGAGCACTTTGATCAGCGTTGATTTTCCGGCTCCGTTTTCACCCATCAGGGCATGCACTTCGCCGTGCTTGACGGAAAGATCGACCTCTTGCAGTGCTTTCACCCCGGGGAAAGATTTGCTGATGCCCCTCATTTCTAAGAGATAGTCGTTCATGATGTCTGCTAGAAGCCGGTCGCCATGTGCTCATCGACGTTGCTTTTGTCTATAATAACGTCTTCCACACGGATATAAACGGGAAGTGTCTCGCCCTTAGAGTAGGCCTCGATTGCATCAAACACCTGGTCGGCATAGTAGGGAGTCACGGAAACGATCTGGTGATAATGTCCGGCCTTGAGGGCTCTTAACCCATCTTTGGTTCCACCATTACCCACGACAACGATTTCACCCTTTGCCGGGTCGCTGCCCGTTTTTCTGCCCGCGGCCATCAGGGCCTGGATGGCGCCGATGGCATCTTCATCGAAATGGCCGACCACGGCGTCGAACTCGATGCCGGACTGAATGATGTTCTCCATGGACGTCATGGCGGTAGCTCGATTGAAATTGCCGGGCTGAGAGGCCACTATTTTCATGTTGGGGTATTCTTTCATCTTTTTCCTGAACCCCTTGCTCATGCCGATGGTATTGCCGCCACCTGGAGTTCCGTGCAGTTCGACAACTCTGATTACCTTGGCATCGGCACCAAATGCATCGTGAATGAGTTCGGCCATTTTCTCCCCGATCCACTCGAAGTCGGAATAGATCTTGGTGACATAGTCTTCGCCGGCAACGCCTTTGATGTCTCGATTAACCACCACCACCGGCACGCCGGCTTTTTTTGCAATGCGTAGGGCATCGGCAGAGCCGTCGCGGTCAATCGGACCGAGAATCAAGAAATCCGGTTTCTGTGCAACGATGTCTTCTACGTCGGCGATCTGTTTTTCGAGCTTCGCTTGTGCGTGGGTTACACGGAACTGGTAACCTCTCCTCTTGGCCTCTTGCTCCAATTCAGCAGAAAACGCCAGGAACCACGGGTTCGGATCTCCCACGGACGAATAAGCGACTTTTGGGCCAGCCGATTCGCCATTGTCAACGAGCCGCATCGACACCCCCCATGCGCCCAGTACTACAATGATCGCTGCAAACAACAATGCCTTCTTCATGGACATGCTCCTCTTCTTGTGTGCGACTCTTTGGGCTGGGCTCTCGCATCACCTCTTCCATGGGGAGATCGGCGAGATCCTCTGCCGTTGAACTCGGTTTTCTGTAGTCCGTCGACCTTGCGGCGGCGTCTCGCTCGCGGGTTCTGCGTCTACTCTCCCCGCCAACACTGCAATTCCCCCTTTTCCGTGCAGATGAAAAGCTTCTCGCCGGCAGCGGCCATGCCGTCCCAGACGACGGGCGAAGACGTCTCATACTGGGCGACCCCGATTCCATCCTTGGCCGAGACGACCCGGATCATCCCGCCGCTTCGCCCCTCAAACGCGGCGTATGGGTCGTCGCCCGAGGCCTCCGCCGGCATGCCGCCCACGAACAGATAGTCGCCCGACTTCAACATCGCCCTGGGCCGCACGGAGAGACTCGCGTTCCAACTGGGTCCTTTGATCTGGCCGGGGGAAACGGTGCGGAAATCGGGCAGAAACTCTTCCGTCTCCGAAAACGGCGTATGGCTCTTCTCGAAGAGCGAATAAGCCCCGCTGTTGCCTTTGCGTCGAACTCCCCACAGGGCCCGATCGCCATAGACCATCATCAATCCGGTCGGCACGGCGACGGTGGGGCTGCGTCTTCCACCACCGTTGACAATCCACGAGTAAGCGACCGGCACCCGGCTGAAGTCTCCGGTACCCAACACCCAATGCGACCGGTGGTTTTCGGCATCGTCGAGCAGGCCGGAGGTCGAAAACAGGTGGCGCGACATCTTTTCCTGTTTCTCCAGCTTCGCATTGAACTTGACGTGGTGCATGAACACGTTCTGGCCGTCGCTGACCAGGACGTCCGCTACCGAGCCCTCGGCCATGGAAAAGGCGTTGCTGCGGTCGGGTGCGAGGAAGGTCTTGTAGTCCGTCGTGTTCTGAGAATTCCTGGTGACGTGTTCCTCTTTCGCCCGCTGCTTGCCGTCGTTGATCTTGGGATGGGTGCTTTCGAAATGGGACCGGCAGAGGACTCGCCCGGTGGCCGGGTCCAAGGCGAACAGGTCGATTCCGCCGTCAATCCAGGTGGACCGGCCGGCGGCACAGTAGACCACGCCGTCAAGGACCAAGACGCTTCCGTGGACGGGCCAAAGTGATTCCACCCGGTCCAGCGCCACGGTCTTCAGGTCGGCCGGTGCGGCCAGGCGGCGCCAGACCAGTTCGCCGTCGCTGAGTCTCAGGCAATACACCCAACCATCGGCGCTGCCGAAGAGGACCGTTGCGTTGTGGATCGCCGGCGGTGAATCCACGCGCCCACCGACCGTGGCTTCCCAGAGGACCTCGCCGGTTTCTTCATCCAGCGCGTAGACCGTATCCTCGTCAACGGCCGCCAGCACTACCGTCCGGCCGGCAACGACCGGCTGGCTCAGGCGGCCGCCGAGGTCCGCTTTCCACGCCGGTTTCAGTGCGGGCGGCACGATCGTCCCGGCAATACCGCTGCGGCGCGGATCGTGCCGGTACTGGGGCCACGACTGTGCGTTGCCCGGCCGGCTTCCGCTGCTCGGTATCTTGCCGTAAGCGGGGCCTCTTTCGAGCCGTTTCTGCTCGGGTACATCGAACTTCGATTCTTGAACCGACGATTTCTTCGGCGCCAACGCCAAGAAGCCCCATAGCTTCGCTTCCATGTAGCAGCCGCACGAATGGGAAGGGACGTACGTCAGCCCGTTGGCCGGCAAGATTCCGTACTGGCACGTCCCGCGGATCCAATTGTTGCGGGAATGCTCGTCCCCGCTGAGGTCCATCATCTCCAAGCCGCGTTTTCCTGCGATGATATATCGGTCCGTTGCCTTGTCCCGATAACAGCGGTGATGATGTCCCGAGGTCTGCAGCTCGACCATGACGTTGTTCTCGCGTTTGACCTCGCCGGTGTGCAAATCGCGGCCTTTGTCGAAATCATCGACCGGCGGGGGCGATACCGAGTCGCTGGTGTGAAATCCCTGCCATACCAGGCCGTCGATCACGAACAGGTCCAGGGGAGCGTGAAAACCGCCGCCGGCCTTGCACTCCCAAAGCTTCTTGCCGTCTTCGGCGGACAACGCCGTCAACTGTCCGGACAGATGGCAGAGCACCACGCCGTCGACCACCACCAGCGTGTATTTGCCGAATCCTCGATGGCCGCTGCGCGAGCCCCGTTCGCCGAACGTCCACCGCTGTCGGCCGGACTTCAGATCGAGGCAGGTGACGCTCTGGTTGATTTGGAAGTACACGTTGCGGCCGTCGCAGCCGAGGGTCTCCGGCAAGGGATTCGCCTGAGGGTCGGACCAGTCCCACAACTTCTCGCCCGTCTCAACGTCGAGCGCAACGATGGTTTTTTCGTTCGGAGACTGGAAGGTCGAACGGAAGGCGGGGTGCCCCGCCGCATGGTCGGCCACCGGAGAACCTTTCAAGACCAGCAGCACGCGCTTGACCTGGATGATCTCCTCGGCTCCCTCGGTTTGGGCATAGGTCCTCAACGTCTTCCCGGTGGCGGCGTCCATGGCGGAAATCGGCGAGCCCAGTCCCAAGGGCGCATAGACGCGGTCGCCGGACGCCACCAACAGCCGGGTGACTTGCGGGGGACCGGAGCGGAAGCGGTTCTTCTGCGACGCCCAGGTCTTCAAGCCCTTCTTCCAGAGTTGAACCCCGCTGAAAGCATCACGGGCCACAATCGTCCACCTGCCGGGCACGGCCAGGTTGGCCGCCGTCGCCTCGTCCACGATGTAGAAGATCCGGCCGCCGGCGGTCACCACCGCACTGATGCTGTTGAGCGTGTGGTGAGTGCGGGTCCAGCGCGGCTCGGCAAGCCACTGCATGTGCCGCGGAGGTCCGACCACCGTGTCGTGGGCCACCGCGTTGTTGTCCGGCCCGTGCAGGTAATGGGTCCACTCGTCGATGTTGTCCGGCCACGGCTTGGCAATTATCTGCCCCCCGCCGCCGTCGCCGGCGTAGGCCGCTCCGCCGGGCGCCAACACGCGCCGTATCTCGTCCTCGGGCACGTGATACCGGTCGCTGATGACCAGAAGGTTCACCAGGTTGTCCGTATAGGGCAGATGCTCGCCGTCAAACGTGTCGGCCACGACCTTTGAATAGACGCCCAGGGATCTGAGGTGTCCTCGGGCCTTCTCGACGTTTCCCGCGTCCGTGTCCAGTCCCTGCACAAGGAAGCTGTCACCGACACCCAGTGCGGACGTAAGCCTACCGTCGCCACAGCCGAGATGAACCACCAGCCCACCTTGGATGCCGCTGGCGTCGAGAATCCGGCGGGCCAAACCGTCATCGGCACTCCGGCGGGCTCTGTCGGCCGCGCCGGCGACTTCCAGCGACAGGAACAATACAACCACGGGAACAATTCCCACGCGCAGGAGGCCGCCGATTCGTGCTATTTGGAACATGAGATTCTCTCCGGGGGGGGATAAAAAGGTGGCCTCAACATATCGACCACCGGAAGGTGTGGAAAAACGGTGGCGGTCGATATGCTGAAGCATAACCTACAGACTGACCACGTCAACCAGACTCAAGACGGTAGGTGACGGAGAAGGTCGCGCCGTTTCATGAACCTGCGTCCTGTGGAACCAAGGACACACGCCGCGCTGCTTTGAGCAACAGGTGAAGAGGTTCTTCTAAATCGGCATCAGGATCTGTGCGGGTCGGATCCGGTTGAGGAAGCGGTTCGCCCTTCAGTAAGTTGGTCTCCGCCATGTCTACCAAAGCACTTGCCAGCAACCGACACGCCTCCTCCAGGTCTTTGCCGCAAGAGATAACCCCGGGGAAATCAAGCACCTCAGCATGAACGCCTTGATCGAGATATTTGTACATCGCCTTGTAGGTCAGCATGATTCTGCTCTGACTTTCGTGAAAAAGTTGTTCCGGGCCCATACTCTGTCGGGGGTCATGTCGCAACCCCGTAGCGAAAACACTGAGATCTAAGAACTGACCCCTTTGCCCTTGCTGGTGCGTGCGGCTTTGACCGAAGGCGGGCAATGTTCTTTCCGGTACCTTTCAACCTGACTTGAATACTTGGTGTTGAAGGTCTTCAAGTACTCAATGTACTTGGCGGGGTCGTGGCCAGACTGCTCTGACATTCGCCGTCGGCTTTGGCGAATCTCCTCAATGACTGTCTCGCTTGTAATCATCAGTTACTCACCTCCCATCAACTCCAGCGGCGTAACCAGTGCCGGCACATGAAGCCCCAGCAACGTGTTGACGCGCCGAATATGGTTGAACTTGTTGGCATCACCTGATGTTTGATGTAGACCTCCACGATCTCCCTGATCTCGTCTTCAATCGGCATTGCCGGCAGCCGCAGCGCCATGGAGAGGGCGTCGTCGCGATGCGCAAGATTTCCCGTCTCCAATTCGGCGAGCACCGCGGTACTGGTTATGACTTCGTAGCTTGGCCGCTGAGTATCCCACCACTGGCGCGTCCAGTCACGCATGGCAATCACGGCGGGCGCGGCGCGTTGATCGTGATAGAAACTGAAGATCGATGTCTCGATGTAGACGCTTTCGCTCATGGCTCCCATAGCTGACACGTGCCTAACGGACAAAGTTCGGTTGCATTTTCGGCAGGTGGCCCAGACAATGTCCCGGAGGAACTCTAGCCATTCTCTTGAGCTTGTTCGGGAAACAGTCTGGGCCACCCGCGAAAACAAAAAACAAGACCTGACCCCATCCCCCCCTAAGATCTTAGGATCGACCCCTTTGCCTTCCAAATCGCGACGACTACGAGGAAAAGGACCACGCAGCCGACTCTGAAAAAGGATGATGGTAACTGAAGATGAACCGCTGCAATCCTATAGAACGCATAGAAGACTCCATTTATAACAAGGACTGCAACGATGGTCTTCAGTGCCCGAATGAGCGTCGCGTATTGCATCGTACTCTCCCCTCATGTTTGCCTCCTTCCTCGCAGATCGCCGGATGCTTAGTCCTGTCTGGCTCAAGTGCCGGTGGTCAGGCCCAAGAGATCGGCGTTGATCTTGGCAATCGTGTTGGCGGCTTGGGATTCGACGCGCACCACCCGCGCACCGACTCCCGCCCCTTCTATCTGCGAAATCGCCGAAGTGACGGCATCGTGTAGCGAAGGCAACGCTCGATCAAACTCCAGGAAGGCGACACCATCACGCATGTTCAGCTCGATATCGCCCCCCGTCGCCGCATACAACGCGTCGGCCAGTTCAGCCGTAATCTCGGAAACGCCCGACAGGATCAAAGTGAATCGATGGTCATTCATCACTTGCTCGCTGTCTGTTTCGGTTCTTCAGGACATTTCGTGGCTGCTAGCGCGACGCCCAAGTCCGCGATCCAGGAAGTACGGGTTCCTCTTCTCTTATATCATACCAAATCACGGCTGCAAAGCATCTACAAGCCGGAGGACTGGTAAATCGTTACGTATTTACGCCACCCGTTTTTACCAGCATTGTTTCTTCCGAGGAATTCGCATGTTTTCGCCTCCGTGCTTCGTCGAGCGAGGCCCACCTTTCTCGGCATTGGCTCTGCCGTCACCGTCCCGGCCAGGGGCCGTCCAACTGCACGGAGAACGCCAGGGGCCACTTGATCTCGGCGGTGTTGTTCGACGTGGTTGCGATCGCCGTAACCCGGTCGAAGGCGGTGGCCCGGTAGAGGAAGTCCAGCACCGCATTGGAGATCATCGCCCAATCGTCGGCGGCCTGGAAGCGGTCGGCGGAAGGCGAATCGTAGAGATCGGCCACGTCGGCGCTGCCGTAGCCCGCGTCGGCGTAGACCCGCTGGAAGAACTTGGCCCGATTGTAGTATTGCCCGGGCCTAAACAGCGCGGCCTGATCCGGATCGGCAACCAGTCTGTCGTCGCCGTCGGAGCCGTGCAAGCGGGCCTCGTCCGTGCCGCCGGCGGTGGCGTAGGCGTGTACGCCCTCGAAGAACTTGGCCCGATTGTAGTATTGTCCCGCATCGTACAAGGCGCCCTCGGTCGGATCGGCGTAGAAGACGTCGTCGCCGGGCGAGTCGTAGAGTCTGGCCAGATCGACGCCGCCGTCGGTGGCGAAGGCGTGAACGCTTTCGAAGAATTTCGCCCGGTTGTAGAAACCTCGAGTGTACTGTTCTTCGTATTGCGTGTTGTACAGCGCCGCATAGGTGGGCGTGGCAATGAAGTCGTCGTGGCCCGGCGAGTCGTAGAATCGGGCCAGGTCGAGGCCGCCGTCGGTGGCAAAGGCGTGAACGCTCTCGAAGAACTTCGCCCGGTTGTAGAAGCTGCCGCTGTACTGCCCCTGGTACTGCTCGTTGTAGAGCGCCGCGTAGGTGGGCGTGGCGATAAAGTCGTCGTCGTGGGGTGAGTCGTAGAACTTGGCCAGGTCCACGCCGCCGGCGGTAGCGTAGGCGTGAACGCCCTCGAAGTGCCAAATCTCGTTGTGAAACCCTTCGCCGGATAACGCATTGTAGTCGGGCGTGGCGACGTAAGTATCGTCGCCGAGCGAGTCGTAGAACTTCGCCACGTCGATTCCGCCGGCCGTGGCTTCGGCCTTCACCCGGGCGAAGTTCCATGCCCGATGGGAGAATCCGTCGCCGGAAAGCGCGGCGTAGGTCGGCGTGCCGACGAACTGATCGTCGCCGGCGGAGTCGACCAGCGTCAACTCGTCGGTCCCGCCGCCGCCGTAGAGGGTGACCGACGCGACGTCGCTGAACTGTGCCCGGTATCCCGATCCGGTTACGGTTGCCGAGCCCGGAGACAAGGTGGCGACCTCGTCGCCGGCGGATCCGTAAAACGTGACGGCGTCGGAGCCGCCGGCGCCGAGCAGGCGTACTTCGGCGACCGCGGGGAACTCGTAGCCAACGGCGTTGACCACGGCGGCCATGGGCAGTCCGGCCGTTACTTCCACGGTGTCATCGCCGCGGCTGCCGTGGACGGTCATTTGAGCGCCGTCGGCGCTGAGTTGGACCAGGTTGGCCACGCGAAGATCGACGTTGGGATTGTCGCCGGTCAGCCGGAAGTAGAAGGTCTCTGCGGCGGCGGCCGCCTGTGCGTCGACCCGTCGGCCGGCCTCGGTCAACATCGACGCCGTCAAGGGCTTGAACGTCGGGTCGTGCAAGGTCAGGCCCGCGTCGCCGCCGGCGTCGCTGAACGAGGCCTGAACGGTGAAGAATCCCGATCGCGTCGATTGGGCCCGATACCAGAGATCGCCGGTCGACGGATCCTGGTCGGCGATCTGAAGAAAATCGACGGTTCCCAAGGGCCGCACGACCGTGATGCTGACGGTGGCCGGATCGGAAAAGGTCCGGCCGCGGCGGACCCGGTAGGTGAAACCGTCGGTGCCGTGGAAGCCGGGCAGCGGGACGTAGGTGAACGAACCGTTGCCGCGAAGCGTGAGTTCCCCGTTGGCGATCTCGTCTTCGAGGACCGCGGTAATCTCGCCGTCGGCGGTGTCGTTAATCAACACGCCCGACGACGCCGGCACGGTGATCGTGGTGTTTTCCAGCGCCGTATAGAGGTCGTTAGACGCCAGCGGGGCCGGCGTGTCGTCGAAATCGACGATCCCCCAATCCTGGCCGGAAAGGAAGTCGATCTCGAGGTTCTCCCCCTCCACAAGCACCGTAGAACCGGCCGTACCCCGCAAGGCTCCTCCCGAGGCCGTCACCGTGTGTGTGCCCGCCGCAACGGCAAGGGACCAACCGCCCTGGGCATTGGTGATCGTGGTTTGCTCGCCGGCAGAGAGCGTCACGCCGGGCAGTCCCTCGTCGGCGTCATAGCGCCGGTTGCGGTTGAGGTCGTTGAAGACCACGCCAGTGAGGAACGTGTCGGCCGGATCGCTGCGGGTGGCATGGATCCCCCAGAAATAGCGATAGTCGCTCGAGAAAGCGAAGGCGTAGCCGACGCCGATCTCGCGATCGTCTGCGCTGAAATCACTGATCCCCAACAAATGGATGCGGTGACCGAGCGACGGCACGCCCTCGTCGATGATCAAGCCGTTCAGCGCGTCCATGGTAGTGGGGTATCCGGCGGCGATCGACTCGATGAAATTGTCGTCGTCCGGCCAGTTCTCGGCAAGCGGATAGCCGTGGTCGCGCGCCATCTTGTTGGGCCAATCGCCCGTCACCTCGCTCTGATGGCCGAAGTAGTCGCCGGCGGCCATGTCCTCGGCATGGAACCTCGCCGAACCGAACAGGCTGTCGTTGACCGCCAGCGGCGGCCGCGGCTCGACGTAGGACAGATCGATCGGCAGGTTCTGCTCGTGCTGGTACGCGATCGGATCGTGCCGGGCACGATTCAACTCGTAGACCAGCAACTGTTCGGCGGGCATCACTTGCGACACCGCGTCGGCCGGCGCGGGCTCCAGGGCCGCACTGAGCAACTCGCGGGTCTCCAGCGGCTCGAACCGCAAGGAAACCATGCCGCTCGAGATGCGCCGCTTGCTGCTGATCATCGCCCAGTCCCTCTGGAAACACGGCCCGGCCGCTTACAGGTCCTGCCATGGCCCGTCCAGATCGAGGAAGAATCCCAGCGCGGAAAACGCCGGGACGTCCTTCTTATCGCCGGAGTTGCTCGCCAGGGCAAACACGTAGTCGAACGCCCGGGCCTCGTAAACCGAGTCGAGGTCTCCATGGGAGAGCCGCGCCCAGTTGCCGTCCGCTTCCAAGAGATCGACGGCGGGCGAATCGTACAGAAACGCCTGGTCGTCTTCGCCTTCGCCGGCGTCACCGAAAACCGTCTCGAAGTGCTTCGCCCGGTTGAAGAACTCCCCGGCCCGATACACGGCACCTTCGATCGGATCGGCGTAGAAGACGTCGTTCTTGTCGGAACCGTGCAGTTGGGCCTCGTCGCTGCCGCCGGCAGTGGCGTAGGCGTGAACGCCCTCGAAGAACTTCGCCCGGTTGTAGAACTCGCCGGGCCGGTACAACGCGCCTTGGATCGGATCGCCGTAGAAGATATCGTCCTGAACGGAGTCGAATAGCTTGGCCAGGTCCCGGCCGCCGGCGGTGGCGTAAGCGTGAACGCCCTCGAAGAACCTCGCCTCGTTGTGGAAACCCACGGTGTAATGCGAGGGAGGATACGTCTCGTTGGACATCGCCCCGTAGTCCGGAGTGGCAACGAACAGGTCGTCGGCGGGCGAGTCGAAGAGCTTGGCCACGTCGACGCCGCCCTCGGTCGCTTCGGCTTGGACGTTGCCGAAGTACCACGCCCGGTTGAAGAACCCGTCGCCGAACATCCCGCCGTATACCGGCGTGCCGACGAACTCGTCGTCGCCGGGCGAGTCGTAGAAGAAGGCCACGTCGTCGCCGCCTTGACCGAATGCGGTCACTTCCGCGGTGTTGGTGACGCCGACCTGAAGGCCGCGCCGGCTGAGCGTGGCCGAAGTGGGATGGAGCGAGACGGTCTCGTCGCCGGAACTGCCTCGCAGCACCGCGGCGTCGTCTCCGCCTGAACCGTCGAACGTTACCGAAAAGACCGCCGGCGAAGGTTTGACGGCAGTCGAGAACTCGTAGCGGACGCCGTTGATGAACACCTCGTTGATCTCCGCGCCGTTGATGCTGTCGACGGCGATGTTCAGCTCGAAGGTGTCGTTTCCGTCCGTGCCTCGCACGGCCATGCCGGTGGGGTCCTGATCGACCAGGTTGGCCAGCCGGAGCGTCACGCCCGGTCCGCCGCCGCTGACTTTCAGCAGGTACGTCACGCCGGCGTCGGTTTGCCAATCGATCCGTTGGTTACCTCCGACCAAGGCCGAATCGGCCAACTCGACGCGGTCCTGGTCGTAAAGCAACAGCTCGGTCTCGTTGCCCACTTCTTCCAGCGTAAGCCAGCCGGCGCGCGTCGTCTGGAGGCTGTACCAGAGATCGCCGGACGGATCGAGGTTGGCCAATTCAAGGAAATCGATCGGGCCGAGAGGTTCGACGACGATCGGAGTCACGGTAATCGTCACCGTGGCCGCGGCCGAATCCAGCCCGCCGTCGTTGACCGTGAACGTGAAACTGTCCGGGCCG
>SDBV01002276.1_pt1 | contig 28727 bp, 27 predicted proteins | sample 2277081 | NCBI WGS metagenome assembly SDBV01 (sample SAMN10402039, study PRJNA504765) | marine sediment metagenome | isolation source: marine sediment core GS10_PC15, 223 cmbsf | place: Arctic Ocean: Southern Knipovich Ridge | collected 2010
TACGAGGGCTGTCGGGCATCCTCTACCAGCGATCACGTAGTAAGAGAGCTTTGGTCATTGATGGAGGCCGCGGCGGACTACTCGTTTAACAAGTCCCACGCTGCCTGCTACGCGCTTATCGCTTACAGAACCGCTTATCTGAAAGCGAACTTTCCAGCAGAGTACATGGCGGCTCTGATCTCGAGCGTCATGAACACGAAGGACAAGGTACCGTTTCTAGTATCTCGTTGCGAGGGCATGGATATCAAGGTGCTACCACCGGATGTGAACTCTTCCAGTCACGACTTCGTAGTGATAGAGGGGGACGTACGCTTTGGCTTGGACGCTGTGAAAAATGTTGGGTATGCAGCGGTTGAGAAGATCATTCAGGCACGAGAAAGCGGTGATCCCTTTAGCTCACTTTGGGACTTCTGCAACAGGGTGGAGGGACAGGCAGTCAACAAGAGAGCGTTGGAGAGTTTGATCAAGTGTGGTGCGCTTGACTCCACGGGCGGAAGTCGCAAGGGGATGCTTGAGGCGGTAGAGACAGCACTGAAGATAGGTCAGCAGGTCCGTGCCGACGCATTGGCGGGGCAAGAGTCGCTGCTTGGTGACGAAATCGATGGTGGCAACGAGCTTTCTACTCCAACGATTTCAGAGGATGAGTTTGAAAAGGCAGTCATGTTACGGATGGAAAAAGAGGCAGTGGGCCTCTTTATTACGAGCCACCCGCTTGCAGATATGCAGAGAGCATTACGATCTCAGACCGATTGTTTGGTGAGTGGTCTTGATGTCAAAGCTGACGGTGATTGGGCAACTGTAGGAGGGCTGATAATAGAAGCCAAGGCCCTGAGGACAAAAAAAGGCGACCCGATGATGTTTGCAACGCTCGATGATATGAGTGGAACTGTCGAGATGCTTATCTTCAACTCGGACTATGCGGCCGGGGAGAACAAGTTGGAGGTCGATCAGGTCGCAATCGTAAAAGGCAGGATCGATCACAAGAACAGGGGTGAGACGAAGCTGGTCGTTCAAAACTTAAAAGTAGTCTCAGAAGAAGAACTGAAGGCTTCATCAGTTGGCAGTGGGCGCGACGCGGGCACTGGTGAGATTGAAAGTGTGCAGAATTGGAATCAGAACGGAGGGTCGGCCTCTCTGGTCCTCAGGGCAGAGCTAGAGAATCTGGCGTTAGAAGAGACGATAGATGGCCTAAAAGGAGCGCTATCGCATTTTCCAGGGAATCGTGAGGTGGTACTCGAACTATACGCTGGAGGTACGGCAAGAACATTCAAGTTTGGAGATGACTTCAAGGTGCAGTTGACGAATGGGCTCAGGGCCGAGGTTGAGTCGGTGCTAGGCCCTGGCGTTCTTAAATAAAGAAAACCCAATGATTTGGGTTTTCTATGTTTGGGCGGTAGCTAACGGCAATGTTCGAATCTAACTACGAGACCCGCTTTCATAACCCAATGATTTGGGTTTTCTATGTTTGGGCGGTAGCTAACGGCACTGTTCAAATCTAACTACGAGACCCGCTTTCATAACCCAATGATTTGGGTGTTGTGATGTTTCCGAATAGTCACAAAGTCTGTATCCTGTTTTAAGTATGGAGCAGAGCAATCTTTCAGCAAAGACTTCGCCGGGCGAGTGCAGGCAGTGTTGCCAGTTTTGCGACAAGTTAGTCGAGCCTGCAAGTTGTCTGAAGATGGGCTGCCGATTCATATATACGTACAGAGAAGAGATTAACGGACGCTTATACTTTGGTTGCCTGCACAAAGTATTCAAAGTAGAGATAGACCAGGAGATGATGCAGGAAATTGAGCGCTCTAAGCTGGGTTTCGGCGGAGTTAAGGTACATGAAGCTCCGTTGTCACACTGCCCCTTTAGCGTCGATTCGACCTTTCGTGGCAAGGGCAAGGAGTTCGACTGCGACAACATGCAGTTCTTTGACTGTTCAAGCTCCGATCGCTACTGCTACAAAGTAGTCGAAGAGGGATCCGAGAGGACGGTCTAACAAGAAGCTACGTAGATAGGCGCTTAGCTAGGGCGACTTGCTTCTTATTGGGCCCTTCCCTGTCGAAGCCGGGTACTTCGAGGATCACGGGTAGGTCCTTGAAACGGGGTTCTCCAAGAAATGCGATCAGTCCGGCCTTTCCGAGTTCTCCCTCGCCGAGATTTTCGTGACGGTCCCTGTTGGATCCAAAAGGTGCCTTGGAATCGTTCAGGTGGATGCAACGAAGACGGTCAAGCCCGATGGCTCTGTCGAACTTATCGGCAACGTCTGAGGCAGACTCCGGTGTTCGGATGTCAAAGCCTGATGCGAAGAGATGGCAGGAGTCAAGGCAGAATCCAACCCTTTCGGCAAGCGTCGAGTTGAGGCTTTCCACATTGCCCAAGATAGAAGCAAGTTCGTCGAAGTCACGACCGATCGTTCCACCTGCACCTGCAGTGTTCTCTAGAAGCACCGGGCACATCTCACTTTTGCCAAGTGAGTCGACGAGAGCTTTCGACACTCGTTCGATCGAATCTGCCAGCGGCTCTCCCTTTGTGCTGCCAGGATGGAGGATAACACCGTCTGCACCGATTTCATCTCCAACTTTCAAAGCCTGCGTGAGAGAGATTCGGGACTTACTTTGAATACCAGAGTCCTTTGAGGCGCAGTTGATTAAATAGACAGCGTGGATAACGACCGAATCGATGTCGCTGGCCTTGAACGTTTCCTTGAAGAGATCAAACTGATCCTGCGAATAGTCGGTTGGGCGCCACATGCGCGGCGATTGGTTGAAGATCTGCATTGCTTGCGCGCCAATCGCCTCGGCACGACCGACGCTTTTGTCCAGTCCACCTGCGATGGATACGTGTGCTCCGATTAGCATGTTTTTAAGAGACTATCCCAAAACCCTGTAACAGCTGAATACGGCTGCAAATCTACGCATCTCTTCGTCTTCGGTCGCCGAAATAGTCAAAACTATTGCGGGTTTCGTAGCTAGATCCGAGCAGTGCCATTTACTACAGCTCCGACATAGAAAACCCAAATCATTGGGTTTTCTTTGCTTGATTTTCGCTCGTCTCAGCTATCACCGAGTTTTAAGATAGTCTCTTGAGAATGTCATCTCGCTATAGATTTGCACCCAGTCCAACAGGGGTCTTACATGTTGGAGGGGCAAGAACCGCTCTCTACAACTACCTGCTGGCTAGAGCAGAAGGTGGCCAGTTTATCTTACGGATTGAGGACACCGATCGAGAACGCTCCACCGAGGACGCTGTGGATAAGATCATCGATGGCCTGAAGTGGCTCGGATTGGAATGGGACGATGGGCCACATAGCCAGTACGAGCGCAGGGAGCGCCACTGTGCAGTCATTGAAAAGCTTCTGGAAGAGGGAGCCGTCTACCGATCAACTGCGACGAGCGAGGACGTGCGTAAAGCACGAGAGATGAATGACGGGCTGGGCTTCCGAGGAGATGATGAGGACGTAGCATCGGCCGCTGTGCGTCTGAGGGTGCCGGACGAGGGGGAGACGGTTGTCCGCGACTTGATTAGGGGCGATACACGATTCGAAAACCGTCTGATCGACGACTTCGTGATTGCAAGGTCGGACGGCACGCCGCTCTACAACTTCGCTGTGGCCATCGACGACATCGACATGGGGATTACATGCGTGGTCCGCGGAGAGGATCATCTTTCTAACACGCCAAAGCAGCTTCTGGTCCTGAATGTACTCGGCGCAGAAGAGCCATCGTATGCACATCTGCCTCTGCTGCACGGCGTGGACGGGAAAAAGCTTTCAAAACGACAAGGAGCAGCATCGATCCAGGAACTACACGAGGAGGGGTACCTACCGGAGGCAGTAGTGAACTACATTGCGCTACTGGGGTGGGGGTACGACGATAAGACGACATTCTTTTCCCTCGATGAGCTGATTGAGAAATTCTCGCTTGAAAAGGTGTCTAGCTCGCCTGCGGTGTTCGACGAGAAGAAACTGCGCTGGATGAACGGTAACTACATACGTAATCTGGAGGCTACGGTGCTTGCAGGCCGCATCAAGGATTTTCTTAAGGAGGGCGAACATGAAGCGTCAGGTCAGCGCTTGATAGATGCGACTGCGTTGGTTCAGGAGAAGATATCGACCCTGGAGGAGTTCTGGCCGATGGCGGGATTCTTCTTTGAAAAGCCGGAGATAGACGAGCGCTCATGGAAGAAAGTGTTCAAAGACGACAGAGGTCGTAACGAGCTAAAGCTTGCGAGGGACGCGCTGGCTGATATTGAACTATACAAAGAAGCCGAGATCGATCGCGCCCTAAGAGAGGTTGTGGAGAGCCTGGGTACGAAGCCGAACACAGTGTTCCAGCCCATACGGGTTGCGATATCTGGCAGTACCGTATCTCCAGGGATATTTGAGAGTCTTGCCCTACTTGGTAAGCAAGAGTCATTAGACCGCATAGACGCGTCGCTTAGAAGGCTGAACGTGATCTGATCGTTTAAAGGCGGTGCGAATCTGAATTAACAATATCTATGCAAGTACCTTGAAAATGTACATACCCGTTAAGCATTCTTGACTATCTGCCGATATCAACACAGGTACTAGAACGGATGGCCAGGCTTGGGAGGGGTGTGAGCCGACAAGGACGTTATGGCTGCGACTACCACAAGAAAGAAAGAGCGCAAGCAGATACCAGTAGTTACCGAGGGGGCCGGTATGGGTTGTCGTCCGAATGAGGGACACGGCCGTAAGCTGACCGCTGCCTTCGAGGCACTGGACTCTCTGCCGGCATTAGCTGAGTCGCGGAAAAGAGTACTGAGCCTAGCTAGCGACGTGCAGTCGGATTCAAGCAATATCGTCGCAGCGGTTGAGTGTGATGTCGCGATGGTGATATCGGCTCTGAGAACGGCAAATTCAAGGTCGGCGAAGGGCGTGTCAACAATACCCCAGGCGATCGAAGTATTGACGCCGAAGGGCGTTGAGGCGCTTGCTAACTCTGTTGAGATCTATAACTTTTTTGATAACTCGAACGGTTGGAACGGGCGACCGGAGAAGTTCAGGTTACACGCTGTTGCCACACAGAAGGCAGCGGAGAAAATCGCAGTAGAGGTCGACTTCGAGAGTCCCGAAGAACTACTGGTGTCGTCGCTTCTGCACGATATCGGGGAGCTGGTATTGGGGTTTGCGTACACCGGTTACCCCAAAGAGATAATTGCGGGTGCACGAACCCCAGGAGAGCGGATTAAGGCTGAAAGGCGTGAGTTGGGCATGGATCACGCGGTTGTCGGTGGAGTAATTGCCCGTCGCTGGGGGTTCCCTTCGCGACTGGCTGAGGCAATAGAGAGGCATCACTCGGACGACGCTGACGGCGAAGCAGCGATAATCGGTTTGGCTGATATTCTCGCTCACTACGAGCACGAGCAGCCAGTAGCTCCCGAGGAACTTTTGAGTGCAGCCAAGCGTGTGGGACTAAGGGGAGAGTCGCTGCGAAAGGTCCTTTACGAGATGCCTCTGTCTGGAACTGGGCGGGGACGTCACGCTGATTCATGTCCGCTCTCGACAAGAGAGCAAGACGTGTTGAAGCTTCTCTCGGATGGAAAGGTCTATAAGCAGATTGCGATGGAGCTTGGACTATCCACGAGTACGGTACGAACCCACCTTCACAACGTGTACGGCAAGCTTGGCGCAGTTGACCGAGCACAAGCGGTTCTAATGGTAAGAGAGCGTGGCTGGGTCTAGGTCCAGCAGTTCGTTACTTATTTGGCCCTGAGCCTGACTATTAGATACACAGCGATCAAGATGCCAACAAGGTCGATTGCGACATCGATAGGCGATCCGTGTCTGCCCTGAACGAAGCTCTGGTGTATCTCGTCCGAAACAGCGTAGAGCGCGGAGATAACTATCGCCGGTACGATCGACGACAGTGCCCTGTACCAGGCTGCGGTTAGTAGACCGTATATGAGAACGTGGATCACCTTACGCCCGATTAGATCCCAGACACCGAAGCCGGAGCTAAGATCGGGTTGGCTCGAGAGGTAGAAGATAAGACCCATCAATGCCAACGGCGGGGTTAAAAGCGATGCAAGTCTTATAAGTCGTGTCATATGTTCGTTCAAAGGCACTAGGGGTTCGTTTTGGGGATAAACTGCACCATATGCAGATGGAATTCAAACACTGGAGACTGATCTTATGTCCGAGGCGATGATCGTAGACGCAATCAGGACTCCTATCGGGCGCGCTAGCAAGGGATCGCTTGTAGATGTGCGTCCAGACGATCTACTTGCCTTGGTTTTGAAGAAGCTGATCGAGCGTCAACCAGGAGGGTTCGACTCGACGCGGATAGAAGATGTGATCGTGGGATGTGCGTTCCCCGAAGGAGAGCAGGGCTTGAACATTGCCAGAATGGTTGAGTTTCTGGCTCAGATACCGATCGATGTTGCCGGTGCGACCGTCAATAGGTGGTGTGGATCTTCACAGACGGCTTGCCAAATGGCAGCACACGCGATCCGGTGCGGCGACGGAGATGTTTTTATTGGCGCTGGGGTCGAGTCGATGTCGATGATTCCTATGGGTGGCCGGGACCCCAAGCCAAATGAGAAGCTGATAAAGGAGTTCCCTGATGCCTATATGCCAATGACGCAAACCGCAGAAAACGTGGCAAGCGAGTTTGGCATCTCCAGAACGGAACAGGATGAGTTCGCTCTGCGTTCGCACCAGCTTGCGGCAAAGGCTTGGGATGAAGGGTTCTATGATGACCAAGTAGTTGACGTACCCCTGCCAAGCGGCGAGACATTCACAAACGACGAGTGCATAAGAAGAGACACAAGCATGGAGAAGCTCGCTTCGCTGAATCCGGTCGTTGACGCTGAAACCGGTACGGTCACAGCGGGCAACTCGGCATCGCTCAACGACGCGGCCGCAGCGGTGCTATTGACAAGTTACAAAGCTGCAGAGGAGATGGGACTGGAGCCGATGGCAAGAGTGGTCGAGGCCGCTGTGACGGGATACCGACCCGACATCATGGGTGTCGCCAACGTACCGGCGGTGAACAAGCTCTTGGAGAGAGCGGGGCTTACGATAGATCAGATAGATGTTGTGGAGATGAACGAAGCTTTTTCATCACAGTCGATACAGTCGGCAAAAGAGTTGAATATTGAGATGGAGCGACTAAATCCTCGTGGTGGTGCAATAGCGTTAGGGCATCCGCTCGGAATGTCCGGCGCACGCCTTATTGGTGCGGTCGCACATCACCTGAAAAATGGCGAAGGGCGCTACGGTATAGCCACAATGTGCGTTGGAAACGGTCAAGGAATAGCAACCCTTTTGGAGTCGGTTTGATCTGCATAACCACAAAATCGCGTTATGCGGTACAGGCTATGAGTGAGCTTGCACTGCGCGGAACATCAAAACCGGTGCCTATAAATGAGCTTGCCGAACGGCGCAAGATACCGGTTCAGTTCCTTGAGCAACTTTTTTCCACCCTAAGACGTGCCGGCATGTTGAAGAGTCAGCGTGGCGTGAAGGGCGGGTACTCGTTCGCTAAGCCGCCGGAAGATATAACAGTACTCGAAGTTGTCGAGGCCTTAGATGGCAAAGTAGGTTCCGGCGTGAGTGGTGCAGGCGAGGTCTTTGAGAAGGGTGCGGAGGCTCTCTGCAAGACGCTAAGCACATGCTCGATCGCAGACGCAGCGGCAGCAGAGTCCGCAGCGGGCTCACAGATGTACTACATCTAATTAATAAATAAGCTTTTTTTCGATCAACAATCCGGGTTATCGACTATGTTGGTACTCGTGGGCGAGAGCCTGCGTGTAAGTTATGCCGAAAATACCTGAAAATCTCGCAGATCTGGTAGGCGGTACGCCGATGGTGCGGCTCAACCGTCTGACAGAGGACCTCGATGTCGAGATCTACGCAAAGCTAGAGGCCTACAACCCCGCGGGGTCTGTCAAGGATCGGATAGGGGTCGCGATGATCGACGCCGCCGAGAAAGAAGGCCTGATCAAACCCGGTGAAAGCACGATTATCGAGCCAACCAGTGGAAACACAGGAATAGCACTCGCTTTTGTATGTGCCGCCAGGGGTTACAAGTTGATACTCACAATGCCCACCGGAATGAGTATGGAGAGGGAGCGAATACTAAGGATATACGGTGCAGAATCGGTAGTTACGGAGTCGATGGGAGCGATGGACGAGGCAGTCAGGGCAGCGGAGGACCTCATGAGCTCTACGGAGAGCTCATTCATGCCACAGCAGTTTGAAAACCCGGCAAACCCTGAGATACACAGGCGCACGACAGCAGAGGAGATATGGCGCGACCTTGACGGCAAGGTCGATGTCTTTGTTGCCGGGGTAGGCACCGGCGGCACTATTACTGGAGTGGGCGAAGTATTGAAAGAGAGGCGAAAAGAGGTATATATTGTCGCGGTTGAGCCTTCTGCATCACCGGTTCTGTCAGGTGGAAAACCAGGGCCCCACAGGATTCAGGGCATCGGTGCGGGCTTTGTACCGAAGATCTTGAACCGTGACGTGATAGACGAGGTAGTCGTAGTCGACGACGATGATGCGGTCGATACTGCTCGAACGACTGCAATCCGCGAGGGAGTTCTTCCAGGACTTTCCGGTGGTGCTGCGCTGTGGGCATCACTCGAAGTTGCAAAGAGGCCCGAGATGAGTGGCAAGCGGATTGTGACGGTCATACCGGATTCCGGCGAGCGCTACATCTCCGCGCCGTTCTTCGCCCACTAGGAGTAGCCGTGAACCTCAAACTGAGTGATCGTGAGCTCGAGCGCTATGGACGCCAACTGGTTGTCGAGGAGATCGGCATTGAAGGGCAGCTGAAGTTGAAAACAGCCAGCGCAATGGTTATTGGTGCCGGGGCGCTTGGGACGATGGTGGCGGGGTACCTGGCAGCCGCAGGCGTTGGCAGGCTGGGCATAGCCGATCATGACAAGGTTGAGTTGTCCAATCTGCAACGCCAATTCCTGCACTTTCCGCCGGACATCGGTGCAAACAAGGCAGAAGCTCTGGCTGAGAAATTAGGAGTATTGAATCCTGAGATCATCGTTGAGCCCTACCCTGCGAGGCTGGATGCGTCAAATGCACAAGCGATGATCGCGGGAACGGGCGTAGTCATAGACTGCTCGGACAACTATGACACACGCTACCTACTAAACGAGACATGCGTACGTGAGGAGATCACACTGATCGAGACCGGGGTCTCAGGGCTTAAGGGTTTGGTCACGACGGTCGATCCCGGAAATAGCGCTTGCTATCTCTGTATGTTCCCCGATCGGCCAGACGAGGAAGATGCAACCGACTGTGAAGAAGCTGGGATCGTTGGGCCGATCGCTGGAGTCATGGGATCAGTTCAGGCTCTTGAGGCGATAAAGGTCATCACTGGAGTAGGAGAGACCCTTGCAGGTCGCGTTCTCCAGATAGAGGGGTTTGATACGACCGTATCCGTGGTAAAAGTGGAACGGCGAAAGGGCTGCGCCGTTTGTGCGAGTTAGACAATCAGTTGAAAAATCACTGAATAAGATCTTCTCGAAACGCTACCCTAGAATCATATGTTTGCGTTGGAAGACCTGACAGGCTTTGTTGACTCGCTGAAGAAAGATATTGCTGCAGCTCGCAGCAGGGATCCGGCGGCACGAAACGTGGGGAGTGCGCAGATTCTTCTCTCGTACGCGGGCGTACAGGCGCTTTTCACGCACCGAGTCTCGCATGTGCTGTTCGAAGTTGGCGTTCCGATTGTTCCGCGTTTGCTGTCTTACGCGTCACGAACTGCGACCGGGGTTGAGATCCATCCAGCCGCAAAAGTAGGCAGTTGCTGCTTCATAGATCACGGAAGCGGAGTAGTCATAGGTGAGACTGCGGTCGTTGGCGACAATGCAACGCTTTATCAGGGTGTGACGCTGGGAGGCACTGGGCTCCACACTGGAAAGCGGCATCCAACATTGGAAAAAAATGTAACCGTTGGATCTGGTGCAAAGCTTTTAGGGCCGATCACTATTGGCCACGGGTCGAAAGTGGGTGCGAACACAGTAGTCATTCACGATGTTCCTCCAATGACGACTGTCGTTGGCAATCCAGGTCATCCTGTCCGAGTTGAAGGAAAGAGGCCTGAAGGACCGGACACCGACTGGATTCACCTTCCTGACCCCGTCGCAGAGGCTCTCAAGAAGCTCTCCGATAGGGTGGCCGGTCTGGAAGAGGCGATTGCAGAGTTGACTGGAAGGAAGCAAAAACCCGCAGAGGTAAAAGAGCTTCGCAAGAAAAAGGGCCCGAGCCCTGCCGGCGGGTAGCTTGGAAGAGGCTCTCAACGATCAGCAACGCTTGGCGGTAGAGCATGGCGAGGGCCCGTTACTGGTTCTAGCGGGGGCTGGTTCTGGAAAGACAAGGGTGCTGACGCACCGAATAGCGCACCTTCTCAAACGACGAAGAGCAAGACCGTCCGAGATACTTGCGATCACCTTTACGAACAAGGCAGCGAACGAAATGCGCGACCGAGTATCGAGACTGGTCGGGCCCGTTAGCCGAAACATGTGGGTGATGACGTTTCATGCGTCATGCACGCGCATACTAAGAAATGAAGCCGAGCGGATCAGATATACAGGCCGATTCACTATCTACGACGACGCGGATTCGATAAGGCTGATCAAGCGCTGTATGGATGAGCTAGATATAGACCAGAAAAGATTTGCCCCTAGGGCGATCAAGACTGCCATTTCAGCTGCAAAGACGCTTCTGCAAGATGCTGATACTTATTCCGAGAGTGCAGATAGCTTTTTCGTGGAGACGACGGCGAAGATATACGAGATATACGAGCGACAGATGCTCGAGATGAACGCGATGGACTTTGACGACCTGCTGTCGAAGACCGTGGATCTCTTCGCGCAGAATAAAGATGTGCTCGACCGATACCAGAATGCGTTTCGCTGGCTTTTAGTTGATGAGTACCAGGATACGAATCACGCTCAATACATGTTGTTACAACAGCTTGCGGGTAAGCACCGCAATCTGTGCGTAGTCGGGGACGACGACCAGTCGATCTATAGGTTTCGTGGTGCAGACGTCAGGAACATCCTCGACTTTGAGCAGGATTTCCCGGATAGCAAAGTGATCAAGCTCGAGCAGAACTATCGCTCGACTCAGAACATCCTCACGTCGGCAAACGCCGTCGTATCAAATAACAGCGGACGTAAGGAAAAGAGCCTTTGGACTGACATGGGCGCGGGTGAACAGGTTCGTCTGGTCGGGCTTGAGAACGAGCACGCAGAGGCGGGATTTATCGTTTCTGAGATCGAGAGACTACGTGAGGAACACGGTATTGAACTACCCGATATAGCCATCTTTTACCGCATTAATGCACAAAGCAGGGTGCTTGAAGACGCCTTGGTCAGATATGGGACCGCCTATCAGGTGATCGGTGGGACAAAGTTCTACGAGCGAGCTGAGATCAAGGACGCTCTCGCATACCTGTCCTTGTTGGCAAATCCAAATGACGAGATCGCTTTTAGGCGCATCGTTAATTCCCCAAAACGAGGTATCGGAAAGACGACCGTGTCTCGGTTGGCTTCACATGCAAACACAGTTGGTGAGACTATGTGGCACCTTGCGAAGCAGCCGGAAAAAGTGCCGGGATTGAGCAAGGCAGCAACCAAAGCATTAAGAAAGTTCGCTGACACCTTGTCACCTTTCAGCGAAATGGTTGGCACGGAGCCGGTGCCAGATCTCCTGGAGAAGGTTCTGGAGAATTCAGGCTACATAGATGACCTCAAGTCACAACGCACGATTGAAGCAGAGGGAAGAATTGAGAACCTACAGGAGATGATAGGCGTAGCCATTGAATATCAGGAGACTTCAGACTCACCATCGTTGGAGGAATTTTTACAACAGGCAGCTCTTCAGTCTGATCAAGACGAGATGAGCGACTCGGAAGGCCAGATCACGCTCATGACGTTGCACAACGCAAAGGGTCTCGAGTTTCCCGTTGTGTTCATTATCGGTTGTGAGGAGGGCGTGTTTCCACACTCGAGATCGATGGATGAGGGAAACCTGGAGGAGGAACGACGCCTCTGTTATGTAGGTATGACACGTTCACGAGAAAGACTATTTTTGACGCATGCGCGGAGGCGCAGCCTGTTTGGCGACACTACGTACAACCTGCCCTCGCGCTTTCTCGAAGAGATACCCGCTGAGCTTACTGATGTCACAGCCGAGGATGTTGGGCAGGATTTCGGTGGGGGAGCGACATGGCAGCCCGGTATGAGTGGCGATGGAGAGAGTACGACCTCCGTAAGTTCAGGTAGTGGCCCAACAGCGGTGTTCAGAGCAGGCGAAGATGTATACCACACATCGTTCGGAGAGGGCGTTGTGATAGATATCGAACCAGGTGGGGTGATTCTGGTGCGGTTTTCAGATGACGGGGTTGAGCGTAAGATCGTTCCGGATATCGCTCCGTTGGCGCGGCGTTAACAAAACAGAGTGACTGTGAGAGGTATCGGGCTGGTTGACTAGGATCGGTGTGTGCCCAAGGCCAGGATAATTGATGGTAAGGCCGTTGCTAAGCGCGTCAGAGAGCGTGTTGCCTCAGAGGTTTCATCTTTTGAGACGGAGCTCGGTTATACGCCGAACCTTGCAACGGTCATCGTAGGTGACGATCCGGCCTCCGCAATCTATATAAAGCGCAAGAAAGAAGCCTGTGAAGAGGTAGGAATAGTGTCAATCGGGCATGAATTGCCTGGATCGACTACACAGGATGAGCTTTTGGAATTGGTTGGTCGCTTAAACGACGACGATGACGTTCACGGGATACTGGTGCAGCTGCCCTTACCCGACCAGATCGACTCGAGTGTCGTGCTGGAGAAACTCCACCCCGACAAGGATGTTGACGGTCTTACAACGGAGAATGCTGGGCGTCTGCTGCAGGGAAAAGACGGCATTGTTCCATGTACTCCATTGGGCGTGATCGAGTTGCTTAAAGACTCGGAGGTGAAAATCGAGGGATTGGAGGTGGTAATCGTAGGAAGAAGCAATCTTGTCGGAAAGCCCTTGATATCTCTGCTTCTGGCTGAAAATGCAACCGTAACTGTCTGTCACTCAAGAACCCGAGACCTCGAATCGGTGTGTAGGAGGGCAGACATTCTCATAGCTGCTGCCGGAAGCCCGGGACTTGTTGGTGGATCTGGCGTGAAGCCAGGCTCTGTGGTTGTGGATGTCGGCATGAACCGCACGGATGAAGGACTTACAGGGGATGTCGTATTCGATGAGGCCGAGAAAGCCGCTGCTGCGATTACTCCTGTGCCGGGTGGCGTAGGGCCGATGACGATTGCGATGCTTATGAAAAACACCGTAAAAGCTGCAAGATTGCTTGCTGGAGAGAGAAGGGAAGGGGGAGGAAACGCCTAAGACTTAATGAAGAACACTAGGGGTGGATCTGGATTGATCCGTCACAAATGTAACAAAGGCCTTGCCGACATCCGGCATAAAGTGTCTAATTGACATGTAAATAGTTATAAGGAGGTCCGTACATGGATATGAACAAGCTTAAACCCGGAGAGATTATTGCTGCAATTGGCGCGATCATCTTGCTGATTGGCATCCTCTTTCTAAATTGGTACAGCTTCGGCGGTGACATTGAGACCGCTTTCGGAAATTTCAGCGCTAAGACATCGATCGGCGCATGGGACGGCGAAGGGTTTCTTGGGTTTATCGCAAACCTGATAATCCTTATCGCTGGTGTCGTGGGCATAGGGCTAGCCGTCGTAAAGCTGGCCTCCAAGAGTGTCTCACTACCCGTTGCCGCAAGCGCTCTTACAGCAGGCACGGGAATTGCAGCGGTTGTCATGATAGTTCTTAGGATTATTTTCCGGCCTGGCGAGATCAGCAGCAGCCTGAAATACGGCATATTCGTTGCTCTTGTTGGAGCGATCGTTGAGTCGGTTGGCGGCTGGATGAGCATGAAGGAGGAAGGAGCAACCTTCTCAGAGGCCAAGGATCAGCTGAGTGATAGCATCGGCGGTGACTCGGACTCTGAGGGCGGTGGCCCAACCGGTGGAGCACCACCTCCACCAGCACCACCTCCACCTCCTGGATCCGGCTCAGAGCCACCAAGCGGAGGCGGCCCAGGAGCAGCGTAGAGCCAACTAAATAGACCGATCACCTATGGCCCGTCCCGTAAGGGAAGCAAAGGCCATAATTGTCAGCATCGGGTTTACGCTTAATGATGTAGGGAAGAGGCTGGCGTCGGAAACGTAGAGGTTTCCGACGCCATGCACTCTGCAGTTCTGATCGGTAACCGTATCTTTGGAACTAGAGCCGAATCGGGCTGTACCCATTGGATGAAAGGCTTCTAACTTTAAGTCACATGATTTTAAGTTAGTTGTCTTGAGCTTGTGTTGATCCCCGGGCTTCAATCTGTCGATATTGTCTACGTGCGGATAGACCTCCTCTGCACCGGCCGCAAAGTGGATATCTGCGGCCCTTTGGATTCCAAAAAGGATCCTTGACGCGTCCTCATCGTCTAACTTGTAACTTAGGACCGTTTCTCCACGCCTGTTTTGGCTGACTCGGCCTTGTGATCGATCAGAGAGGTGGACGCCTATGGACGCAAGGTTGGTGTATCCAGCAAGCGCTTTCTTGTAGGCGGCACCAACGCCGGGGAGCCAAGGGCCTGCGAAGGGAAACGGAGTGAACGTTGCCTCCAGAAGTATTCCCATGTCGTGCCATTGATCCACAAAGTAGCTCTGCATAATGCCGTCCCATCCACGCACCTCCTCTCGATACTTGGCACCGACCCAACAGGCTGGGTGAACCCGAAGGTGTTTGCCCACGTTTTCGTTACGCTTAAAAAAGTCACTACGGGACAGGATCTCTGGAGTACCAACAGTCCCGGCAGCAAGCACGATAGTTTTCGCTCGTACGGTATGGCTTTGAGTGCGACCGTTAGGATCGTTCGATTCGACATTAACTCCAACGGCGTTGCCGTTTTCGATGATCACGTGACAGACCTTCGTCTCGGTGAACAGCTTGGCACCGTCCTTCATGGCTTTAGGAATATAGGAGACGTGAGTTGCCTGCTTTAGATCGAGTGGGCATCCGTAGGGGCAGCTGCCACACTGCGTGCAGCCGTTCGTGTAACGCTTGATAGGACCACCGGTTGCCCCTATCGACGCGGCACCTTCCATGCATAGCTGTCCGTTGCGACCCATCGTCTCTGTATCGACCGGCTCTACAAGTAGCTCACGTTCCAGGTCCTCAAAGATTGGCTCCAGAACCTCTGGATGGGCCGATTCAACACCAAATTCATTACGCCAGACCTCGAGCACGTGCTCTGGAGCACGGAAGCAGGTGCCAGAATTGATAAGAGTTGTACCTCCAACGCACTTTCCGATGGGCATTGGAATTACAGGACGGCCCTCAAGCACAGTGAGGCCGTTGTCGCGGTATAGGGTTGACAGTGCGTGGATAGGATCGCTGCTGAAGGTCCGCTTATCGTAGTACGCACCTTCCTCGATGATCGCGACCGAATGGCCTTGGCGTGCAATCTCGTATGCTGCCACTGCGCCGCCTGCCCCCGAGCCGACGACGATCGCGTCGAACTCCATGTCACCCTCAACCGGCTTAAGCACGTCAGGATCGATCCTGAAACCTGTTTGGCCAGATTCATCTACCGATGGGCCTTCACAGCGCGCGCTGTAGCCGATCGCCTTCTGAACCGCCGGATGCCGACCGTAGCCGATCGATGTCAGGCCCTTGAACATGACGAACATCTCCCTCAAGATGGAGAAGCGACTTGTCTCCAGCTTGCTTAAGTGACGTTCACGATCAACGCCATTCAGATGTGAAAATCGGCCGATACGCCCGTAAAAAGGTGGGCTCAACTCGAGTGCCCAAAGAGCAAGTCGGATGCTTGAAAACTGCCTGCGCGGAGCACCTTCAAGTAGCTCAGACACAGGAGCTGAGACTTCAACATCCGACTCGGCTGCAGGTAGCACGCCTGTGTCAGGTATCAGTGTTTGAACGACCGACCTTAGGATCTGTAGCTCCCCTTTTCCTAACCTGTGTCTCATGTCTTGGTCAATTCCACCACAGTCGAGCGCCGAGTGACGCAATTAACAAGAGATAAGAGCATATGATTCACGGAATATGATCGATCGAGAACAAGTACTACACGTTGCACGCTTGGCTCACTTGAGCCTAGACGAGGACGAAGTTGACCAGATGTCGAGTGAGCTCTCCACGATTCTCGACCATATAGAAAAAATCTCCGAGCTAGACCTAGAGGATGTGAGCCCAACTGACAACGTGGTAGAAGTACAGAACGCATTCAGGGACGATGAGCCCGGGGAGAGCTTAGAGCGGGATAGGGCGCTAGAGGTTGCCCCATCTGTCGAGAGAGGGCTTTTCAAGGTTCCAAGCCCAGGTGGTGTTGAGAAATAGCCGTGGGAGAACTGCATAACTCTTCTGCGAAAGAGATCATCGCACGAATAGGAGAAGGGGAGATATCCGCCGAGGAGACGTTCAAGTATTACTCGGACCGGGCAGAGGCCATAGACGGTGAGATGGGTATGTTTCTTTGGCGAGCATCGGACCCTGGAAAAGTAGATGCCGAGTCTCCACTTGCAGGGCTACCGACAGCCGTAAAAGACATTTTCTGTACCGAGGGTGTCCCCACAACGGCAGCTTCGAAGATCCTGGAGGGATATAGGCCACCTTTCACCGCGACTGCCGTGAAGAACCTACAAAAGGCGGGTGCCACGCTTCTAGGAAAGACAAACATGGACGAGTTCGCGATGGGCAGCTCAAACGAGAACTCTGGATACGGTCCGGTAAGAAACCCGTGGGACCTTGAACGCGTTCCAGGTGGATCGAGCGGTGGATCGGCCGCTGCTGTTGCTGCAGGAATTGCTCCATGGGCCATCGGAACCGACACCGGTGGCTCGGTACGACAGCCGGCATCGCTGTGTGGGATAGTAGGGATGAAGCCTACGTACGGTGCGATATCAAGATATGGGATGATCGCTTTTGCGTCATCACTTGACCAATGTGGCCCGTTGACTCGTGACGTGACTGATGCCGCGCTATTACTAAAACATATGGTGGGCAAGGACCCGCGCGACTCTACATCTGTAGAGCTTCCAAATCCGATAGAACTACCGACGTCTGAGGATTTGAATGGGAAGACCTTCGGCGTGCCAACAGAGCTGTCTTCAAATGGAATTTCAAGTGGCGTCAGCGGGTTGTTCGATAAAACACTGGAGAAAATAGAGGCGCTCGGTGGGCGGATAGAGGAGGCGCATCTTCCTCATGCGACTCACGGGATAGCCGCTTACTACGTGATCGCGCCTGCAGAAGCAAGCGCCAACCTTGCCCGGTTTGACGGTGTTCGTTACGGCTTGAGGAAAAACGGAGATGTGGGCATTACAGAGATGTATGAAAGAACAAGATCGAGTGGTTTCGGTGAAGAGGTAAAGCGAAGAATCATGTTGGGAACGTACGCTCTTTCATCCGGTTACTACGATGCCTACTACGAGCAAGCGTCGCGTGTAAGAACAAAGATTGCGCAGGATTTCAGCAGTGTCTTCGACAAATTCGATTTCGTCGTAACGCCAACCTCTCCAACGGTCGCGTTCAAGCTAGGTGAGCGAGTAGAAGATCCACTGGCGATGTATCTGTCCGACTACTGCACCGTGCCGATGTCGTTGGCGGGGATACCAGCGATATCGATCCCGGCTGGACTATCCGAGGGACTTCCGGTCGGATTTCAGATTTGCGGCCCTGCGTTCAGTGAGAATGGGTTACTAGATGCGGCGTACGCGCTGGAGCAAGAGATCGGGTTCGATAAGCGACCACCTTATGCAACAGATGAATAGCGAAGAGCAGTTAACAGAGGATGAGTTCAGGAGCGTTGCGCTAGACGCACTGGACGAGCTGCCGGTCCAGTTTGTAGAAAAGATGAATACCGTTGCAGTAGTAATCAACACAGATCATGAAAACCGGAATCTGATGGGTGTCTTCGACCCGCGTGGCGGAATGAGAAGGATTGTGCTTTTCAAGGACACGATATCGCGCGTGGGCGGTACGCCGGAGGGTATTCGTAGGGAGATCAGGAAAACTGTGCTGCACGAAGTAGGCCACTACTTCGGGTTGAATGAGAGACAACTGCGGGAGCTCGGGTATGGATAACTACGAGGCTGTAATCGGCCTGGAGATCCACGTCCAGTTAAAGACCGCCACGAAGATGTTCTGCTCATGCAAGCTGTCGTTTGGAGACGAGCCGAATATCCATACCTGCCCGGTTTGCCTCGGCCACCCCGGGACGCTGCCTGTGGTAAATCGACGCGCGGTGGAGCTTGGGCTGATGATCGCCGCTGTGCTTGGATGTGAACCGGCAGCCAGCTCGATATTCCACAGAAAGAACTACTTCTATCCGGACCTGCCGAAGGGCTACCAGATATCTCAGTACGACATACCGCTCGCCTCCGGCGGAAAACTGGGTGACGTGAGGATCCACAGGGTGCATCTGGAAGAGGATGCGGCCAAGTTACTGCATGAAAGCGAATCCGGCCGAATACACGGGTCAGCCTCGTCGTTCGTAGATTTCAACAGAGGGGGGACGCCGCTTGCGGAGATCGTATCCGAGCCGGATATACGCTCGGCGGCGGGCGCACGAGGATGGCTGAAGGATTTAGTGTATTTGCTAAAGAGCATGGACGTCTCAGACTGCAATATGGAAGAAGGATCGCTTCGCTGCGATGCAAACGTATCAATAAGAAGAGTAGGCGATGAAGAGCTTGGCACTAAGACAGAGCTAAAGAACATGAACTCGTTCAGATTTGTGGAACGCGGCCTTATCAAAGAGATCGAGAGGCAGAGGGAGATCGTCGAATCGGGGGGCAAGATCGAGCAGGAGACGCTCCATTTCGATCCAGCCAGCGGTTCACTTACGACCTTACGCAGTAAAGAAGAGGCCCACGACTATAGATACTTTCCGGAGCCGGATCTGGTACCCATTGTGCCTACCGAACAAATGCTGAAAGATGCATCTGACGCCATCGCCAATAAAGAGCTTCCTGAAGAAACCCATGATCGACTGACGAAGGATGGTCTCTCGCAGGAGGCGGCAACTACCTTGACTTTTTCAAACCCTGAGCTTGGAGAGTTATACACGACGATGACTGGATCGACATACGATTACGGTTATAAGATGCCGTCAAAACCTGCAGTTTCAAACTGGTTGGTCGGGCCACTTACTGCCTCAATCAAGGAAGAAGGCATTGCTATTGGAGATGTAAAGGAAAAGCACCTCAACCTCAGCAAGCTAGTTGCGATGATTGAGGTAGGCGAGTTGACTGCATCAGTGGCCAAGGAGGAGGTACAACCCGAAGTAATAAAGAAGAATGTCGACCCCGCAGAGATAGTTGATAGAAAAGGGCTTCGTTCAATATCAGACACGAGTGAGCTAGAAGCCATCGTTGAGAAGGCCATATCAGAGAACAATGACGCCGTCGAGCAAATCAAATCTGGAAAGCAGCAGGCATTGGGGCACATAGTCGGTGCTGTTATGAAGGAGACGAAGGGCCGCGCCGATGGCAAGTTGGTTAACAAGATGATCAAGGAGAAGCTCTCTTGACAACAGAGGCAACACAGACCAAAGAACAGATACAGAGCGTCTATAGGCGCGAGGCCCGGATGCACCTCTATGACCAACTTACATGGGTGACTTTTCTTGGCAAGAGCGACAAGTTGCGTCGGGAGATGGTCTCATACTTGGATCTTTATACAGGAGATAGAGTTCTTGACATCGGCTGTGGTACAGGCCTAAACCTGGAAGCTATTCGAGACGCCGTTGGGCACGACGGCGAGATAGACGGAATCGACCTGACTCCAGAGATGCTGGAGAATGCCGAACGCCGCGTGGAGAGAAAACAGTGGGGAAACGTCAACTTGAGCCAAGGCGATGCAACAAATCTGCCATATGCCGACGGAGTATTCAGTGGCGTTTGTAGCACGCTGGCGCTTTCGGTTGTGCCGGATTGGAAGCAAGCCTTGAGGGAAGCGTGGCGAGTGTTGAAACCTGGCGGGAGGATTGCAGTGCTTGATGCAGCGTCCCTGACAGGAAAGTGGAAGAAGTTTGCACCGATCGTTCACCCGATCTACAAGAAGTTCGCGGCGTGGCAACCCGATGTCGAGCTGGACAAAGGACTTTCAGAGATTGGCGCAGACTGTCAGGTTAAACGACCGCTAGGCGGGCTCTACTACATCGCTTGGGCGCAAAAGCCTTAAGTAACCAGTCCGAACTATCGAATATAGTTGGTTTATATGACTGAGAAAGCAAAAGGACTGGGGCGCAGGATCCTGATAGTTATCGGGATCGTAATCCTGGCCTTCATTCTGATAAAACTATTATTCGGTGCGTTCTCCTTTCTTGCCTGGCTTGTAATAGTTGCAGTTGTAGCCATCAGCATTATCTGGCTTGCAAGCAAGCTTTGACGTGAGAGCGAAAACACTGGAAGTTTGAATCCGGGCGTGAGCGCGGTAAATTTCCATATATGGCGTTTATTTTGATCCTCTTCTTCTTAGGGCTTGCGACCGGGATAGTTGCCAAGATCAAGGGAAGTTCGTTTATCTTATGGTTTCTTGTTGGGGTCTGCCTGCCATTCATCGGGCTGATTGCAGCACTGCTGTACAGATGGGAAAGGGATGAGCCGGATCGTCTCTGCAGTCGTTGTGGCGCACGATTGAAGATGTATGACCAGGTATGCAAGACTTGTGGTGAGGACTTACGGCTGCCCAAGGGTGCTTGAGTGTTTCACTTGCAGGTTTTTATACATTTTGTCGAGCGCAGGCACGACTCCGGCCGCGCCTAGAGCTATTACTAAAGGCATGAGTGGCAGGTTGTAGCGGGGAAACGCAACAACGAGAAGGTGCAGTGCCGTGCCGTAGACGATCACCGTTGTAACTACAAGCGCAGAAAAGCGGCGTGCGCCACGTGCTAGAAGCAAAAAAGCACCGATGACGCCGAAAACCAGGTAGCCAATGTGTAGTAATCGCGGGCCACTGCTTGCCGGATACCGGCCGCCATCGTAGGGTCTGTCCCACATTCGCGGGATTTTTTTAAACATCATCGCTGTAAAGTCGATCGGATGATTCAGTGCGTAGCGTCGGATGTTCTTACGGGCTTCAAGAGAGATCGCACGGTCACGAGAAAGATCAGGGTGCCGTCGCGCTACTGAGTCCATTATGAACTGTGCCGGGATCCTGAACGTCGGCTCGCCCTTGATAGATGGGTGGATGCGCTCGGCTTCGTCTCTTAGCTCCTCTTTGACGCCGGCCCGACCTCCGTCACCGGGGAGGTAGGTCCCGATGAATAGAGGTGTGGCGCCACCTGTTGTTACAGGCACAAAGCGGTCTTCAAGTATCGAGTTGCGGATGCTCCAGGGTGCCAAAGTAAGTGAGAAAGCCAAAAGAAGAGCAAACGCGGGCAGAAGTCGGGACAACCAAGGTCTTCGCGCGGTTCTGCTGGTACTCGAAACCGATGCGATTGCAAAAGGAAAAAGCACGAGTGGTAAAAGCAGATAGTCGGCACGGGTGAGAACAGCTAAGCCCAGCGCCAGGCCCGAGAGCGAGTACCACAGGTTTGCCTTCATCAAATTGCTGCTGCGGCCATAGTCTGTGGCAAGCAGAAAGAAAAGCATGCCCGTGGCAAGAAGCAGAGCACCAAGTGGTTCGCTCAAGAGGTCACCGGTTATCTTAACGATCGGTGGATACACAGCGATAAGTGCCGCAGCGATCAGTCCCGCCGATCTACGCCGTGAAAGATTAGTTGCGAGCAGATAGACGACGAAGACAAGCAATGTGCCAACCAATGCCTGGCTGATTCGGGCCGCCGTTGGGGAGATCTCGCCCCTGGCAGCAAAGGCCGCAGCGAAAAGAACGGGAGCTCCAGGTGTCCATCGCTCAGGAGAGGAGGTCTTTGCCGGAGGGCCGCCGTACGAGCCATGTAAGTAGATGGTCTCTGCAAGCGAGGTGTATGCTGCCTCGTCTTGGGAAACGTACTCATCCGGGGTCAGTGACTCATACAGACGGATCCCGAAAGCCGCTAACAAGATCACAATCAGAACGGTCGTCACCGAGGTCGATCGTTTATTTTCAGTTAATCCGATCAAGGTGCCTCAATTTGGCGGATTGTCACTGGTACACTGCATTTCCAGGCATTTTTTGTAATTTTCACACCTTGAAAGGGGGTTGGAGCATATGCGGGCTGCAGACGTGATCATAGAATCATTAAAAAACGAGGGCGTTGAGGCCGTATTTGGCATTCCCGGTGGCGCCAGCATCCCGACATACGACGCACTCTACGACGCTGGAATCAGGGACATTCTCTGCAGGCATGAGCAGGGTGCAGGACATGCAGCTGAAGGTTACGCGAAAGCATCGGGCAAGGTGGGTGTTGCACTTGCAACCAGTGGTCCGGGGGCAACAAATCTGGTCACGCCGATCGCCAATGCTCACATGGATTCTGTCCCAACCGTCTTTATTACAGGCCAGGTCAGGGCCGAGCTTGTGGGTACCGATGGCTTTCAAGAGGCGGACGTCACCGGGATTACCCTTCCCATCGTAAAGCACTCATACTTGGTTCAAGACCCCAAGGAGATCTCGCACGTGATCCACGAGGCCTTCTATATAGCTCGATCGGGAAGGCCCGGGCCCGTTGTGGTCGATATCCCGACGGATCACACACGTGCAGACATTGAGTACGAGCCGTCGCACGATGTAGAGCTGCAGGGTTACAAGCCTGACTTTGAGGCAAACGCGAAGCAGATAAAACTTGCCGCCAAGGCACTTGCACGGGCCAAATGTCCGGTCTTATACACAGGTGGTGGCGTGATAAACGCCAACGCTTCCGAGGAGTTACGAGAGCTTGCAGCGGTTGAGGGACTGCCCGTTACCAGCACATTGATGGGACTGGGAGCATTTCCAGCGCCCCACGATCAGTGGCTTGGGATGCTCGGCATGCATGGGACAAGGGCAGCGAACTACTCGATAGACCAAGCGGACCTGATCTGTGCCATCGGTGTGCGCTTTGACGACAGGGTGACAGGGAAGCTTTCAGAGTTTGCACCACATGCAAAGTTCATTCATATCGATGTCGACCCAGCCGAGATATCGAAGAACGTGCCCGTGCACATACCGATAGTCGGCGACTGTAAAGACGTGTTGCCGAAGTTGACAAGTGAATACAGAGCACTAAAGCCCGATCGGTCACGACTAGATGATTGGTGGAAAAAGATCAGAGGTTGGTTAGATGAGTACCCACTCACATACGAGGAGTCCAAAGAAGGCGAGATCGAGCCGCAGTACATGATCGAGACACTGTATAAAATGACAAAGGGCGACGCCATTGTGACAACAGACGTTGGACAGCACCAGATGTGGTGTGCTCAGTACTTCCACTTCAAGGATCCCAGGCAGCTGATCACCTCAGGAGGGCTGGGAACCATGGGATTCGGCCTACCGTCGGCGATGGGAGCCAAGGTTGCCTTTCCCGAAAAAGATGTCATAGACATCGCAGGCGATGGCAGTATCCAGATGACCTGCCAAGAGCTTGCCACATGCGTTGACAACAACATACCCGTAAAGGTATTCATCGTCAACAACGGATACCTGGGCATGGTGCGACAGTGGCAGGAGCTTTTCTGGGATAAGCGCTATTCAGGCGTTGAACTGGGCTCTAGCCCTGACTTCGTTAAGTTGGCGGAAGCTTACGGAGCGCTTGCAATGAAGGTCACCCAAAAAGACGAGCTTGAGGACGCGGTGGCAACGGCCATGGCGGCTGAAGGGTCGGTCGTTGTCGATGTTCACGTGCGCAGAGAAGAGAACTGCTTTCCGATGATCCCCGCCGGAGCCGCGGCGAGAGATATGGTTGGGTGAGGTCATTATGGGCGACTCTGGAACTAAAGAAGTGCTAAATCTCGAAGACCTGGAGGTATACGCAAGCGGCCATACGGGCCGCCGTCACATTCTCTCGGTTCTTGTTGAGAACAAGCCGGGCGTACTTGCACGAGTCTCTGGGATGTTCGCACGGCGTGGATTCAACATAGATACTCTGTCGGTGGGGCCAACCGAGGATCCGAAGGTTTCACGAATGACGATTACGCTGGACGGAGCAGAGCTTCCGATAGACCAGGTGACGAAGCAGATGCACAAGCTGGTTAACGTGTTGAAGATACGCGACCTTGAGCCGGAGGAAGCTGTCGAGCGAGAGCTGGCTCTAATCAAGGTATCGGCCGACTCGCAGAGAAGGGCAGAGGTGCTCCAGATCGTCCAGATCTTCAGGGCCAAGATAATCGATGTATCTAGCCGTGGAGTAATCGTAGAGGTAACCGGCACTCTGCAGAAGATAGAAGCGATCGAGAACATGCTGAAGCCCTACGGGCTGATCGAGATGGCGCGAACCGGTGAGGTAGCGATCTCAAGAGGGCGAAGCGAGACATAGGCGAACTTATAAACAGTCGTCATATTTTAAACGCATGTGCATAGGGCGCTTGTTTACTAGAGTCACGGCAAATGTTCTACGACAAAGATGCTGATCTTGGAAAACTTGAGGGAAAGACCGTCGCGATTCTTGGTTACGGGTCGCAAGGACATGCGCATGCGTTAAACCTGAAGGACTCAGGCGTAGACGTTGTTGTTGGCCTGAGAGCTGACTCGTCAAGTCGAGAGGAGGCAGTAAGTAACGGCCTAGAAGTGCTTGACATAGCTGACGCTGCAAGCAAGGGCGACATTGTGATGATCCTTCTCCCTGATGAAAAGCAGGCAGATGTCTACGAATCAGAGATAAAAGATGGGCTGCAGCCCGGCTGCATGCTGTTATTCGCACACGGTTTCACAATCCATTTCGGACAGATAGAGCCCCCCGAGGGAGTCGATGTGGCGATGGTTGCACCAAAGGGCCCGGGTCACTTGGTACGCAGGCAGTATGAGGCAGGGAAGGGCGTTCCTGCTTTACTTGCGATACACAGGGACGCTACAGGGAACGCGAAAGAGCTGGGACTAGCCTATGCAAAAGGGATTGGCGCAACGAGGGCTGGGGTTATAGAGACTACGTTCAAGGACGAAACAGAGACCGACCTATTCGGAGAACAGTCGGTCCTATGTGGAGGTTTGACGGAACTTGTCAGAGCAGGATTTGAGACGCTGGTAGAGGCTGGATACGACCCACAGCTTGCCTACTTCGAGTGCATGCACGAGGTGAAGCTGATAGTAGATCTGATGTACGAGAAAGGCATCACCGGAATGCGCGACTCGATATCTAATACGGCCGAATACGGTGATCTAACCCGTGGCCCAAAAGTCATCGGCACGGAGGCTCGTGCGGCGATGAAAAAGATACTCAAAGACATTCAGTCAGGCGAGTTTGCCAAGGAGTGGATAGCGGAGAACAGGGCCGGACAGGAGAACTTCCAGCGTATGCGAGCAGAGCAAAAAGAGCATCAGGTTGAGCAGGTGGGCACGGAGCTACGCTCGATGATGGACTGGATCGGCTCTGACGACTAGCTAAAAGCGCATCGTTCGAATGCCGCTTTTATCGGAGTAAGCTCTAAAGCTCCTGCGCCGTCTGCGCGAACGACTGATCCGGCTTTCGCTCTATCTCATCTTCGCCCCTAAGGGGTGGCCACTCCTCAATAAGAAGGAACATGTACGCGTTAATCTTCTGAGTCATTACAAACGCATCCGCCATTGGCTCGCGGCACCAGTTTGGAAGTCTGCCGATAAAGATTATCGCCCAAAAGCCAAGGAACCAGAAGATAAGGGCGTAAAACATCAAGCCGTACGAGAGCACCATCAAGGGGATCATTAGTATAAGTCTGAAACCTGTCTTCCAACGGTTGTAACGGTCCTTCATCTCCAGGTTCAGTATCAGTCCGTAGTCGTCATCGGGTCGCCCATGCCAAGGAGGCCATACAGCAGTAAAGTTCATCATCCAGGCGCTGGCCCTCACCGAGTAGCGGAAGTAGGACTCAGCGAAGGAGAAAAATTCCTTTGGCCATTTACCTGTGAACAAAAGCACGAACCAGGCTAGAACAAGCAGTATCTGAAAGGCAATGTTCCAGATGTATAGCCAAATTACCCACGGGATCGCCAAAAGCCATTTAAAAAAGGTGATCAGCCTGTTCTGCCTCTCCGGGCACGGGAGCTTTATTTGCAGAGGAAACTCACTCATGCGGGCTAACTTTCATCGGAGATCGGTGGGTAGCTTTCGGTAAGTAAAAACATGTATGCATTACCACGCGTGATGTATCGCTGAGCGAACACCTGTTGATTGTGAATACCCTGCGGCAACTTTGCGGTGAAAACCTCAACAAACCACGCCGCGATGGCCATGATCTCGGCCCATAAGGAAAACAGTAATACAAGTATCATCAGCGGGATCATCAGGATGATGCGAAACAGCACTTTGATGCGGCTGTACTTTTCAAGTGGCGGTCCGACCGTCACATTCAAGGGAAAGTCGCCCTGTTCCTCACTTCCGGAAAACGGTGGGTACTGATCTGTCAGAAGGTACATGTACGCATTTACCCGCGCTCCGAACCTAAGGTAACCGGCTGCCCAGTTGTAGAGACCCTTGGGGTACGTGCCGGTGAAAACGAGCACAATCCAGCCAAGCATGATGCAAATGCTGGCGATAATTTCATACAGAATCGCAAACAACATAAGCGGTATTACAAGAATGATCCGAAAGAAAACAGTCAAGCGTGAATGCTTCTCCTGGTACGGAATCTCATATGTGATCGGGTAATGATCCAATTTAGTTCCTTCCACTTGACACGTTGTTGACTTGCTTGTTAATTAGTATCGGCCGAGATACAGATTGAGTCAAGGGCGGCCATGGATTGTCGAGGCGTGTATATACTCAACTACTCGGCAGGTACTTGTGTCAAGGCGTCGATTTCGTTGATCAAGGCAAGCGTAAGGAGCAGTAATAATTGGGTAATGAGGCGACTCCATATATAAAGGAATACCTGATGACTGCTGGGCCGACGCCGGTTCCGCCTAGCGTAATGGCAGCTGCCTCGGAGCCGATCGTCTATCACAGGGCCCCGGCATTCTTGGAGCTATACGAGCGGGTGCTGCGACGCCTGAAATATTTATTTCAAACCGAAAATGAGGTTCTAGTCTTCGCTGTATCTGGCTCAGGAGCGATGGAGTCTGCGGTTGCAAACACTGTCTCGCCGGGGCAGACAGTACTGGTTGCATCGTGCGGGAAGTTTGGCGAACGCTGGAAAGAGATATGTGATGCGTACGGAGCTGAAGCTGTCCACCTAAAGGCCGAGTGGGGAGAGAAAGTAGACGCTGGAAGTATCGAGAAGGCCTTGGCAGGAACTGACGGCCGAGTTGAGGCAGTATTTACGACTCAGAGCGAGACATCTACCGGCGTGGTCAACGATATCGAAGCGATCGCCGAAGTCTGTCGTGAAAAGGACGTTGTTTTATGTGTAGACGCAGTCTCAGGATTAGGAGTCGTAGATCTTCCCACCGACCGATGGGGTGTAGATGTCGTTGTGTCCGGATCGCAGAAGGCACTCATGTGTCCCCCGGGCTTGGCATTCGCCTCGGTAAGCGAAAAGGCACTCGAACTCGCTTCGAATAAACAGGGCGGACGCTACTACTTCGATTGGGAAAGGGCAGTGCTAGAGCAGAAGAAGTCACCACCGTCAACGCCATTTACCCCCGCAGTATCACTGATGGCAGCGTTGGACGCAGCTCTTAAGCTGATAGAGGAGGAGGGGCTCGAAAACTTATTTGCGAGGCACGGCATACTGGGTCGAGCGGCAAGGGCAGCTGTAAAAGGTGCGGGGCTTGAGCTATTTGGGCTTGAAGACGAGAACGCAAACGTTGTTACAACAATGAAGGTACCTAGCGGAGTTGATGGGAAGGACCTCGTCAACCTGATCCGAGAAAAGTACGGTATTACTGTTGCCGGTGGCCAGGGACACCTTAAGGGCAAGATTGTACGTATCGCTCACTGTGGTCACTATGGCGCATTCGACATCCTTACCGCTGTCTCATCGCTGGAGATGGCTCTAGCTGAGCTAGGCACTGACATCAAGCTAGGCTCAGGAGTTAGTTGCGCGCAGAAGGTATTTATCGAAAGCACAAATCCGGCAACCGCCTGAAGAAGATGGGTGAAGCGAAGACAAGAGTATTGGTAAAAGAGAAGATCGCTGAGTCGGGCATCGATCTCCTTCGTGAAAGATTTGATGTCGATGTCCTGACCGACATGGATCAAGACCAGCTAACCGACCAGATCTCCAAGTATGACGGGATAATTATTCGTTCTGCTACGCAGATGACTGCTGACGTTATCGAGAAAGCGGACCGGCTGAAGGTGATTGGAAGGGCCGGTATCGGCTTGGACAATGTAGACATCGATGCTGCAACAAAGAGAGGGATAGTTGTCGCCAACGCGCCAGAGTCGAACATGGTGGCGGCAGCAGAGCACAGCATGGCATTGATGCTTGCGCAGTGCCGCAACATCCCTCAGGCGCACGAGTCGCTAATGGCAGGCAAGTGGGAACGATCGAAGTTCGGAGGTATCGAGGTTTTTGAGAAGACACTCGGTGTTATCGGATTCGGGAGAATTGGTCAACTGGTTGCAAGAAGAGCGTTAGGTTTCGGCATGACGGTGATTGCTTACGACCCTTATGTATCAACAGAGCGTTATCGCGAATTAGGAGTCGATCGCGCTGATTCACTGGAT
>SDBV01002277.1_pt1 | contig 28726 bp, 23 predicted proteins | sample 2277081 | NCBI WGS metagenome assembly SDBV01 (sample SAMN10402039, study PRJNA504765) | marine sediment metagenome | isolation source: marine sediment core GS10_PC15, 223 cmbsf | place: Arctic Ocean: Southern Knipovich Ridge | collected 2010
TTCAATAATATGCTGGCAAATAGACAATCCCAGGCCAGTATTGCTTTTATTAACTTTTGTGCTATAAAACGGATTAAATATATTATCCATAATATTTTCAGGAATACCATATCCATTATCAATAATTATAGCCTCTACATACTTTTCCTTATTATTTTGAATTATTTTTATTTCAATAATTCCTTCATTAAGAACAGCTTCTATACTATTAATAATTAAGTTAATAAAAACTTGTTTTAATTTATTCTCATTAGCAATTACCGGTATATTTTCTTTACTTTTTTTCCATTTTAAATTGATGTTTTTTCTTTGCAGCCTGAAATTTACAAGGAGAATAATATCATCTAACACTTCAACGAGATTAATTTTCTTATTTGGAACATTTTTAACTTTAGAAAAAGATAAAAGGCTAAGAATAATATCCTTTATTCTTCTTATTTCGTTTTCAATTTTACTAATTTTAACAATTCCATCTTCTTTATTAAATTTCCTTTTTAATAACTCAATATTATTTAATATTATTCCTAGAGGATTATTTATTTCGTGAGCAACACCAGCTGCTAATTCTGCTATAGAAGATATTTTCTCTGTTCTTAACAAGTAGTCTTTAAAGAACCTTTCCTGTGAAACATCTTCAAACAGAATGATTGTACCCAAAAATTTGTAATCCTCATCTTTAAAAGGAAAAATAGTAATTTTTAATATTTTTTCATATAAATAATTAACTTCTTCCCAGACAAAAGATTCACATGCTTCAATTTTAGAAAATATCTCATCACTATAATTATTAATACTTTTTAGTATTACATCTATATTTTTTCCAGATATATTTATATCTTCAAGTTCAAGGATTTCTATTGCTGCATAATTTAATAAGTATATATTATTTTCTATATCAAGTATCAATACGCCAATAGGAATATTTTTTATAATATTTTCATTATATTTTTTAAAATAATATAATTCCACATTGTTCTGCTTTAGTTCTTCTCTGCTTAATACATAAGAATAGGTAAGATTAATTAGTTTAATTTTATCCAGATCCTTTATTTCTTCTGTTCCTCTACTTTTACCATCTTTTAAAATTGTAACTCTATCCGAGAATTCAAAGATCTCATCCATGTTATGCGAAATGTAAATTATACTTTTACCTTCTTCCTTTAGTTTATAAATAATTTTATATACTATTTCCATTTCTTCAGGTGTAAGTTTACTAGAGATTTCATCTAAAATTAATATTTGCGGATTTATAGACAAGACTCTTGCAAGTTCTATCATCTGCTGTTCTGCAATTGTGAGATTTTCCAAAGGTTCTTTTAAATCAATGTTAACATTTAATTTGGTAAGTAACTCTTCCACCTCTTTTTGCATTTCAGAATATTTAATAGCTCCATACCACGTTGTCTTTAATCTATTCGAGAAAATATTCTCTATGGCGTTTAATGTACAAATTATATTTAAATCCTGATAAACCGTACCAATGCTGTTGTTAATAGCAGTTTTAGTCGTAAAATAATTAATAGCATTATTATTATATATAATTTGGCCTTGTTCTTTTTTTAATAGACCACTTAATATTTTGATGAGTGTAGACTTTCCTGCTCTATGTTCACCTACAAGAGCGTGAATCTCCCCTTCAAATAAATCAAAATCCACCACGCGTAATGCATTGGTTTGTCCATAACTAACATGGATATTTTTCATTTGAAGAATAAGTTTGGGCTTTTTTATTATCATTTAAACCGAGCTTTTTCATACGATAATAGAGCGTTTTTGCATGAATATTAAGCAGCTTCGCAGCTTCTTTTTTTATTCCATTGCTTTTTTCCAGAGCATCCAATATCATCTTTTTATCAAAATTTTTAAAAGCCTTTTCGTAACTATTTTCCGAATATTCATTACATATTTCTTTATATTGTGAAGGAAGGTCATTTATTTCTATTGTTTCCATATCGCAAAAGATAACGGCCCTTTCTATACAATTTTTTAATTCACGCACATTACCCGGCCAGTTATGACTGCTAAATATCTGTTTTACCTCATTAGAGATATCTTTAATTTTTTTATTATATACATCATTGTAATTAGAAATAAAATATTTGGCCAGTAATATAATATCGTCGGGTCTATCTTTTAATGAAGGGAGATCAATTGTAATAACAGATAGCCTGTAAAACAGATCTTCTCTGAACTCTTTATTGGCAATTAATTGTTTAAAATCTTTATTTGTAGCAGAAATTATTCTAATATCCGTTTTTATGACCTTCATACCGCCAACACGCTGCAGCGCTTTTTCCTGTAATACTCTTAATATTTTTGCCTGTGTTTTTAAACTCATATCTCCAATTTCATCAAGAAACAGTGTACCGTTATTTGCCAGTTCAAATTTACCAATATGTTCTTTTACAGCATCTGTAAATGCTCCTTTTTCATGGCCAAAAAGCTCAGTTTCGAGCAATGTTTCGGGAATAGCTGCACAATTCACTTTTATAAAAGATTTATTTTTTCTTAAACTTTGGTTATGCAGGTAGTTTGCAATTAATTCTTTACCCGTCCCGCTTTCTCCGGTAATAATAACCGGAGCAGATGTAGGAGCAGCCTTTAATATTTCTTTTAGAATATTTTTCATAACAGTATTTTTAGTAATAATATTATGAGGAATATTACTTTCATTTAATCTTTGTTCATTCCGGGTAGTGAGAATTTGCTTTATTTCTTTTATAATTTCAGCTAAATCCAGAGGCTTAACATAATAATTTAAAGCGCCATATCGCATTGTTCGTACTGCATTTTCTATTGAAGGATGACCTGTAATCATAATTACGGGAACAGTTGAGTTTTTTTGTTTAATACTTTTTAATAAATCTATACCGGATATTCTAGGCATTTTAATATCCTAATAATAAGATCAATTTTTTCTTCTTTTAATATGGAAAAAGCATTCATAGGATCTGTAGAATACTTAGTATTATACCCTTCATCATTTAGAATTTCAGAAAGGGAAGTGCACATTTCAAGTTCGTCATCTATTATAAGTATTTTCTTCATATTATTTTATTAGCCACTTACAATATAATTTCTTTATCACGTTGGTGCAACAATAATTAGATTTCAATAATTTAATTATTAAAGCAAAACACTTACTTTTTGTGTCTGTAATATATCACTTCTTTGAATATTGTACAGATTCTAATTCCCGCATATATGGAATTGAATCTGCAGCACCAGCTTTTGTTACACAAATACTTGCTGCTTTACATGCTGTTTTTAAACATGTTTCTATATCTGTCCCCCTGGATATTTCAGCAATAAAAAAACCAATAAAAGTATCTCCCGCAGCTGTAGTATCTACTGGCTTTACCTTTATTGCAGGGACTTTTATCTGTTTGCTCTTATCTTTATAAATAACACCTTTGGAGCCAAGTGTTAATACAATAAAGGCATCCGGATATTTTAATATCATTGAACTTAGAATATCATCCGGTTCAGATTTACCGGTTAATTCTTTGCCTTCGATTTCATTTATTATAAAACAATCTACTTTATACAAAGGGTATCCGAATACATTCTTATGCATTGGGGCCGGATTAAAAAATATTTTTAATCCAAGTTCAGACGCATGTGTTATTATTTTGGAAATATTATTTATTTCATTTTGCAATACCAGATAATCTCCGTGTTCTGCAATCTTAAATACTTTTTCGATATAATCATCTGTTATTTGATGATTTGCTCCACTATATAATATTATTGAGTTCTCGCTTTTACTATTAACTTGAATAATTGCATGTCCGCTATTTTCTTTTATTATATCAATATAAGAAGTAGATACACCGCATTCTTCAAGTTTGTTCTTTAGCATTATTCCGTCTTTGCCAATCATACCTGCATGGTAAACATCTAAACCTGCTTTTGCTAATGCAATAGATTGATTTAAACCTTTTCCACCGCAAAACTTCATATAAGTTTTACTTAAGATCGTTTCTCCCGGGCGGACAAAATCTTCTAAAAAATAAACATTATCTATATTTAATGAACCAAAACAGATTATTTTCATAAATCTCTACGCCCTGGACTTCATTCGGTTTCTATACATATCAATAATTACAGCAAAAACTATAACTGCACCGGTTATTATTCGTTTAACAGGTTCTGTTGCTCCTATCTGTGCAAGGCCCGATTGCAATACCTGGATTATTAGTACACCAATAAATGTGTTTATTACAGAACCACGTCCACCCATAAGGCTAGTGCCGCCAATTACTACGGCGGCAATAACCTGTAATTCGAAACCGGAAGCTGCATTAGGATCTGCTGCTTCCAACCTTGAGCAATAAAATACAGCTGCTATTCCGCATAATAAACCGAGCAAAGAAAAAACTACAATCTTTGTCGGTCTTGGATCTATCCCGGAAAGCCTCATTGCTTCTTCGTTAGTACCAATACCAATCATATATCTCCCGAATACAGTATATTTTAATATAATTTGGCCTACAATAACAATAGCAATTGCAAGTATAAATGCTATTGTTATATCACCAAGAAAAGGAGTATTAATGCCGCCTATTGCACTACCTATATATTTGGTCCTGGAATTAGTTATAAGATATGCAGCTCCTCTTGCCATTTCCAGCATGCCTAAAGTAACAATAAATGGCGGAATAGACCATTTCACAGTAATTAAGCCATTAATTAATCCGCATATTAAACCGGCAATAAGACATATTAAAATTGCAGGTATCAGCGGCAATTGCCAGTCTAACATTGCTACACTTAAGACAGAACCGCTTACAGCCAGAACTGAACCAACAGAAAGGTCTATTCCTGCAATTATTAATACAAAAGTCATTCCCACAGCCATAACCGTAAGGCTTGGAATTTGATTTGCAATTGTACTAAACGTTTTTAATGTTAAAAAGTGCTTACTTTGAAAACTAAAGAATATTATCATTCCAAAGAGAACCAATAACATCCCTGCATAATCAAATATTTGTTTTGCAATCTTTTTAGTGCCTTTTCTTCTTAGACTTGTTGTATCTAATTTATTTGAACTTGATATTTTTATCATTAATTTAAAGTCTCCTTGCCATTTTCTATGTATTCACTAAAGGCCGCAGATAATATAGCATCCTTATCAAATTCATCATGATTAAAAATCTTTACTATTTTACCTGCGCTCATAACTATTATCCTGTCACAAATCATAAGTAATTCCCTTAAGTCACTGGAAACTATAATAATTGCTTTTCCTTCTTCTGCTAATTTTTTTAATTGTTCATAAATATAGTATTTAGCTCCTACATCTATACCTCTTGTAGGCTCATCAAATAACATTATTTTACAGTCTGCATAAAGCCAGCGGGCAATAACTACTTTCTGCTGGTTTCTTCCGCTAAGACTATTAACAGATTGCTCATATGAACTTGTTTTTAAAGACATAATATCTGCATATTTTTTAGTAACTTCATATTCCTTTTTACGGTCTATCCATCCGTAATTAGACACACCCTTTATTTTTGCAAGTGTTGTATTCACTTTTACTGAATTTGAAAGTAGAAGCCCCTGTTCTTTGCGGTCTTCTGTTATCATCGCTATTCCATTTGCAATAGCATGTTTTGGCGAACGGATTTTTATTGGTATATTAGAACCATTAATATATACTGTTCCGCTATCTAATTTATCTGCACCGAATATCAATCTCATGGTTTCCGTGCGCCCCGAACCAACAAGGCCTGCAAATCCTAAGATTTCTCCTTCCCTTACTTTGAAACTAACATCTTTAACAGTATTTGCTCTATTTAAATTCTTAACTTCTAATAAGGCCTTGCCAAATTTACGGTTTCCTTTATTAAACTGGCTGGTTACTTCACGGCCAACCATCATTTTTACAATTTCATCTATGCTTACATCTTTTACAGGCCGTGTATCCACTAAATTCCCGTCTCTGAGCACTGTAATTCTGTCTGCAATCTGACGTATTTCTTCCAATCTATGAGAAATGTAAATAATACCGGCACCATTAGACTTTAGGCGCCGGATTTGTTCATACAAAAGTTTTATTTCACGATCTGTAAGCATGGAAGTAGGCTCATCAAGAATTATTACGTTACAATTACCTGTAACACTTGCTGCAATCTCTACCATCTGCTGCTGGCCTATTCCAAGGCTTCCAACGGGTAAAGCAGGATTTATATTATGCAGTCCTACAGTATCCATTAATTTTTTTGCATGTTTATTCATGTCTGGATATGAAATGAACCCGAGTTTATTCGGCAATTTGTTTATGAATAAATTTTCAGCTATAGACAATGTATTTATTAAGTTAAGTTCCTGCATAACAATATTTACACCTTTGTTTTCCGCTTCTTCGCGGGATAAAGGTAGATAATTTTTATCAAATAACTTCATGCTGCCGTAATTTGGTTTTACAATCCCGCAAATTATTTTAGCAAGTGTACTTTTTCCAGCACCGTTCTCTCCAACAAGTGCATGTACTTCTCCGGAATGTAATTCAAAATTGATATTATTTAATACCGGTGCTGCATATACTTTGCAGATATTATCTGTAATAAGTAATACTTTTCCCGATGATTCATTATTATTCATGCTTACCTCGTAAAATATTTAAAATTATTCTGTAATTAATTCTACAGGTGTTTCTTTATCTTCCGGAGTTCCTTTTCCAGCGATAATATCTAATGCAGCTTCAATTCCAAATACAGCTAAATCGCCTGCAAACTGATCTGCAGTAGCTAAAATTCGGCCTTCTAAAAGCATTTCATAAGCAGCAGAAATATTGTCAAAACCTACTACAAGAATATCACCTTCTTTTCCAGCTTCTTTAACGGCCGCAACAGCACCTAATGCCATACTGTCATTATCACAGAGAAGAGCTTTAAGGTCTGGATATTCACTTATCATCGCAGAAGCAACAACATTAGCTTCATTCATGTCCCAGTGAGCTGTTTGTGAACTAACTACGTTCATGCCTGCATTATTCATAGCATCTGTAAAACCTTGTGTTCTTTGCTGCGCATTAAAAGCAGTAGGTATTCCTTCAATTACTGCTACTTCATCACCAGAACTTAAGAAATCTGCAAGATATTCACCTACATCTAATGCTCCTTTGTAGTTATTTGGTCCAACAAATGGAATTTGAATTCCTTTTTCTGCAAGAACATCGTCATCAAATTTGTTATCAATGTTGATAACAACAATTCCTGCATCCATAGCAGTTTTACAAACAGGAATAAGTGCTTTTTAATCCGCAGGTGCAATAATAATTGCGCTTACTTCTAAAGCAATCATCTGTTCCACAATTTCTATCTGTTTTGCAACAGCACTTTCGTCTTTAATGCCGTTTGCAATTAATTCATATTGACCATTACTGTTAGTTTCATGTTCTTTTGCACCATTTTCCATAGTCAGGAAGAACTCATTTGCCAAAGACTTCATAATAAGTGCAATCTTTGGAGGTCCTTCGTCTACTGTTTCAGAATCTCCTCCTGCATACACAGAAAAGCATAATGTTATTAATAATGCTATTACTAGAAACATGCCTCGAAAAAATGTGTTATTTTTCATATACACTCCTTTAAATAATATTTTAGCTTTTATAAAGCATACTTTTCTATTTGCAATATGCATGCCAAATATTCACATATACTAATTCCTTGCTATATAAGTAAATATTAGTTTGATAAATTTATACTGCGGATAAAAAATTATCTGTTTTAGTAAATTGCCAGATAAATATTTATCCACCAATAAAATAATTATAATAAAAATAGTTACTATTCAGCATTAAAATAAAAAATATCATAGTGGAAATCAGGAAAGCATGAATATGCCTTTGCAATAAAGTTTAAAAAAGTATTTGATAATTCATATCGGGTAAGAAAAAGTTTTAGAGGCAGAACTCCCGCTAATGGTGGTAACCGGACAGATGAAGTTGATGATGAATAAAAGTTATATGTATTAGTAGCTATACTGAATAGTATTAATACAGAGAAAGGTATCAGTTGCTTCCAAATTATTTAATTAATTAGAAAATAAAAAGTATGTTGGAAAACTCCACAACTGGAAAAAAAATTTTACGGGAAAACCCCGATAGTTAATATAGAAAAAATTTAATATAAAAATATATAATAAATTAATCGAGGAGGAAAAAGTGATGAAAAAAATAGTATTTTTTTGTTTTTTTTTATTAATTCTGGGCCCTGTTCTTTTCGCAGGCGGTGAGACCGAAACAACAACTACTTCTGATGAAGTTGTAGAAGTTGAATTCTGGCATCTGGATGCAAGGCCGGAACAGACACCTGTGTGGCAGAAAATGGCTGATGATTTCATGGCAGCAAATCCGAACATTCAAATTAATATTACAGCTTTAGAAAATGAGGCTTATAAAACAAAGCTGACAACAGTTATGCAATCCGGAGATCCACCGGATATTTTTAGAAGCTGGGGCGGCGGAGTAATGAATGAATATGCAGAAGCCGGTTTATTAAGAGATATTACATCAGATGTTAAAAGATGGCCAACTGATATCGGATCTGGTGCAATAGGTGTTTACAGCTACAAAGACGTAACCTATGGAGTACCTTATGACATGGGCGCTGTTGGTATGTGGTATAATAAAGATTTACTTGCCAGTGTTGGTTACTCAAATCCGCCTGAAACAGGGTCTGATTTACTTGATTGTGTAGTTAAGTTAAAAGCAGCTGGTATAACTCCGATTGCTCTTGGTGAAGGTGATAAATGGCCAGGACACTTCTGGTGGGTATATCTTGCTATTCGTATTGGTGGACAGGACGCATTTGATAGAGCTTACCAGAGAGAGGGTTCTTTTGCAGATGAAACATTTGTAAAAGCAGGTGAATTACTTCTGGAATTAACTGCCCTGGACCCGTTTCAGGCAGGTTTTTTAAGTGGAACATATAATGACCAATCTGCAACAATGGGTAACGGAGATGCTGCAATAGAATTAATGGGACAATGGGCTCCGGATTCCCAGAAGGGAAATTCCGAATCCGGTGAAGGCCTGGGCGATAAACTTGGTTTTTTCCCATTCCCTGCTGTAGAAGGCGGTGAAGGAGAACTTACCGATACTATGGGTGGCAGAAATGGTTATATTGTTGGTAAAAATGCTCCTGATGAAGCAATTCTATTCTTACAGTGGATTACCAGTGTAGAAAACAATGCATTACCTGCAGAAGCAGATAGTCCGATACAGATTATCCCTACAGTAGCTGGTGCTGACAAAAACATGACAGATCCTTTGAAAATAGCAGTGCAGAGCCTTGTATCCGAGGCAGAATATTATCAGCTTTATTATGATCAATATCTTCCACCTGCCGTTGGAGAAGTAGTAAAAGATATTACACAGGCTCTTTTTGCGGGAACAATGACACCGGAAGAAGCAGCTCAGGCAGTAGAAGATTCTTTTGCAGAAGAAATGGAATAGTTTATAGTAATATCCATATTCTAATAAATTTTAATATGATATTCATGAGGGAGTCACATCCCTCATGAATATTTTAATTTAAAGAAAGAGGTGATAAGCAACAATGTTGAATAAAACTAATGTAATAAAAAATAAAATAGAGTCTCAATTTACTGAAAAAATTAGAAAGATCCTTGCTCTATCTTTTCTTTTATTACCCGCTCTTATTATATTTACTTTTTTTGTAATTTATCCTGTAATTCAGGCCTTATATTACAGTGTATTTAAATGGAACGGACTAGGTGGTGCCCCTACCGATTTTGTAGGATTTAACAATTTGATAAAATTGTTAAATGATCCGGTTTTTTATACAGCATTAAGAAATAATTTTACTATTATTGGTTTTTCACTTTTGTTTCAATTGCCCTCGGCATTATTACTCGCATTAATAATCGGCAGAAAATCCTTTAAAGGCTCGATAGTATTCCGTGTTATATTTTTTCTACCGTTTATTTTTTCAGAAATATTAACCAGTGTTATCTGGAGATTTATTTATCATCAGCGATATGGATTATTACAATTTATTCAGTCATCATTATTTCCTTCCATTCAGTACACAGATCTTCTCAGTAGCCCGGATACTGTTTTTCTTGGTATCCTTATTGTTCTTTTTTGGAAATATTTTGGATTTCATTTGATTATTTATATTGCAGGCCTTCAGAGTATTCCGCCGGAATTAAATGAAGCAGCAACAATAGATGGTGCAAGTAATTTTCAAGTCGCACGTTATATTACAATTCCACTGTTAATGCCGTCTATAAAGATCTCTGTTTTTTTAAGTATTATCGGCTCGTTTCAAACCTTTGATATTGTATGGGCAATGGGCAGGGGTGATCCTGTTCATGCTGCGGAAACACTGGTTACATATATGTATAAATTCGGATTTATACGGTTTAAGCTAGGTTATGGAAGTACAATTGCTATTGTTATATTTATAATTTGTGTAGTATTTAATATCATATATCAGAGAAAAATAATGAGCAGAGGAATTGGTAGTATAAGTGAATAATGTTTATGAATTGAAAAAATCAAAATCAAATATTGAAACTATTATAAAATATATAATTTGTTGTTTTTTTGCTTTTTTAGTAGCGGTACCACTTTATATGGCTATTTCCGGAGGTTTCAAAGGCCTTGGTCAGTTAAATGTGGATCCCATTGGAATCCCTGCGCCGTTAGTCTGGCAGAATTATACGAAGATAGTAACAGGAGAGGTTAGTCATTTTATGAATTATTTAAAAAATACTATGATCATTATGTGCTTCACAGTATTGTTTGATATATTATTAACCAGCTGCGCGGGATTTGCTTTAAGTAGATTTAAATTTAAGGGAAGAGAAGTAATATTTAATTATTTTATACTTGGATTATTATTCCCCCTTACTATTGCGATTCTGCCTCTATATATTCAGATTAGAAGTTTGAATCTTTTGAACACACATCTGGGTGTTATTCTTCCGCAGGTTGCATTTCAAATGCCTTTTCATATTTTGTTGTTCCGTACATTTTTCAGAGATATCCCGAATGAGCTTGAAGATGCGTGTACTATTGACGGATGTGGAAAACTGGGATTCCTGTTAAATATTGTAATTCCTTTATCTAAACCTGTAATTGCAACAGTTGGTGTTTTATCAATTATTTTTAGCTGGAATGGTTATTTTTTACCTCTGATAATTCTAAATGATCTTGAGAATTTTACATTGCCTATGGGTATTTTTGATTTTTTTGGCCAGTATATGGCTGAATGGAATATGATTCTTGCTTTTATAACACTTTCAATGATACCGGCAGTTATTTTTTATTTTTTTGCTCAAAAATACATAGTTGCGGGACTTACTTCCGGAGCAATAAAAAGTTAGTTTTATAAGTTTTTAGGAGAAAAAATGCATTCTAAATCTTTTTACACACATCACAGTGCATGGGGCAGTTATTCATCATTTATTATGGGCTTAACAGGAAAAGGAGGCGGCTTTGTATTATCAGATGTAAAACCCCCGGATAACAATATATATATTGGATATTTTAAAAAAGGGAAGAAACCAAGATTGTTCCCTTTTTTCTCTGAAAACTATTTTGGTATTGGCCCGCAGGCATATAATAGTGAAAATATAAATTCGATAAATCCAAAATGGAAAACTAATAATGTAGATTTAATTAAAGAAGATCAATTTGAACGTGAAATAAATTGGTGTACAGAAATCTGGAAAAGTGATTTTATTACCTTCAAATTAATTACTCCATTTACAAAAATACCGGATCCTGGAAATATGGCACCGGAAGAAGCAAGAACTCATTTTGCTCCTGTCATTTTTGCTGAACTTGAATTTGATAATACTTCTAGTAATAATACATTAACAGGAATTTTTGCATTGCAGGGAATTAGACGTATTCTTTCTGACTCAACAAACGGATTATTGTTAGGCGGAGCTTGTGGTGCCAGGTATGGTTTTGCAATTAAGCCGGAGCAGAGTGTAACTGAAATACTCTCTTGGGATGTAGTTAAAGCCGTATCGAACCAGGATATAAAAATACAGCGCCTTGGCCTTGAAGGGGGATTATTATTTAATGTGGAATCTGGTAAAAAGAAAAAATATAATTTGGTATTGGGAACTTATCAGGAAGGTTTTATCACTAGTAATATTCCGGCGCAATTTTTTTATACATATTTCTTTTCCAATCTCGAAGACATTCTTAGCTTTGGGATTGATAATTTAGATTGTTATTTAAAAATAGCAGAAAAAAGAGATAAAGAACTAAGAGAAACAAATCTAAATAAAAATAAAAAATATCTTATTTCTCATGCAACACGAAGTTATATTGCAAATACGGAATTTCTTGTAAATAAAAAAGCAGAGCCGATATTTATTGTTAATGAAGGTGAATATCAAATGATGAATACACTGGATTTAATAATAGACCAGGTTTTCTGGGAAATGTGGTTTACTCCGTGGACTGTAAAGAATGAGCTTGATTTTTTTATAAAGAATTACAGTTACTTTGATAAAATAAAAGACAATTCAGGCAAAGTAACGAATGGTGGAATTTCTTTTTGTCATGATCAGGGAGTTGCAAATATGTTTTCCCCAAAAGGATATTCATCGTATGAATTGCCCGGTCTTAATGACTGTTTCAGTTATATGACCCATGAGGAATTGTTAAACTGGTTATTAACTGCCAGTATTTATACGAGTTTAGGAAATAATAAGAATTGGACTAAATCAAATAAGGATGTTTTTAAACAAATTCTTGATTCTATAATTAATAGGGATGGTGATGATGATGGAGTTATGGATCGTGATTCTATTCGATGTGAGCAGGGTTCTGAAATAACAACATATGACAGCCTGGATGAAAGCCTGGGACAGGCAAGAAATAATTTATACCTTGCAGTTAAAACATGGGCTGGATATGTTTGTCTGGAAAATATCTTTAAAATCTTAAAAAATAATGAGCTTATGAGATTGTCTTTCAATATGGCTTTAAAAAGTGCAAATACAATATTAAACAATTTCAACAATGATGAGCAGTATATTCCTGCAGTTTTTGATAATGGTAATGTTTCTAAAATAATACCTGCAATAGAAGGTTTGATTTATCCATGGATAATTAATGATAAAGATGCAGTTTCTATTGATGGAAGATTTAAAGATTTTATAAGGTGTTTAAAAAGCCATTTTATTAATGTATTAAAACCAGGCTGTTGTATTGATAAAGAGTCCGGAGGATGGAAGCTTTTATCCACGAGTAAAAATACATGGCTTAGTAAGATATTTTTAAATCAATTTATTGCAAAAAATATATTAAAAATAAATAGTGATAGTTGGGATTATTGGGACGAGGTTCATGCATTATGGCAGATGAAATCCTGTAAATTTTGGGCTGCTACGGACCAGGTTAGAAGTGATACTGGAGTGGATCTTGGATCCAGGCTTTATCCAAGGCTTGTAACTTCTTTTTTATGGATGAATAAATGGAAATAGTCAAAAACTTTCCAAATTGTAATTTATGTAATATTATGCTATTTTTTTTATTATGAATAACAGGCCAACTATTGGATTATTCTTTGAAGGACTTGCAGATAAATATCAGGCCGGGATTTTAAAAGGAATAAAAGAGCAGGTAATATATCAAGATCTTAATTTAATATGTTTTCCTGGAAAACATATTAACTCTACAAATAATTTTGATTACATGGCTAATATTCTTTATAGAATAGCCCGTAAAAAAAATATAAATGGTCTTATTATTTTATCCAGTACGATTTTCCAATTTTTATCAAAATCAGAAATTCTTAAATTCTGTAAATCATATTCAAATATTCCAATTATTAGTGTCGGCCTGCAGGTTCCGGATATACATAATATTGTTGTTGAATCAAAAAACGGAATAGAGCAGCTTTTTTCTCACCTTATTGATTTTCACAAATATAAGAATTTTGTTTTTCTAAAAGGCCCGGAAGGACATGAAGAAGCGGATTTCCGGTTTAATACTTTTAAATCAATTTTAAAAAAGAATTCGATTGCTTTACAGCCGGAAAATATTATTAAGGGAAATTTTCTTAAAGGCTCAGGAATTCCTGATTTACCTAAATTACTTGGCAAGAAAAAAGATAGCATAGATGTAATTGCAGCAGCAAATGATAATATGGCAATTGGTGTAATTAATGCTTTAATAAAAATGGGTATTAATGTACCTGCAGATATTGCAGTTACAGGTTTTGATAATATAATAGAAAGCAGGTATATAACTCCTCCGCTTACGACTCTACATCAACCTTTGATGGAGCTTGGTAAAGACGCTGTTCTGCTGCTTATGCAATTAATTAATAATGAGGAGATTTCTTATAAAACAAGGCTTCAGTCAAAACTTATTATAAGGCAATCATGCGGTTGTTTTTCCAGAAGAGTTAAACAGATATTTCAGTTTAAAAAAGAAAGTTTAAAGGCCTTAAATGAAATTAATATTTCAAATCTTCATAAAATAATACTAAAAGAGCTTAAATCTTCATATCAATATTCTTTTAATATGGATGAAATAAGAAATAATATAAAAAGGCTACTTAAACGTCTAAAATCCGATATTAAAACAGATAACTTTCCGGTTTTTATTCTTTTATTAAATGATTTATTACAATTCTCATTTTTCAATAGGTCTGATATTGCTTTCTGGAATGATGTTATATTGATAATTCATAAAAATGTTTTATACTGTTTAAATAAAAATGAACAGTTAAAGGCCGAATCTATATTTGAGCAGGCTTACATTCTAATTAGCGAAGCTGTAAGCAGGCAGGAAGCATTTAAAAGAGTGCAGGAAGAACAGCATTATCAAAATCTTCAAATAATTAATGCCGAATTAATAACAGCATTTGATATACAGCAATTATTAAGGATAATTGGAAAGGGAGTTTTAGAGCTCGATATTTCACGGTTCTTTGTTGTTCTGTACGATAATAAAAATATTAATCCTGAATGGTCCAGGCTGCATCTTGCGGTAATCAATGAGGAAATAAAAATACCTGGTTCCAGAGGAATCCGTTTTCCTACAAAAGAACTTCTTCCTCCTGCTTTTGTAGAAAAGAATAATCGTTATACATTTATTTTGAATGCATTATACTTAAAAGAAGAACAACTTGGTTATATTATTTCCGAAGTGGGTCCGGATGATCCTCTTGTATATCTTTCATTAAGGGACCAGATAAGCAGTGCTATAAAAGGTGCGGACCTGATGCTTCAGATAAGAAATCATACAGATTCCCTTGAACAGCAGGTTGCAAAGCGTACTATTGAATTAAAAAGAGTAAATGAAAGATTATTGGCAGATATAGAAAAAAGAAAATATCTGGAAAAAGAGATAATTGAAATAAGCAGTAAAGAACAGAAAAGAATAGGGCAGGATCTTCATGATGATTTATGCCAGAGTATTGCAGGTATTTCTGTGTTTGCATCTGCATTAGGTGACAGGTTGAAAGGGATAAATATTGAGGATGCAAATTCTGCATATAAATTGTCCGGTATGATGAATGATGCATTGGAGCAAACAAAAAAAATTGTTCGCGGCCTTTATCCGACTCTTCTTTCAGACAGCCTGAAATCGGCTTTAAATGATCTTGCTTTAAGAATGGAGGAACGGTATAGAATCCCAATAGAATTGGAAATAAAAGAGGCATTAAAAATTCCTGAATCTGTTTCTATTCATCTTTATAGAATTGCTCAGGAAGCTATAAGCAATGCATTAAAACATGCCGCTGCAAATACGATTAAATTAAGTTTAAACAAAATAAACAAAAAAATAGTACTTCGTATAATTGACGATGGCTGCGGATTATCCAAGCAATCTATGAGAAAACATGGAATTGGGCTTGATATTATGAAATATCGGGCAAATATTATTAATGGAACTTTTTCTATAAGAAGAAATGGAGAAAAAGGAACAATTATAACTTGTATTGTATAAAACTAATATTTGAGAATTATTTATGAATATAAATAGAATATTTATCATAGAGGATCATCCTATTTTTAGAAGCGGGCTCATTCAATTGATAAATCAGCAGGAGGAGCTGGAAGTAACAGGAGAAGCTGAAAGCAAAGCGGATGCGCTGGAACTGTTTAATAAGGAAATCCCAAATCTTGCATTAATTGATATTTCTTTAAAGGATTCAAACGGCTTTGAATTAATTAAATCATTACGAAGATTGTATCCGGAAACTATTTTACTTGTACTTTCCATGCATGATGAAATACTATTTGCAGAAAGAGCAATAAATGCTGGTGTAAAAGGATATATAATAAAGGAAGAAGCTTCCACGCAGGTACTAAAAGCTATAGCCGAAGTGCTTAATGGCAGGCTATATATAAGTGAAAAATAAGAAGCAGAGTACTTGCGAGATTGACAGGTGAAGATGAAAATATTTCTAAGCTTTCTGTTGGTAAATTAAGTGACAGGGAATTTGAAATATTTGAATTAATCGGTAAAGGGCTTGGAACAACAGAAATATCAAAAAAAATATTCTTGAGTATAAAAACAATAGAAACTTATAAGGAACATTTAAAACTGAAGCTGAATGTTAAGAATGCTTCGGAATTAAGACAGCTGGCAATACAGTGGTATCAAAATAAAGAATCTCTGTTATAAAATAAATAATCAAAACAATACTCTCATTATAAAGTTGATATTAGTATAAGAATACTCAATTTTAAGTAAGTTTTTTCAAATTATAGGTGGGTACCTAAGTACTCAGAAATGGGTTAACAGGTACCCAAAATAATTTTCATTTAAGTTCCTATATAATCTTCTATTTACCAAAAAGTAAATATTGCTAAAATTATAATCAATAAAGAATGTTTTTTTATTGATTTTAAAACAGCAGGACGATTACTTTAAATATATATTATACAAAGAATTAAATTGCATTTTTTTTATATTATAGTCCTTAGCTTATTGGGATCACTATATCAAGTACATTATAATTTTTTACATGCATTTAACAATCCTTTAGATTGGCACGACTTTTGCATTTAAGTTGCTAATGGTTGTTAACCATAAAAAAATTAATAAAGGAGGAATGCATGAAAAAAACTTATATTTTTTCTATTGCATGTTTATTAGTACTGTTATTCTGTTTTCCAGTATTTGCAAGTGGAACTGAAGAAGTAGCAGAAGAAGATGAAACCTTAACATTTCTTTTTGTTCCCGGTATTGCAGATCCGTTTTATTACACAATGGAAAGAGGCATGAAAGAAATGGCAGCAGAACTTGGTGTAAACTTAATAGTAGCAGAATTCCCAAAGTCCTGGGGACCGGAAGCTCAGGTTCCTATTCTGGAAGCAACAGCAGCTCAGGGAGATATTGACTTAATTCTTATTGCTCCTACTTCTGTAGATGCTCTTATTGCTCCATTAAAAGCTCTTTATGATGAGGGAATTGAAATAATTACAGTTGATACATTCTTAGGTGACGGAGATTATTCAAAATCCAGCAATTATTCTTTCCCATTAGCATACATCGGAACAGACAATGAACTTGGTGGAAAAGAAGTTGCAATCAACCTGGCTGCTTTACTTGGTGAAACAGGAAAAGTTTATATTAACACAACAAATCCTGACGTATCATCTGTAGCTGGCAGAGTTAAGGGATTTAAAGAAGGTATTTCCCAGTTTCCAGGAATGGAAGTAATTGGTGTAGATTACAATCTTGATGTTCAGCAAAGAGCACAGGAACAATCACTTGCAGCACTTCAGGCAAATCCTGATCTAGTAGGTATGTTCGGAACTAACCTTTTTAGTGCACAGGGCTGTTATCAAGCAGTTGTAAATGCAGGATTATCCGGTGTTGTTAAAATTGCATCATGGGATGCAACTATCGACTTAATTAATGCCTTAAAGGAAGGCCAGGTGGATCTTGTTCTTGCACAAAAACCAGGTGAAATAGGTTCTCTCGCTATAGAATGGGGATACAAATTCTTTACAGAAGGTGCAAAAGTACCAAAAGCTATAATTCCGGGATTTGAATTCTTTACACAGGAAAATGTGAACGATCCGGATATGCAGCAATATATCTATCAATAGAAATAAATTAAATTAAAAGCGGAGGTTAGATAACTTTAAGCTAACCTCCGTTTAACTTTATAAAAAGCATTATCAATCTAAATTAAAGAATCTAAATAAAAGAAGATTAGGTATAAATACTTCATGGGAGAAAATAATTGGTTACAAAGAATGATGTTTTAGAAGTAAAGACAAACGCTCCTCAAATAATAAAAAAAGGCCCTAAGCCTCTTATGTTTATTGCAAAGAACTGGGCTGCTGTTTTTCTCATATCTCTGATAATAGTATTTAGTTTTACAGGGAAAAACTTTTTTCACTTAACTAATTTTCAAAATATTATACATCTTGCAACTATTTTCCTGCTTCTTGCTGCTGCGGAAACATTTGTAATTATTACAGGAGGAATAGATCTTTCTGTTGGTTTTATAATGGGCCTTTCATCTGTTTTATCTGCTCTTGTTATGCAAAAAATGAATGCATTCCTTTTGCCGCAACCTGTAAGTATTGCAGTTGGAGCTATAGTAGCTATTCTTGTGTGCCTAATACCGGGTTTTATAAATGGCTTATTAATAACTAAATATAATGTGCCTCCATTTATTGCCACTTTAGGAATGTGGGGCATCGCAAATGGAATAACATTAAAATTATGCAATGGATTTCCAGTATCTGGTTTACCGAATCAATTAGTAGAAATTGGAAACGGATTTATAATTTATTATCATAAAATAAGAGGTTTAAGCTTTTTTTCCAAACCGGAAGGTTTATTAGATTCGGAAATTAAGGAAATGATTCGAATTATACCCAATTCTTTCATATTTATTAGTGTTGTTCTATTTGTTTTATGGTTTTTATTAAAAAAGACTAGATTTGGCCATTATACATACGCTATCGGCGGAAGCATGGAAGCCTCTGTTAGATCCGGTATTAATACAAAAAAGCATTTAATGAAAGTATATATTCTTGCATCTCTGCTTGCCGGACTTGCAGGTGTTTTTAATGTATTTCAGACAGGAATTGGAAATTTTACTCCTTTTAGTGCCATGTATGAATTATTTGCTATTGCAGCAGTTGTAATTGGCGGGGCAAGCCTTATGGGTGGAAAAGGGCGAATTGTCGGATCTGTTATAGGTATATTCATGCTGGGAGTACTTGAAAATGGTTTGGCTTTATCCGGTGTAGAGCCATTTTTTAGATTTATTGCTGTAGGCCTAATTTTAATTATTGCTGTAATAATTGATCAATTGTTTCCTGAATTGTTTTAAGGGAGGAGGAGTAATAGATGTTAGGAAGCTTAAACACCTTAGATAGAAAAAAGATATTTGTACAGGTAGGGCAGAAATGGGCTTACATATTTTTAATAGTAGAAATACTTCTTTTTAGTTTTATTGCTAAAGGTTTTTTTAGCATAAGAGGCTTTCAGATAATTCTATTTTTTGGAACTATAGTTTTTCTACTTGGTGCAGCGGAAACACTTGTAATTATTACAGGAGGAATAGACCTTTCCGTAGGATTTATAATGGGTTTTGCCAGTATTGTATGTACAAAAGTAGTGGTAGTTTTGTGTAATTCCGGAATGAATCCCGCTTTAAGCCTTTTGCTTGGAATTATAATTACAATGATAATTGGAATTATTCCTGGTTTAATTAATGGTATGCTTATATCAAGATTAAAAGTACCTCCGTTTATAGCAACATTTGCTATGCTTGGAATAACACATGGTGCATCGGAATTTCTTATTCAGGGAGTCCCTGCAAAAAACCTTCCACAGCTGGTAAATGATATAGGTAATGGATATTTTATTTATTTAGTGCCTGGTAAAATAATATCCTTTTTTAAAGCACCGGTTATAGAAAGAGGAGAGAATTTAATTAAGATAATTCCGAATATAGTTGTTATTACTGCCATAGTTATTTTCATAATTGCGTTTATATTGAAAAAAACAAAATTCGGACAGCACACATACGCTATTGGTGGAAATGAAGATGCTGCCGTAAGATCCGGAATTAAGGTTAAAATTCATATAACAAAAGTTTATATAATTTCATCACTTTTTGCATCATTTGCAGGAATAATTTATATGCTAATGTATGTGACAGGAAAAGCAGACGCTGGAGCTTCGTTTCTTCTGGATTCGATAGTAGCAGTGGTAATTGGCGGTGCGAGTTTATATGGAGGCATAGGAACAATAGGAAAAACAATAATAGGCTGCTTGATAATTGCAGTTCTGGAAACAGGACTAAGAATGTTAGGTGTCCCAACATTTGACAAATATATCATGGTTGGAGTAATTCTGATTTTTGCAGTTTTAATAGATCAGTTTTTCCCTGAATTAATACATAAGGAGTCATAGATGAGCTATTTATTGGAAGTTAAAAATATTACAAAGAGATTCGGAGGACTTACTGCTGTAAATAATGTAAGTATGGGTGTAAATGCAGGTGAGGTAGTAGGCCTCATGGGAGATAATGGTGCGGGAAAATCAACATTAATAAAAGTTATTTCCGGTGTTTATCAGGCAGAAGAAGGAAAAATATTTTTTCAGGACAATGAAGTAAAAATACAAAATCCCAATGATGCTCTTACTTGTGGTATAGAAACTATTTACCAGGATCTTGCATTAGCACCTAATATGAATGTTTATTCAAATATATTCCTAGGAAGGGAAAAAGTAAAAAAATATCTTGGATTCATCAACGTACTGGATCATGAAGAAATGCATTCTGAGTCAAAGAAAGTTTTAAAGCGCCTGGAAATAGAAATACCCTCATTAAAAAATCTAATAAAAACACTTTCCGGCGGACAAAGACAGGCTGTAGCTATATCCAGGTCAATATACTGGGATGCCAAGCTGCTAATAATGGACGAACCAACGGCTGCTCTGGGAATACCAGAACAGAAAAAAGTTTTAAAACTTGTAAAAACATTAAAAGATCAGGGCCTGGGAATAATTATTATAAGTCATCAACTTCATGATGTATTTGCAGTTACAGATAGATTGATTGTTATGAGGCGGGGTGAGAAAATCGCAGAAAGGATTACAAAAAAGACAAATCCGGATGAAGTAGTAGGCTTAATTGTAGGCGCGGAAACTGTAAAATGATGAAGGTTAAATACATTGAATACTGGTTTTAAATCAATTATAATATGAATAAAATGAAGCTTTTTACACGAACACTAATCTTCTTTATAAGTGTAATAACCTTTCAGGCTATCCTGACAGTATTTGTTATTACAAATATTATAGAAAACAGTAACAGTACAGATGCCAGAAGAGAATTAAAGAGTGATGCAAGGATTATGTTTGATAGTTATAATTCCTGGAAGCAGAGTATGTGGAAAAGTCTTATTAGCCTGGAAAGTGATATAGAACTCAAAGCATTTCTGGATAATAACAATAGTAATATTAGAGAGGATGTTTTAAACTATTTACAGGGTAAATTAGTAGATTCCGGTATGGATTATATCGCAGTAAAAAGTACGGAAAAGAACAGTATTCCATCTGTGTTTCCTATTTCTTCACATTATACTAGTATATCTGTAATTGATTTTGAGTTTGAAAATGAAATGCCGCATCCTTACATTGAACTAGTACTTTATATTGATGATATATATATTGTTGGAACTTTTAGACTAGAATCAAATAATGAAGATATGGGGGGCTCGAATCCGCCTGTCGACATTTTTATTATTAAAAGGATTGATGATGCATTTTGTACTCAGCTTACGCTAAATAAACGATCCAGAGTGGTATTTTTTTTGGAAGATACAGAAAATGATTCTGTTTTAAAGTATTTAATAGGAACAGTTGATAAAAGTTTGTTTGATGATGATTTTTCATTTGTTGATAATCAAATTGCATATTCGGAATATTATGATATAGAAATAGAAAAATATACATATAATCTGGCTTTTCAAAAGCTTGGAACAGTGGTAATGGATGATTATGAAAATGATATGTTTCTTGCAACCTTTTTATCGAACAAACCGTATTCTGACAGACTTGTTTTAGTTAACAATACTGTTTTGTATGTATCTTTAATAAGTGCATTGTTTACAATTATATTGAGCCTCTATTTTTCCGGAAATATAACAAAGCCGATAAAGAATTTACTTATTGCCATGCATAGTATTCAAAATGGTAAGTTTGATATCAGAGTTAAAATTAAAGCCAAAAGGGAAATGGGGGAGCTTCTTAATGGTTTTAATGAAATGGCACTGAATTTAGATGAAGATAAAGTAAAGATGCGGGACTATATTCATAAAATTACAATGCTCAGTAATTATAATGAACAGGTAATTCATTCTATTGGTGAAGGGATAGTGATTATAAGCAGTGACTTAAAAATCGAGAAAGTTAATAAGTTTTTTTTACAGAGTTTTGAATTGCAGGCTAATAATGTTATAGCTAAAAACATAGAAGAAATTGGCATTAATATTTTTGACAGCTCAATAATTAGAAATGTTAAATCTATAATAAGCATGAAAAAAGATTTTTATGCTAAATCAAAGAGGGCTGATAATAATATAGTATTTGAAATAAGACTGTATCCTTTAATTATTAAAAATGAAAAAGAAAAAGAAGTATCACGATGTATTGTGATTACAAATGATATTAGTAAGAAAACAGAATATGAAGAAAAAATATTTCAGGCAGAGAAATTATCATCTATTAGTATGCTGTCTGCAGGAATCGCGCATGAAATAAATAATCCGCTTAGCTCTATTATGACCAATGTACAGAATTTAATGACAGATGAAAAGAATGATGAAAGAAATGATTCTTTAAAGTGGATAGAACAGGAAACACGCCGTATTGCTAAGATTACACAGGAATTACTCGATTTCTCATCATCACGTTCAGATGAATATGAGGGAGTAAACGCTAATCAAGTAATTATGGAAGTAATCAATTTAATTAATTATTTTTTAGAAAATGAAAAGAATATACAGATTACTAAAAATCTTTTTAAAGGTGAGCTTTTAACAGTTGTTAGTAAAGATGAGTTAAAGCAAATAATAATCAACCTCGTTAAAAATTCCATACAGGCAATAAAAATGCAGGGTGAAATAAAAATAGTAACAAAATTAAATAAAGAAAAAGGATTAGTATGCATTTGTATAAAAGATAATGGAATGGGAATAAAAAATGAGTTTCTTAACAAAATATTCGATCCGTTCTTTACTACTAAAAAGAATGGAGAGGGTACAGGACTTGGATTGTCAGTTACTTATGGTATTGTGAACAAATATAATGGTACAATCAGAGTTAAAAGCAAAGAGAACATTGGAACAGAGGTTATTCTTGAAATTCCTGTTTTTGAAACACAATAATAAAGAGTTAGGTAAATAAAATGCAGAATATAGACGGTAAAGGTTTTTCTATTCTAATTGTAGATGACGAAGAAGGTATTCAGTTTGGCCTTAAGAATCTGTTTGAAAAAGAAGGATTTAAAACAAAACTGGCAGGAAATATAAAAGATGCTGTGGCACATATCAAAGAAGTAACTTTAGATGTTGCTGTAATTGATTTGCGCTTAAAAAATAATGAAAGCGGTATTGAACTTCTAAAGGTTTTAAAAAGAATGGAACCTGACCTTGTAATCATAGTAATTACAGCATATGGCAGTATAGACACCGCTGTAGCGTCCATGAAAAAAGGTGCTTCCGATTACATTCTAAAGCCTTTGGACAATAGAAAACTTTTGGATACTGTATATAAAAACCTCGAAATCCACTGTTTGAAAAATGAAAATATATTTTTAAGGAAGGAACTTGCAAATAAATATCTTTCATATGAGTTTCTAACAAATAGCAAGGAAATAAAGTCTTTATTAGCTAAAGCAGATAAAATCAAAAACAATCCTGTAACAGTTTTGGTTACAGGAGAAAGCGGAACAGGTAAAGAAGTATTTTCCAGATATATTCATTTTTCCAGTAACAGAAGAGATGAAAAATTTGTTAGTATAAATTGTGCTGCACTTTCGGAAAACCTTCTATTAAGTGAGTTGTTCGGGCATGAAAAAGGATCTTTTACCGGGGCAATAGAACGAAGACTGGGTAAATTTGAAGTTGCAAATAGAGGTACTTTGTTTCTTGATGAAATAGGGGATATGTCTTTAAATATACAGGCTAAGGTTTTGAGGGTTATAGAGGAAAGTAGTTTCGAACGGCTTGGCGGCTCAAAAAGAATAAATGTAAATGTAAGGCTTATTGCAGCTACAAACAGGGACCTTAGTAGTCTTATAAAAGAAGGAAAATTCCGGGAAGACCTTTTTTACAGGATAAATGTGGTTTCATTCCACCTCCTGCCTTTACGAAAAAGAAAAGAAGATGTTTCTCTTTTAATAAGCCATTTTATAGAAAAATATAACAAACGGTATAATAAAAATGTAAATGGTTTTTCCAGTAAGGTACTTGATTCTTTACTGGAATATAAGTGGCCTGGAAATGTCCGCGAACTGGAAAATATAGTTAATCAATCTGTATTATTATGTGATAATAATTCTATACGCATTGGTGATTTAAAAAAGATCATTTTTATAGATACTAAAGATGAAAATGTTCAAATTGATATTTCAGAAGTTAGTAGTTTTAAAGAAAAGATGTCCAGAATTATAGAAATCTATGAGAAGCAGATTATTAAAAAATCTTTAATAGAAAATCATTATAATAAAACAAAAACTGCCGGAGCTCTTTCCATTACAAGAAAAACATTAAAACGTAAATTAAATAAATACAATTTATAAAAAAATATTCTATTTAAATGAGTTTCTTAATATTATAAAGTTTTTTTTACAAATTTTAATAGTATGAAAAGGCTGTCCTTAAAATAATTGTTAATTAAAGGACAGCCTGAAGAATGATATAATTTCTAATAATCAATCTATATAATTTATGGCTTACTGGTATAGATAGTAGAGTCTTCTCCTAAAACATACACCACGTCTGCCTGACTCAGGTAATCACGGCCTGCACCATCCCAGTTGGCTGAATCATCCTGCCACTCCCAATCATCTGGATCATTGCGGTCTCTAAAAACGCCCCGGAACTCATCCGGTGCAGATGGAATAGTTAATTTCCACCATCCATCCTGATCTTCTTCCATACCAATTGCACCACCCAAACCATCTAAGCCGAGCCAGGTATGAAAATAATAACCTGGTGCACCACTAATAGCGATTGGTTTATAGTATAGTTCAACAACTTTGGTGTTTGGATTAGGAGACTGATTCGGATTATCTAAATAAGTTGCAATTATATCTCTAAACTCATCATATGAAGGTCCGTATACGGCATCTCTCATTCTTAGGTAGGTTAATCCATAATAATTACCACTAGCTAAATGGTATCTTATATTATCCCATGTAAACTTGGAATCATTTCTCCAATTAAGGGCGTTTTCTCCCTTTAAAATAACACCATTATCTGTTGCGGCTACTCCTACCCAGCGGGCAAGAGTTCAGGCCAAAGAATCGCTGGATTCGGCATGATCTGACATTTCAAGGCATGTAAAATGCAGCACTACATCATTATATCGGGTAACAAGATCGAAGATAGGTTTATAGCCATAGCCATTGTATTTACTGTGGTCGCTGTCTATAATACCCACAGTTGTTTCAGCACTGCGTAGAGCCACGGATTGTAAAGGATCTATCTTCCAGTGGATACCAGGCACTTTAATACCCAGTAGACTGCCATCGAGTGCGCCATTAAATGCCTTATGTGCATAATAAATCATTCGTTTTCCATGGTAAACAAGCTGTTTGTTATACCAGTCTATAAAATCTTCGGCATACCTGGATTCAGTGTAATTAGAGTTTCCAAAAAAAACATCTGTATCCTGGGGCGGCTGTATCTGTGAAATACTGGTATAATTAGTTCCCCAGGCATTATTCAAACGCCTTAGGCCAAAGTATTTTACGAGCATACTAAAACGGAAAGAGACTTTAGCCACTTCGGAATAGCTCTGCAGGTAACCTCGGTGCGGAAAAGACCAACTATCAAAAATACTATACGAAGGGTAGCGCAATTCTCCGGAGGGACCGCTGCTTATATTTATCTCCTGGAAATCATTTGCATAGCTGCCAAAATGGTTTTCAAAGGCGTTCATGAAATCAACATATTCATTTGAAACCAAATAATCCATCCACAAAGACATAACTTCCGGGTTAATGTTGCCTAATTCACTTTCGTATTTCATCTCATCTTCTGTAAGAATAACACCACAATACCAGACACCTTCGTATTTACTCCATACCCAATCCGGTATTGGGATAAATACATCATCACCAACATTCGCACCAGCCTGATGGAATGACATGATAGGTACAATCTTTAGACCTGCATTTTTGATCTTGCTGAATATAGTATCATAGTAACTCCAGTCAAAAACGTTATCTGAATTTTCTACTCTTCCCCACCAAGCATCTACGCTTACGCCTTGAACTCCTAAACTTCCGGCCAAGGCGAGCTGTTTTTCAAACTCCTGCCAATCTTCTACCCACAAAGGAGCCATTACATTAACTGTAAATTCTTCAATATCGAAACGCGGCCTACGGCTATGATACCTATAAAGTCCGGCATCTATGTCTTCTGACCACTCCAAACTTTCCGGCACATCTTCAATTGGATTGTTAATTTCATTCTGAGTTTGTGACCCATTATCCATTGAACAGGATACAAATAAAAACCCGGCACAGAATGAAAAAATAATAATTAATAACATATACTTTTTAATTTTCATAATCTTCCTCCTATTATTTTTATGATTTTTAAAAATAATAAACGTTTTAGTTTTTTACTTAAGCCGAATGCCTTATAATCTAAAGTAATTGAGAATAATTCTGTCCGACTTTGTTTCTGACATTGTTAACCGGTTAACAATGTTGGAATGTCGGAAAGTTTAGTTCCCATCAATTAAGTTGTCAAGTATTTTAAGACTTTTTTTTATTTTTTTTATTAAAAAGAAAAAACAACAATACTTATGTTAAGCTATTCTTTATTCATATAATAAATTTATGAAATATTTCTTACTGAATCCCTTATTTCAAGTATTGTTTTGTATTGAATATGATATTCTAATAATTCATTATTATTAATTAAATTCATCAGCATTGTTGCGGCTGTAGATGCTTTTTCATAAATTCGCTGATCTACAGTCGTAAGAGCAGGATGAGTCAGATCAGATAAAGGAACATTGTCAAAACCGCAGATAGATATATCTCTCGGTACTTTTATTTTATTTTTCTTACAATAAGACATTACTCCCATAGCTATAATATCACTCATTGCAATAATTGCTGTTGGTTTATTTTTTTTTGAAAAAATATCTTCAGCAACTTTCATGCCGCCTTCAAGAGTACATTCACATTGATATGTGTTAATTGAATCTGATTTTTCTGATAAACCAATTTCTTTTAAAGCAGAAAAATATCCCTGCATGCGAAGGTTTCTTAAAATTGATTCGTGTTCTTCTTTATATTGTCGGGCAAGAATAAAAGAAATAATTGCAATACTTTTGTGTCCCATCTCAAGGACGTATTTCATTAATTCATGAGCACCTTTCTTATCATTAGAAGTAACACTTGGTACATTCTCAATTGTTTTTACATCTATACTTACAAAGGGAATGCGTCTGTATTTAAGTATTCTATAGGTTTTCATGTGAGGTTCCAGTCCAAGAGTTATAAATCCGTCAACAATACAATTCCTAACAGAGTTGTTTATATCCCCATATATTGGTGAAATTATAGAAACTGTCATTCCCTGATTAATACATATGGAACCAATACCCTGGATTAATTTAAGGTAGAATGGATTATTAAAGGAAAATTGAATATTTTGAGGTAGTAAAAGGCCTATTGCTCCAATACGCTTTGTTGTTAGAATTCTTGCTACAGGATTTGGAATATATCCAAGCTCATCTGCTACATCCATAATTCTACTACGCATTTCTTCTGATATTCGTGCTTTTTTATTAAATGCATAGGAAACAGTAGCCTTGGAAACACCTATTATTTGAGCTATATCATCTATCGTTATTTGTTTTTTATTCATTAAAATAAAGATAGACTATATGTTAAATAATGGTCAATATGTTTTTCAAATATAACACTTGATAACTATTAATTAAGGTCTTGTTGTATATACTGTAGAATTCCATGGTAATACATAAATTTCATTAGCTTGATTGCTATAAGTTCTATTTGTTCCATCCCAATTTCCGCTTGAGTTCTTAAAACAGAATTTAAAATAAGATGGTGCATTTGAAATTGTTAATTTCCACCAATGCCTGCCGTTTATATAGTCTTCATAGTTCATTGCAATATCTCCCCAAAGACCTTCCCATGGGTGAATATAATAAGTAGAAGCACTTTCCCATTCAGCATAATGGATAATCAAATCTGAACTATCGCTTTTGGTCATAGTATAGGCTAATGTTTTTTCATTTAAAGTGATTGTCCATAATCCTGCACCAGGAATATATATATCATCTCCATTCTGATCTGCTGCCATATCACCATTATTATCTCCATAATTGATGCTCCAATCACCATTACGATCAAATTTAAAACGGCCATTAGCTTCAAAATTTGCACTACCACTCCAAATATCTCCGGTTTTTGACATTGCAAGATTATTCCAGTCATTAAATGATCCCCTTAAATTAAGTGAT